>Ga0187777_10000597_pt1 | contig 24265 bp, 18 predicted proteins | sample 1015_Q2_SP5_10_M_FD_132416 | JGI IMG/M metagenome (GOLD analysis project Ga0187777, IMG submission 132416) | Tropical peat soil microbial communities from peatlands in Department of Meta, Colombia - 1015_Q2_SP5_10_MG | ecosystem: Environmental > Terrestrial > Soil > Wetlands > Peat | place... | reverse complement strand
GCGAGTTCACCGAGCTGCAAGGCGTCGTCGGCGGGCTCTACGCCCTGGCGCAGGGCGAATCCGAGGAAGTGGCCGACGCGGTATACGATCACTACCGTCCCGTGGGCCTCGACGATCCTATCCCGCGCAACCTCACCGGCTGCGCCGTGGCGCTGGCAGACAAACTCGATTCCATCGTGGGCTGCTTCTCCGTGGGCGTAGTGCCTACAGGCTCGAGCGATCCGTACGCGTTGCGGCGCGCCGCGCTCGGCATCGTGAAGGTCATCCTCGAACGGAAGCTGCAGATTTCGCTGTCGCTCTTCATCGGCGCGGCAGGGAAGACGCTGCTGCATCATCCGCCGAAAAAGGCCATCACGCCGGAGCAGGAGGCGCAAGTGCTGGAGTTCATTCTCGAGCGCGCGCGCTTCGTGTTGCGAGAGAAGTCCGGCTACGCGTACGACGAAGTGAACGCAGTGCTGCGCGCGGGTAGCGACGACCTGGTTGACGTCGAGAAGCGGTTGAAGGCGCTGAAGGCCATTCGCAAGTCGAAGAATTTTGAGCCGCTGGCGGTGTCCTTCAAGCGCATTCGCCGCATCCTGGAAAAGGCGAACATCGGAACGGGAGTGCGGCCGGTGAATCAGGAGCTCTTCGAGAAGGATGCGGAGAGGGAACTGTACGCCGCCGTGCGCAAGGCCGCCGGGAAGGTTACCGAGGACAAGCGCGCGGGGAAGTATCAGGAAGCACTCGAGGAGATTGCCGGTCTGCGCAAGGCGGTGGACCAGTTCTTCCTCGAGGTAATGGTGATGGCGGATGACGAAGCGGTGCGCAACAATCGCCTGGCGCTGCTCGCGGAGCTGCTGCGCGAGTTCACCACCATCGCGGACTTTGCGGAACTGGCCGGGGAGGAGAAGTAGTTTGGTCGGCGCGCCGACATTCTGGCGCGGTGACTGCCCCACGCGCACGTCATCCCGAGCAAAGCGAGGGCTTTCTCTTGGAACGACCCAACAGAGATTCCTCACTGTGGAGACTGGATTCAAAATGACGCCACACGGCGCCTTGGGAGCGTTTTGAAGTTTTACTTGAACTATTGAAATTTAGTTTTCGCGGCAGTGTTCTTCGAGAAAAATGTCGGCGCGCCGACATTTTCGAGTGCGATAGCTCTGCTGTCGCCTTGGCTCGATGTAGTCGCTAAGAGAATCGATCACTGCTCCCGCACTCCAGAGAGGCGTGATGCGTCTTTTGAAGAATGTGCGTTGCGTCACAGGGCAGCGCGGCCTCTGCGGGCAAGATGGAAGGGTTAGGCTGGCGCGCCAACAGACGGCAGAGGAGTTGGCACCCGCGATCGTGAGGCGGCCGGTCTCTAGACTGGCAACGCAGGGCGGCGGGACAAACCCGCTGAGCAACGAATCGAGTTTTGAAAGGGCCGGCAGGCAAGCCGGCCAGACAGAGTAAGGCAAACTTACAGAGAGAGGCGTACCGTGAAAAAGTGGGGCTATTTCTTTGGTGCAGGAAAAGCAGAAGGAGACGGCGAGTGGCGCGACCTGCTCGGCGGCAAAGGCGCCGGGCTGGCGGAGATGACCAAGATTGGTCTCCCCGTGCCGGCCGGTTTTACCATCTCCACGGAAGCGTGCGACTACTTTTACAAGAACGGCAAGAAGTATCCCGCGGAGCTGGCCAAGCAGGTGAAGGACAACGTCGCCAAGCTCGAAAAGGCCACCAAGAAAAGGCTCGGTGATCCGAAGAATCCTCTGCTCGTCAGCGTGCGTTCCGGCTCGGCGCGCTCCATGCCCGGGATGATGGAGACGATTCTGAACCTGGGCTTGAATGACAAGTCTGTCGAAGGTCTGGCCAAGACCACCGGCAACGAACGCTTCGCCTACGACGCGTACCGCCGCTTCGTGCAGATGTACTGCACCGTCGTTATGGGCATGTCCAAGGAAGACCTGGAGCACCGCCTCCGCGACATGAAGAAGCGCCTCGGTGTGAAGGAAGACACCGCGGTTCCGGCCAGCGGCTGGAAAGAGCTGGTGGCCGAGTACAAGGAATACTTCAAGGAGAACGCGGGCAAGGAATTTCCGGACGATCCAATGGAGCAGTTGTGGGGCGCAATCGGCGCCGTGTTCGGCTCGTGGATGGCGGAGAAGGCGGTCACCTATCGCCGAGTGGAGAAGATCACCGGCCTGCTTGGCACGGCCGTGAACGTGGTGCAGATGGTGTTCGGCAATACCGGCGACAACTCCGGGACGGGCGTGTGCTTCACACGCGACCCCAGCACCGGCGACGAGGTTTTTTACGGCGACTATCTGACGAACGCGCAGGGCGAGGACGTGGTGGCGGGCATCCGCACGCCGGTGCACCTCACTGAGTTCAAGAAGATCATGCCGAAGGCCTACGCGCAGCTCGAGAAAGTCCGCGTCACGCTGGAGAAGCACTACAAGGACATGCAGGACATGGAGTTCACCGTCGAAGACGGCAAGCTCTACATGTTGCAGACGCGCACCGGCAAGCGCACGCCCACGGCGGCGTTCAAGATCGCCATGGACATGGCCAATGAAAAGCTGATCACCAAGGAGCAGGCGGTGCAGCGCATCACGCCCGCGGACATCGAGCGGCTCTTCTATCCCGTAATCGATCCGAAGTTCGACAAGAAGTCGCTGCAGACGAAGATCCTGACGCATGGCATCGACGCGGTGCCGGGCGCGGCGGTCGGCAAAGTGGTGTTCAGCGCGGCGGAAGCCGAAGAGTGGGCCAAGCGCGGTGAGAAGGTGATTCTCGTGCGGCGAGAGACCAGCCCGGAAGACGTAGGCGGCATGGCGGTCGCGCAGGGCATCCTAACAGCCACAGGCGGCAAGACGTCGCACGCGGCGGTGGTCGCGCGCGGCTGGGGCAAGTGCTGCATCGTCGGCGCGGAAACGCTGAGCATCGATTACGCGAGCAAGTCCATGAAGGACGGCAAGACCGGCAAGAGCATCATGGAAGGGGACTGGCTGACGCTGGACGGCAGCGAAGGCACGGTGTACGCCGAGCAGTTGCCACTGGTGACGCCGGAATTTCCCAAGGCGTATGAAACCATCATGAAGTGGGCCGACGGCATCCGCAAGCTGAAGGTCCGCGCCAACGCGGATACGCCGCAGGATGCGCGCAAGGCCATCGAGCTGGGCGCGGAAGGCATCGGGCTGACCCGTACCGAGCACATGTTCTTCACCGACTTCGAGCATCCGGAGAAGAGCCACGACCGTCAGTTGGCCATCCAGGAGATGATCGTCGCCGAAGACCGCGAGAAGCGCGTGGAGGCGTTGAACAAGCTGCTGCCGTTCCAGCGCCGAGACTTCATCGGCCTGTTCAAGGCTATGAACGGTCTGCCGGTGACCATCCGCCTGATCGATCCGCCGCTGCACGAGTTCGTGCCGCACGAGCGCAAGAAGCAGGAAGAACTGGCGAAGGAACTGGGCATCTCCGTGGAGACAATCGCGCGCCGCGTGGAGCAGTTGCACGAGGCGAACCCGATGCTCGGCCATCGCGGCTGCCGCTTGTCGCTCACATATCCGGAGATTCTGGACATGCAGGTGACCGCGATCATCGAAGCGGCCATCGAATGCGTGAAGAGCGGAGTTAAAGTAAAACCTGAGATCGAGATTCCGGTCGCCTTCGACAAGAAGGAGATCAGCATTCTCGCTGATGCGGCGCGCAAAATCGCCGATCCGCTCATCAAGAAGTCCGGCGTGAAGGTGCCGTACGCCATCGGCACGATGATTGAGTTGCCGCGCGCGGCGTTGCTTGCTGACGAAATCGCGGAAGTGGCGGAGTTCTTCTCCTTCGGCACGAACGACCTGACGCAGACGACCATGGGGCTCTCTCGCGACGACGCGGGGCGCTTCCTCCCGGACTACGTGGACGAGAAGAAGCTGGGCATCCTGAAGGCCGACCCGTTTCAGAGCCTCGACATCCGCGGCGTAGGATTGCTGATGCGCTGGTGCGTGGAGCACGGACGCAAGACCCGCCCGAACCTGGAAGTGGGCATCTGCGGCGAGCACGGCGGAGACGCGGACAGCGTGAAGTTCTGCCACCAGATCGGGCTGAACTACGTGAGCGCATCGCCGTTCCGTGTGCCGATCGCGCGGTTGGCGGCGGCCCAGGCCGTGGTGGAAGAAGCGAAGGCAAAGAAGGCGAAGGGCAAGAAGTAGGGTCGTTCCTTCGCGGCGTCATTCCGAACGGAGTCTGCGGAGCGAGGAATTTCTGGCGTAGATTGAATAGAAATTCCTCGCTTTGCTCGCCGCACTCCGAAGGTGAAGTAAAGCTTGAAGTCATTTCCCGGCTCATGGGGGAGCTTCGGTGAAGAGACTTCGACTCATTCTGGCGGAGGTCCTGGCGCTTATCTCGTTGCTGAGCGCGGGTCTCGCTGCGGGCGCACCCATCCCCTTCAAGGGACGCGTTATCGATGAGAATGGAATCCCTGTTAGCAATGCTCAAGTAAAACTTCAACTCGCTGCCGGCCAGATTTTTGAGGCGGCAACGGACGACTCCGGTTATTTTTCCTTCCCGAATCTCCCTCCTGGCGAATACACAGCACGCATCGAAAAGCCGGGCTTCTTCCTTCTGGAGAATCAGAAGATTGAGGTGACGGCGGAAAGCACCGAGTTCACGTTTACCTTGAACCATGTGGAAGAGGTGCGGGAGAAGGTGGACGTCACGGTCCCCGAAAACCGCATCGACACAACCACGACTACGAGCACGGTGGACCTGACCGCCAAGCAGATCATCGACATCCCGGTGCCGAGTTCCCACAACCTGCTCCAGAGCCTGATCGCCATGCCGCAGGTGATCATGGACAGCTCCAACCAGTTGCACTTCGCCGGCGCAAACAATACGGAAGTGCAGTATCTCCTTGACGGCGTGGAAGTGGGCGACCCGGCAAGCAATGGGCTGACTTCACGCATGATTGTGGACGCGGTGCGCACGGCGGAAGTCCAGACGGGGCGCTTCGGGGCGGAGTATGCGCACCCGGGCGGGGCGATTCTGAATTACGTGACCCGCGAAGGGGACGACCGCTGGCGGTTCAACACGACGGACTTCATCCCGGGCATCAGTTTTCAGCAAGGCACGCAGTTCGGGAATTTCTATCCCCGGGTGACGTTCTCCGGGCCGATTATTACGGACACGCTGTGGTTTTCGGAGTCGATGGACTTTCTGCACACGCTGAGCATCATCAAGGGACTGCCGCCTGGCCAGCCGGACATTTCGCAGCAGTACGGCGGAGACACCTGGTCGCGGATGCTGTGGAAACTGTCCACGAACAACAGCCTGCATTTCGGCTTTCTGGCGAATGTGGAGGAGAACGGCAACGCGGGCTTGAGCGCGCTGAACCCGCAGTCCACGACGACGGACACGAATCAGCGGGAACTGTTCGGCTTCGTAAAGGAGCAGAGCTATTTCGAGAAGACGGTGGTGGAACTGGGGTTTGGCGCGGAGGATCTGATCAACGATGCCACGCCGCAGGGCACGCAGCCGTACATCCTGCTGGTGAACGGGTCGGAGGGGAACTATTTCCAGAAGCAGAACCAGGACGCGCGGCGCTGGCAGCTGTTTGGCGACGCGATTCGAGGGCCGGTGAAGTGGCACGGCACGCACACGCTTTCCGTGGGCGCGAACTATTCCAGCGTGGAGCTGACCCAGGCGTCGGCGCGCGGAGAGATTCAAGCGCTGCGGGCGGACCTGACGCTGGACCGGCTGACCACCTTCGCGGGGAATCCGGATTTTCACGTGACGAACTCGCTGGCGGGCGGGTTCATGCAGGACTCCTGGTCGCCAGTAACGCAAATCGTGATGCAGGCGGGCGTGCGCGCGGATTGGGACCGGCTGTTCCAGTCGGCGCTGGTGCAGCCGAGGGTTTCGTTGAACTGGATGCCGTTCAAAGACAATCGCGGGAAATTCTCGATTGGCTGGGGGATGTACGACATCCCTCTGAATCTGTCCGTGATTGGGCAAGCGTACGACCAGCAGGAAGTGGACACGCTATACGGCCCCACGGGGAAAATTCCCGTGCAAGGCCCGGCGACGAGCTCGTTTGTCTTGCCGGCGGGGGGATTGCAGAGCCTGAAGCAACCGTATTTCGATATTGCCAGCGCGGGTTACGAGCAGCGCATCGGACAGAACACGCTGGTCGGCATAGACCTGCTGGCTCGCAACCAGCATCACGGGCTGGTGTACGAAACGCTGTCGCCCGGGCAGATCGGGTCCGATTTTTTGCTGCAAACGACGAGAGAAGACAAATACCGCGCGGTGACGGTGTCCGCGCGGCATACGTTCAAAAACACGACGGAACTGTTCGGCAGCTACACGAGATCGAAGGCGGATTCCAACCAGATTCTGCAGCCGGTGCTCGGATCTCTGTATTTTGCGCCGCAGCAGGCCGGGCCCTTGAGCTGGGACGCGCCGAACCGGTTGTTGACCTGGGGAAGCATCCCCACGCCGATTTGGGGAATTTTGCTGACGTATTTCTTCGAGTATCACACAGGGTTTCCGTACAGCTCGATCAACCAGCAGCAATTCTTGATTGGCGAGGCGAACTCGCAGAGGTTCCCGGATTATGCGAGCTTGACGCTCGCAGTCGAAAAAAAATTCACGTTTAAGAGCCGGATTTTTGCGGTGCGCGTGGCGGCGATCAACATCATGGACCGGGCGAACCCGAACATCGTGTACAACAACGTGGATGCGCCGAATTATGGGACGTTCACCGGCGGGCAGGGCAGAGCATTCACGGCGCGGTTGAGATTTGTGGGAAGGAAGTGAAAGAAGTAACCGGTAATCAGCGATGAGGAATCAGTGCCGCGAACGTATCTGAGGGCAGCTCGTTTTCCCGGCACCCAGGAGATGAAAAAGAAGAGTTCACCACAGAGAACACAGAGGGCACAGAGATAGCGGAGAGAGTGAGGAGGAAGCGGAGCGGAGGATCGGGCTGCGGGATGGGGTAGGATGGGGCGCGGAGGAAAATGAAAATGGGAGTGCGGGCTCGTGCGTTGGGGATGATGGCGGGAATGTTGGTTATATGCGGGTTTGGCGTGGCGGCGCGGGCACGGCAGGCGGCGGAGGCGAAGGCGCAAGCGGTGGTGATTGTGGTGAAAGACCCGTCGGGGACGGCGGTGCCTGGGGCGCGGGTTCGCGTGGCCCCGGTGGCGGAAAAGGCTCCGGAGAAGATGGAGACGAATGAGAAGGGAGAATTGACGCTGCAGTTGTCCCCCGGAGAACACGGATTGGTGGTGCAGAGTCAAGGGTTCAAGAGCTTCATCGCGCCGCTCGAAGTGAAGACGGGAGCCGAGGCGCAGCAGGTTTCTGTAGTGCTGCAGGTGGGCACGGGCGGCGGTCCGGTGATGGTGGAGGCGGGGCCGGAAAAAGGCGTTGTGCTGCTGACGGTGATGCCGTTCCCGGAGAAGTTCCGGATCACGGCGGCAGAGTTAAAGGGGATGCCGAGGAAGACGCTGACGGTGCACAACACGCACTCGAATGCGGATGAGACGTATGAGGGCGTGCTGCTGGCGGATTTGCTGACGAAGTATGGCGCGCCGGTGGGGAAGGAGTTTCGTGGCACGGCGGTGGGGTGCTACGTGGTGGCGACGGGGTCGGATGGGTATAAGGCGGTGTTTTCGCTGGCGGAGGTGGATCCGAGTTTTCATCCCGGGGACGTGGTGCTGGCGGACACGATGGACGGCAAGCCGCTGGACGCGCGTTCGGGGCCGTTCAAGTTGGTGGTGAGCGAGGATAAGAGGCCGGCGAGGTCGGTCAGAAACTTGATGGCGGTGGAGGTGAAGGGAGAGTGAAGCAAGGAAGTAGAGGAAAGAAGCTCACCACAGAGAGCACAGAGGGAAGGGTTGTTGGCCATCGGCTGTGGGCTGGCGGCTACTGGGTGGCGGCGAGCGACGAAAAAACAAGAAAAAGCTAACGCAGAGACGCCGAGAAGCGCCGAGGGTCGCGGAGGAAGAGAAGAGTTCACCACAGAGGTTACAGAGAAGAATTGGGCGCCAACGCGGAGGCGTCCCGGCAAAGTTATGGCTTCGCGGATTCTTTGACGTAGCTGGGGGACAGCGTGTTGTGGGATTTGGCGATGGAGAGGATCGTCGGGTAGAACTGGACGAAGGTGGTGTCGACGGCGGCGTGCTGGGAATGGCAGGAGTAGCAGTCCGCGGTTTGGGAGATCATTTTTGAGGTCTTCTCGTCGCCGAAGCCGAAGAAGGCCCAGTTGCCCTGGCCGCCGAAGCGTGACTCGTCCTTGATGTGGACTTCGATAGCCATGACGTCGTCGGTTTGGAATTGGCCGGCCTGATTGATCGAGCCCTTGTTCTGGGCACGGCGTCCTTCGAGAACGAGGATGGTCTTGTCCGGCCACGTGCCGGTCTTCAGAAACGCCTGGTAGGCTTCGGGATTCACAAAGACATTGTCGAACATGTGGTGATCCATGCCGCGCATGGCCGGGTTGTAGCTCATGTCGAAGCCGGTGGTGAGGTAGACCCATTCACGGTAATTCTCCGGGAGGCGGAGCTGGCCGTCGGATGTGTACGACGGGGCGTTGCTGGTGGTGGTTTGATGCGCGCGGGTGGCGAAAGAGCCGAGAATGGCGATGCCGATGACCAGGAGCGAACTTGGTTTGGTGTTCATGGGGCCAGAGTGTCGCTCAGGAGTCCGAGGAAGGAAAGACCGCTGGCTGCAGGGAGCGGTCGATTGGCTGCATTTTACGAGCGAGGGTGTGGGGGCGGGGGTATGATGCAGGGATATTTGCCACAGAGACACAGAGGACACAGAGAAGAGAAAACGAGAAAGACAAGAAGGGCAGGAGTGTAGGAGTGCGAGGGCGAATGGGTACGCAGGACAGAACAAAAGAAAAGATGCGCGGGGCGAGCTGGGTGTGGGCGGCGGGGATCTGCGGCGGGCTGGGGATATTTGAGGCCACGCAGACGGTGCTGACCATGCGCTCGTCGGGAATGCATCACCAGTGGGCGGGATTGTTTGTCGACGTTTTGCTGAGCTGGCTGCCGTGGGCGGTAGCAGCGCCGCTGGTTTTGCGGCTGGCGCGGGACTATCCGCTGTTCCGGGGAAGTTCCCTGGGGGCATGGGCGCGTCATGCGGGAGCGTGCCTCACGATCGGCGTAGGCGCGGCGTTGTGGGATGCGGGGATTCAGACGTGGCTGAATCCGTATGTGCCGGACTTCAGCTCGCCCGGGTTTTGGGCGCTGTGGAAGGGCAAATTCCTGAACCAGCTTGTGGCGACGGTGGTGCTGTATGGCGTGATTCTGATGGTGGGGTGGATGCTGGAGTCGCGGGAGCGGCTGGCACGGCAGCAGATGGAGGCGTCTCGATTGAACGAGCAACTAGCGAAGGCGCAGTTGAGCGCGCTGCGGCAGCAAATCGAGCCACACTTTCTGTTCAATACGCTGAACACCATTGCGGGGCTGGTGCGCGAAGGGAAGAACGATCGCGCTGTCGATATGATCGCGGGGCTGAGCGACCTGCTGCGCCGGACGCTGAAGACCTCGGACCGTCAGCAGGTGGCGCTTGGGGAAGAGTTGGAGATTGTGGAGACATATCTGGAGATCGAGAAGGCGCGGTTCGCGGAGCGGCTGCACGTGAAGGTGGAGGTGCCGGAGGAGTTGAAGTCGGCGCGAGTGCCCAGCCTGGTGCTGCAGCCGATCGTGGAGAACGCGGTAAAGCACGGGATTGCGAAGCGCGTGCAGGGCGGGGAGATCGGGATCAGCGCGGCGCGTGTGAATGGGACGTTGACGGTGAGCGTGAGCAACGATGGGCCGGGGTTTCCGGAAGATTGGGAGAGCAAGGCGGCGGGGATCGGGTTGAAGAATGTGCGGGAGAGGCTGGCGAGCCTGTACGGGGAAGAGGCGGGTGTGAACGTGGGCGAGGCTGAGGGCGGGGCGGTGGTGAGGATTTCGGTGCCGTACAGGGGAAGTGGCGAGTGATGAGTGGCGAGAAATTTGAAAATAGAAAATAGACAAGGCTAACGCAGAGACGCTGAGCGCGCCGAGAAACGCGGAGAAGAGGGATTCACCACAGAGGACACAGAGGGCACAGAGAAGGAAAAAGAGAAGAAGTGAAAGAGTACAAGAGTGGAAGAGTCCAAGGATGAAAGAGTGAAAAGGTGGAACAGTGAAATAGCAGGGAACTGAGAACTTAAAACTTAAACTTAGAACTAAGAACTAAGAACCAAAAACGGTGGCGGATGGAGAGGCAGGAGAAGATTCGAACGGTGGTGGTGGATGATGAGCCGCTGGCGCGGAGCAATCTGAAGGTGTTGCTGCGGCGCGACCCGGAAGTGGAACTGGTCAGCGAGTGCGGGAGCGGGGTGGAGGCGCTGCGCGAGATTCGGAAGAAGAAACCGGAGCTGGTGTTCCTGGATGTGCAGATGCCGGAGTGCGACGGGTTCGACGTGCTGGAACAGCTGGGAACGGATTTGCCGCCCGCGCTGGTGTTTGTGACCGCGTACGACCAGTATGCGCTGCAGGCGTTTGAGGCCGGGGCGCTGGACTACTTGCTGAAGCCGTACAACGATGCGCGGTTCGAGCGGGCGCTGCGAAGGGCGAAGGAGAGAATCGGGCAGGGAAAAGCGCAGGCCGGGAAAGTGGAGAGGCTGGCGATCAAGAATGCCGGCGAAGTGGTGTTCCTGAAGATTGCGGAGATCGATTGGGTGGAGGCGGCGGATTATTATGTGTGCCTGCACGCGGGAGCGAAGACGCATCTGCTGCGGCGAAGCATGGCCGAGGTGGAGAAGGAGTTGCAGGCGGGGTCGTTTTGCAGGATTCACCGGTCGGCGATCGTGAATCTGGAGCGCGTGCGGCGGTTGGAGAGTGGAGAGGACGGAGGAGTGGAGGCGGTGTTGACGACCGGGGCGAGGATGAGGGTGAGCCGGCGGTACCGGCGGGAGTTGCAGGAACGGATGAAGGTGGGAGGCAAAGAGGCAGGCGCGAGAAATTTGAAAATAGAAAAGAGACAAGGCTAACGCAGAGACGCTGAGTGCGCCGAGGAACACGGAGAAGAAGAGTTCACCACAGAGGACACAGAGAGAAGAAGTGGCGAGTGATGAGTGGCGAGTGGCGAGCGAAAGAGAAGAACCGAGAAGGAAAGAGTGAAGGCGGAAAAAGAGGGATTAGCCACGGAGAGACAGAGAACACAGAGAGAAGTGAAAGAGTGGAAGAGAAGAGAAGCGAAAGCTGTCAACCGGAAACTTACAACTAGAAACTTAGAACTCAAAACTTGCAACTAGGAATGAAAATCCTCAAGAAAAACATGCGGGTGCTGATGAACGTGTGGCCGCCGTTTCTGGGGGCGGGGATCCGCGTGACGCGCCTGGATCCGGACTGGCGGGCGGTGGACGTGGAGATGAAGCTGAGGAAGTGGAACCGGAATTATGTAGGGACGCACTATGGCGGGTCGCTGTATTCGATGGCCGATCCGTTCTACATGGTCATGCTGATCGAGAATTTGGGTCGGGAGTATGTGGTGTGGGACAAGAGCGCGTCGATCCGGTTCCGCAGGCCGGGAAGAGGAACTGTGCGGGCGGAGTTCCGGCTAAGCGAGGAACAGATTGCGGAGATTCGGCGAGCGCTGGAAAACGAGGAGAAGATCGAGAGAGAATTTGCGGTGGAGATAAAGGACTCAGAGGGGATGGTGGTGGCGGAGGTGAAGAAGTTGCTGCATTTCCGGAGGAAAGAGAAAGGGAGCAGCTGTTAGTCTTTAGCCGACAGCCGATATCAGATATCGGATAACAGTTAGAAGGTAGCCGTTCCGGCGGGCTAGTTGTTGTTGTCGGTGGAGGCGGAAGTTGTGGCCGGAGTGGTGGCCGGTGCGGTGTTCGTGTTGGCGCCTGCGCCGGAGGGGGCGGCTTCCGGAGCGGAGTCTTGGTGGTGGAACCAGCCGAAGAGTTTGTGGTGATGAGAAGCCTGGGCCGAAGTGTTCTGTGACGGATTCGGGTTGCTGGCGGTTTGCGCCTTGCCTTCGTTGACGCCGGAACCGGCTCCCATGGGGCCGGGACTCTTGTGCCAGAAGCCTACGGTGCGGGGGCTTTGGTAGAGGGCCACGGGCTTGTCCATGTGGGACTTTTCGTGGTGGGCCGAGGACTTATCGGCGCCGGCCGGTTTGGTCTTGGAATGATGCCACCACCAGCCATGGGCCGGGACCGCAAAAAGCGGCCCAAAAGCGAGGAAAGTCACGGCACAGAGCCCGAGAATGAGTCGCTTCATAGAGGCGCCCCCTTTCTAGCTATTTAACAAGGGGGGCAGGCGAGGGGGCTACTGTACGAAGGTACGGGTTTTCCAGAACGAGTACGGGAGGGGGGTAGGGCAAGGTGATGACCTAGAAGTGGCGTTGACCAACAGGGAGGGTTAGGAGTAGGCTGCTGCGCATTCGGAGGGGGGCGCATGGAGCTGAGACGGAGAGAATTACTGGCAAAAGCAGTAGCGCTGGGAGTGGTGAAGCTGGCGGGCAATCTGAATCCGGCGGCCGCGGCAGAGGCGTGGTTTCAGGCGGAGAAGGGAGCACGGGCGGCGACCCCGCAAGCGGAACTGGGTCCGTTTTACAAGAGGAATGCGCCGAGCAGCGCGGCCCTGCGCGGCGCGAGCGATCCGGGAATGCCGTTGGCGGTGGGTGGGACGGTCTACAACACGCGGGGCGATGTTTTGTCCGGCGCGAAGATTGAGGTGTGGCAGACGGACCATCTCGGTCACTACGACCTGGAGGGCTACCGATACCGCGCATCGCTGGTGGCGGATGCGCAGGGAAGTTATGGCTTCAGCTCGGTGATGCCAGGGCACTATCCGGCGCGCGTGTGCCAGCATATTCACTTTGCGGTGACGGCGCCGGGCCACAAACCGCTGGTGACGCAGATGTACTTCGCGACAGACCCGGTGTTTGCGGGCGATCCGGACAAAAACTATACGAAGGACCCGTTGATAACGTCGCGGGAACTTGTGCGTCCGGTGATGCTGAAGGGCGACCCGCAAGTGATGATGGCAAGCGCGGACTTCGAGTTCGTTCTGGAGACGCTATGAACCGCGGGGGACGCGCGGTGTTGCTGGCTGGCGCGGTTGCGTGCCTGTGCGCGAGTGCCGCTCGCGGGCAGACGCTCAAGAAAGAGATGGAACTGTCGGCTCCCGTGCGAATCGTGTCGGCGGTGACTTGCGAGGCGGGAAGCGAGATCGTGGGGAGCGGCGCGGATGGGGCCTTGTATATGTGGAAGGCTGCATCGCCGGAGCCGCGAAAGATCGAATTAGCAGAGGGAAACGCAAGCGGCGTTTTAGCCTGCGGCGGGGGAAAGACGCTTGCGGTGGCCCTAAAAAAGGAAAACGGGAAAGTGGTGGTGCTCGATACGGAGAGCGGCGCCGTGCGGCAGAGGATCGATGCCCAGTCGGGCGTGTCGACCCTGGCGGTTTCGCCGGAGGGAGGATTCCTGGCGATTGCTACCTCTCTCTATCCCACGCAGGTGTGGGACTTGCGAACCGGGCAAAAGCGTTGGACGGGCGTGACGAACCTGGGGGCGACGTGGACGACGTCGATTTCGCCGAACGGCCAAATGGTGCTGTCCGCCGACGAAGATACGAACCTGCGCATGTATGACAGCAAGGGGAAGCAGCTCTATACGACGGAGGCCGGACTGCTGGAGCCGTTCGCGTCAGCGTTCAGCGACGACGGAAAGACCTTTGCGGTGGCGGGCGCGGACGGCGCGATCCGGCTGTTCGACACGAGCACGGGGAAGATTGTGAAGACCTCAAGCAAAGCCGGCAATCCGATTTTCGGAGTGTGCGTGTCACCGGACGGGAAGAAGGTGGCCGCGCTGGTTGTGGATGACTTCAAGCTGGAACCGGTGGCGCTGACGTTATGGGATACACAGTCCGGAGAGACCAAGAAACTCGAAGTGGACCCGAAGAGCGTTGTGGGAGCGGGGACGAATCGATCGCACCTGGCGCTGATCCTGCAGGAGGGCGGAAACAAGTTGAGCGTGGTGAGTGTAGAGTAGCCCTTCGAGGTTCAGGGCAAGTGAGAGGGGAGAAGGACAGAGGAAGAGTTCGCCACAGAGAACACAGAGAGCAGGAGAAGAAGAGAAGTGAAAGTGTTGTAGCGAGAGAGCCTACCCTGATAAACCTAGAGTGGAGCACCTTCAAGTACTCCGAGGATGGCCCAACAAGAGGACCAAAGTATAATCGCGGGCGGACATGGGGCTGAATCCAGGAACAAAATTGGGGCCGTACGAGATTGTGGCGGCGATCGGCGCCGGCGGCATGGGAGAGGTGTATCGCGCGAAGGACACGCGGCTCGGGCGCGATGTGGCCATCAAGGTGTTGCCTGCGGCAGTGGCGAAGGATCAGGACCGTCTGCGGCGGTTCGAGCAGGAAGCGCAAACGATTGCGGCGCTGAATCACCCGAACATCATGGGGCTGCACGACATCGGGAGCTACGAAGGCTCGCCATTTCTTGTGAGCGAACTCCTCGAAGGCGAAACGCTGCGCCAAAAAATCGATCAGGGACCGATTCCGACACGGAAAGCGATTGAGTACGCGTTGGGAATGGCGCAGGGACTGGCGGCGGCACACGCGCGCGGCGTGATTCACCGCGACCTGAAACCAGAGAACGTGTTCATCACGCGCGACGGCCGGGTGAAGATTCTGGACTTCGGGCTGGCCAAACTGGTGCTGGAAGATCACGGCATGGAAAGCGCGGTGACGCTGACGAGCCCGACGACGATGCCGGGGATGGTGCTGGGCACGGTCGGCTACATGTCGCCGGAGCAGGTGCGGGGCGAACTGGCCGGCGTGCGGTCGGACATTTTCAGTTTTGGCGCGGTGCTCTACGAAATGCTGACCGGGAAGCGCGCGTTCAAGAAAGACACGGTCGCGGAAACGATGACGGCGATTCTGCGGGAAGAGCCGCCGGAACTGAGCGAGACGGGCTGGCAGGGGCCGCTGGGGCTGCAAAGGATTGTGTCTCGCTGCCTGGAAAAGAATCCGGAGCAGCGGTTCCAGTCGGCGAGCGACCTGGCGTTTGCGATCGAGGCGCTGAGTGGAACCGGCACGGGAGTTTTGCAGACCGCGGCGATGGCGGCGGTGAAGGAGAGCGGAGCCGCGAACGTGCGGCGATGGTTGTTGCTGGGAGCGGGCGCGCTGGCTTGCGCGGCGTTGGGAGCGGCGATTTCCTGGAGCCTGCGGCCGGCGCCGAAGCCGGTGGCGAGCTTTGAGCGGCTTTCCTTTGAACGCGGGACGGTGATTCGCGGGAGATTTTTGTCCGAGGGAAAAACGCTGCTGTACAGCGGGGTGTTGAGCGGAGGCGTGCCGGATACGTACGTGATCCGCGAGGATTATCCGACGTCCGTGCCGGCAGGCCTGCACGGGGCGCTGGTGCTGGCGGTCTCGTCGCGGGATCACCTGGCCGTGCTGGTGCGGCCACACTTCTGGGGACAGTATGTGTGGGCAGGAACGCTGGCGCGCGTGCCGATGGGGAGCACGGAACCGCGCGAGCTGATGGACAACGTGTACGACGCGGATTGGGCCCCGGACGGAAATTCGCTGGCGGTGATCGATAGGAAAGACGACAAATGGCAGGTGGAGTATCCGATCGGGAAAGTGCTGCTGTCCACGGACAGCTGGCTGAGCGATCTACGCGTGTCTCCGGACGGGAAGCATGTGGCGGTGTTCCGCCATCCGGCGGGTTCGAAGGATGATCGCGGAAACGTGCTGCTGCTGGACAGCAACGGCAAACAAAAAGTGATCTCCGCCGAGTGGGAAGCGCTGGAAGGGATGGCGTGGCATCCGAGCGGAAAAGAGGTGTGGTATTCGGCGGCGGCTGCGGGCGACCAGTATTGCATCCGCGCGAGCACGCCGGAGGGGAAAGAAAGGACCGTGTACTGCGGGACGTCCGGAACGCGCGTGCACGACATTACGGCAGCGGGAAAGACGCTGGTGTCCACGGAAGTGCAGCGCTTCACAACGGCTTTGGTGCAACACGGATCGAGCGATGAACGCGATCTGACGGGATTGGGCGCGCCGATCAATCCGCGGCTGACGCCGGACGGAACGGAGGCCGTGATCTCGGACGTGTCCGAGCGCGCAGGGAGCGATTACTCGGTGTACGCGCAGAAGATGGACGGTAGCGCGGCGGTGAAGATCGGCTCCGGCGGGTATGGGACAGACGTGAGCGACGACGGGAAGTGGGTGCTGGTTGTCCTGCCGGGAGAGACGCCGGGGAAAGTGCAAGTGATTCCCGTGAGGGCGGGGGAAGCCAAGACGCTCAGTTGGGAAGGGTTCCAGGTGAGCGCGGCGAACTGGTTCCCGGATGGGCAGCATATTCTGTTGTTTGGGAATCCAGTGGGTCAGGTGGTGGGTTTATATGAGACGGATCTGAGCGGGACGACGCCAAAGTTGCTGCTGAAGCAAGCGCCGGGATGGGCGGACGTGATGCCGGGCGGGGAGAATCTGCTGCTGGATGTGGGGGGAACACTGGTGCAGCGGTCGGTCCAGGATGGAAGCGAGAAGAAGTTACGGACGCTGGAACCGGGAGAAGTGCCGGTGGATTGGGCGAAGGAACCGAATCACCTGTACACGCAGAAGGTGAGCCCCACCGAAGTACGGATCGATAAAGTGGATTTGGAGAGCGACAAGCGAGAGACGTGGCAGGTGTTCCATCCGAGGAATCAGCAGGGGTCGATGCTGAATGTGCTGCAAGTGAGCATCACGCCGGATGGACGGTGGATGATGATTAATTATGAGGATCATTTGGGGCAGTTTTATGTGAGTGAGACGCTGCGGTGAGGGCTAATGAAGAAGTGGCGAGTGATGAGTGGCGAGTGGCGAGAGAAACCCCAAGAGTCTGTCATTCCGAACGGAGTCTGCGAAGTGAGGAACCTCTCTTGTTCTGGGATCTCAACGAAGTGGAAGAGTAGAAGAGTGAAAGAGTGAAAGAGAACGTCTCTGCCTACATCAAGATGGGCGGAAGATTCGAAGCGATAGAGCGAAGACGCACAGGCTGAGCCTATACTAGAGAAGAGTGATCCCTTCGAGGCTCAGGACAAGCCCTCGCTGAGTTTTGGATGAAGGTGGCGTGAATGCGCGAGGGAGAGTGTGCGAGGAAGAGAGTGAGAAAGTCGGTGCGGGGACGCGGGAGAGTGCTGGCCTTGTTGGCAGGATGCCTGCTGGGAACGTCGGCGCAGGCGCAATTAGTGGGACATATCTCGACGTACAAACAACAGTATCTGGCTGGGGAACCGATTTATGTGTCCTTCGAGCTGACCAACGCGGGGAAGGAAGCAGTACAGTACGTCGCGGGCGATCCATACAGTCAGGGATGCAGCATTTATTCCCTCGAGGTGTCGAGCGGGCCGGCGCTTGAGCATTCCAGTTGCGAACGAGGAGTGGCGGCGGAGTGTCCCGTCGGAAACCAGATACTCTCTCCCGGCGCCACCGTGCAGCAGAACATCCTGGTCAACTACGCTCACGACGTATCGAAGCCCGGAAACTATGAGATTCATGCGGCGCTTGCGTTGAAGTATGCGCGCGTCGATGAAGGAAATGCACTTCTGGCCGGCGAAGGCAAGAACTTCAAGGTCGAAGAGAAGCTTCAGATCCAGGTTCTGAATGGAGACAAAGGAATACTGGAGACAATTTACCGGCCCTACCTGAAGAATCTGGAATCCCGGGACGACGACATCAAGCGCGAGGCGGAACGGGCGATTGTCAGCGGAGCGCCACCTTGGCTGGAGGATACGATCATTCGAATGCTGGCGAGTTACACGTCGCGCGAATTCGCTTTGCTTGGATTGAAGAATTTGAACACGGCGCGATCGCGCGAAGAACTTGCCAAGCTGATCCAAAACAGTTCGGAGTATACGCAGGAGAGTGAAACGGCCATACACTATCTGGCACAAATGGGAGACAAGAAGTATTTTCCCTTGCTCCGCGACATTGCCGAGAAAGATGCTCCGGACCAGGCAAGGGACCACGTGTGGGCAGCGGCAGAATTGGGAGGAGACGAGGCGCTGCCGTTTCTTCGGGGCCTGATGAGCCGCCCGGATGCGTGGTCGAAGGCGAATGCCGTGATGGGACTAGAGAGAACGGGCAGCAGGGAAGCGGTGCCGTTGCTGATTGAGACATTAAAGAGTTCGGACGCAGATTTGGGGAAACTGGCGTTGAGCGGGCTGGCGGGATTGACGCACCGGAGCATGTTCGCGGAGGGTGATCCACCGGCGGAGGAGTATGGGGCGTGGTCGAAATGGTGGGGAGAGAACGGGAAGAGTGCGCCGGTATACGGGCCGAGGGAGTGCGGGGAAGTGGAGAGATTAGAAAATAGAAAATAGCGGACAAGAGGTATTGGCCACAGAGACACAGAGGGCACGGAGGGAGGAGAAGAAGAAAGGAAGTAGAAGAGTGCAAAAGTGTCCTTGTAGGTTGTGCTCTTCTACTCTTTCACTCTTTCACTCTTGTACTTCTTCTCTCGGTGTTCTCTGTGCCTCCGTGGCTAATTTCGCTTTTCCTGGCTACTTCTTGGCGTCGGAGTCCCAGTGGGCCAGGTGGACGAGCTGGTAGAGAGAGCCCTTGGCGGCGGGCTGGATGGCGACAAGGCGTTGATCGGATTTGGTGCCAGCCTTGAAGAGAAGGCCGCCCTTGTCCGGCTTGTCGGTACCGCAGGCGAGCGGTTTGGAGTTGTCGTCGCTGTCGTCCTTGCTGGAGGCGGACTCGTCGGCTGACGGGTGGGAGCAGTCGAGAACTTTGCCGTATTTGGAGAGTTTCTTTTTGTAGAAGTCCGCCACTTTGTCCATGGAGTCGTCCGACTCCATTTTCAGAACCGTTAATTTGAAGCCGGAACCGCCGCCCCAGAGGCCGAAGTTTACGCCGGCGGAGTCTTCGTCCTTGTCTTTGTGGCGACGCGAGCCGGGATAGAGAGGCAGGCCGATGTCCTTGGCGTCGGCGTCGGCGGACATGGTGACGCCGGCGCCTTTTTCCTGCTGGGCGGGGGCGGGCGAAGGAAGCAGGGAAGCGGCGAGCAGGGAACACAGCGAAAGGACGGTGAAACGCAGGTGGAGCGCGGACATGGGACCTCCTTGGAGGATGAGGTTGCTCTTGATGATACGCGCGTTGGGGGTGGGAAGTTCCAAGAGCAAGTGAGACAAGAAGAGGCTAACGCAGAGACGCCGAGGACGCCGAGGAAGCGCAGAGAAGAGGAATTCACCACAGAGGACACGCAAGGAAGAAGTGGCGAGTGATGAGTGGCGAGTGGCGAGAGAAAGAACAGAGAAAAGAGAGGAGAAGAAGTGAAAGAGGGCACTTCTTCCCTCCGTGTCCTCTGTGCCTCCGTGGCTAGTCCCGCTTTTCCTAGCTACTTCCCAGTCGGCCAGCACACGCCGGAAAAAGAGTAGGCGTGGGTGGTGAGTCGTGAGATAGAATAGCGACAGAAAGAAACTTGGCCCCTTCCCCCAGAAGGCCAAGATCATGACGCAGAATCAACACCGTTCCGGAGCAAGCGCCGGGACGCGAGAAGTCTCTCTCTCTCACGACGGGCACACCGAAGCAGCGCCGAAGCGGACGGCTGCGGCTGGAAATCCCCATTTTGCTGATCGGAAGCGACAGCGAAGGACGGGTGTTTTCCGAGGCGACGCACACGGTGGTGGTGAGTCTGCACGGGGCGGGGATCGTCTCCCGGCAGAAGTTGATGGCGGAGCAGGAGTTGGTGATGCGGCTGGCGGGAACCAAGCGCGAGGCGGAAGTGCGGGTGGTTGGCGAAATCGGGCAGCAGGGATCCAGGCACACTTACGGCGTGGCATTCGTGAATGAGCGGCTGGATTTCTGGGAGAGGGAGTTTCCCCCTGCGCCGGACTGGGAAGAGCGGTCAGCGGTGCTGACGCTGGAGTGCGTGGGGTGCAAGAGCGCGATGGAATTGGCGAACGGAGATTTTGAGTATGACATTTGCGCGATTCACGGAGGACTGGCTCGGTTTTGCGACGAGTGCGGGATGCTGACGGTGTGGAAGCTGTCGCATGAGGCGATGCCGGGGGTGCGCGCGAAGAAGGTTCAGGAGGTAAAGGAAGTTAAGGAAGTGAAGGAGAAGAAAGAGGAGCCGCGCGTGTTTGTGGCTTTGGCGGATGCGATGGAGGGGACGGAGCGGCGGGCGCGCGTCAGGGCCAAGGTGAATTTTTTCGCGTGCGTGAGGACGGAAGAGTTTGGGGAAGACGTTGTCACGTGCATCGACATGTCGAAGGGCGGGGTGAGCTTCCGCAGCCGGAATGAGTATCAGAAGGATAGGGCGGTGCTGATTGCCGTGCCGTTTTCGGCGGAGGTGAAGGATGCGCCGTCGATTTTCGTGCGGGGAAGGGTTGCGAACGTGAAGGAGATGGAGGGAGGGAAGTGGCGGTGCGGGGTGGAGTTCGTGCGGGGATGAAGAGAGCAGTGGGGAGTGGGGAGAAGGAACAACGGCTGGAAGCCGCTACAACGGAGAAGCTATGTGGCCAACCCGCATGTGGCGTTCGGAGTTGAGCCTTTTGCGTTTGGTGACTGGAGGCTGCGCCAGTCTTTCGCTCTGCCCTACGCCGTTGTTCGCGCGTTGCCGATAGCAGAGTGCTCCAACCGCCTATCGCACAACTTCCGAGTGGCCCGTAAACCACTCGAAACGGCAGCAGGCCAGACCGGGTTAATTGATGTGGTAAACTGCCGCAGCGAACGTTCGGGAGGGAGTCTGTGAAAGCGCCAATTCTTTACCGAATTGCTTCTGCTCTTCTGCTGCTATTTGCCGCCGGACATACGTTTGGGTTTCGCCAGAATAATCCGGAATGGGGAGCGAGCGCGGTTCTTGGATTAATGCGCTCCGTCCACTTTGACGCGCAAGGGTTTACCCGGACTTATTGGGACTTCTTCAGCGCGTTCGGGCTTTTTTTCTCCGTGTTTCTTTTATTCGCGGCGGTAATAGCGTGGCTGCTGGGCGGACTTCCGGCAGAGACTTTGGCACGCGTTCGCGGTATTGCGTGGGCACTCGCGATTTGCTTTGTAGCAGTCACAGCTTTGAGCTGGAGATACGCCTTCACCACCCCCATCGTTTTCTCAACTCTGATTACAGTGTGTTTGATTGCGGCCGCGTGGCTCTCAGCGAAGACAAGCTGAACTTTAGTTGGGAAGCGACGGGTCCGATTTTGGGCGGACCGTCGGCAACCCTTCCACAATCGGCGCAGCCACATCAGGGCTTCGGTTCGATGCCAATGCGATCGTTGACGGCTGATCGAATCCGTTGCTTACAACCAAGGTGCAGCAGAAGAATCCATGCGGTGTGGGTCAAGGAATGGCTTTCCACGCGCTCCGTTACCGTTGCGGTTGTGGCTGTTGCTGCGCCGGTTGCTGGGGCTGTGGCTCTGTCTTCGGCGGCTCACTCTTCGGCTCTTCCTGCTTCGCCCCTTCTTGCTTTGGCGCTTCTTTCTTCGCTGCTTCCGTGCTCGCCGCGGCCTTCGCTTCTTCCTTGTCGTCAGGGGGCTTCGACAGATGCAGCTTGCGGATCTCTTTGGCCCCCTTCTCCGGGTCCTCAGGCGTTACTTTGATTCCCGTCTCCATCGCCCCGGCGGTCCACTTGAAGTAATACGTTTTGCCTGCCTCGGCCTCAAAGCGGGCTCGCTCGTTCTCTTTCTTCGTAGCGTTGCTGATCGCCGTGTAACTGGACACGACAACGCCGCCGGTATAGTACATCTTGGGCAATCCGACGATCACCACTGTCCCCGGTGCAACTTCGATGAACTCGTATTCGTCGTTGAGAAGCCTGCCCAGATGAGTGCCGTTAACAAAAATGTCGTCGTGTGACGCCGAGCCCGTGAATCTATACGTACGGTAGACACAGACGATAGCTTTGCCGGAGGATGGAGCGGGTAGCACTGCCGGACCTTTGGAATCCTGTGCAACGCAGATTGGCCCGGTCGCGAGCAACGCCACCGCACACAATGCAATTAGAAAACTCACAACAAATTTCGTGCTATTCATTCACATCTCCTTAGACAACTGAATCGCGGGTCGAATCACGAGCGGCTTTTTCTTGAGCGGGGCACTCAAACTACCGTCATCTTGAAACACCGCCTAACCCCTGTCTGTGACGCACCACTCTCTTCCTCTGTTCCTGCTCACCAAGTCAGAGGCCGTGCATAAACAGTCTTACGTCACTAGTACTGCGACACAATGGAGCACTCGTCTCTGGATGGATGCGGCCATTCCACTTGGCGAATAGGTGTTGACGCTGTGGCTACTGATCATGGGTGATGCAAGGCCAAAGCCGGTGGCGAACTGATCCTACTGTGCAACCCTGCGCAATACTGGGTCCAAACCAGCGATTCCCCCGTCACTTGTCGGATCGTCGGCCACTCGGAGAGCGCCGGGATAAACCGGCATGTTGTAGGGGCTGAAAGAGCCCTACAGGAAAGGAGCAGCGAATCCATCCTGGCCTCGAGTCTTGCAGGCGACATCGTGAGGCGTCGCTTGAAGCGTAGACAGAGGTATTGGTGGGCCGGGCTATTGAACTTCGAAAAGCCGATGGAACAGGACGCCGACTCCGTTCCGAGTGGAGGAAGGCAACACAGCAATCACGTTAATCGCGAGTGGATTGCTCGGTCCTGCGTAGTCTAAGAACCCGCGCACGCTGAGAAACAACATGCACGAGAACCGGGAGATCTCCTGCACGTCTTGGTCAGCAGATCAAGACCGGTCCACGAAGGCCATAAACCGAGCGGCGGACGCGAACGTACAGGAGAAGTCGGACTGTGCCGTAGTACCAGTGAACCAGCCGAACAATGAAGGGCAACCTTCCGCGGAGGCAGGGGAGGAAAGGGCACAGACTCAGAAGAACATCGGTCCATCTCGCATGCGCCCGACACAGAGCGGGAAACGCATGTCCCAGGGATTGCCCGGTGTGCGGCAAGCAGCAAGAGAAAGGAAGCAGGAACGGTTCACCGCTCTGCTCCACCATCTGACCGTTGGATTACTCCGCGACAGCTTCTACGCACTTAAGCGTCAAGCCTCGCCAGGAATAGACGGCGTGACATGGCAGGAGTATGAAACCGGACTGGCAGATCGACTTGTCGAACTGCACAGCCGGGTACACCGTGGAGCGTATCAGGCACAACCGTCAAGACGAGTCTATATTCCGAAGGCGGATGGACAGCAACGTCCGTTAGGCATCGCGGCGCTGGAGGACAAAATTGTTCAACAGGCTGTGGTGACGATCCTCAATCAGATATACGAGGTCGACTTCAAAGGCTTTTCTTACGGTTTCAGGCCCGGTCGCGGCCCGCACCAAGCGCTGGACGCGCTGACGGCGGGTATCCAATGGAAACGAGTGAACTGGGTACTCGACGCGGACATTCGCGGCTTCTTCGATAACATAAGTCACGAATGGACGATGAAGTTCGTTGAACATCGCGTGGCTGATCACCGGATACTTCGCCTGATCCAGAAGTGGCTGAAGGCGGGAGTATCGGAGGATGGCCAGTGGTCGGAGACGAAGCTAGGTACACCGCAGGGAGCAGTCGTTTCACCGCTGCTCGCCAACGTATACCTGCACTACGTGTTCGATCTATGGGTCGAAGTCTGGCGCAAGAAAGTCGCGAAGGGCGATGTAATTGTCGTCCGATACGCAGATGACCTTGTGGTGGGCTTTCAACACCGGACAGATGCCGAGCGGTTCCTACGAGAATTTCGGGAACGGCTGGCAAAGTTTGGTTTGGAATTGCATGCGGACAAGACACGACTGATCGAATTCGGGCGCTTTGCCGCTCGAGACCGGAAGCAGCGTGGAGAGGGAAAACCAGAGACCTTTACATTCTTGGGTTTCACCCACTTCTGTGGGCAGCTCACCACCGGGGCATTCATCGTCTGGCGCGTTACAGCGAAAAAGCGGATGGTCGCGAAGCTTAAAGCTATGAAGGCCGAGCTTCAACACCGGAAGCATCATCGCACTAGCGAGGTCGGTGCATGGCTTCGGAAGGCTGTGTTGGGCTACTACCAATACCATGCCGTTCCGGGTAACTCGACTCAGCTGCGCATCTTCCGACGTCGCGTTGGCTGGTTGTGGCGGACCGTTTTGGTCCGTCGCAGTCAACGGGCACAGGTGCGATGGGATCGTCTCTACCCTCTCTTGAACCGATGGATTCCGCAACCCCGTATTCTGCATCCCTATCCCGATGCACGCTTCGCCGCCACTCATTCAGCGTAAGAGCCGTATGCGTAGACGCGCTTGTACGGATCTGTGCGGGGGGCGATCAGCGATGGTCGTCCCTACCGCGACAGTT
>Ga0187777_10000596_pt1 | contig 24268 bp, 23 predicted proteins | sample 1015_Q2_SP5_10_M_FD_132416 | JGI IMG/M metagenome (GOLD analysis project Ga0187777, IMG submission 132416) | Tropical peat soil microbial communities from peatlands in Department of Meta, Colombia - 1015_Q2_SP5_10_MG | ecosystem: Environmental > Terrestrial > Soil > Wetlands > Peat | place... | reverse complement strand
CGTACAACAGCTACGCGGACTCCTGGAGGGTTGAGCGCATGACGATCAGGGTTGGCATCAATGGCTACGGGCGCATCGGCCGCAACGTGCTGCGCGCGCTCTACGAGGGCAGGCGCACCTCCGAGGTGAAGATCGTCGCGCTCAACGATCTGTGTGACCCGAAGACCAACGCCCATCTGACGCGCTTCGACACGGTGCACGGACGGTTCGGCGGCGAGGTCAAGGTCGACGGCGAGCACATGGTGGTGAACGCTGACCGCATCCGCGTGTTTGCCGAGCGCGACCCGGCCAAGCTCCCCTGGGGCGATGTCGGGGTCGAATACGTGCTCGAGTGCACCGGGCTCTTCACCAGCAAGGCCAAGGCGGGGGCGCACCTCAAGGGCGGGGCGAAGAAGGTGGTGATCTCCGCGCCCGGCGGCGAGGACGTCGATGCCACGATCGTCTACGGCGTCAACCATCAGACGCTCAAGAGCGCTTACAGCGTGATCTCCAACGCCTCGTGCACGACCAACTGCCTGGCACCGGTAGCCAAGGTGCTGCACGACAAGGTGGGGATCGCGGCCGGGATCATGACGACCATCCACGCCTACACCAACGACCAGGTGCTCACCGACGTCTACCATCCCGACCTGCGCCGCGCCCGCTCGGCAACCATGTCGCAGATCCCGACCAAGACCGGGGCCGCGGCCGCCGTCGGGCTGGTGCTCCCCGAGCTCAAGGGCAAGCTCGATGGCTTCGCGGTCCGTGTGCCGACCATCAACGTCTCGCTGGTGGATCTCACCTTCAGCGCCCGGCGCGCCACTTCGGTCGAGGAAGTGAACAACGCGCTGCAGCAGGCCGCCGCCGGACCGATGCAGGGGATCCTCGCGTACAACGATGCGCCGCTGGTGTCCGTCGACTTCAACCACGACGCGCATTCGTCGATCTTCGACGCCACGCTCACCAAGGTAATCGAAGGCAACCTCGTCAAGGTGTGCGCCTGGTACGACAACGAGTGGGGCTTCTCCAACCGCATGATCGACACCACCCTTGCGTGGTCACGGGCGCCATGAAGGTAGTGCGGATGACCGACACGGACCTGCGCAACAAGCGGGTCCTGATCCGGGAAGACCTGAACGTGCCGGTGCAGGACGGCGTAGTAACCAGCGAGGCACGCATCCGCGCCTCGCTTGCCACCATTCGTTATGCCCTCGACCAGCATGCGCGGGTGTTCGTCATGTCGCACCTGGGTCGCCCGCAGGAAGGGCAGGAGGATCCCGCCCTCTCCCTCGCGCCGGTGGCGGCGCGGCTCTCGGAGCTGCTCGGCAAGCCCGTGCCGCTGCGCAAGAACTGGATCGACGCCGTCGACTGTCCCGCAGGAAGCGCCGTGCTCTGCGAGAACGTGCGTTTTCTGAAGGGCGAAAAACAGGACGACGCGGAGCTCGCACGACGCATGGCGCGCCTTTGCGAAGTGTTTGTCATGGATGCCTTCGGTACCGCACACCGCGCCGAGGCGAGCACCCACGGGGTGGCGCGCTTCGCGCCGGTCGCCTGTGCGGGTCCTTTGCTCGCGGGCGAGCTCACAGCGCTCGAGCGGGCGCTCGAGAAGCCCGCACGCCCGCTCATCGCCGTGGTCGGTGGTTCGAAGGTATCGACGAAACTCACGGTCCTCGAGGCGCTCCTCGAGAAGGTCGATGAGCTGATCGTCGGTGGCGGCATCGCCAACACCTTCCTCGCCGCCACCGGAGTCGCGGTCGGCAAATCCCTCTGCGAACGCGACATGCTCGATGTGGCGCGGCGCCTGATGGACAAAGCGCACGCGCGCGGCATCGAGATACCACTCCCCACCGACGTCGTGGTGGCGCGCGAGTGTGCGGCGACCGCGCATGCCGATGTGCGCCCGGTGAGCGAGGTGCGCCCCGAGGAGATGATTCTCGACATTGGTCCCGATACTGCGGATCGCTTGAGCGCGCGGCTGCAGCCGGCCGGCACCATCATCTGGAACGGCCCCGTGGGGGTGTTCGAGTTCGTGCAGTTCGGCGAGGGCACGAAGGCCATCGCCCAGGCGATCGCGCGCAGCAAGGCATTCTCGCTCGCCGGGGGCGGCGACACGCTCGCTGCGATCGAGAAGTACGGTGTCGAAGAGGGCATCTCCTACATCTCGACCGGCGGCGGTGCCTTCCTCGAGTTCGTCGAGGGCAAGACGCTCCCGGCCGTCGCCATGCTCGAGCAACGTGCCCGTGGCTGACAAACCCGCGACTGATGTGATGCGGCGGACCAAGATCGTCGCCACCATGGGGCCGGCGACCGACGATCTCGAAGTGCTCACGCAGATGATGCGCTCGGGACTCGATGTGGCCCGTCTGAACGCTTCGCATGGCAGTGTCGCCGACCGCCGGCGACGCCTCGGGCTCATCCGGGAGGCGGCGCACCGCGCCGACAAATGCGTCGGCGTGCTGCTCGATCTCGGCGGGCCCAAAGTGCGCATCGAAGGCTTTCGCGAGGGGCGCGTGACGCTCAGTGAGGGCGCCGCCTTTACCCTCGATACGGCGCTCGATCCGCAGGCGGGAACCACGGAGGTGGTCGGGGTCGCCTACAAAGAACTGCCGAAGGACGTCAAGGCGGGTGACACGCTGCTCCTCGCCGATGGGCAGATCGTGCTCGACGTCGAGCGCGTCGGCGCCAACAGGATCGAGACCCGCGTGCGGGTGGGTGGCGAGCTCTCCGATCGGAAGGGCCTCAACCTCCAGGGCGGGGGAATTTCGGCCGCCGCGCTCTCGCCGCGCGATCGCGAGGACATCCAGTTCGCCGCCGAGGAGAACATCGACTATGTGGCGGTATCGTTCGCGCGCGAAGCCGCCGACGTCAAGGAGGCGCGTTCGCTCGTGAGGGCCGCCGGAGGGGAGGCACGCATCGTCGCCAAGATCGAGCGCCACGAGGCGGTCGAGAACCTCACCGGCATCATTGAAGCCTCCGACGTCATCATGGTTGCCCGCGGTGATCTCGGTGTGGAGATGGGTTACGCCGAACTCACGGGACTGCAGAAGACCATCATCCACCAGACGCGCACCCACAATAAGGTGGTGATTACGGCCACGCAGATGATGGAGTCGATGATCCAGAGCCCGGTGCCGACGCGCGCCGAGGTGAGTGATGTCGCAAATGCCGTGATCGACGGCACCGATGCGGTGATGCTCTCGGCAGAGACCGCCACGGGGCGCTACCCGGTGAAGGCCGTCGCCGCCATGGCCCAGGTGATCGAGGGCGCCGAGAAGTACCAGCTCACGCACAACCGCTCGCGCCAGCGCGTGGTCGAGGGTCAGTTCAAGGGGAGCGAAGAGGCGATCGCCATGGCCGTCATGTACACGGCCAATCACATGAAGGTGCGCGCCATCGTCGCGCTCACCGAATCAGGGGCGACGCCGCTTTGGATGTCGCGTATCCGCTCGGACATCCCCATTTACGCCTTCACGCGTCATGAAGCGACCCGCCGCCGGGTGACGCTCTACCGCGGCGTCTATCCGGTGATCTTCGACGTCACGAGCGCCGATATCTCGACCGAGAACCTCTACCGCGCGCTCTTCACGCGGCTGCTCGAGCTCGAACTCGTAAAAAAACGCGACCTCGTGATTCTCACCAAGGGCGAGCTCTCGGGCGTACAGGGCGGCACGAACTCGATGCTGATCCTCAAAGTCGCGCTCGACTGAGCGCGCACTCCCGTATGCCTGCGCTTAAGTACGTGGCCCTTGCCTGCATCGGGCTCGCGTGTGCAGCCGCGCTGCTCCTCTTCGCCCTGCTCCGGGCCTCCTTGCCCGATCTCGATGGGGTGATCGCTGCGCCGAATCTCTCGGCCGCGGTGCGCATCGAGCGCGATGCGCGCGGGGTCGCGACGATCGAAGCTGCCAACCGTCTCGATCTCGCCTATGGCACAGGCTTCGTGCATGCGCAGGACCGTTACTTCGAGATGGACCTCTCGCGCCGCCTCGCCGCAGGAGAGCTCGCGGAGCTCGTCGGCCAGGTGGCGCTCCCTCAGGATCGCCGCGCGCGTCTTTTCAGATTCCGTGCCGTGGCCCGCGAGGTCATCGCGCAAGCAACGCCCGAGCAGCGCGCCGTGCTCGAAGCCTACACACGCGGCGTGAACAGCGGACTCGCACACCTCGGTGGCCGGCCCTGGGAGTACTGGGTGCTCGGTGCGCAGCCCTCGCCCTGGCTTCCCGAGGATGTCGTGCTCGTCGAATACGCGATGTGGTGGGACCTGCAGGCGAACGGCCTGCGGCGCGAGCTCCTGCGCCAGGAGATCAACGCCGGGCTCGGCGGCCCCGAGTGCGCCTCCGGCTGGAAATGCGCGCTCGGGTTCTTCTACCCGCTTGGCACGAGCTGGGACGCCCCCGCAGGTGCATCCGCGCCGCCACCCGCCAGCGTCCCGATCCCCGATGCGGCCGTGCTCGACGTGCGCGCCCAGCCGACAGCGGCCCGAGTATCCGCATCGCCCACCCGCGTCACTGAGGCCGGCAGCAACAACTGGGCTGTCGCGGGCAGTCTGACCGCAAACGGCGCCGCGCTCATCGCCAACGACATGCATCTCACGCAGCGCGTGCCGACCATCTGGTACCACGCACGGCTTAAGATCGGGGCGGGTGCGAGCGAGCCTGCTCTTGATCTCACCGGAGTCACGCTCCCCGGGACGCCGCTTCTGGTCGCGGGTTCGAACGGCCACATTGCCTGGGGGTTCACCAATAGCTATGGCGACTGGATCGCCGTCGAGGCCGTGCCGTGCACTTCGGTTGCCGAGAATGCCCTGACGACACCGGCCGGGGAACGCGTTCCGCTCACGACGGTGCGCGAGGAGATCCGCGTGCGGGGTGCTGAGGCTTCGGTGCTCGAGGTACGCTCGGATGCTGCGGGCGTTTTGCTGCGTGTCGATGCCGAAAAGCGCCTCTGTTGGTTTGGCGCCTGGTTGGCCGAGCTGCCCAGTGCCACAAACATGAAGATGGGATCACTTGAGCGGGTGAGCTCGGTCGCCGATGCCCTCGCGCTCGCGCCCGAAGTCGGCATCCCGCATCAGAACTTCGTGGTCGGCGATCGCGACGGCCACATCGGCTGGGCGATCCTCGGCCGCATCCCCGAGGACACGAGCGCTGCGCGCGCCCGGCACGGCGCGCCTTGGACCACCGCCGCTGATCACCCGCACATCTTCGATCCCGAGCAAGGCCGCATCTGGACCGCCAATGCGCGCGTCGTCACAGACCCGCACCAACAGGAACTGATCGGGGGACACGTGGCGAGCTTCGGCGCTCAATATGACCTCGGTGCGCGCGCGGGTCAGATCCGCGACGACCTGCTGGCGCTGCGTGGAGCGCTCACACCCGCCGACATGCTGCGCATCCAGCTTGATGACCGCGGCCTGTTCCTCGAGCGCTGGCGCACCCTCATTCTCTCAGTGCTCGATGCCGATGCCACGGCCGCGACCGCGCGCCGCGCCGAGTTCCGGCATCTGGTCGAGGCCTGGAACGGTCAGGCGAGCGCCGATGCGGTCGGCTATCGCCTGGTGCGCGCGTACCGCGAACAGACTGCACAGTCCGTGTGGGAGATGCTGCTCGGGGCGCTCTCAGTTCCGAGCGCCGATGGCGCGGAAATTCCCGCGCAGTTTGAGGGGCCGCTGTGGCGGCTCGTGAGTGAGCGACCGCTGCACCTCCTCGCCAAAGAGTACGCGGACTGGCCCGCGTTCCTGCGCGCGCAGGTCGATGCCACGATCGCCGATCTCGACCACAGCTGCGGCGCGCTCGAACGCTGTACGTGGGGCGCGCACAATCGTGTGCAAATCCGCCATCCGCTCTCTCGGGCCATCCCCTGGCTCGCCGGGCTTCTCGATATGCCGACCGTCGACCTTCCCGGCGACCACGACATGCCGCGCGTGCAGGACGGCGCCTTCGGCGCCTCCGAACGCTTCGCAGTCTCCCCCGGGCACGAAGCGGAGGGTTACCTGGTACTTCCCGGCGGTCAGAGCGGGCATCCACTCTCGCCCTACTATCGCGCGGACTTTCATGCCTGGGCACACGGGCAATCACTGCCGTTCCTGCCCGGAGCCGCCGAACACACACTTACGCTCGCGCCAAACTGACGGTCGCACTGGCGCAGGGGCACGCCGCCGCTATCGCGGTTAGACTGCACCTCACTATGAATGCGCGTTTCACCGGTACCGCTCAGTACGTCGCCACCGACGATCTCAACATGGCGGTCAACGCCGCCATCACCCTCGCCCGGCCGCTGCTTATCAAAGGGGAGCCGGGGACGGGCAAGACGCAGCTGGCCCAGGAGATCGCCCGCGCGCTCGAGCGGCCGCTCTTCGAGTGGCACATCAAGTCGACGAGCAAGGCGCAGCAGGGCCTTTACGAATACGACGCCGTCTCGAGATTGCGCGACTCGCAGCTTGGCGATGCGCGTGTACACGACATCAGAAACTACATCTTGAAGGGGCGGCTGTGGGAAGCATTCGAGTCCGCGGTGCAGCCGGTCCTGCTCATCGATGAGATCGACAAAGCGGATATCGAGTTTCCTAACGACTTGCTGCGTGAGCTCGATCGCATGGAGTTCTACGTCTACGAGACACGCGAGCTCGTGAAGGCGCGGCATCGACCGATCATCATCATCACGAGCAACAACGAGAAAGAGCTACCGGACGCCTTCCTGCGCCGCTGCTTCTTTCACTACATCCGCTTTCCCGACGAGGCGACCATGCGCGCCATCGTCGATGTGCACTATCCCAAATTGAAAAAAGAGCTCCTGAGCGAAGCGCTGACGGTGTTCTTCGATGTGCGTGCGACGCCGGGACTCAAGAAGAAGCCCTCCACTTCCGAGCTCCTCGACTGGATCAAGCTGCTGCTCGCCGAGGATATCCCGCCCGAGGCGCTGCGCAGCACGGACGCCAAGAAAGTCATCCCAGTGCTGCACGGGGCGCTCCTCAAGAACGAGCAGGACGTGCACCTCTTCGAGCAGCTGGTATTCCTGCAGCGGCGCGCGCGCTGAGGGCGGCTCGATGCTGGTGCGGTTTTTCTTCGAGCTGCGCGCGGCGGGCGTGCCGGTGTCGATCACTGAGTTCCTCGGACTCCTCGAGGCGCTCGCGGCGCGCGTCGCCGCGCTCTCCGCCGACGACTTCTATTACCTCGCGCGCGCCGCGCTCGTGAAGGACGAACGCCACTACGACCGCTTCGACCGGGTGTTTGCCGAGACTTTCCAGGGCGCGGAACGGCTCTTTGCGCAGCTCGTCAAAGAGATACCTGCGGAATGGCTCGAAAGCATGGCGCGGCGCATGTTGTCTCCCGAGGAACGAGAGCGCATTCAGGCGCTCGGGGGTTGGCAGCGGCTGCTCGAAACCCTCGCCGAGCGGCTGCGTGAGCAGCAGGAGCGCCACTCGGGCGGCAGCAAGTGGATCGGAACGGGCGGTACCTCACCCTTCGGAGCCGATGGCTTCAATCCCGAGGGCGTTCGCTTCGGCGCGCAGGGTGGAGGCGCGCGCCGCGCGGTGAAGATCTGGGAGCGGCGCGAATATCGCAATTTCGATGATACGGTGGAGCTCGGCACACGCAATCTCAAACTGGCACTGCGCAAACTGCGCAAGTTTGCACGCGAGGGTGCTGCCGAGGAGCTCGACCTCGATGGCACCATCGATGCGACGGCCCGCAACGGGGGCCTGCTCGACCTGAAGCTCGTGCCCGAGCGGCATAACGCCGTGAAGGTGCTCCTGTTCCTCGACGTCGGCGGCTCGATGGATCCACACGTGCGGGTGTGCGAGGAGCTCTTCTCTGCCGCGCGCGGCGAGTTCAAGCACCTCGTGCACTTCTATTTTCACAACTTCATCTACGAGAACCTCTGGCAGGACAACAGCCGGCGCCTCGCGACGCTGCTTCCAACCGAGCGACTGCTGCGCACCTACCCACGCGATTACCGCGTCATCCTCGTGGGAGATGCGACCATGAGCCCTTATGAGATCGTGCAGCCGGGCGGCAGCATCGAGCACTGGAACGGCGAGGCCGGGGCGGTGTGGATGCAGCGCCTCACGAGCGCCTTCCCACGGCTCGTCTGGCTCAATCCCGAACCTCTGGAGCGCTGGCGCTACACACCATCGGTGCGCATCACGCGCGAGCTGATCGGCGGGCGCATGTTTCCGCTCACCATCGCCGGGCTCGATAGCGCAATCAGTGAACTGCGACGCCCCTTTGCCGGTGTCGTCACGCCGGAGCCACCCGCTGCCGCGACACCCGTCACACAGGAGCCGCCGCCGGCGGTTTCATAATAGTCGGCGGTACAAGCGCCATGGACCGCCTTGCCGAAACGACTTCGCTACCGAGTTTATCCGAGACGAGCTCGCTTCCCGCATTAAGCGAGACCGCTGTCCGCCCCGGCTACCGCCCGTGCGTCGGGCTCGTGCTGACGGGGGGTGGCGCGCGGGCGGCCTACCAGGTCGGGGCGCTGCTCGCGCTCGCGGAACTGCTGCCGCGGGCGCGCAATCCCTTCCCGATCATCGTCGGCACTTCCGCGGGCGCCGTGGCCGCGAGCGTGCTCGCCGCCGAAGCGCACCACTGGCGGCGGGCGGTCGCGGGGCTTGAGCGCGTGTGGGCGAATTTCCGCTCCGGCCAGGTGTTTCGTGTGGACGCGCCACACATGTTGCGCGCGGGGTTTCATTGGATACTGGCCCTGCTCTCGGGCGGGTTCGTGGTGTCGCCGCCGAAGTCGCTCCTCGACAACTCGCCGCTGCGCGATCTGCTTGAGAAGAACGTCGATTCCACCGGCATCCGCCGCAGCATCGAGCGCGGGCACCTGCGCGCCTTTGCGCTCTGTTCGACCAGCTATAGCTCCGGACACTCCGTTTCGTTTTACGACGGCATCGACTCGATCAATGACTGGTCGCGCGTCGGGCGCATCGGCCGCCGCACCGAGGTGACGATCGATCACGTCATGGCGAGCGCTGCCATCCCGCTGCTCTTCCCGCCGATGCGCATTGGCGATGACTACTTCGGCGATGGCGCCATGCGCCAGTTCCATCCCCTCAGCCCGGCGATTCACCTCGGTGCCGACCGCCTGCTCGTGATCGGCGTGCGCGCGCGGCGTGCCGCGGGCGTCACCGTCAACCGCCTGCAGCCGGTCATGCCGACCCCCGGGGAGATCTTCGGCTACATGCTCGACACGCTCTTTAGCGATCAGGTGTACGCCGACCTCGAGCAGCTCGAGCGCATCAACACGCTCGTGTACAGCGCGCCCCAGGTCGTGCGCGGGGAGCGCACCATCGAAACGCTGATGCTAGCCCCGAGTGTCGATCCGCGTGAGATCGCGGCGCGTCATGCCGCGGAGATGCCGCTCGGGCTGCGGGCACTGCTGCGGGTGATCGGTGGGCGGGATGCCGAGGGCTACCAGCTCGCGAGCTATCTCACCTTCGAAGCCGGTTATACGCGCGCCTTGATCGAACTTGGCTATCGCGACGCCCTTGAAGCACGCACGGCGCTCCTCGCCTTCATGAGTGGGGAGAAGCTGCCCCAGGTACTGACTGCTCCCGGGGTGGCGCAGGCGACTTAAGAAATCGCAGCGCGCCCTGCCCGCGGAGCGCCCTTCGGGTTGATTGCCGCCTCGCTAGGGCCGTGTGCTAGCGGTGGCGGCCAGCGGCGCACTCGGGCGCGGCTCGAAGAGCTTCGCCCCTGGCAGCCCGCTGTGGCGGGCAGTCACGTTGCCAAACTCTGCGGCAAACTCCGCCGCCAGCTGCTCGACGATATACACCGAGCGGTGCTGGCCACCGGTGCACCCCACCGCAACGGTGAGGTAACCGCGGTTGCTCGCGAGATAGTCGGGAATGCGGCCGCGGATGAAGCGCGCAATGTCGCCGATGAGTGCCGCGACGTTGGTCTGCGTTTCAAGAAAGCGAATGACCTCCTCGTCGCGACCGGTGAGATTGCGCAAACCCGGTTGCCAGTAGGGATTCGGAAGCGCACGCGCATCGAACACGAAGTCCGCATCGCCGGGGATGCCGTGCTTGAACCCGAACGACTCGAAGGCGATCGACAGCCGCCCGGCCGTGCGCTGCTCGAGGCGCTTGTGGATGATGTCGCGCAGCGCGTGCACGTTGAGACGCGTGGTGTCAATCAGCAGATCCGCGACGGAAGCGATCGGCTCGAGCAGCGCGCGCTCGAGCTCCACCGCCTCGCGCAGACCGGCGCCGCTGCGACTGAGCGGATGCTTGCGGCGCGTCTCCGCGAAGCGTCGCAGCAGTTCGTCCTCGGCGGCGAACAGGAACACCACCTCGCATTGCAGTCCGCTACGCTTGAGCTCATCGATCAGCTGCGGGACGCTCGCCACTTCGGCGGCGGTGTTGCGCGCGTCGAGCCCGATGGCGGTGCGCTCGTAGGTGGGCTCGGAACTGCGCACCGTGTAGGAAACGAACGTGTTGAGGAGCGCGGCGGGGATGTTGTCGATGCAGTAAAAGCCGAGATCCTCGAGCATGTGCAGCGCCACGCTCTTGCCGGATCCGGAGAGGCCGCTGACGAAGATGATGCGCACGGCGGCAATCCTCAGCCACTCGGCGGCGGGCCGCAAGCCCCGCCCGGCGAGCGTGCGCTTGCCGCCTCAGGTGCGCAGCGCGCGCGCCTCCGCGGCGTGATGGTTGCGGCGCTTTTCCTTGTGTTTCTTGATGCAGCGGTCGAGCTTGTCCGCGAGCAGATCGATGGCCGCGTACATGTCTTCTTCGGTCGCGTCCGCATAGATCGCGCTGCCTCTCACGTGCAGCGTCGCTTCCGCCTTCTGTCGCAGCTTCTCCACCACCAGCACGCAGTGCACGTCGATGACTTGGTCAAAGTGTCGGCCGATGCGCGCGAGCTTCTTGGTCACATAGCGGCGCAACGAAGGGGTAACCGCGACGTGATGACCGGTGACGCTGAGCTGCATGGGCCGTCTCCTTAGCTGTTATGAGGTACCTTCTTGAGCTGAGTCTGCGCATCACTTGCACAGCTGCTTGAGCGCCGTGCGCCGCCGCTCGTTGGAGGCCGCGATGCCCATGGCCTCGCGGTACTTGGCGACGGTGCGGCGCGCAACTTGGATCCCCGCGGCGGAGAGCAGTTCGGCGATGCGTCCATCGCTCAGGGGGTTATCCGGATCTTCTTCCTTGACGAGTTTGCGGATCTTGGCGCGAATCGCGGTCGAGGAGGTGCCCGAGCCATCGGCCCCCTCGACGTGACTTGAGAAGAAGTAGCGCAGCTCGAACACCCCCCGCGGGGTGTGCATGTATTTGCCGGACGTCACGCGCGAGATGGTGGACTCGTGCATCGCCACCGCTTCGGCGATGTCCTTGAGGATCATCGGCCGCATGTGTTCCTCGCCGTGCTCGAGGAAGGCGGTTTGCCGCTCGACGATGGAGCGGGCCACTTTCATGAGCGTTTCCTGGCGGATCTCGAGGCTCTTGAGCAACCAGCGCGCCTCCTGCAGCTGGGCGCGCATGCTCGCGTGGCTGGCATTGCGGCCGATCAGGCTCGCGTAGCCCTGGTTCAAACGCACCCGCGGCAGCGTGGCGGCGTTCACCTCGACCCCCCAGCCGTGGTCGGTGCGGCGCACGAACACGTCCGGTACCACGTACTGCGCCTTGCCGGCGTTCACGATCGCTCCGGGACGTGGCTGACAGGAGCGCACCAGCGCGAGTGCCGCCTCGAGCTCCTCCTCAGTGGTGCGCAGCTCGCGCCGCAGCAGCGCGAACTCGCCCGCGGCGAGCCGTTCGAGGTGATGGCGCGCGATCGCGAGCGCGCTCGCGTGACCTGGGATGGCGGGATCGAGCTGCCGCAGCTGCAGCTCGATGCACTCACCGACCGAGCGGGCCGCGACGCCCGCGGGATCGAGCGCCTGCACGCGTTCGAGGACGCGCGCGACCTCATCGGGAGCGGACTCGATTTCCGGGCGCAACGTCTGGGCTATCTCTTCGAGCGACTCGATGAGATAACCATCATCGCTCACCGCATCGACGATCGCGCGTGCGATCGCCACTTGCCGCGGCGCTAGGTTCGCGAGCTCGAGTTGCCAGAGCAGATGATCCTGCAGCGACTCGCGGGTTTCGTCCGCGTACTCCTGCTGCCGATCCTCATCGTCGGCGCTCCAGGGCGTTTCGGCCGCGCCCACCGACTGCTCGCCCCAGCCCTCCTCGAGCACCTCGACGCCGCCTTCCGTGGCGCGCTCGATGGGTTTCGGCTGCTCGGCAGCGGTGACCGGTGCCTCAAAGCTACCGCTTCCCGCCTCGCTCTCCTCCGCGGGCTCGAGCATCACGTTCGTCTCGAGCAGCTCGCGGATGTGTGCCTGCAGCTCAAGCGCCGGCAGCTGCAGAAGCCGGATCGCCTGCTGCAGCTGCGGCGTCATGGTCAGCTGTTGCCCAAGCTTCAGCTGCAGGGTGGGTTTCAGCATGGCGACTTACCGAGGGCCCTGAGATGCCTTCCCGGATGGAGTCGGTAACCCCGTGAAAAACAATGTATTTCGCTTTCTCACAGCCGGAATGATTCACCCAAGTACACCTCACGCACTTGGGAGTTGGCAAGGACTTCTTCCGCACTCCCCGCGGCGATGATGGTGCCCTGATTGACGATGTAGGCGCGCGCGCACACGCCGAGTGTCTCGCGCACATTATGGTCAGTGATGAGCACGCCGATGCCGCGGTGCGTGAGCTCACGGATGATGCGTTGGATATCGAGCACGGAGAGCGGGTCGACGCCGGCGAAAGGCTCATCGAGCAGCATGAAGCGCGGTTCGGCGGCGAGCGCCCGTGCAATTTCGACCCGGCGGCGCTCACCGCCCGAGAGTGCCGCACCTAGCGTGCGCCGTACGTGGCCGATGCGCAGCTCCTCGAGCAGCTGCTCGAGGCGTTCCTCGCGGGCGGCGCGCTCGAGGTCTGCCCGCGTCTCGAGGATCGCCATCACGTTGTTCTCGACCGAGAGCTTACGGAACACCGAGGCTTCCTGCGGCAGGTAGCCCAGGCCGAGCTGCGCGCGCCGATGCATGGGCAGGAGCGTGAGATCGGTGTCGCCGAGCTGAATGCGCCCGGCGTCGCAAGGCACGAGCCCGACGATCATGTAGAAGGCGGTCGTCTTGCCGGCGCCATTGGGTCCGAGAAGCCCGACGACTTCGCCGGTGGCGAGCTCGAGTGACAGATCGCGCACGACCTGGCGCGACTTGTAGCTTTTCGCCAGGCCCGTCGCCTTGAGAAGTGTCATGGCGGGGGGTTCGGCGTCGGCTTGGGCTGCGCCGCGGCGCTCGGGGATGCGGCCGGTTCAGCCGCCGCGCCCGAGGAAACCTTCGGCGGCTGCGGCTTGCCGCCGCCGGTGGAGTTGGGCGGCGTGATCGTGATGTGCACGCGCTCGTCCGTCCCCGGCGGAGTCGCGGCCTGCACGCGCTGCGCGCGGATGTTGTACACCAGGAGCGGGCCTGAGATTTCGTTCTGGCCGTCCGAGAGCCAGGCGTCCTCGCTCAGTCGCACCGTGCCATCGCTCAGGTCGTAAATGATCTCGTTGGCGTGGCCGCGCGCCATCTGCTCGGAATCGGCGCGCTTTTGTTCGAACTCGGCAGGCTTGCCGGTGATGGTGGCGCGGGCGATGCGGTTGTCCTTGAAGTCGACCACCGCCTGATCCGAGCGCAGGTTGCCGCGCTGCTCCACGTCGATGCGCACCTTGCCTTCGAACGTCCAGCGGCTGTTGGCAAAGTTGAGCCCGGTCGCGTGCGCGTGCTCGGCCTGCACCTTGGTCGGTCCCTGCGAGATCACCACGTCCGCAAACGTCACCGTGTTGGATTTGTAATCGACTTCGGTGGAGGCCGCCACGAGATTGATCGGTTGCTCGGAGCTCATCGGCGCGGGCAATACCTGCGCGGCCGGCGGGGGCGCCGCCGCCGCGGCGCAGGCGCTGAGCGCCACCGCGAGCCAGGGCAGCGATTTACGGCAGGAAAGAGCCATGCACGGCCGATTGTAATTGCACGCGACGCTCCTTCAAGCTGGCGATGAGCCCCTGCGCATTAAGCTCGCGCCCGGTCATCACCACCGTCACCGGGTCTTGGGTGGTCGCGACCTGGGCATCGGTGTCGAACGAGAGATGCTCGGTGGAGATCTGGGCCGGATCGTCGCTCCCCGCGAGCGTCCCGGTCACGTGCACGCTGCCCTCGAGCTTTACGACACCGCTGTTCTGCGCGAGTTCGCCGCGGTTGGCCTGAGCGGTCCACTGATTGCCATTCGCGTCACGGAAACCGAGCTGCACCTGCGCGAGCTCCACGGTGTTCTGGTCGGGCTGCTGTTCGATGGTTGCCGCATCGAGCGTGTAAAGCGGCAGGCCATCGGCTCCAGTCTGAACGAGTCGCGCCTGGCGGGCGGAATACCCCGGATCGTGCTGCGGCCCGCTCACGCTCGCCGGCGTTACGCTCTCGCGCTGCGGCCCGGAGAACACCACCACGAACACGATGAGCGCCAAGAGCGCGAGCAGCACCCCAAGCCGGTAGATCATCGCGCCCGCGCCTCCCGCGTCCGCAGCGCGATCAGGTGATCGCATACCTCGCGCACGGCGCCGTGTCCGCCGGGCAGGCGCGTCACGATGTGCGCGACGCGCCGCACCTGGGGGTGCGCATCCGCGACCGCGAAACTCAGCGCGACGGCCCGCATCAGCGGCATATCCGGAAGGTCATCGCCGATACAGGCGCAGGCGGTGGGAGTGAGCTCGAGCCGCGCGCAAAGCCGCCGGAACACGGCAAGTTTGTCCTTGGCACCCTGGTGCAGGTGGCGCACCCCGAGCTCGCGGCAGCGTGCGCTGACCGCCGGGGAGCGCCGCCCGGAGATCACTGCCACCTCGATGCCGGTGCGGGCGAGTTGCGTGATGCCAAGCCCATCCTGCACGTGAAATACCTTGAGTGCCTCGCCGCGCGCGCCGAAGTACAACCGCCCGTCCGTCAGCACGCCATCGACGTCAAGCACGAGCAGGCGAATGGCGCGCGGCATCGAGTGCGGCGTCGACTCAGACGACCCCACCGCGCAGCAGATCGTGCACGTTGAGTGCGCCGACCAGTCGGCCGTGCGCGTCGATGACCGGGAGCGATGTGATGCTGTGCACTTCCATCAGATGCACGGCCTCGGCGGCGAGTTCGCGCGCGCCGATCGTCTTGCCGCCCGCGGTCATCACCTCGCTCATCACGGTGGTGTGCACATCGATCTGGCGGTCGAGCGTGCGCCGCAGATCGCCGTCGGTGAATACCCCGAGCACCCGATCCTCCTCATCGACGATCACCGTCATGCCGAGCCCCTTGCGCGACATCTCGAGAAGGCCGGCGCTGAGCGGTGCATCGGGGCGCACCCGCGGAATCGCGCTACCGCTACGCATCAGATCCTCGACGTGCAGGAGCAGGCGGCGGCCGAGCACGCCGCTTGGGTGCGAGCGGGCGAAATCCGCGCGCGTGAAGCCGCGGGCTTCAAGCACCGCCACCGCGAGCGCATCGCCCATGGCGAGCGTTGCGGTGGTGCTCGCGGTAGGAGCGAGATTGAGCGGGCAGGCCTCCTCGGGGACGCCGACATCGAGCGCGACGCTCGCCCCCTGCGCCAGTGTGGAGGCGGTCTTGCCCGTCATCACGATGAGCGGCACCCCGAGGCGCTTGAGGTGCGGCAGCAGCAGGATCAGTTCCGGTGTTTCGCCCGAGTTCGAGAGCGCAAGCACCGCATCCGAGCGCGTGATCATGCCGAGATCGCCGTGCCCGGCCTCGGCCGGATGGAGGAAGAAGGCCGGAGTACCGGTGCTCGCGAGCGTCGCCGCGATCTTGCCGGCGATGTGGCCCGATTTCCCCATGCCGGTCACGACTACGCGTCCGCGACACTCGAGGCAGATGCGGCAGGCGTTCGCGAAGCTCGCCCCGAGGCGCGGCGCGAGCACCTCGAGGGCGCGGGTCTCGATGGCGAGCGCGCGGCGAGCCGAGCCGAGCAGGGACTCATCGTCCACTGAGGCAGCGGCGAGGGTCGCGGGGGCGGGTTGCGCATCCATGCGCCCGATTATAGGCGTGCCGGCGAGCCCTCAGGGGGAGCGCCGTAACATCGCAGCCGCTCGTGCCACCCATGTAAGATGCCGCCAATGAGCCCGGAAGAAGTGGCGCGGTTGATCCGCGCGGGCCTGCCCGGCGCCGAGGTGCAGGTCGAATCACCCGACAACACGCATTTCAGCGCGCGCATCGTTGCACGCGAATTTGCCGGCAAGCGCAGCCTCGCCCGTCATCAGCTCGTGTACGGCACGCTCGGGGAGCTCATGGGACGGGAGATTCACGCACTCTCGATTGAAGCGCTGACGCCCGAGGAGTCCGAGCGGGGCGCCGGTGGATAAGCTGCAGATCCAGGGCGGCGTAGCGCTCGAGGGCGAGGTACGCATCTCGGGCGCGAAAAACGCGACTCTGCCGATTCTCGCCGGGGCACTGCTCGCCGAGGATCCGGTGGTGGTCGCCAACGTCCCGCACCTGCGTGATGTCACGACGACCGTGGAGCTGCTCGGCCGCATGGGGGCGACGGTGACGATCGATGAGCGCATGCGCATCGAAGTTGACGCTTCGACACTGCGCGAGTGCTTCGCGCCCTACGATCTGGTGAAGACCATGCGCGCGTCCATCCTCGTGCTCGGGCCACTGCTCGCGCGCTACGGGCATGCGGACGTATCGCTCCCGGGCGGCTGCGCAATCGGCGCGCGCCCCGTGAACATTCACGTCGCGGGCCTGCAGGCACTCGGCGCCGACATCACGATCGAGGGCGGCTACATCCGCGCCCGCGCACCACGCCTGAAGGGCGCGCGGCTCGTGCTCGACACCGTGACCGTGACCGGCACGGAAAACCTCATGATGGCGGCGACACTCGCCGAGGGTGAAACCATCATCGAGAACGCGGCGCGTGAGCCCGAGGTCGTCGACCTCGCGAACTTCCTCGTGGCCATGGGGGCGAAGATCCAGGGCGCGGGCACCGACAAGATCGTCGTGACGGGCGTCAGGCGGCTGCGCGGCACGACCTATGAGGTGTTGCCCGATCGTATCGAGAGTGGCACCTACTTGGTCGCGGGCGCCATCACACGCGGCCACGTGCGCATCAAGAGCACCCGCCCCGATCACCTCGATGCGGTGCTCGGGAAACTCGAGGAGGCGGGAGCCGCGGTCACGAGCGGCGACACCTGGATCGAGGTCGACATGCGCGGGCGGGCACTCAAGGCAGTGGACGTGCGCACTGCGCCCTATCCGGCGTTCCCGACGGACATGCAGGCCCAGTTCGCAGCACTCAACACCGTCGCCTCCGGCGTCGGCACGATCACCGAAACCGTCTTCGAAAACCGCTTCATGCACATGCTCGAGATGCGCCGCTTAGGCGCGGAGATTCGCCTCGAGGGGAACACCGCCATCATCCACGGGGTCAATCGACTCACCGCGGCGCCGGTGATGGCGACCGATCTGCGTGCCTCGGCGAGCCTTGTGCTCGCGGGACTCGTAGCCGAGGGTCGCACCGAGGTCGAACGCATCTACCATATCGACCGCGGCTATGAGGCGATCGAGGAGAAGCTCGCTCAGCTCGGTGCACAGATCCGGCGCGTGCCGATCTGAGCGCCGCGAGCTGCAGCGCCTCACATCGGAAAACCACGAGTCCTGAAGGAGCCAAGCGATGCGCATGGGAATGGTCGGACTCGGCCGCATGGGGGCAGGGATGGTGCGGCGGTTGCTGCAAGGCGGGCACGAGTGCGTCGCATACGATCCCAGACCCGAAGCCGTTGCGGCGCTCTCCTCCCACGGGGCGCAGGCGGCGCACTCAGCTGCGGAGCTCGTGCGTGCGCTCGCGCCCCCGCGCGCGGTATGGATCATGGTGCCGGCGGCGATCGTCGACACGGTGATCGGACAGCTGCGGCCGCTGCTCGCGCGCGGCGATGTGCTGATCGATGGCGGCAACTCGAACTACCACGACGATCTGCGCCGCGCGGACGAGCTCAAGGCCGCGGGCATTCGCTACCTCGATGTCGGCACGAGCGGTGGAGTGCTCGGTCTCGAGCAGGGCTTCTGCCTCATGGTCGGCGGCGACACCGAGGCGGTGACTCTCATCGAGCCGCTGCTCGCAACCCTTGCCCCCGGTGGCAAGATGGTCGCGGAAGCCGCGAGCGCGCGCGCCGCCGCGCAGGGATACCTCCATTGCGGCCCCTCGGGCGCGGGTCATTTCGTGAAGATGGTCCACAACGGCATCGAGTACGGACTGATGGCGGCTTACGCGGAAGGCTTCAATCTCCTCGCGCACGCCGATGCCGGATTGGAAACACACGCCACCGATGCCGAGACCGCGCCGCTTTCGAATCCGCGCCTCTACCAGTATCGGCTCGACGTCGCGGCGATCGCGGAACTTTGGCGTCACGGCAGCATCATCGCCTCGCGGCTGCTCGATCTCACCGCGATGGCGCTCGAGCACGATGGGACGCTCGAGGGATTCGCCGGCCGCGTGGCGGATTCGGGTGAGGGGCGCTGGACCGTGCAGGCGGCGATCGATACCGGCGTGCCCGCCCCGGTACTGAGCGCCGCGCTTTATGCGCGCTTCGATTCGCGCGGCCGGAGCGAATTCGCCAACAAAGTGCTCTCGGCCATGCGTCTCGGATTCGGTGGACACATCGAGCAGTCTCCCTGAGCGCGGTGCGATGGAACGGCAGGATTCCGATGCGTTAGTGCTTTTTGGAGCAACGGGGGATCTCTCTTACCGCAAGATCTTTCCGGCGCTCTACCGCCTCGTGCGCCGCGGCCTCCTCGCAATACCGGTCATTGGTGTCGCCCGGGCGGGCTGGCAGCTCGAGGAGTTCGTCGCGCGCGTGCGCGAGAGCCTCAAGGACTTCGTGCCCGACGCTGAGGAGACGGTGATCGAGCGCTTTATCGCTCTCCTGCGCTACCAGGACGGCGATTACCACAACCGCGCCACCTTCGATGGGTTGCGCAAGGCGCTCGGCGCCGCCGCACGGCCGCTGCACTACCTCGCGATTCCCCCGAGCATGTTCGCGATCGTGGTCGAGCACCTGAGCGGCTCGGGCAGCGGACGCGGGGCGCGCATCATCGTCGAGAAACCCTTCGGCCGCGATCTTGCCTCGGCGCGTGCGCTCAATAAGACGCTCCACACGCATTTTCCCGAAGAAAGCATCTTGCGCATCGATCATTACCTCGGCAAGGAAGCTGTGCAGAACATCCTCTACTTCCGCTTCGCCAACTCCTTCCTCGAGCCGGTGTGGAACCGTAATTTCGTCGATAGCGTGCAGATCACGATGGCGGAGGCCATCGGCGTTGCCGGCCGCGGCCGCTTCTATGAGGAAGCCGGGGCGATCCGCGACGTCGTCCAGAACCATCTGCTGCAGATCGTGGCGCTCCTCGCCATGGAGCCGCCGGTCAATACGCAAGGCGAGTCGTTGCGCGACGAGAAAGTGAAACTCCTGAAGGCGGTTCGTCCCGCTGATCCTGCCAAACTAGTGCGCGGACAGTTCCGCGGCTACCGCGAGGAGCCCGGGGTTGCGGCCGACTCGACCGTCGAGACCTACGCGGCACTCGCTCTTTCGATCGACTCGTGGCGCTGGAGCGGGGTGCCGTTCTACCTGCGTACCGGCAAGCGCTTGCCGGTGACGGCCACCGAGGTGGTCGTGGATCTGCGGCCACCGCCGACGAGCGTATTTGGCGGTATCGGTCCCGAGCCACCCAATCACGTGCGCTTCCGCCTCGGTCCCGACGTTGCCATCGCGCTCGGCGCATACACCAAAAGACCGGGACCGGTCATGACCGGAAGCAACGTCGAGCTCTATTTCTCGCAGCAGCAGAGCGCGGACATGGATGATCCGTACGAGGCGCTCCTCAGCGAGGCGCTCATCGGGGACACCACGCATTTCGCCCGCGAGGACGAGGTGGAAGCCGCCTGGGCGATCGTCGATCCGTTGCTCAACGACCCTCGAGCGCCCATCGAGTATCTCCCCGGCAGTTGGGGACCTGCCGAGGCGCAGGAGTTGGTCCCGGGCTGCGGCTGGCACAACCCGGCGGCGACGGCGAAGGACTGGATCCGCTCGTGCCGGCCGTTGGTGCCGACCTGAGCCTGCGGCTCTCGAGCGCGGCGCTCGGCATTCTGGCGGCGCTGCTCGCGGCGTCAGTGCCTGCGGCCGCGGCGATCGCCGAAACCTCCGCGCCGGCACAGCAGCGCATCGAGCGCGTTCTCGCGCAGACTCCACTCGTTGACGGGCACAACGATCTGCCGTGGGAGCGGTTGCACGGGCTCAAGCCGCGGACTAGCATGCGTTCTGATGCTGAAGAAATTCATGTTTTGCGCTTGTGTGACGCTATGCGTCCCCGCCTGTGCGAGTTCCCGCACAACGCCCCGTACCGCCAAGCCAGCGGTCGTCGTGACCCGTTAGGGCGCGGGCGCCCGGTCCCCGAGTGATGTGAGGAGCGGCATCGTGAGCAGATGCGTCCGTTGGTCCTGGCCGATCGTTCTGTTGTTGGCTGTATCCGCGGCACACGCCGACATCATCACCGATTGGGGCGACACGACCACGCAGATCGCGGACGAGGGCCCCAATACCATACGAACCCTGGCGCTCGCGCAGAATGCCGTGTACGAAGCGGTGAATGCCATCACCAACCGCTACCCGAGCGACCGCGTCGACTTGGGGCCCGCGCAGGGAGCCTCCATCGAGGCGGCGGTGGCAGCAGCCAGCCGCGCGGTGCTGCTGCAGGAAGTCCCCGCATTGAAAGATAAAACCGAGGCAGCCTATGCGCGCGCAGTGGCGACCATCGCCGAAGGCGAGGCGCGGACCCGGGGCATCGGCGTCGGCGAGCGCGCTGCGGCGGATGTGCTCACCAAACACAGCCACGATCTGGATTCCATAGAGCCCTATCGGCCGGCAGCTGCACCAGGCCTTTACGTGCCGACGACGATTCCGACGGGGTGGTCGCTCGGTGAGCACCGGCCCTGGTTCATGACGAGTGCGGCAGAGTTTCGCCCCGGACCTCCACCGGCGCTGAAGAGCGAGCAGTGGGCACGGGACTACAACGAGATCAAGGCCGTCGGCTCCGCGAAGAGCACGGTACGCACGCCCGAGCAGACCGAGATCGCGAAGTTCTGGGCCACGGCCCTGCCGGACGTCCACCTCGGCCTAGCACGCTCGGTCGCGACTGTCCCTGGGCGGGAGGTGACGCGCAATGCCCGGCTGTACGCCGCGGTGGCGGCGGCGATGAACGAGACGGAAACCGCCGTATTCGAGGCCAAGTACCATTACCTCTTCTGGCGGCCCATCACCGCTATCCGTAACGGCGACCGCGACGACAACGCCGCGACCGAGCGCGATGCCGACTGGGTACCACTGCTCGTCACGCCGATGCAGCCCGAATATCCGTGCGCGCATTGCATGCTGGCAGCCACCATCGCCACGCTGCTGCGCGCCGAGGCCGGTGGCAGTTCCGCGCTCAACCTCAGCACGACCAGCAATACCGCCCCTGGCGTCACCCGTCGCTGGACGAGCACCGACGCTGTGGTGCAGGAGGTGTCCATGGCCCGCATCTGGGGCGGCGTGCACTATCGCACCTCGTGCGAGGTTGGGAACCAGATGGGCAGACAGGTCGGCGAGCTCGTGGCGAGGGCATACGGCCTGCATTAGTGTTGTCGTGCCCGTGGCCGTCGCTGATCGGCCGGCCGCCGAAGGAGATCTGCCGGCGTGATCGAGGTAACTCCGTTCTTTGCGGTGCCTTTCGGCTTCGCGACATTGGAAAACCCTGCTGGCTTGAACGGTCAACTTCGCGAGCTGTTTCTGCGACGGGCGGCGGAGGGTTCGCGCTACGCCAATCCCCGGCCGCTCACGCAGCGTAACAGTCAGGTGTTCGAGAGCGAGTTCCAGCTTTTTCGCTGGCCGGAACCCTGCGTGCAGCAGCTGAAGGATTTCTGCTGGAGCCACATGCTGCAGATGATCGGTGCGCTGAATGGTTATGACAGCGCAACGATCGCGCGGCTGTTGATTTACAACGACGCCTGGTTTCACGTCACACGTCGCGGCGGGTTCTTCGCCCTGCACAATCATCCAAACGCATCCTGGTCGGGGGTCTATTGCGTCGATCCGGGCCAGCACGATGCCGACAAGCCGGAGAGCGGCTCCCTGAGTTTCGTGAGCCCTGCAGTTATCTCGAGCATGCACATGGATGCGGCCACAATAAATCTCAGGGATCCCTTTGCCCCGAACATTCGTGCCTTACACCTCGCGCCGGGCCAGCTGGTGGTATTCCCTTCATGGATCCTGCATGACGTGAAGCCATTCCAGGGAGAGGGCACCCGCATCACGGTCGCCTTCAACTGCTGGTTCGAATTGCCGCAGCCCGCCGGTTAGATCCCACCGGGACCGGCGCAGGTGCAGGATGTCTATTTCTTCTGCAGAGTGGGCGACAGGTTGCCAGTGGGCGTGAAGGTCGTGGTGTCGGCTCTTGAGCTCGTGAAATAGACGTAGTCGTTCCTGAAATCGATACCGAGGGAGCCGACGGTACCGAGGATGTCCATGCCGACGATCATGGCGGGCGTGTCCTGCATCTCCCACACCTTGAAAATGTGGAAGTCGCCGTAAACGACCTGGACATTGTTGATTCGCAGGGCATCGATGAGGATGGTCGGCGCCCGCCAGATCTCGCCGCGCTCGACCTGCTCGGTGGCGCCGTATACGGAGGTGACCAGTGCCTCGGCGCCGGTCCGGGCCCGCAGCTTGAGCGCATCACGCAGCGCCGGATTCCCGAGCGTACGCTCGGAGCCGGTGTCGATCACGGCGAGCCCATGGACGCGACCCACTTGCATTGAGAGCGTCATCAGGCCGTGTGTGACAGTGGCGTGGATTTTCATGGCGTCCGCACGCACCGACATCTCGACACCCCGGGAAATCCTTACTTCGTTGCGCTCGAAATCGACCGACAGACTCCTTCCCGTCAGTCCGGCGGCGCCGAGGATGCCGTCGGCCCCCGCCATCACCGGTGCCCATACCACCGGGGCCACCAGGTGATCGAAGGTCATATCACCGGCCTGCAACCGGTCGAGCGTCACCGCAGATACCCGCGCCGTACCCGTAATGCCATTCAACACGATCGAGGGTACCTCGCTCGGCTGCAGTCCGAGCGCGTGCACCAGTCCGGGTGAAACGGTTGAGTGTGTTGCGCCCGTGTCGACGATGAAGCGAAACGGCCCCTTGCCGTTGACCATGGCCGCGACGACTACACGGCCGATATGGTCGTGGTTGGTCGGCAGCGCGAACAGCGATGCCTCTTCGGAGGCCGCTTTCGACAGGGGTCGATCGCTACCTGAGGGGGCAGCGACGGCCGATGAGTCCTCGGGTGCGGCAGCCGCGGGCGGGATACCCGAAAACAGCGTAGTCAGCAAAAACCCTGCCCGTAGAGCGGAGTGAAGCCGGCCAGCCTCGAGCGCCCTGATACGCACGCCTGGAACGTAGCACGAACCCTCCTCACTCGTCGTGTTCTCCGGCGCAGTTTCGTCGCATCAGCCGGGCGGCCGCCCGAAAATCCGGGAATCAGGGCTTCTGCTGACCAGGAGTCCGCATAACCGCTACACTTCGGGCAGGGGTAATGCCTGCCCATTAAGACGCCACCACCTTGAACGCCACCCCGATCAGTGAAGCTGAAGCCCGCGCACTGGCCGACGCCATCGAGCAGGTGTCCCAGACTCAGTCCCCCGACGCCGCCCTAAAGCTCGTAGAAATGGCCCTGGCCCGTGCGCCGCACCAGCCGCTCGTGCTGAATGCCGCGGGTGGCCATATGTTGAAGACCGGTAAGGCGCGCCGCGCCCGGGAACTCTTCGACCAGGCGATTGCCGGCAATCGCGACTCAAAGGTTCTGTGGCTCAATCTCGCCAGCGCTTACCGCGCGCTCGGAGATAGCAAGTCGGAGGCGGAGGCGTTGGACCAGGCACTGGCGATCGAGCCCCGCTACGTGGTCGCACTGCTGGCCAAGGCTGGGCTGATGCAGCGCCTCGCGCGGCCCAAGGCAGCGGCGATACTTTACCAGGCCGCGCTCGACTCGTCGGCCTCCGGCGCCCCCGCCCCACCGCAGGCAGCCGGTGTGCTCGCGCGGGCTCAGGAAGCGGTGCTTGCGAGCCGGCGCGAACTCGAGCAGTTCCTCGAGAACGAAGTCGCGCCGGCGCGGGCGCTGCACGCCGCGACGGATCAACACCGCTTTGACGCCTGTCGCGATGTGTACCTGCGCAAGCGCCCCGTGTATCACAGTTATCCGAAAGAGGTGCTGT
>Ga0187777_10000594_pt1 | contig 24335 bp, 28 predicted proteins | sample 1015_Q2_SP5_10_M_FD_132416 | JGI IMG/M metagenome (GOLD analysis project Ga0187777, IMG submission 132416) | Tropical peat soil microbial communities from peatlands in Department of Meta, Colombia - 1015_Q2_SP5_10_MG | ecosystem: Environmental > Terrestrial > Soil > Wetlands > Peat | place... | reverse complement strand
GCTGGCATCGGGTGCTACGGCTTTGCGGGTGGGGGTCTCCCCCCGCAGATCCACACGATCGCTGTGCTCCCCTTCGACAACGAGACGTCGCAGCCCACCTTGCAGCGTGACCTCTACGACCCGATGCGGCGCGAGCTCACCGGCCGGCTCGGACTCCACGAAGCGTCGGAGGCGAAGGCCGATGCCCTCGTTCGCGGCAAGATCGTGCGCTACGACGTCGACATCCCGGTCGCCTACAGCGCCGACCCGAACTTGCAGAACGCCACGACGCAGCGGCGGCTCCAGCTCACCGTGGATGTCGACATCGTCGATCAGACGACGGGGAAGAACATCTGGTCGCGGAAGGGCTTGATGCAGGAGGGGACCTACGCCGAGCGTGACGAGGTCTCCGGCCGTCGTCAGGCGGTGGCGAAGATCGTCGATCAGATCGTCGCCGGAGCGCAGTCGCAGTGGTGACGCGCGGGCGAGTGGGGTGGGGCGGCGAGCGGCGCCGGCGCGGGAAGGTCTCGATCGGCTGCCTCCTCCTGACCGCCCTCATCGGCGCCGCCGGCTACGTCGGGTGGCAGATCGGGCAGCCCTACTGGCGCTTCTATCAGTATCAGGACGCGATGATCCAGGAGGCGCGCTTCGCCGAGCGGAACGACAACGACGCGATCCTGCAGCATCTGCGTGCCAAGGCGGACACGCTCGACCTTCCGGTGGAGGCGAAGAAGATTAACATTCGCCGGCGTCAGAATCAGATTTGGATCTGGGCCGACTACACGGAGACTGTCGCTCTGCCGATGTTCAGCCGCGATCTGAGTTTCCAGCCGCACGTCCAGGAGACGTTCTGAGCGATCGGGCACCGGCGCGGAAGGTGATGACGTGGAATCAGGCCAAGCTGTGGCGCTCGGCGGTGCCGGGCCGGGTCGTCTTCACCAACGGAATCTTCGACCTTCTGCACCCCGGGCACATCGATCTGCTCACCGCCGCCCGCGCCCTAGGCGATTCGCTCATCGTCGGCATCAATAGCGACGCGTCGGCGCGGCGTCTCAAGGGTCCGGAGCGTCCGATCCGATCGGAGATCGAGCGCGCCTACGTGCTGGCGGCGCTCGAGGCGGTGGACGCCGTCACGCTCTTCGATCAGGACACGCCGTTGGAGCTGGTTCTGGCGCTTCGACCCGACGTGCTGGTGAAGGGGGGCGACTACACCCCGGATACCATCGTCGGCCGTGCGGAGGTGGAGGGGTGGGGCGGGACGGTGAGCGTGATCCCCCTCACCCCAGGGCAATCGACCACCGCGATCATCGAGCGGATGCGTGCGCAGGGCTGAGGCGGCGCCGCGCGTGGGCCGAGCGGCCGACGCCCTGCGCCCCGTCACGCTCGAGCGCCAGGCGTCGCCATACGCCGAGGGCTCCTGCCTCATCACCTGCGGCAGCACGCGTGTCCTCTGTACGGCCTCGGTGGAGGAGGGGGTGCCGGCGTGGCGGAAGGGGAGGGGCGAGGGGTGGCTCACCGCCGAATACGCGATGCTCCCGCGGGCGACCCACACCCGCACGGCGCGCGAGCGGTCGCAGCTGGGGGGACGCACGCACGAGATCCAGCGGCTCATCGGCCGCAGCGTGCGGGCGATGTTCGACGACTTCACCTTCGGCGAGCTGACGGTGCGCGTCGACTGCGATGTGCTCCAGGCGGATGGGGGGACGCGCACGGCGTCGATCACCGGCGCGGCGGTGGCGGTGAGCGATGCCTTCGACTGGCTCGTCAGGCAGAAGCGCTTGGCGGCCTCGCCGGTCAAGCGGCTGGTGGCGGCGGTGAGTGTGGGGGTGGTGGATGGCGAGCCCCGGCTCGACCTCGACTACGGCGAGGATGTGCGGGCGGAGGTCGACATGAACGTCGTCATCACGAGCGAGGACCGGTTCGTCGAGGTGCAGGGGACGGGGGAGCACGGCACCTTCGACCGGCAGGCCCTCGACGGACTCCTCCTGCTCGCCGGCGCCGGCGTGCGCCGGCTCATCGCCGCCCAGCAGAAGGCCCTCGGCGCCTAACGACTAGCGGACGCCGCCACCAGCCCGCCCCCGGGACTCCCCCTTAGGTGCCCGCCACGACCCTTCTTCTCGCCACCCGCAGCCTGGGCAAGCTCTGGGAGCTCAAGCCGCTCTTCGCGGCGGCGGGGATCCCGGTCGTCGATCTGGACGAGGCGGGCGTCGCCGAGCAGCCGGAGGAAGAGTCGCTCGAGCGCCACTTCACCTTCGAGGAGAACGCACTGGCGAAGGCCCGGTACTTCCATGCGCGAAGCGGGCTGCCGACGGTCGCCGACGATTCGGGGCTCGAGGTAGCGGCGCTGGGTGGCGCCCCGGGCGTTCACACCAAGCGATACTGTGGCCGCAACGACCTCTCGGGGCGCGCGCTCGATGCGGCGAACAACGCGAAGCTCCTCTCCGAGCTTGCCGGAGTCGTCGATCGCCGGGCGCACTATGTGTGCGTGGCGGCCTACATCGACGGCCCGCATGAACGGGTCTTCCGCGGCACGAGCGATGGGAAGATCCTCGAGTCGCCGCGTGGGAGCGGCGGCTTCGGCTACGACCCGCTCTTCCAGTCGGCGGATCTCGGCCGCACCTTCGCCGAAATCGAGCGCGAGGAGAAGGAGCAGGTGAGCCACCGCGGCCGTGCCTTCGCGGCGCTCGTCCGCGCCCTCACCGGGGAAGCGCACACCGCTGGCAGTCGTTGAGCGCCTGCGCGCGCGTGCGCTCTCGCGCCGTTGACCCGCCAGGCGCGGGCGACTAACTCTCACCCTCACCTCGGGGCGTAGCGAAGCCTGGTATCGCGCCTGCTTTGGGAGCAGGAGACCACCGGTTCAAATCCGGTCGCCCCGACTACGCCGCGCCGCGCCAGGCGCCGTGCCGCCGCATTACACTCACCGGCCGTCCCCGCGCGCAGCCATGGCTGAATCCTCCGCACAACAGACCGCAGAACCGGGCCGGATAACCGAGAGCACGCCGCCTTCAGCGCGGCGAGGACTCACGCGCTGGGTTCCGGGACTCCAAGTCCTGCGCTCGTACCAGCGCGCCTGGCTGCGCCAGGATCTCGTGGCAGGGATCGTCATGACGACGATGCTCGTGCCCGTCGGGATCGCCTACGCCGAGGCGTCGGGGGTGCCGGGGATCACCGGCCTGTACGCGACCATCATCCCGCTCCTCGCGTACGCGCTCTTCGGTCCCAGCCGCATTCTCGTCCTCGGGCCGGACTCGGCGCTCGCGCCGGTGATTCTGAGCGTGGTGGCTCCGCTCTCGGCGGGCGATCCGCAGCGGGCGATCGCCGTCGCGGGGACGATGGCGCTCATCGCGGGCGCGGTGTGCGTCGCCGCCGGTATCGCACGCCTCGGCTTCGTCACCGAGCTTCTCTCGAAGCCGATCCGCTACGGCTACATGAATGGTATCGCGCTCACCGTGTTGCTCAGCCAGACGCCGAAGCTCTTCGGCTTCTCGGTCAAGGCGCAGGGGCCGCTTCGTCAGGCGTGGGGAATCATTCAGAAGATCCTCGGCGGCGCCACGAATCCGGTGACGCTGGCGATCGGCACCGGCACGCTGGCGCTCATCCTCTTCCTCAAACGTTGGCCGCGCATTCCCGGAATCCTGATCGCTGTCGTCGCCGCGACGCTCGTCGTGGCCGGCTTCGGCCTATCGGCTAGCGGCGTCTCGGTGCTCGGCCCGCTCCCCCAGGGGCTGCCGACGCCGCACCTCCCCTTCGTCAGCTGGGACGACCTGGTGCCGATAATCACGGGCGGCGTGGCCGTGGCCCTCGTCGCCTTCGCCGACACGAGCGTGCTCTCGCGCACGTACGCCGCCCGCCTCAAGTCGCCGGTCGATCCGAATCAGGAGATGGTCGGACTCGGCCTCGCCAACGTCGCCACCGCGTTCTTCCAGGGATTCCCGATCAGCAGCAGCTCCTCGCGCACGCCGGTGGCCGAGGCGGCGGGCTCGAAGACCCAGCTCACGGGCGTCGTAGGCGCGCTCGCGATCGCGCTGCTCCTCGTTCTGGCGCCGAATCTCCTCGAGTATCTGCCGAATGCCGCCCTCGCCGCGGTCGTCATCGCGGCGGCAATCGGCCTCTTCGAGTTCGCGGACCTTCGCCGCATCTACAAGATCCAGCGCTGGGAGTTCTGGCTCTCCATCGCCTGCTTCGTCGGTGTGGCGGTCTTCGGCGTCATCCCCGGTATCGCGCTGGCGATCGTGGCGGCGGTGATCGAGTTCCTCTGGGATGGCTGGCGTCCGCACTCGGCGATCCTCGGCCGCGTCGAGCACCTGAAGGGGTACCACGACATCACCCGTCATCCCGACGCTCGCCTGATCCCCGGACTCGTGCTCTTCCGCTGGGACGCGCCTCTCTTCTTCGCCAACGCGGAGCTCTTCAACGCGCGGGTGCTCGAGGCGGTGGCGGCCTCGCCGACGCCGGTCAAGTGGGTGGTGGTGGCGGCGGAGCCGGTGACGAGCGTCGACGTCACCGCCGCCGACGCCGTCGCCGAGCTCGATGACACGCTTCAACAAGCCGGCATCGAGCTTTGCTTCGCCGAGATGAAGGACCCGGTGCAGGACAAGCTGAAGCGCTTCGGGCTCTTCGCTCGGCTGGGGGCGGGCACCTTCTTCCCGACGGTCGGCGAGGCGGTGAGCGCCTATCGGGAGTCGCATCCGGTCGAGTGGGTCGACTGGGAGGAGCAGGGGAAGCAGTAGGCGTGTCGGCGCCGGTGCCTGACGATCCACACGATCGTGTCTCGCGCGAGGTGACTCCGGTCGTCGGGAGGTTGGAGCGATATGCTAGCGACTTCGGACAGGACGAACGTCGCCATTGCCTGACGGCACGCCCGATCGTCCGGGCGCTTGAGGGTTGGCGGCGATCCCGCCACCTTTAGGGGGAGCGGACCGCATCGGCGGATCGCCTCTAGCGCCAGTAGCTCAGGTGGATAGAGCAACAGCCTTCTAAGCTGTGGGTCGGAGGTTCGAGTCCTCCCTGGCGCGTACCCCCAAGCATGAGCGAGTCGAAAAGAGCCGAGCTTGGCTCAACCTCGCGCCGAGCCGCAGCGGCAGGAGTCGCTGCTAACTCCACTCGGTCTGCCCCGGAGAGTATGTGTGCAACCCATTGAATGTGCCTCTCTTCTCGAATTTGAGAGAAGGCTAGGCGGGACACCGGATCGTGCGGGGAGAAGGATTTTCAGAGGACAAAGCGATCCGTCGTGGAGGCTCCAGTCAGTGATGGACCGTTTGGTAACCAATCGACTGGGAAGCAATCGTCGAGACCAAGGTGGGGACATCACTGGGTCTTACGGCAGCCAAGCGAATCGAACCGAGTGGCTACAGTCGACGCTTCGGCGGTTTACGGAACTAGTTGCTAGTTCGAAGTCGGTGCCCCAGGGCAGGCCAAGTCGCGACGATTGGGTGCTCGGTCGGCACCACGGCCTTGCTACGCCGTTGCTCGATTGGTCCGAGAAGCCGCTCGTCGCGCTGTTCTTCGCCTGCTGGGGTCGACTAGCGAAGTGCGAGCCTCGCCTGCTCCGCCCCGAGGCAGATCCTGAAAAGTGTCGCCCCAAGCCTTTGCCGACAGATCCGGTTGTCGTCTGGGAGCTTACGCACGACGACGAAATCCAGATACCTGGCGAATTCGAGATCTTCACTAGTACCGCTGGCCGCAGTAAGCGACAGCAGGCACAGTACGGATACGTTACCCTCCTCGCCGCTCCACGCGACACAGACCTCGAGTCCTATCTAGAGCGGAGAGGCCTCAGTGACCGGCTTCGAAGGTATCTGCTAAAAGGTGAAGCGGTCTCGAACTCGCTCCTTGAGTTGGTGCACCGTGGCACCACGTACGCGAGCCTTTTTCCGGACGAGGACGGAGCAGCGGTCGAAGCGAACGCGCTCCTTGGCGTCGGCCGGAACTACGGTCTGCGTTGAGCGTGGTACGTTGACCCCACTGAGCTGGTCGCCTACCTTTCCCAGCTTGCCCGGCCCCAAGTTTCATCGGGGAGGCAGCTCTCGCGCCCTTAGCTCAATTGGCAGAGCAAATGACTCTTAATCATTAGGTTGTAGGTTCGATTCCTACAGGGCGCATCCCAGTCGCAAGAAGAGCCGCACCGAGCACTCCATCGCCCGGTGCGGCTCTGTAGTTTTGGGTGACACCGCGTCGTGATCCGCGACCAGCAAGCGGCGCTTCACGCGCTATCTTCTCCGCATGACGCCCCCCGATAGCGCGGCGAGCGTGCCGGCCGATCCACGCGCGCCAGTGAGACGCCCAACGCTGGGAGTCCGACTAGGGACGGCAGGGGCGATGACCAAGCCGATCGCCCGCCTCGAGCGCGTGGTGAGCGATCCCGGCGATGGCGAAGAGGTGAGGCGGCTCAAGGCCCAGGCGGTCATCGCTGCGATTCTCGTCATGCCGGCTGGCCTCCTCTGGGGCTTGCTCTATTTCGTCTTCGGAGAGCCGGGCGCCGCGGCGATTCCCACATCGTACGCCGTCCTCACCCTCATCAATCTCCTCCTCCTCTTCTGGCTGCGGCGCTACACGCTCTTCCGATGGGTCCAACAGATGCTGGTATTGGGCCTCCCCCTCGCCCTGCAGATCGCCCTCGGCGGATTCGTCGGATCGAGCTTCGTGATTCTCTGGTCCTTCCTCGCGGTGGTGATGGCGCTGCTCTTCGGGAGCGGTCGGGAGGCGAGAGTCTGGTTTGCCGCGTTCTGCCTGGAGATTCTCGTCGCGGCTTGGTTGCAGCCCGGCCTCGAGATCACCAACCGGCTGCCGCACGGGCTCGTGCTCGCCTTCTGCATCCTCAACGTCGTCGCCGTCACGTCCGTCGCCTTCGTCCTCTTCTATTCGTTCGTCACCGATCGGCGAAAGCTACGCGATCTCGAAGTGGCGTACGTGAATCAGGAAGTCATGCTGCGCGAGTCGGAGAAGCTGTCCACGTTGGGCACGCTCGTCGCGGGAGTGGCGCACGAGCTGAACAACCCCGCCTCGGCGGCCCGCCGCGCATCGCAGCAGCTGCTGGCGGCGACGGCGAAACTCGAGGAGGCCCACCTTCGCCTCGCCGACGTGGGGCTGCCATCGGAGGCGCGTGATCGGCTGCGGGCGCTGGTGAAGCGTGCGGGCGAAGCGGCGACGAACCGGCGGCTCGATCCGCTGGCGCGCTCCGACGCCGAGAGCGCGATGGAGGAGTGGCTGGAGCGGCACGCGGTCGGCGAGGCGTGGGACGTCGCGCCTGTCCTGGTTGCCGAAGACCTGGACACGGAGGTCCTGTCGAAGCTCGCCGCTGGTATTCCGCGGGAAGCGCTCGCGCCAAGTGTCACCTGGCTCGCGGCTGCCTACCGAGCCCAGGGTCTCGCCCGGGAGGTCGGGGAGAGCACGGGTCGCGTCTCGGAAATCGTTGGGGCGCTCAAGGGCTATTCGCACCTTGGCGAGGCCGCGGTGGAGCCCGTCGATCTTCGCGAGGGGATCGACAACACCCTCGTCATCCTCCGGCAGAGCCTCAATGGGATCGCGGTCCGTCGAGAGTACGCGGACGATCTCCCGAAGGTGCAGGTCTACGGCGGCGAGGTGAACCAGATCTGGACGAACTTGCTGTCGAACGCGATCGACGCACTGGACGGCAGGGGCGATGGGGAGATCACGCTCCGTACGCGCCGCGACGGCGAGTGGGCCGTGGTGGAGGTCGAGGACAATGGAGCCGGCATCCCCGAGGAGATCGGGATGCGCGTCTTCGACCCCTTCTTCACCACGAAACCGCCGGGGAAGGGAACGGGGCTCGGCCTGAGCATCAGCCACAGCATCGTGACCCGGAGGCATGGCGGCGAGCTTCGCATGGAGTCGCGACCCGGGCAGACGCGCTTCACGGTACGGCTGCCGCTAGTCGCTCGAGGGGCGGCGGCAACGGCCTAGCCGCGGCACGTGCTGCCGCGGCACGTGCTGCCGGGCCGGCATCCGGCACTCGCGTCAGGCGATGGGATTCAGGTGCCCTGCAACGCTCCGTCGCCGGCGGCCGTCACCGCGAGCCCCTCGAATAGGTCTTTCATCGGCCACGAGGGGAGGGCCCCGCGCGAACCGCCCAGCATGAACACCTCCCGCTCGAAGACCGGACGGAATGCGCGCAGCATCTCAGCGCGCGGCGGTGGCGGATTGTCCAGCGTCTCCAAGGTCAGTCCGAATTGCGAGCGATGCGCCGCGAGCGCCGCGAGCTTCCGATCCATGTAAGGGCGCGCATCGAAGGCGTAAGCGATCGTCGAGTCGGCCACCCCCATCACCTCGGGGTCGAGGCCCCGAGCCGGTCCTCGGTCGTGGGAGACGAAAACGCGCGCGACGTCGAGTGCCAGCGTGCCGTAGACCAGGCGGTCCGGCGCTTCATCCCCCATGACTCCACTCGAGAAGAAGGCCGCCGTGACCACGCGATGCGTGGCCAGGTGGTCGGGGTGGAGGTAGCCGCCGTGCGGGTCGTGGGTGAGGATCACCTGCGGCTTCACCCTGCCGATCACGGCGCGGACCGCACTCTCGGCCTCCAGCAGATCGGTGTTGGCGAGCGCCCGAGCGTCGTCCCGCCGGAAGTGATCCAGGCGCCCGGAGTCGTGGAAGTCGAGGATCACCGGCGGGTCGATCCCGAGTCGTTCGCAGGAGAGCCGCAGCTCCTCGGTGCGCAGCCGGGGGAGGTCAGCCCCTTCGAGCGCCGGATCCTTCACCCTCCCGGCCTCGCCATGGGTCATGCAGAGGAGCTGCACGCGCGCGCCGCGCTCGGCCAGATGCGCGAGAATACCGCCGTGAAAGAGCTCATCGTCGGGGTGGGCGAAGACGGCGAGCAGGGCAGGGTGACGTGGTTTCATAGGTGCCCCCGCGATCAGCACTCGGTGGTGACGTCCGCCCACAGGGGGCTCTCCCCAATGGGCGGTCGCTTCCACATGCTTGTTACAGACAATTGGCTACAGTATATATTTATCGGATACAGGCTATCTTTAGGGAAATGCGAGGTAAAGTCAAGCAGACGAGACCGTCGAAGCCGCGGCGCCGACGGCCCTATGATTCTACGCGACGGCGCGCCCAGGCGGCGGAGACCCGACAGCAGATTCTCTCGGCTGCTCGGGCCCTCTTCACGGTGCGCGGCTATGCGGGCGCGACGATGCAGGCGATCGCGGGCGAGGCCGGCGTGTCGGTCGAGACGGTGTACGCCGGGTTCGGCACCAAGAGAGACCTCCTCAGGGGCCTCCTCTTGAGCGTCGTCCTCGGCGATCCCCCGGTCGCCTTTCTCGACCGGCCGGAGATCCCGGCGGTGATCCAGGAGCGCGACCAGCGGCGCCAGATCGCGCTCTTCGTGCGGACCTTCACCCCGGTGCACGAGAGGGCGGGAGACGTCTGGGCGGTCATCCGAGCGGCGGAGAAGTCGGAGCCGACGATCGCCGCCCTGGTGCGCGACATGATGCGCGGCCGCTTGGCCGGCATGTCGCAGTTCGTGACCGCGCTCGTGAGCAATGGCCCCCTGCGCGCGGGGGTGACGCCCTCAGCCGCCACGGAGATCGTCTGGACCCTGACCTCCCCGGAGGTGCACCGGCTCCTCCGCGTCGATCGCGGGTGGAGCGCCGAGCGGTACGAGCAGTGGCTCATCGATTCGCTCGAGAGGCTCCTGGTCGACTGACCGAAGGCGGAGTACCTCGCTAGCTGTCGGCGGCATCGCTGCCTATGGGCGACGTCGAGCTGGGGGCGAACATCCGGTCGCGCGTCTTCCGCGCGTACCGGAACGACCACACGATCGCGGCGATCGTCGCTACCCCCGTCAGAAACGGCGAGACCGCGAGCACGACCGCAGTCGAAGCACCATAGACAAGCGCCACCCTGACGAGGAACTCGCCAAGGTAGACCACGCCCCAGACGGCAGTCACGATTCGAATCGAGCGCCGAAAGATCGGATAGCTCCAACGCGAGTCGAAGATCGCTCTCCTCTCCGGCTCTCGCCCGGCGATGAAGCGACGGGCGAAGTAGAACATGATCGGCCGTGGGAAGGCGAGCGACACGAGACAGGCGACCCCGAAGGCCCCGGTGAAGAACGACTCCCGCACCAGCAGGACTCGCGGGTCGCCGCCGAGGTAGAGGGCGACGATGCTCGTGACGATCCCGAGCAGCACGACCGCCGCCACCGGGTCGATCTCGCGGTCGCGGATCAGATCGTAGATGCTCTTGAGCGTCGGGAAGGCGGTCGCGATGAGCAGGGCCGTCAGCTCCGACGGCGACACAAATCGCTTCGACAGGTAGTAGCAGGCGACCGGAATCGCCGTGTTGAGTGCGATGTCCCGGGCCAGGGAGAGGACGAGCGGGCGCGTGGTCGTGCTCGTCAGGAGGACCGGGGTGCCGCTTGTCTCCGCCATCGAGGCCTACCGTGCCAGGAGCGACGACGCCCCCACGTTATAACTTCGTCTCTGATGCTGTTCGACGTGTCGGTCAGTCGTGGGGCCCAACCGAGATCCCGGTCGCCCAATACGATACGGCCGGCGTTTCCTTCGGGTGATCATGTCTGAGACTTCGCCGTTCGGGCGCGACAGATTCCAGCCTCCCCTCGACCGACTCGCCGGCCTGCTCGAGGGCGCTCATCTCCTCCGCCGAGATGGGAACCCGGGTCCAGTATTGAGGGTCCTCGCTATCGTCCCAATCGATCGTCTCGGTGAAAACCCAGAGGAATCGCTGCCCGCAGTCGCGGCAGAGCCGGATATTCACGTGGAAGTGCGACTCCCGGACGAGCTCGAGTGCACCGTCGAGTGCGAGGCCCGCGTCCCACGCTTCCTCCGCTGAGGCAGGCCAGCAGCGCTCGCAGCCGAATGCCTGCTCTCCGTGCTGCGGCGTCATCGAGGCGGAGGGTGACGAGCCTGACGAGTCACTGTGCATTCGCCGAGCCGACCACCAGCTCGCGGACCATCCCGTGCGCGTAGTGCGGCTTGTGATCGCGCACATCGTCGACGAGGCAGATCAGCACGTACTTCCCCGGCTCCAGCTGCAACACGAGCTGCGCGTTCCTCCCCGGATCGAGGTCCGGCGTGCCGCCGATGAGCGTCACCGGCGAAGGAGCGGTGGATGAGGTGTCGTCCATCCAGCGGACGACGTCGGCACCCGACTTCCCGGGATACAGGCGCCAGATGAGCACCATGTGCGGCTGGGTTCCCTCGCTCCGCACGCCGACCAGATGCGAGCCCGCGGTGAGGGGCGTGGACAGGGTGAAGGCGTAGTCGGTAAGGTGCAGGGTGACGTCAGGCTCCGGCATCGCCGCGTCGTTGCGCTTCGGGAGGACGACGAGCGCACGGAGCATCCCGCGCTTGAAGTGTGGCGTGCCGTGCGGGTCTTCCATGTCGCACACCATCGCGTAGAGACCCGGCGCCAGATCGAGGGTCGTCGCCGCCACCGCCCCCGGCGGAATGGTCCCAACGCCACCGACGCTGGTGAGCCACGGCTCTGCGTGCGGGGAGTCGAGGTTGCGTCGGTAATCGGCCAGGGTGTGCGGGCTCTCGATCTTCACGAGGCCGACGAAGTGCTGCTGCTTCCCCTTCGAGACGAGGCGGAAGGTCGTCGGTCCGGACGCGATCGAGTCCGGCGCATCGAAGGCGTACTCGCGGGCGGTGATCGTGACGATGGGAGGCGCGGTCGCCTCGCGCCCGACCGGCCGTGCAACCGGCCGCGTGACTGTGGCCACGAGGGCAGGGATGAGGGCGAGTGCGAGAACCCGGAGCGCTGACATCGATCGTTCGGCCTAGCGTCCGCGATGTTTGGCCGGCGCGCGACGCTTGCCTGACGCGCGGCGCGGCCGCTGCTTCGCCGAGACCGATCGTATGATGAGCCGACCCCGACCACTCGGCGCCAGGGGCACGCGGGAGCGCGCGACCGCCGCGTCGATGAGGTCCTTCACCTCGCTGCGTGCGAGGACCGACGCCGAGGGAAGGCGGAGGAATCGGGTCTGCTTGCCGGAGCCGTGGAGCACCTTCTGCGGGTCCGGCAGCCGCGCGCCGTGGATGAAGCAGAGGCCCACGCCATTCGCCGCCGCCGCGATCGACAGGATGGCGTCCGACGGGCGCTCGGTCGGCCCGTAGCCGATGACGAAGAAGTTGTAGTTGTCGTAGACCAGCTCGACCGCCGTCGGCAGCCGCCGGCGCAGCGCTTGACGCACGCTGCGAATGACTCGCTGGTGCTCGGGGTCAAACTTGGCGATGAAGCCCGCGAGCTGTTTCGCCGGTGTAAGTGCAGGACGCGCCGGTCTGGCCGTGGCGTTGGTCACGGGTGGCATCGTCTAGACGGCGGGCTTGAAGAGCTTCCGGGCGTACGCGCGCGCGACCGTCACCGGATGCGCCAGCATCGTCTCGAGCCGGCCGAGGATGCTCTGGGGGTCGTGGAAGAGCCCCACCTGCCGGAGAACACTGCCGCGGTCGTAGTAGATCCGCTCGCCGGCGAGCTTCCCCCCTTCGTCGAAGGTGTAGCAGCCGCAGAGCGGAATGGAGACCCGCTTGCCCGTCGCCGGGAGCCCGCGCCAGGGGCCGAGGTGGGTGCCGGTGATTCGCACCTCGAGCGCGATGCCCTCCTCGGAGGCGAGGCAGCGCAGGATGTCGATGCGGAGGTCGGGGAGGGAGACGAGGAGGTCCTCGTAGTAGCCCTGCACCGCGTCGCGCCCCTCGTGATGCTCACCCCACGGCTCGTCATCGTACCAGGCGCGATTGCCGAAGGTCGCCATGATCCCCGGGAGGTCGTGGGCGTTCTCTCGGGCGACGTGCTCCTGGACGAGAGCGATTTGCGCACGGACGCGATCACTGAGCGGCGCGGTCATGGACTCGGATGTCAGGCAGTCACCTCGCGGGCGTCGCGCTGGCGCGGGGCGGAAGCTCCACGAAGTCGGGGGAGCGCGGAACCTTTGCGAACGCGTCCCGCAACGCATCTGGTGGCGGGACCAGCTTCCGCGCACGCAGATCGAGCCACCCGCCCGTCGATCGCACGACTGCCGCGCGCTCGCCGCTCGGGAGTAGGATCTCGTTCTCGACTACGAACCGCGCCCCATCCGCGCTCATCGCCAGCACCTGGTAAGTGACGGTAACGGTGTCGTGGAGCCCGACCTCGCGGAAGTACTCGACCTCGTCCTTCTTCATCACCGGACCAATCGCGAGCCGCCGGAACTCGCTCGGCGGGAAGCCATGCTCGGCGAAGAAGGCGATCCGGACGTCGGCCGCGATGTTCAGGTATGCGGTGTTCGCCATGTGCCCGTTGAGGTCCATCGTGCCCCAACCGGCGTGGAAGTCTTTGGAGTAGCGGTCGTTGCTTGGGGACACAAAACAAGACCTGGGGGAGAGCGAACGGTGACCGCAGCATGCGCCCGGCAACCACGTGACACCAGATGCCTAACGCCTTCCCCGTTCAGGCTCGTCGCGGTTCGCCAACAGCTCGAGTGCCAAGGGATCCACGATACTACGCCCGGCGAGGGCGGAAAGCCAGCGCTTCGGTATCGAGCTCAGGCCATCGCGCAACCCGACGATTCCGCCTGCCACGGCGGCCGTCGTGTCGGTATCGTCGCCGAGCGAGATTGCTCGCTGGATCGCTCGCTCGAAGTTAGGCTCCTCGGCCGCCAATCGCGCCGAATGCAGGGTGTCGACGACATACCCGGAGCCCCTACCCCCAGGCTTTGAATCCGGTCGGATATGCCTCTCCAGCTCGCGCTGCCAGGTGGGCTTCGTTTCGCAGTGTTCGCGCATGCCGCGCACGGCGGACGCCCATGGGTCTGCCTCCTCGTGGAGGGTTGCACGCGCCCAGAGGCAATACAACGCACAGCAAATCTGCGAGCGGGCGTGCCCGTGAGTCACCAGCGACTGCAGCGCGGCGTTCTCTATGAGCTCCGTGTCGGAGCCCGTGTGCCAGAGCGCGAGTGGGAGCACGCGCATCAGCGAACCGTTTCCGTTGTCGTACTCACCGGTTGGCCCGGATTCGTTCGCGGGCGTTCCCGCTCGCAGCGCGGAGAGGGCTGCGTCGGTTTGCATGCCCACGTCGAAGACGACACCGTCGACGGCCATGTAGCCGGAGTCGAGCCACTCCAGGAGGCGCTCTCCCAAATCGTCGACGTCCAGTCGGCCGCGCTCGATGAGCGACACGAGCAGGCAGAGCGCCTGGGCGCCATCGTCGGACCACGCCCCAGGTGGGGCGTCCGGGTGCGCGCGGAAGCCGCGCGGTTCGTCCATCTCGATCAGCTCGAGCCTCGGCATCTTGCTGGGCTTCGAGAACTCGTACGGCACCCCCACGGCGTCCCCAATGAGGAGGCCATAGAGCCCGCCGAGGATCAGGTCATCGGCGTCGCTGGGCTGGTGATCTGGCGGCACGTGCGTGAGAGCGATGAGGGCCTGTCAGGCCATGGGTTGGAACCACCGGCGACCGACGGCGTGGCGATGACCCGCGGTGACGATTTCGACTGCAAGCGCCGCGACTTCACAACCCAGTGGCGGGTGCAAGAGCAGGACTCCGCGCAAGCACGGGAGCGCTGCCGACTGAACTCACCTCTCACCCGATCCGCCGCGCTGATCTACCTTTAGTCGAAACGGCCCCGTTCCACTAGACCCATGGACCCCCTCTCCGACCTCCTCCGTGTCGTACGTCTCGACGGCGCCTTCTTCTACCCCGTCGAAGCCGTCGACCCCTGGAGCATCGAGAGCGTGCCGGCCAAGGACCTCACCCCCCAGATCATGCCCGCGTCCGAGCACCTCATCTCGTACCACGTGCTGGTAGAGGGGCGGTGTTACGCGGGGCTGGTGGGGGAGGACCAGGTCGAGATGGCGCCGGGAGACGTCGTCGTCTTTCCGCACGGCGACGCGCACGTCATGTCAAGCGGACGAGGGGTCCGCGTCGGGCCGGACGTCAACACCAGCCCGCCGCCTGCGTATCCGCATATGGTCAAGCTCGGCCAGGAGGGCCCTCGGAGCGCTGCCTTCGTCTGCGGATTCTTGGGTTGCGATCGGCGGCCATTCAACCCGCTCATCGCCACCCTTCCGCGCCGGATGCACATGCGCGGCATGTCGACCAGCCTCCCCGGCGGCTATACCCGCATGCTCACCGACGAGTCGCGACTCGGGCAGGCCGGCGCGGCGAGCGTCCTCACTCGCCTCGCGGAGCTCATGTTCATCGAGGTTCTGCGCCGCTACCTCGAGAGCCTCCCGCAGGGACAGACGGGCTGGCTCGCCGGTCTTCGCGACGACGCCGTCGGCCGCGCGCTCTCGCTCCTCCACGGCCGGCCCGGTCACTCGTGGACGCTCGAGAACCTGGCGCGGGAGGTTGCGGCCTCGCGCTCAGTCCTCGCCAAGCGCTTCACCGACCTCGTCGGGCAGCCGCCGATGCAGTACCTCACCCAGTGGCGGATGCAGGTGGCGGCCAACCTCCTCGCGCAAAGCGGCACCAAGGTCGCCGCCGTCGCCTCCGAGGTCGGCTACGACTCCGAGGCCGCCTTCAGCCGCGCCTTCAAGAAGGCGACCGGCATCGCTCCGGGCGCCTGGCGCGGGAGCCGACAGGTCGCGCGCCCGCGGAGCGCCGCCGCCGTCCAGTAGGTAGCGCCTGTCGGCATCCGCCGACTCCGCACCTCCTCTCGCATCGCCGCCCGCCGTAGAGCCGCCGGCGCCCCATTCGGCGCCCCGTCAGGCGCCGCTCGCCCAAGCTCGCCGAAGGTCGGGCATCTCCCTGGACGGTCGCACAGGCGAGAGGACGATTCGATACGCGCGAGCAAGAAGTCGGGAAGACAAGTCATTTGGCACCGGACTCGCTCAGTGCACCTTGGTCCTCGCGCGACGCTGGTCGCGCAGGACCCATTGAAAGCGAGGTCGGTATGTCGTCCGAAGTAGCGCGCCCCGTGGGCGCCGATAGCCAGAGCGAAAAGATCGCCTGGTCAGAGGATCCTCTCACTGCCCGTGCCCGCGCGGTCTGGTCGGCGGGCGACTTTCTCCCCATAGCCCGGAGCTTCGCCGCCGGCGCCCAGGAGTTCATCGATCGCCTGGCGATCAGCCGCGGTGAGTCTGTGCTCGATGTCGCATGCGGGACCGGCAATCTCGCTATCCCCGCCGCCCGCGCCGGAGCGCGCGTGATCGGGATCGATATCGCCCCCAACCTCATCGCCGAGGCTCGGCGCGAGGCCCGCACGTCAGGCTACCCGATCAGCTTCGAGGTCGGGGACGCCGAGTCGCTGCCGTACGTCGATGGCCAGTTCGACACCACGGTGACGATGTTCGGCGCGATGTTCGCCTACCGTCCGCTCCGGGCAGCGAGCGAGCTGCTCCGCGTCACACGCTCCGGAGGACGAGTCGCCATGGCGAACTGGACCCCGGAGGGGGTCGTCGGGAAGATGCTCAAGGCCCACGTCGCCCTCGTCCCTCCGCCCGCCGGCGTGGCCAGCCCCCTCGGCTGGGGGGTCGAGGACACCGTCCGCGAGCGCTTCGGCAAGGGGGTCGAGTCGATCACCTTCACCAAGCGAACCATCGAGCTTCGTTTCGCGTTTGCTCCAGCAGGGGTGTCGGAGCTCTTCGCCGCCTGCTATGGGCCGACGGTCAGCACGCTCCGCGCGCTCGACCCGGCCGGCCAGAGCAAGCTGCGGGAGGAGCTGACCCACCTCTTCACCGAGCACAACCTGGCGACCGACGGCGGCACCGTCGTGGCCAGCGAATACCTCGATGTTCAGGCACGCGTTGCCTAACAGCGACAACACGGACCAGATTCGACCGGAGGCATACGAATGAGCAAGCGCACTGAAGCCCTCGCCCAGCGTCTGGAGCAGGGCGCACGCAACCTGGCGGCGCTCGCCACGACTCTCACCGAGGAGGAGTGGCAGACCCGCGTGAAGGACGGCCGTAAGGTCGGCGTGGTCGTCCACCACGTGGCCAGCATGTACCCGCTCGAGATGCAGCTGGCGCAGGCTCTCATCGCCGGGCAGGCGATCGAGGGCGTGAGTTGGGATGACGTCGCCGGTATCAACGCCAAGCATGCGAAGGAGTTCGACCGCGTCACGAAGGAGCAAGCGCTCGAGCTGCTGAAGAAGAACAGCTCGGCCGCTGCGGCGGGGATCCGCGCCTTGAGCGACGAGGACCTGGATCGCGCGGCGCCGGTCTCACTCAACGCCGACGCTCCCCTGACCCTGCAGTTCTGGCTCGAAGATCATCCGGTCCGGCACAGCTATCACCACACCGCGGTCATCAAGCGGGCGATCAAAAGAGAGCCGGCGCTCGCCACTGCCTGACGATCGGTAAGGCGTAGCCCGGAAGGGGAGCGGCCCGGTCGCCTGATGGCGGCCGGGCCGTCTCTCTTGAGTCAACGCTAGCCCGCGCCGTCAGCCGCTGAGCGCTTTATCGGCTCGCGGTCATTCCTTGGCGATGCGCGGCGCCTCTGGGGGCGGCAGGTGCACCGATTCGGCGAGCCCCGTCGCGATCGAATCCATTTGCCGGCCGCGCAGCCGCGCCCAGCCCGGCAGGCGAAGCGCGCCGCTGGCGAAGAGGCCGACCCCAATCGAGAGAATCATCAGGATCCCCGGTGTCGCGCCGCGGAGATCACCGCCGCTCCCGACCGCGAGGGCCGTCACCACGGCGATCGCCGCCGAGGCGAGTCCGGCGCGCATCGAGGCGAGCGCGCTTCCCTGAAGCGTGCGGAGGCGCAGCCGGTGGCCGGTAGCCGTCGGTTCGAGGAGCGCTTGCAAGTTCCCATTCGTCCACTGCCGGAAGGATCCGTCGGACCTCAGCGTCCCGCGCGCCCGAAAGACCTGACGAAACTGCACCACCAGCTGCTCCCACTCCTGGTCGGTGAGCCGCCGTTCGAGCGCTACCGTCCGTTCGACCGAGATTGGAAGGCCGAGGAATCGCACCGGCTCCCCCTCGGCGCGAACGGCGAGTGATTGTGCCGCCTTGGCCACGGCCTCGGGGGCGAGTCCCACCTCCCGGCCGATCTCCTGGAGAGCACCGAGGGTGAGCCCCTCGGTACTGGGAGCGCCGAGGGGAGGAGTCTGCGGGATCTGCGCGGCTCGCGCGAAGATCTCCGCCACCTCCTCATCGGTATAGCGTCGCTCGGTCATGGCCGATCAAAGATCGTCGGGGGCCCGTCGGGAGGCAAACGGTCTCGGGCTAGCCCTTGGCCCAGATGGGTTTCTCCACGAGGTAGGCGATTCGCGAGAGACGGCGCTCCTTCGTCAGGCGGTGCACCGACTCGAAGAAGCGCTGCAGGCCTTTGAAGCGCTCCTCCCCCTCGCTGCGCAGCAGGTCGTCCCTGTGAGCCTGACGCACTTCCCGGTATCTCCCGCCCACCACGACCTCGTTGTCGGTGACGTCCTCCTGGCGGATGAGCTTGAACCCCGCCTCCCCGATCAGTCGCTCGTTGACTCCCGGCGGGACGAAGAGGAAGACACCGATCGAGCTCCGAATCGACAGGTCCTCGTTCGTGATCGGTCCGGTAATGACCACCGGATCGGTGAAGAGCGCGCGGCGGCCGGGACGCAGGACGCGACGCCACTCGCGCAGGACATCGAGCCGGTTGGGGAGGTGGTTCATCGAGTCCATGCACATTACCGCGTCGAACGAGCTGTCCGTGAAAGGAAGGCGGGTCGTCGCATCCGCCACGCGAAAGGTCACGAGATGAGCCTCTGGCGAGGCGGCCGCCATCGAGGAGGCGGTGGCGACTCCACTCTCGTTCATGTCGATCCCGGTCACCCGACAGCCGGTGGTTCGGGCCACATAGCGCGCGGGACCCCCGGAGCCGGTGGCCACTTCGAGGATCTCCTCGCCCGGGGAGAGCTCGAGCCAGGGGAGGAGCCGATCGTATTCGTCGGCGGTCACCCAGCTGTTCTGGCCGATGTCGCGACCGAAGATCTCCTTCCGAATCGTCGCCGACACCTGATCGGCGAAGCTCGTGTAGGTGCTGTTGTAGAGATCGACCTTCTCGTCCATGGCCGTGACTCGGGTGAGTGTGTGCCGTTCTCCGACGACTAACTCGGGTTACCCGCCGGCAGTTCTCGCGCGCTCGGCCCTTTGCTTGATCCCATTGAGCTGCTTGCGCTGCATGATCCAGTGTACAGGACCCGCGAGATATTGACTCAGCGCGGGAGGGATTCCGAACAGTCGGTAGCCGGGTCCGGCTCGCGCGCGAACAATCAGGCGTGTGACATCACTCGAGGCCTGTTCGAGCACGAAGGCCCACGTGGTGTGCTGCGGCTCGCTGGCGGATCCCCATCCGAGCACGAGCGAGCGCGTCGGGTCGAGCGAGCGCACGTTGAATCCCTCCGTAATGCCCGGGAGTGCCGGCATGAGCGTGCCGACCTCGATCAGCTGATACTCCGGGAGCACGCGATCGGCGCTTGGCTGGCCCCCATTGTCGAGGATGTCGTAGCTGTACCAGCCTCCTCGCCCGGCTCCCATCTGTGCGAGCCAGGGCCAGACGGCGGCGACCGGCGCGTTGATGGTGATCGCGTGGGTCAGCGAGCCGATGCTCGGAGAGACCAGCTCGTCCCCCGGGAGGGTCCGCAACCGCTCGGCCGCGCTGGCACGGACCTCCGAACCGAACATCCTCTTCCCCTCGAGAAATCGGCTCGCCTAACGCGACGCCCGCGGCTCATCGAGGTCGCAGTGCACGCTGTGGAGAAGGCGGTGTACGACCGGCGCGAGCAGGACACCGCTGGCGACGACGAAGATGAGTCCGGCGTAGAGGGCGTAGACGCCGGCGAAGATCTTCCCCGCGGGGGAGAGAGTCGTGTCGACGGGCCCCATCCCGCCCAGGAGCATCGCGGCGTTGAGAAAGGCGTCGCTCAGGTCGAGATGCTCGAAGTATTCGTAGCCGACGATTCCGATGAGCAGCGAGATCGCGATGATGCCGGCCGACATCAGGAGATGCCGTAGGAGCCGTTGCGCGAATCGGCGGCGGGGCAGGACCGGTTGGGAACGGTGCTCGAACACCTATCCTCCACTGTTGTTGATGAGCTCGCTGTCGGCCTGAGACGGAAGCTCGGGATGCCCCGCGGGGAGCCGAGACGAGGCGCCCATCTGTCCAGATGTTTCGGACGGCATATAATTCAATTGATGCGCCGGCCTGCCATGACGGCGCCGCGCGCCTAACGCGGATGTCCTGCGTCGATCCTTGATATCACCGATGTCTGTATCCGCTGTGCACTCTCTCACGAGGCGGAGGTGACCCATGCGTCCACACCCTCAGGCACCAACCCGGATTCGCGCGATCGTCGCGCTCGCCGCGATACTCGGCCTCGCCGCGATCCTCGTCCTCGCGCAAGGCATCGGCACCGCGCGGCTCGCGGCCCAGGCTCCCGCGGCCCTCGAGGCGACGATCTTCAGCTTCGATGGGCAAGACTTCGTTCGCACAAAGACCACGCTCCGGACCGAAGCGGGTCAGTCGGCCGCCGGAACAAAGCTCGACCGCAATTCGGCCGCCTACAAGGCCCTGAGCCAGAAGCATTCGTATAGCGGCCAAGCGACGGCCTTCGGCAAGACGTACGACGCCAATTACGCTCCGCTCACCGACGCCTCCGGGAAGCTGACGGGCGCGCTCTTCGTCGGCGTTCCGAAGTAGCCGGCCCTCGGGGAGGCGCCGCCGCCTGACCGCGGCGCCTCCTTGTGCGCGCAGGGCGAGGGTAGGTCGCTCCCAACCTAAAAGCGGCGCGTCTCGCCGATCGCGAGCGTCCAGTTGGCGCTGGTGGCCAGCTGGGCCGCTTCCCACGCCCGCGCGAATCGAGCCGGCGGTTCCTCGACCGGCTCGTCGGTGAGACGAAAGGTCCCCCAGTGCATGGCGAGACAGGGGGGCGTCGTGCCTGACGCGGCGAGCGCGCGATACGCCTCGACGGCTTCCTCGGGGTTCATGTGGACGCTTTGCATGAACCACCGCGGCTCGTAGGCGCCCACCGGAAGCATCACCAGGTCGAAGGGTCCACACCGCTCGGCGATGGCACCGAAATCGGGATGAAACGCCGTGTCCCCCGCGAAGTAGACCCGGACGCCGTCGGCGGCGAGCGTCCAGCCGCACCAGAGAGTCATCCCACGATCGTCGAGACCGCGCGCGCTGAAGTGGCGCGCCGGCGTGCAGGCCGCGCGAAAGCCGGGCCCGGTGGCCTCCTGCCACCAATCGCATTCGGTCGCGGCCGGCACGCCTAACGAATCGAGTAGCGTCGCGAGCCCGATGGGGCAGAGCCAGAGCGCATCGGGGAAGCGCTGGGCGATGCGGCGGATGGTGGGCGCGTCGAGGTGGTCGTAGTGGTTGTGCGAGAGAAGGACGACGTCGATCGGCGGGAGGGCATCGAAGGGCAGTCCGGGGGGCATGAACCGGCGCGGCCCGGCCCAGCTGAGCGGCGAGGCGCGCTCGCTCCACATCGGATCAGTGAGGATGTTGAGCGGCCCAAGTTGCAAGAGAACCGTCGCGTGGCCGATCCAGGTGGCGGAGCGATGTCCCGGCGCCGCCCGCGGTGCGACGAGCGATGACGCGCGTTGCGGGAGGGATCCGAAGGGCGGGGTCGGCTGGATCCCCTCGCGGGCCCGATCGATCAGCCGCCACTTGAGAAGGGCGCGGAGGCCGAGCGGCGGCCTCTCCGGCCACGGATTCTCGAATCGCCCATCGGCGCCACGGGTGGCGCTCGGCCTCTTGTCCGCGGCCGCTTCCTCCGAGGGTAGCGGTTCACTCATTCCGGCTCGCCAGCCGATGGCCCAAGAGGGTAGAGCTCGCCGGAAAACGATGGCACGTGCCGGCCCGACCGACTACGGCTTCCATCGGACGGTGCCGATCAGGATCCCATGGTTCTCGCCGGTGGCGTTGAGGTCGTAGATCCGCTGAACCGACCAGTCGAAGCGCGACGTGACCGCGTCGAGCGATGTCGGGTCGACGGTCTCGTGGAGCTCTACGGCGCAGAGCAGGCGGTTGGCCTCGAAGCGCCGAGCGAGAAAATCCACGATCTCGGTGATCGCCGGCGACGTGCGACGCAGGTCGAGACCGGAGGTCGCGCTCAACGCATCGCCCCAGGGTGGGGCGATGAAGGCGATCACCAGCTCGCCCGGGTCGACGTCGACCGCGGCCACGCCCTCGGCGTAGTCGGCGTTCATGATATCGACCGACAACCCGAGCGCGTCGAGATTCTCCGAGGTGAGGGTAAAGACTCCCCGGTCCAGCTCGAAGCCGACCCCGCGTGCATTCGGGAGGTGGCGCAGGATCCAGTAGAGTGTGTTCCCGGAGCCGGCGAAGGGATCGAGGACCAGCGTTCCCGACCCTTTAGGAGCCATCGCGGCGACCGCGGCGATATCCCTTCCGATCGCGTCCCCGAGGTCGTCGCGCGTACACTCCACGGCCGTTCGGCCGAGGAGTCGGACACCGCGCGTGTACCAGTCGCGTGGCGGCATTCCGAAAATCGAGACATAATCTGCGTTGCCGAAGCTGTCGGTTCCGTAGCGCTCGACCTCCCAGAGCTGGAGGACGGCATTCCGCTTCGAGCCATCGAGGAGAAGCTGGCGGTCGTAGCGGGGAGCGGAGTGCGTCTCGTCGTGGCCGACCATCATCGACAGCGCGGCCCTATCGCGGGGGCCACAGGCCCGACGCTAGTGCCGCGAGCCCGCATCGAGCGTCTTTCGCGCCGCGGCCAGCTGCTTCCGGAGCTCCGGCACCGCGCTCGCCGTGGAAGGATTCTCCTCGAGCTTGCGAAGCGCGAGGTCGACCGCGTCCAGGCCCATGTTCCCGCCGAAGCGCGATGTCGCCTGACTGAGCGCGCTCTGGAAGTTCGGGTCCGCATCGAGCTCCGTCTGCCCCAACGCCTCCGCCTTCGAGATGATGTCGGTGAGCGCTGCGATCGCGCGTTGGGCGTTCTCCGGTGAGGTGAGGTCCTTGGCGCTCGCGAAGGCCGCAACTTCCGGCAGGCTCGACGCGAAGGTCCGCATCGCCGCCGCCTGCTTGGCGTTCCGCGGATGATCCTGATGCATGACCGCCTGCGCGGCCGCCATGATGGCGAACGGCGCCATCGCCGCGCGACTCAGCACGGCGGTGCCGGGAACGAACCGGGAGACCGGATAGCCGATGAGCGCCAAGGCACCGACCGCGTGCACGAGGTGCAGCGCCTTCCCCTCGATCCCGAAGATGAGGTGAGCGAGGTCCCGCAGCGGGATGAACCCGAAGAGCGCGCACCCGATGAGGCTCCCCGTCGCCGCACCCGATGGTCCGACGGCCTTGAAGTGCTGATACGCCATGAAGCAGCCGACGGCGATCACTACCGCTCCCACGTGCAGGAGGATGCGCAGCGCGCCCGACTTGATCGTGCTGCCTAGTGTCGCGCTCCGGGAGAGAGCTTGGAGTGAGCTGCTCATTGGTCGTTCGTCCTCGAGAACCGATTTCGGCGATCGTCAGGCAGGCGGGCCGGGGCGGGCTCCGCAGCCTAAGTTTGCACTCGGGTCGTTGGGAGCGCGAGATCGCTCGCTTCCAGGAATCGCTCGATGAGCCGGTTGACCGGCTCTGGATGCGTCACCGGTGCCAGGTGCCCCGCACCCTCCACCTCCTCGATGCGCACCCTGGGCAACACCCGAGAGAGCAGCCGCACGATCGCCCGCGCCGGCTCCGTCGACTTCGCACCGGTGAGGAGGAGCGTCGGCACATCGACCGCCGCGTAGGCCGCCAGGGGCGTGGGCTCGGAGAAGAGTGCGTGCCACTCCTCCTTCACCGCGCGCATGCCCGCGGCGATGGTGGCCGCGCGCCGACCGTCCGGCGTCGCTGCCCAGGTCCCCTTTCCCATCCAATAATCGATGAAGCGCTCGGCGGACTCGTCGAGCTTCCCTTCATTCACGAGGCGGATCGTGTCATCACGCACGGCCGCGATCTCCTTCGCCGCTCCGCTCTCCGGCGCGTCCGCGACCAGGAGGCCGAAGAGTACCGGCTCGTAGAGCACCAGGGAGAGGAGACGGCGTCGCAGGGTGAGCGCCGCTTTGAGCGCGATCGCACCGCCGAAGGAGTGCCCGACGAGGTGAAAGCTGTCCCCCGCCGCCTCGAACACGGGAGCGAGGAGCGCGATTTCGTCGTCGAGCTGCATCGGGCGAAGGCCGGGCCAGGGAGCCGTCTTCCCCGAGCCGTAGAGATCGGCAGCGATGACGCGGAACCGGGGGGCGAGCATCTCCATGAGCACTCGCCATTGCGCCGATGAACCGGCACTGGAGTGGAGGCAGACGACCGGCGTGCCGACTCCGATCTCCCGAACGAACGGACTCCCGCTCTGCATCCTCGTCTCCCAGGCGAGCTTCTGGCCGGCCGGCGATGCGTCCGATGCCCGGTCGCGCCCGACCCCACGACTGAGACTACGGGCGCCGAGAGCCGACCGCCACCCTCGCTAGATTGAT
>Ga0187777_10000593_pt1 | contig 24380 bp, 21 predicted proteins | sample 1015_Q2_SP5_10_M_FD_132416 | JGI IMG/M metagenome (GOLD analysis project Ga0187777, IMG submission 132416) | Tropical peat soil microbial communities from peatlands in Department of Meta, Colombia - 1015_Q2_SP5_10_MG | ecosystem: Environmental > Terrestrial > Soil > Wetlands > Peat | place... | reverse complement strand
GCTCGCGGTCGACGACGCGCACGTCATCCGGTCCACGACCGCGCTCGCGATCCTGCGCGTCGTCGTCGAGCACCTTCCGCCGGGCTCGCGCTCGATCATCGCGTCCCGCGCCGAACCCGCACTCCCGCTGGCGCGCTGGCGCGCGAACCGCGACGTCGTCGAGGTCCGCACCGACGATCTCAAGATGTCGGTCGCCGAGGGCGCGGCCCTGTTCCGCGCCGTCGACGCCGAGGTCTCGGCTGCAACCGCGGCGGCGTTGGTCGACGCAACCGAGGGCTGGCCGGCGGGCCTGTACCTCAGCACGTTGGCGCTACGCGACAACCCCGACCTCGACCTCGCGGGCTTCGGCGGCGACGAGCGCGCCGTCGCGGCGTACTTCATCCAGGAGGTGTTGCGCGCAGAGAGCGAGGAGCACGTGGAGTTCCTCACGCGCGCGTCCGTCCTGGAGAAGCTGTCGGGGGACAAGTGCGACGCGGTGCTCGAACGGTCCGGCTCGGCGGAGGTGCTCGACCAGCTCGAGCGTTCGAACCTCTTCGTGATCGCGCTCGGTCGCGACCGGGAGTGGTACCGGTTCCACCGGATGTTCCGCGACCTGCTCCGCGCCGAGTTGCACCGTCGCGAGCCCGAGTCGGAGCCCCGGCTGCTCCGTGCCGCGAGTGAGTGGTGGGAGGGCAACGGCGAGCCCGACACTGCGATCGCGTACGCGCGGCGCGCCGGCGACGCTGACCGCGTGAGCACGCTCGTGTGGACGAACCTGATGGCCTACGTGGGAAGTGGGCGCACGGCCACCGTCCAACGCTGGCTGGAACCGTTCACCGAGGACGAGATCGCCGCCCGCCCCGCGCTCGCGCTCGCCGCTGCCTGGGCGGCGTTCACCGGCGGGAACACCGAGGACCTCGACCGCTGGGCCACGATCCTGCAGACCTTCGGTTCCGACGAGCGGCTGCCCGACGGCGCGCCGCTCGCGGGCGCCGTGGCCCTGGTGCAGGCGCAGATCGGGGCCAACGGCCTCACGGCCGCGCGCGACGCCGCCGACGTCGCGTACCGGCAGTATCCGGATGGTCCCACACACGCGGTGGCATGCGTGTTCTCCGGTCTCGCGTCCCGTCTCCTCGGTGACTCCGACGCCGCGCGCGCCCGCTGCCGGGAAGGGCTGCACCTCGGCATCGTGTACATGCCGATCGTGGCCGCCCACTGCACCGCGCAGCTCGCGTTGCTCGACGCCGAAACGGGCGACTGGACGAGCGCGTCGCGCATGGCCGACGACGCTCTGCGACTCGTCGAGGAGTACGAGGTCGAGGAGCGGCCGGCCGTCGCCGAGATCTTCGGGGCCGTCGCGTACGTGCACGCCCGCGACGGTCGCAGCGACGTCAGGGACCTCGTGAAGCGGGGCGTGTGGCTCGTGAGTCGGCTCGTCGGTGTCGCGGTGTACGGGCAGATCGACGCGCGGATCCTCCTCGCGCGGGCGCTGACCACGATCGGAGACGCCGCGATGGCGCGCACCCTGCTCGTCGATGCGCAGGCGCTGCTCGACCGGTATCCCGACAGCGGGCGACTGCCCGAGCTGCTCGCCGACGCCCAGTCGCATCTCGATGCGGTGGAGGTGCCGCTCGGCGTGGCGGCGGCGCCGCTCACGCCGGCCGAGCTCCGCGTGCTCCGGTATCTCCCCACCCACCTGAGCTTCGCCGAGATCGCCGACCAGGTCTACGTGTCGCGCAACACGGTGAAGACGCAGGCGATCGCGGTGTACCGCAAGCTGGGGGTCAGCTCGCGCACCGCGGCCGTGGACCGTGCACGAGAGGCCGGCCTGCTCGATCCGTGAGCGGGATTTCATCCCGCGCGGATGATGCCGTCCTCGAGCACGTCGCCCACCCTGGCTGGTGTCCCGGCGAAAGGGCCCGGAGTGGAACCGCTGTTCGGGAGGCGCCGTCCATTGCTGAGAGCGAATGCTGTCGGCGCGGCGTACGCACGCCGGGGTCGCGACGAGCAGGCCGAGTGCAACGCCCGCGCACACGCCGCGTACGCGGCCGCCACCGCGACGCGGCCCGGCGCGAGCCCGGAGTTGCCGGTGCCGAGCGCGCTCCTGGTCCGCGGCCTGCAAGCCGGTGCGACGGGTGACAGCTCCGTGCTCGCCGAGCTCTACGCCGACGACGTGAAGGGCTGGTCACCGATGATGGCGGTGGAATCGGCGGCCGAGCTCGCCATCGAGCTGGAGGACCGCGACGACGCGTTCTCCGACGTGGAGCTCGCCTTCGCCGCGCTCGACGTCGGCGGCGACCAGGCCTGTGTCGAGTGGACGATCACGGCCACCCACAGCGGGCCGCTCGTCTTCGACGACGATCTCCGGATCGAACCGACCGGTGTGCGCGTCACGGTGCACGGGGTCACGGTGGCCGAGCTCGACGGCGACCGCATCCGCAGCTTCCGCCAGTACTGGGACGAGGCCGAGCTGCTCGCGCAGCTCGGCCTCCTGCCCGATTGCGACTAGGACTCTCAGGCCTCAGCGAACTTGCGTCAGCAACCGACGTATAGGGTCGGTGGCTGACGCAACTACGGGGTGGGGGCGCGGAACGGGTACGCGAGGTGGGCGAGGTAGCCCGTCGCGGGTACCGGGTCGTGGGTGCCGAACCCGGTGGGTCGGCGTCCCTTCGGCAGGTGCGCGGTGCCGAAGAGCTTGTCGACGACGGGGAGCCCGAAGTTCTTGTCGCGTGCTTCGTCGTCGATGGCGTGGTGCCAGTGGTGCCACTCCGGCGTCGGGACGATCCACCGCACCACGGGGAACCGGAGCCGCACGTTCGCGTGCTGGAAGATCGCGAGGAGCGTCACGAAGACGGCCGCGCCGGCGAACACGCCGCCGCCGTAGCCGAGCAGGAACAGCGGCATGACCGTGAACGCCTGCGTGAAGCCCGAGTCGAGCGGGTGGAGGCGCCCGGCCGCCACCCAGTCCATCTGCTCGATGCTGTGGTGTACGGCGTGGAAGCGCCACAGGAACGGCACCGTGTGCGTGAGCCGGTGGCCCCAGTACTGGCCGACGAACACGAGCACGATCGCCAGCGGCACCGGCGCGCCGGTGGGCAGGTCACCCTGCAGGTCGAGGCGGCGCACCCAGAACAACGGGATGGCGGCGACCACGACCAGCGCGAGCGTCGCGACCGTCACCAACACGTTGTTCACGACGAAGTGCGTGAGGTCGGTGAGCAGCCCCTTGCGGAAGACCTTCTGCGGTCGGAGCGCGAACAGCCGCTCGAGCGGGACGAAGACGAGGAACAGCAGGGCGATCCCCACCAGGAACGCGCCGCCCCGCACCACGAGCGCGAGCGACAACGCGCCCACGAACGTGAACGTGGCGACCAGCCCGGCGCGGGTGGGCCGGTCCCGCAGCGTGTCGACCGTCGGCGCCGCGCCCGTCATGCGGCGAGTGTTGCCGGATTCCGTGTGCCCCGACCGCGTGCGAGTGTGAGGGTTCTGTCAAGCCTCGTGCACGAGGCTCACCCGCACGGCGTCGCGCCCCGGGATCGCGCGCGCGAGCAGGCCGAGCGCATCGTCGATGGCCTCGATCCCGAAGACCTCCCCGCGCAAGGGGCCGACGTCGACCGCCCCGCTCGTGATGAGCCCCACCGCGGCCGCCATCGAACCTGGCGTGTACCCCGAACCGCCGAGCACGCGCAGTCCCTGGACGACGATGGTGTCGGACACGATGCCGTCGACGGGCGCGAAGTGCTTCAGCCCGGCGAGGAGGACGGTCCCCCGGAACCCCACGAGGTCGAGGGCCATCGGAACGGTGGCAACGACCGGTGCGATGTCCATCACGACGTCGGCCATGCGGCCGCCGGTGAGCTCACGGACCTGTTCGCGCACGTCCGACGACGACACGTCGATCACCTCGTGCGCGCCGATCTCACGGGCAGCGTCCAGCCGCAGGCCGTCGTCGGCGGTGCCGGTCACGATCACCTGCTCGGCGCCGGCCGCCAGCACCGCAACGAGGACCGCCAGCCCCTGGTGGCCCGGACCTTCGACCACCACGGTGTGACCCGGCCGAACGCCGGCGATCTCCACCCAGTTCACCCCGTTCGCCAGCGGCTCGAACACGGTGAGCTCGGCGGCCGGGAGGTGGTCGGGAAGGCGGTGGAGGCGAGTCCCCGCGTGCACGACCATGTACTCGCCGTAGCCGCCGAACAGGCCGCCGCGCTCGTCGACCGGCATCGTGTAGCCGTACACCGCGAGCGGCGGCTGCGCGCTGAGCACCTCGTCGACCGCGACGCGGTCGCCCTCGTGCACGCCCAGCTCCGCGCCGCGCCCGAGCCGCCACACGCGCCCGACGGTCTCGTGGCCGGGGACCACGGGGAACACGCTCGTGCCCGGGATCAGGCGTGCGCCGTCGTGCTGGGCGACGTCGCTGCCGCACAGGCCGACCGCCTCGACCTTCAGCACCGCGCCGCCATCGGGCGGGTCGGGGACCGCGAACTCCCGGATCTCGTGACGCCCGTCTCCGGTGAACACCACTGCTCGGCACGTGTCGGCCACGGTTCCTCCCCCGGGATCGCGCCGTCGGGACGCTCGTCACGCTACGCGGCGCCGATTCGACTGGATCGGCCGATCGGCACCGGTGTAGACCCGTCCCATGACGGCAACGATCCCGATCGGTGTGCAGCTCTACACGTTGCGGGAAGAAGCCGCGCGTGATCTCCCCGGCGTGCTGGCGCGGCTCGACGCCACCGGATTCGTCGGCGTGGAGTTCGCGGGTTTCTACGGGTTGGCACCGGAAGCGATCGGCCGCGCGCTCGCCGACACCAACCTGCAGGTGGCGAGCGCGCACGTGGGGCTGGCCGAGTCCGACCAGTTCAAGGCCGCGCTCGACGACCACGCCGCGGTGGGCTGCGCCACCGTGGTCATCCCGGCGGCGCCGCACACGGGCTTCGGCGACCGCGACCAGGTGCGGGCGACCGCCGACCTCGTCAACGCGGCCAACGAGCTGGCCACCGAGCGCGGCATGACCCTCGGATACCACAACCACTTCTGGGAGCTGCAGCCGCTGGACGACGGACGCCCGGCGCTCCTGCACTTCTTCGAGCACACCGACCCCGGCGTGATCGCCGAGGTCGACATCTACTGGGCGCGGGTCGGCGGCGCCGATCCCGCGGCCGTCGTCACCGAGCTCGGGCCGCGTGTGGAGCTGCTCCACGTCAAGGACGGCCCGGGCGACGACCGCGCGGCCGCGAACGTCGCCGTCGGCGACGGTGCCATCGACACGCCCGGCGTGCTCGCGGCCGCCACGCACGCGCGCTGGCACCTCGTCGAGTTCGACCGCTGCGACACCGACATGTTCGACGCGGTGGAGCGCAGCTACGAGTACCTGGTGGGCAACGGCCTGTCGGAAGGGCGTACGTGAACCGACTCGCGGTCGTCGGCTGTGGAGTGATCAGCCGCACGTACGGCTACACGCTCGGGATGTTCGACTGGATCGACCTCGTCGCGTGCGCCGACGTGCTGCCCGAGCGAGCCGAGGAACGGGCGGAGCAGTGGGGCGTGCGCGCCATGACGGTCGACACGCTGCTCGCCGATCCCGAGATCGACGCGGTCGTCAACCTGACGCCGCCCAAGATGCACGCCGACGTGGACCGCGCCGCGCTCGGCGCCGGGAAGTCGGTGTTCAGCGAGAAGCCGCTCGGCGTCACGTTCCCCGAGGGCGCCGAGCTGGTCGAGCTGGCGGCGAATGCCGAGCTGCGGCTCGGTTGCGCGCCCGACACGTTTCTCGGCGCCGGGCTCCAGACCTGCCGTGCCGTCATCGACCGGGGTGACATCGGCGAGCCGCTCGCCGCCAACGCGTTCATGCTCTCGCCCGGCCCCGAGCGCTGGCACCCGAGCCCGTCGATCTTCTACGAACGCGGCGCGGGGCCGCTCTTCGACATGGGCCCCTACTACCTCACGGCGCTCGTGCAGCTCCTCGGTCCTGCGCGGCGCGTCACCGCGATGGGGCGCGCGGCCCACGCGCAGCGCACGATCACGTCGGAGCCGCTCGCGGGGCAGATGATCGACGTCGAGGTGCCCACGCACGTGAGCAGCCTCATCGAGTTCCGGTCGGGCGCGATGGCCACGTTGGTGACGAGCTTCGACGTGCAGGCGTCGCGCTACCGGTGCATCGAGGTGTACGGGTCGGAGGCGACGCTCTCGGTGCCCGACCCGAACACGTTCGGCGGGCCGGTCGCGATCAAGCGGCAGTCCGACGACGACTGGGTCGAGGTCGACCTCGTGGAGCCACACATCCCGCAGTTCCGGGGCATCGGCTTCGCCGACATGGTGTGGGCGCAGCGCAGCGGGCGACCGCACCGGGCGTCCGCCGACCTCGCGCTCCACGTGCTCGAGATGATGGAGGGCGCGATCACCTCGGCCGAGGAGCGGCGGACGGTGGAGCTCACCACCACCTGCACACGTGCCGCGCCGCTGCCCGTCGGTCTCCCCGAGAACACCTACGACGACTAGCACCGCGAGCGCGCAGTGAGCGAGCCGAGCATCAGGTACGGGATCGTCGGCAGCGGGTTCGTCGCGCAGTTCCACCTGCGCGCGCTCGAGAGTGTGCGCGGTGTCGAGGTGGCGGGGATCACGGCGCGCACGCCGCCGCACGAGCTCGCGGCGTCGGCGCGCGCCCGCGGGCTCGGCGACGCACGAATCTTCGGCGACGTCCGCGAGCTTGCGGCGAACGTCGACGTCGTCGCGATCTACAACCCCAACTTCCTGCGCGTGGAGGTGATGGAGCAGATCGCCGACGCCGTGCGCGGGGGCGCGCGGCTCCGCGGGATCATCTGCGAGAAGCCTCTCGCCCGCAACCTCCGCGAGGCGCGGCGCGTCGTGGAGCTCGCGCGCGAGATCGCCGCACCCACCGCCTATTTCGAGAACCAGATCCACATGAAGGCGGTGCAGAGCGCGGTCGAGCAGCTCGCGCCTGTCGCCGGCGCGATGGGCGGTCTCACGCTCGCCCGCGCCGCCGAGGAGCACGCGGGCCCGCACAACGCTTGGTTCTGGGACCCGGTGCTCCAGGGGGGCGGGGTGCTGTCCGACATGGGGTGCCACTCGATCGCGCTGGGCCGGTACCTGCTCACGCCGCCCGGGCGCCCGTTCACGTTCCTCGAGCCCGAGTCGGTCGTCGCCGACATCGGGCTCCTGAAGTGGGGTCAGCCGCGCTGGCGCGACGAGCTGCGCGCGCGTCACGGCGTCGACTACGGGGTCACCCCGGCCGAGGATTTCGCCACCGGCCTGGTCACCTACCGCGACCCCGAGTCGGGTCGGCGGTCGAAGGCGCAGTTCACGGTTTCGTGGATGTACGACAAGCAGGGCCTGCGCCTCCTGGTCGACGGGCTCGGGCCGGGCTATGCCCTGGAGGCCAACAGCCTGCGGTCCCCGCTCGAGATCTTCATCGGTGATGCGGCCGCCGCCTCGGTCGCCGACGCCGAGGCCGCGCTCGAGAAGTCGACCGCGTCGCAAGGCTTGCTGGCGGTCCAACCGAACGAGCCCGACCTGTACGGGTACACCGACGAGAACGTCGAGGCTGCCGCGGCGTTCCGTGCGGGCCGGAACGGCCTGCTCGACTTCGACGACGGCCTGGAGGTCGTGCGGCTCACGATGGCGGCCTACCGGTCGGCCGAGGAACACCGCGCCGTCGACCTCACCGACGACGCGACGCGCGCCGCGCTCGACGACTACGTGCCACTCGTCCAGCAGGGCCGGGGTGCCGAAGTGCTCGGGTAGCGTTCGACCATGCAATTCGAACGGGTGATCTCGTCCGACTCGCACGTGAACGTGCGCCACGAGCAGGTGAAGGAGCACCTGGCGTCGAAGTTCCATGACGACTACGACGCCGCGCTCCTCGAGTACGCCCGCACCGTGTTCGGCGGCAACGCGTTCAAGGCGAACCGCGGTGGTGCCGAGATCCAGCACGCGTCGTGGGGGCGCGACGGCCACTTCGATCCGCACGCGCGCCTCGTCGACATGGACACCGACGGTGTCGACGTCGAGGTCCTCTACTGCGAGGTGAGCGCGTACCGCTACCTCTATCTTCTCGAGAACGGCGCGCGCGAAGCCACGCGCGCATTCAACGACACACTGCACGACTTCGCGTCGGCCGATCCGAGCCGACTGGTCGTGAACTACCAGGTGCCCATCCACGACATCGACGACGCCATCGCCGAGGTGCACCGAATCGCGGCCAACGGCGGCAAGTCGCTGCAGCTCCCGGTGTTCCCGGCGGAGTTGGGGCAGGCCGACTACTTCGACGAGCGGTACGACCGGCTGTTCGCGGCGATCATCGAGACCGGCCTCCCGATCACGTGCCACATCGGCCTCAACACCGCGCTCGACGGGCTGGCCGGGCGCGACCCCACGCCGCGCCTCGCGCTCACGCTCTCGTGCACGCCGCCGACCGCGGCCGAGGCGCTCGGTGTCTGGCTCCTCACCGGCATCTTCGTGCGCCACCCCGACCTGCGCGTCGTGTTCGTCGAGCCCGGGCTGGGCTGGGTCGCGTGGTACCTGTCGTTCGTCGACGACATGGTGCTGCGCCAGGGGTACGAGTTCCCCGTGCTCGAGGGCGAGCTCCCGAGCTTCTACTACCACCGCAACATGGCGATGACGTTCATCGACGAGCCCGACTCGGTGCGCCTCCTGCGTCACGTCCTCGGCACCGAGAACCTCATGTGGTCGAGTGACTACCCGCACCCGGTGTCGACGTGGCCCAAGTCGCTCGCGGTCATCGAGGAGGAGCTCGGCGGCCTGCCGCAGGAGGAGTGCGAGCTCATGGTGTTCCGGAACGCCGAGCGCATCTGGAACGTGTAGCGCGCCGTCACCGGCGCACGATCTCGCGCAGCTTGGCGCGGGCGACCTCCAGGAACGCCGGCACCGACTCCGGTTCGATGCCTGCGGCCGTCGCGATCACTCTGGGCTCGGCGCCCGCGTCGGCGAGCCGGAGCGCGACCGCGTACATCGGCGGCAACAGTTCGAGGGCGTCGTCGCGCTCCATGTCGACCTCCCTACCTGGGTGCCTGCCTGGGGGTCGATCGTCACCCGCGGGCCCGGCTCGCGTCGTCCGTACCGCGGTACGCAATTCCTCCGTGCTCAGGAGGCGACGACGCCGGCGAGGTCGCGGCGGCTCCTCACGCCGAGCTTGGCGTACACCCGGTGCAGGTGGCTCTCGACCGTCCGGACCGACACCCCCAGCGCGGCCGCGATCTCGGCGTCCGACCGCCCCCGCGCGGCGAGGCCCGCGATCTCGTGCTCCCGCCGGGTGAGGGGCGTGGCGTCACCCACGCGGCGGAGCAACGGGGTGGTGGCCCCCTCGCACGCGGCTGCCAGCGTGTCGGCACGCGCGTCCGAGGCCGCCTCGCGGGCGCGGAGCCCGGTGTGCGCGTGCCGCCGCGCCGCCGCGCGCGCACACTCGGCGGCGAAGAGGAGGTAGCCGTGCTCCTCGAACCCTACCGACGTCTCGTCGAGCAGGGCACCGTCGTCGGCGGCGAGCGCCACCGTCGCCTGCGCGAGCAGCCGGGCCAGCACGCCCTCCACCTCGTGGGCGACGCCCACGACGACCTCGGCCGCCGGCCCGGGCTCGCCGAAGCGGGCCCGGTCCCACGACAGCCAGACCACCGGCACGAGGTGGTCGTGCGCGCGTGACCACTCCGCCCCTTCGGCGGCGATCTCGCAGGCCCGGGAGAGGTGCCCGCTCGCGGCCGCGGTCCACGCGTCGGCGCGGAACACCTCGCTCGTGTAGAGCGGGTACACGAGGGCGCGCCGCGCGGTTCGCTCGGCGTCGTCCGCGAGGTCGAGCGCGCCGAGCAGCGCGTACGCGAGCCGCAACGTGTGCGCCGCCCAGGCGAGGAAGCCGGCGTCGAACCGCTGCAGCGCGCTCATCGCCTCCCGTAGCAGGCGGGCGGCCGTTTGCGCCTTGCCGCGCCAGAGCGCGATCTGCCCGAGCCGCAGCGCCGAGCCGCCGCGCAGGAGGGGGACGTCACGCGCGACGCCGTCGTCGAACGCGGCTTGCATCAGGGCCTCGGCGGCGTCGAGCTGGCCGACCCACTGCTGCGCGAGCGTCGCGCCCGCCGCGAGCTGACCGAGTGCGATCGGGAGGTCGTCGGCACACTCGGGCACGAGCGCCATGGCCTCGGGGAGGCGGGCGAGCGACGTCTCCGGCTTGCCCATGGCGGAGAGCGACGGGAGCAACCCGAGGTACGCGTGCAATCGGTGCACCGCGGTGCGGTTGGGGTCGGCGATGGTTTGCTCCGCCTGCTCGGCCGCTTCCCGCACCCGTCCCGCGAACAGCAGCATCGGCGGCGCGTGCGCGGTGAGCTCGAGGCTCCCGTCCTCGTCGTCGGCGGCGGCGGATTCGAGCAGCGCGACGGCGTCATCCGGTCGGGCCAGGGCCCACGTGAGGTTGTTCGCCCGCGTGACGACGAGCCGGACGCGCTGGTTCGGGGCGAGCGACGCCGGGTCGACCTCGGCGAGGAGCACGTCGGTCGCGTCGGGCCGGTGGGTGAACTGGTGCACCTGCGCGAGCACGTCGACCGCGGCGAAGCCGGCGCCGCGCTCGTGGGCCCGGCGGGCCAGCCGCTCCGCGAGGTCGAGGTCGGCGTGGAGGCACGCCCGGGCGGCGGCCACGAGGCGCTGCGGGTCCTCGTCGATGCCGGCGTCGGTCCGCCAGGCCACGACCCGCAGGAGCTCGCGATCGTCGGCCTGGAGCTCGTCGGCCAGTGAACGGAGCAGGCGCCGGCGCTTCGGGTCGGGCATCGCCTCGAGGAGGACCTCGCCGACCAGCGGGTGCCCGAGCCGGGCGCGCAGCGCGTTGCTCGCGTGCTCGGTCTCAACGAGGTGCTTCGCCACGAGCCCTTCGGCCGCCTCGGCCGACGACAGGTGCCCGAGCGTCTCCCAGTCGAGCGGTTCGCCGAGCGCCAACACCTCGAGCACCGCGCGCTCCTGGTCCGTGAGCTCGTCGAGGTTGTCGGCGAGCAACTCGGCGAGGCGCGGGGCGACGTGGCGCGGCGGCGGCCACGACCACAACCCGTCGCGCACCGCGAGCGCGCGGCGCGCGAGCCCGCTGTACACGAGCTCGCGCAGGAACATCGCGTTGCCGCGACTCGTGTCCCAGAGCGCGTGCGCGGTTGCCGCCTCGACGGGCCCGCCGAGCACCGCCGCCAGCAGCTCGGCGACCTCGGCGCGCGACAGCGGTTGCAGCTCGATGCGCTGGCAGAGCTCGTCCTTCCAGAGCGCGACGATCGCGTCGGGCGCCGGCTCGCGCGTGCGCACGGCAGCGAGGATCACCGCTTCCTCACCGGCCGCGAGCTGGTGCACGACCGCAGCCGACGCGGGATCGAGCGCGTGGGCGTCGTCGACGACGAGGAGGAGCCGCTCGCGGCCGGCCCGGCGGAGGAGCTCGGCCCGCGGCGGAGCGTCGAGGTGCGCGAACGCGCCGAGCGGTAGCGCCGCCGCCGAACGGCTCGCCACGATCCGTTCGACGTGGCCGATCGCGAAGGCCTCCGCCTCGAGGAGCAGGCGCGTCTTGCCCACCCCCGGTGCCCCCGCGACCACCGCCCCACCGCGGTCGTGCAGGGCACGGGCGAGGAGTGCGAGCTCGGCGTCCCTCCCGACGAGGGGCCACAGGGGGCGCCTGCGGTCCAAGGCGCCCATTCTGGCAAGCGACCACGGGGAGTCGCCAGAGGCGCGCCCCCGGTGGTCAGGAGCGTGGTGTCCCCGCAGGCTCCTTCTCGGGAATTTCGGGCGCCTTGGCCGGCGCGCGTTCGGTGGCCTGGGTCTTGGCCCGCTTGGCCGCGCGCTGGTGCCGCACGTCCTCGCTCACCGTCGGGATCACGCCGGACGGCTGGCGCCCGATGCCGATGCCGGCGAGGCCGGGACCGAGGCGCATGAGCCAGTCGAAGAACGTGACGTTCGGGAAGATCTCGACCAGCCATGTGAACGACGTGAGCAGGAGCCCACCCATCACCGCGCCGCTCACGACCGCGACACCGCCGACGACGAGCAGCAAGAGGTACGGGAGGCCGTTCAGCATGGCGAAGTCCTGCACGTTGGCGGTGCCCTGGAACACGCCGAGGAGCGCGCCGCCGAATCCGGCGATCGCCGCCGAGAGGCCGAAGGCGAGCATCTTCGTGATCGTGGCGTTGATGCCGAGCGTGGCGCACGCGATCGGGCTGTCTCCGAGGGCGGTGAGCCGGTAGCCGAACCGGCTGCGCCGCAACCACACCACGAGCACGCCGACGATGCCGAGCATCGCGGTGATGAAGAACAACGTGCCGGTGTCCTCACCGAAGTTGATGCCGAGGAACGTGAACGGCTGGCTGAAGTCGATGCCGAGGATCTGGATCGACTGGATCGGCTTCCCGGCGAACCCGAAGATCTCGGGCTGCGGGAAGAACAGGAACTCGGCCATGCGGGCGAACGCCATCGACGCGAGCGCCAGGTAGAGACCCTGGAGCCGCAGCGCCGGCAGCGCCATCAACATGCCGAACGGCAGCGCGAACGCCGCCGCGAGCAGCAACCCGCCGACGCTCCCGACGTCGGGCGCCCACTGCAGGTACGCGAAGGCACCGGCGCCGGCGAACGTGATCTGGGCGAGCGAGATCTGGCGTGACCACCCGGTGAGCGGTACCAGCGACACCATGATCAAGCCGGTCACGATCGCCAAGGTGAGCGTGCGCACGTTGGGCCGGTCCATCAGCGCAGCGGCCACGAACACCGCGGCGAAGAGCACGAGCATGCCGAAGGCCGCGCGCGCCAGGCTCGGGATGCGCGGCGCGACGGTGCGCAGCGCCTTGCGACCCTCGATGCGCGCCTCGGGCAGGAAGAGCAGCGCGAAGAACAGGATCACCATCGGGATCGCCGGTGGCGCGGTGACCCAGCGGCCGCCCCACACGAGGAAGTTCTGCTGGAACTGGACGACCAGGCCCACGAGGATGCCGCCGGCGAACGCGAGCGGCAGGCTCCGGAGCCGCCCGATGATCGCGGCCGCGAAGGCCTCGATGATGAGCAGCGTGAGCGTCTGCACGTCGAGGACGGCGAGCTCCTCCGCGAAGAAGATCCCGGCCACCGCGGCCATCGCCGAGCCGAGCGCCCACGAGAACATCGACACTCGCCCGGTGCGCACGCCGTTCAGCGCGCCGAGGTCGCGGTTGTCGACGACTGCCCGCATGGCGATGCCGAGACGCGTGCGCGACAGCAGGACTTTCAGCCCCAAGGCGAGGCCGAGGCCCACCACGATGGTGATGAACCGCGACCACGGCACGAGCGTCTCGCCGATGGTGAATCCGGACGTGCCGAAGAACCGGTCGATGCGCCGGGAGGTCTCGGGGTTCCAGACGAGCGCGGCGAGCCCCATCAGCGCCAGCATCAGACCGATGGTGGTGACGAGCTGGGCGACGAGGGGCGCGTCGGCGAGCCGCCGCATCAGCACCCGCTCGATGATCGCGCCCATGATCGGTGCCGCCACCACGACGGTGAGGAGGAAGGCCGGAAGCGTCTGTACGCCCCAGTCGACATGGATCTGCCAGAACACGAACGCCATGAACATGCCGATGGCGCCCTGGGCGAAGTTGAAGATCCCGGAGGTGGTGTACGTGACCACGAGGCCGGTGGCGGCGACCGCGTACACGGACCCGTAGGTGATGCCGACGATCACCCAGAACAGGATCGAGTCGAACGTGATCGGGTGGCCGGCCCACGACAGGTCGATGATCACGCCCACGAAGACCGCGATCGCGGTGGCCGCGGCGATCGTCCCGAGGTGGCGCCTCACGTAGGACCGGCGCCGCCGCACAGGGTGAGCTTCCACGGCCAACCGCGCCTCCCGCTCGTGGAACGTCGGACCGGGCCCGGCCACGAGGGCCGGACCCGGTGTGCTGTCAGCTGCTCGTGAGGTCGATCTTGTTCAAGATCACGTTCTTGCTCCCGCACTCCATGGTGCCCGGCTTCGTCGGTTCGACCCGCACGAACGTGCCGTTCTTCACCTGCAGGAGCACGTGGCACGGCGACGCCTTGCGGCCCGCGAGGTCGATCCGGCCGAACATGCCGTCGGCGTCGAAGCTGTGGATGTTGTTCAAGGCGGTGAACAGGTTCTTGCGGGTGAGGCCGTTCACGCCGTCCTGCTTCACCACCGCGTTCACCGCGTCGCGGAACGCGATCGCAGCCGACCACGCGTAGGCGCCGAAGCCGACCGCCTTGTCCTTGCCCGTGTACTTCACGAAGTTCCCGACCATCGCGTTGGCCTTCTGCTCCTTCGGGTCGAGGAACGGCAGGAACAACGTGTCGACGTATTCCCCTTCGACGTCTTGACCACCCGCTTTCAAGAAGTTCACGTCGTAGCACTGCACGCCGCAGTCCCAGACCTTCACCGTGTTGACGCCCTGGATGGCCGCTTCCTTCCGCAGGAGCACCGTGCAGGTGTACTGGCCGGTGCACTGCGCGTAGTTCGAGTTGTGGTCCTTGATCGCCTGGACCACGGGCGTGTACTCGGGCTGCTGCGCGCTGCCCGAACGGTCGAAGTCGGCGTCGGACTTGCAGCACACGGCCCGCATCTGGCCGAGACCGCTCACGAAGGACGAGTCACGGGCCGACTTCGAGTCGGAGCCGAACACGTACACACCGTGGAGGTCGTTGCCGTACTTCTTGATGTAGTAGTAGGCCCGTCCGATGCTCGCCTGGTACGTCTGCGGGTGCTGGTCCTTGGTGGAGCAGATGATCTGGGGGACCGCGACGGGGAACGACTCGTCCGAGCACTGCTGGACGATGGCCGTCGACACGAACGGGATGTCGGGGATGCCCGTGGCGGCGCCGGTGCTGTCCTTGCAACTGCGCATGTCGTCGACGCTCGTGAGGAACACCGACGAGGTGCCGACCATCGCGAAGTCGTTTGCGCACGCGGAGATCTCGGCGTTCTTCGTCGCGTTCGGGTTGAGCTGCGAGTCGAGGAAGTCGACGACCACCTTGCGACCGGCGAGCCCGCCGTTCGCGTTGATGTACTTGGCGAAGCCCTTCACGGCGTCGGCGGAACCCTTGAAGAGGTTGGGCGCGATCGTGTTGTCGACGTCGGCCATCACCGCGATGTGGATCTCCTTGGCGGTGATACCGACGTCGGTGGCCTTCGGCGTCTCGTTGGACGAGGCGCCGGTGGCGGTTCCGGCCGTGACGCCGAGCCCCACCACGATCGCGGCGAACAACGCCACCCATCGGACATGCTTCACGTGGGATCCCCCCTGTAGCTCGTGACGAACCCGCATTCTCTAGCACTTCCCGCCATGGGGCGGCGGTCGCGGGCCGGGGATCAGCCCTCGATGACACCACCGAGATAGGCGGCCTGCAACGCGTTCCCGACGTCCTCCGGCGAACCCGTGAACTCCACGCGGCCGTGGAAGATGATCCCGGCCACGTCCGCGATCCCGAGCACCTCGTGCGCGAACTGCTCCACCACGAGGATCGCCACGTCCTCCTCGGCGATCCCGCGCACGACCTCGTAGAGGCGCTCGACGATCAACGGCGCGAGGCCCATCGACAGCTCGTCGAGCAGCAGGACGTTCGGATCGGTGGCGAGCGCACGCGCCATCGAGAGCATCTGCTGCTCCCCGCCGGAGAGCGTGCCCGCCACCTGCTTGCGCCGGTCGCGGAGGATCGGGAAGCGCTCGTACGCGCGCTCCTGGATCGCGCTCATCGACGTCCCCGTGTACGTCGCGATGCGGAGGTTCTCGGTGACCGTGAGGTTGGGGAAGATGCCGCGGCCCTCGGGGACGAGGCACACTCCCGACCGGGCGAGCTGGTCCGGGCTCTCGCCCGCCACCCGCGAGCCGTTGATCCACAGGTCACCCTCGCTCGGGCGGATCTGGCCGCTCGCGACCTTCAGCGTGGTCGACTTGCCGGCACCGTTCGGGCCGAGCAGCGCGAACACCTGTCCGGGCATCACGGTGAGGTCGATGCCCTGGAGCACGTTGATCGGCCCGTACCCCGCGGTGACGGAGCGCAGCGCGAGCGCGGTGCCGGCGGGATCCGGGAGCTCGCTCGGCACGTGCTCGATGCCCTGCTGCTCGAGCACAGTGGTGAGCGTGACCGGTTCCTCCTCGGCGGGCACCTCCTCGTCGCCGGATCCGAGGTACGCCGCCCGCACGGCGGGATCCTCCTGGATCTCCGTGGGGGTCCCCACCGCGATCACCTGGCCGAAGTCGAGCACGTGGATCTGCTCACACGTCCCCATCACGAAGCTCATGTCGTGCTCCACGAGGAGGATCCCCAACCCGTTCCGCGAGAGGTCGAGCAGCAGCTCGCCGAGCGTGAGCGTCTCCTGCTCGTTCAGCCCTGCCGACGGTTCGTCGACGAGGAGCACACGCGGGTCGATCGCCAGCGCGCGCGCGAGCTCGATCAGCCGGGCGGTCCCGGTGGGGAGCCGGTCGACGCGCACGTCGGCGACGTCGCGGAGGCCGACGAGGTCGACGATCTCGTCCACCTTCTCGTCGATGTCGAAGCGCCCGGAGCCCCACCCGCGGCGCGCCTGCGCCGCCACGAGCACGTTGTCGCGCGCCGTCAACATCCCGAACGTCTCGAGCCGCTGGAACGTGCGGCCGACGCCGAGCCGGGCGCGCCGGTGCGGCTTCACGTCGGTGATGTCCTTGCCGTCGAGCGTCACCCGCCCGTCGTCGGGCTCCTGCAGCCCGGTGACGACGTTGAACAGCGTCGTCTTGCCGGCACCGTTCGGCCCGATCAACCCGGTGACGTGCCCCGGTTCCACCGTGATCGACACCCCGTTCAGCGCGTGCAGGCCGCCGAACCGCACGAACACCTCCTCGACTTCCAGCAGCGCCACGGGGCCATTCTTGCCCGTCCGCCGTGTCGCGTGACGAGCCGGGCGCGTCCCCGCGCACGGGGCGGCATGGCACAATCGGCTGCCGCCGGTCGACCAAAGGGGGTTCGGTGCGGAGCCCGCGCGCACTCGTCGTGTTGCTGACGTGCTCGCTGCTCGCCGCTCTCCTCCCCGGCGTCGCCCGTGCCGGCACCACCACCACCACCGTCGGCAAGTTCGACACCGGTGCGCTCACGCCGCTGGCACTGAAGAACCCGGAGTGCGACCCGGCAACCGGCCGCTTCCGCTTCCAGTTCTACGCCGCGCCCCCCTGCGTCAAGGAGTGGAAGGACGGCGCCGACAACGGCGGCGCCACCGCCCAGGGTGTGACCGCGAAGAAGATCAAGGTCGTGGTGCTGTGGCACGAGCTGCCGCCGAACGTGATCGCGAGCGAAGTGGGCGTCTACACGAACCAGGCCACCGGCAGGAACGAGCCCGACGCCGCGCGTGCCTCCCTGCTCGACGAGAACGAGATGTTCGAGCACGTCTACGAGACCTGGGGCCGCACGGTCGACTTCCAGTTCGTCGAGTCGACGGGCTCCGACGAGGCCGCGCAGCGCGCCGACGCGGTCACGGTGAAGGCTCTGAAGCCCTTCGCCGTGCTCGACCTCGCGAGCAGCATCGGCACCCCGGGCGTGGGTGGGGGTCAGGTGTTCGAGGCGGCCCTGGTGCACGACGGGATCCCGTACGTGCAACCTCGGGCCACCGAGCCGCTCACGAGCTCGCGCGTCTACGGGTTCCTGACCGCCGAGTTCGTCGCCAAGCAGCTCGCCGGCGGGAAGGCCGAGTACGCCGACGCGAGCCTGCGGTCCCGACCGCGCAAGTACGGCATCCTCCACCCGAGCAATTTCGACATCCGTTACATGGACTCGCAGTTCACGAAGCGCCACCTGCCGATCCCGGTGGATGCGGAGTACTCCATCCCTGCGACCCAGTCGGACATCCGCACCGACGCCGGGACGCTCGGCGACGTGATCCCCACGCTCGTCACGCGGCTGAAGGCCGCCGGCGTGACCACGCTCATCATGGCGGCCAACCACTCCGTCTCTGCCGCGGCGTCGAAGGTGATGGCGCAACAGGACTGGTACCCGGAGATCGTGCTCACCTCCGCGCCCTACCAGGACCTCGACCTCTTCGCCCGCGGCTACGACCAGAAGGTGTGGTCGCACGCCTTCGGCATGGTGTGGTTCCCCCCGTACCTCGCGGGGCACGGCGACGAGACCACGGCCGCGTTCCAGTGGTTCTGGGGACCCGACGAGGGGACGCGCTGGTCGATCGCGTTCATCCAGCTCCTCGGTCTCTACTCCACCATCCAATTCGTCGGGCCGGAGCTCACGGCGAGGGCGGTGAGCCCGGGTGTGCTCGCCAAGGTGTTCTCCAAGGGCGTCGCGGCCGGCGGGTACTACAGCAAGAGCGCCACGACCGTCGAGGTGAAGATCGCGCCACCGGGGCAGCTCACCCCGCGCGGCGTGACGATGGCCTGGTACGACCCCGACGCCACGGGTACCGGCAACTTCAACCTCGGTGGCACCGCCAAGGGGAACTACGTGTACCTCGACGGGGGCCAGCGCTACATCAACGGTCACCTCCCCACGACGAAACAGAAGTTCTTCGACCGATCGGCGTCGGTCGTCCAGTTCGACCGGCCGCCCCCCTCCGAACCGAAGTTCCCGACGTACCCGTGCGCCGGCTGCCCGAGCAGCGGCGCGACCGACATCACCCCGGCGGGGCAGGCGGGCTGATCCGCGTCCTCCCGCCCGCCCGACCCGCTCGGCTGGCGTACCCTCGTCGCCATGCGAGACAAGATCGGGCGCTCCGGCACGGACAAGAAGCAGGGCAAGACCCTGAAGGAGAAGCGGGCGGCCAAGAACGCCAAGAAGGCCGAGCGAGCGCGCGAGCGCTAGCAGCGGCAGGGCGTCGCCCCGCACGACGGGCATCCGCCCGCGTACCGCGCGAACGCGTCGTCGAGCGAGAGCCCGAGTTGGTTCGCGATCGACGCCAGCCACGCCAGCACGTCGCCCAGCTCGTGCAGCCGTTCGTCGCGCGTGCCCTTCCGGATCGAACGCGCGAGCTCCCCGACCTCTTCGGCGAGCCACGCGACGGCCGCCGGCAGCCCCCGCGCCCGGTCGCGCGCTCCGTAGGTGGCATCCATCAGTTCCTGCACCGTGGCGAGCTCCATCCCCGGATTCTGGCCGGTGGCAGGTCCCTCACGTTCGCATTGCGCTCGGTGACCGGTCGGGGTACTGAGTGCAACGAGAGTCGACGGACGAGGAGGACCCCATGGTTGCCATGGATGTTGCGGGTGACATCCGGATCCCGCGCGCCGGCGCGATCACCGCTGCGATCCTGCGCATCGGCATCGGGCTGATCTACCTGTGGGCGTTCATCGCGCAGGGGTTCGGCGTCGAGTACACGAACCAGGTCGTGAACGACAACGCCCCCGCCCCCGCGCCGGTGCAGTACCACTGGAACTTCACCTTCGAGCCCGACAACGGGTGGATCACATCGGGCTTCCAGCACTCGCCGACCGAGCAGTACGTCGACAACAACGCTCACGGCCCGCTCGCGTTCATCCCGCAGAACCTGCCCGTCGGCCTCGACGACTTCGGCTGGATGTTCGCGATCGGGGGCCTGGCGATCGCGCTGACCCTCGGGATCTGCTCACGCATTGCCGGATGGGGTGGCTTGCTCCTGAACGTGATGATCTGGTTCGCGGCGTTCCCACCGTCCAACAATCCGGTCTTCGACACGACGCACTTCCTGCTCGCGTTCACCATCTTCTTGTCGATGTGGCTCCACGCGTCGAATTACTGGGGCATCGGCCGCTGGTGGCGGGCGAGGACCCCCGCGTTCCTGCACTGACCCGAGCGTCGGCGAGACCCCGGTGTCGGGGAGACCCGATGTCGGAGGGACCCGGATCGGAAAGACTGGGTGCCCGCACGAGCCGAAACCCGCGCAGGAGGGTCTGATGGTTGACGGAATGTTCTCGCTCGACGGCCGCGTGGCGATCGTCACCGGCGGCGGCACGGGCATCGGCCGCGCCACCGCCCGGGTGCTCGCGGAGCACGGTGCCGATGTCGTGCTCGCGGCGCGCCGACCGGAGCCTCTCGAGCAGTCGGCCACCGCGATCCGCGACCTCGGCCGGCGCGCGCTCGTCGTGCCCACCGACGTCACCGATCCCGACGCGTGCGAGCGCCTCGTGGTGGCCACGATCGAGGAGTACGGCCACGTCGACGTGCTCGTGAACAACGCCGGCGGCAGCATCAACAAGGCGCCCGAGGACTGGACGGTCGCCCAGTGGCACCAGATCATCGACGTGAACCTGACGAGCGTGTGGTTCCTGTCGCGCCTGGTGGCGACCCCCATGCTCGAGCAGGGGCGCGGCGCGATCGTCAACATCTCGTCGGGGGCGAGTTTCCTCGCGCTCCCGATGGTCGCGCCCTACGGCGCGGCCAAGGCGGGCATGAACAACCTCACGCGCTCGCTGGCGGCGGCGTGGACCGGGCGGGGCGTCCGCGTCAACGCGGTCGCGTGCGGCGCGGTGAAGACCGAGGGCTACGGCCAGTCGACGAAGCGGGCGCAGCTCCCCAACGACGCCGTCCTCGGGCCCGGCAACGCGATCGGGCGCATCGGCCTGCCCGAGGAGATCGCGTACCCCGTGCTGTTCTTCGCGTCGGACGCGTCGAGCTACTGCTCGGGCCAGACGCTGTGGGTGAACGGCGGGCAGAAGGCTCCGGCCACGACGTGACGGGGCCGGGAGGCTCGAGACGCGACGGGGGGGATCGGCCCGAGCCGCCCGAGATCGAGGACCGCGCGCCGAGGCGTCGCCCCGGCGTTCGGTTGGTACCCTGGGCACGCGGGAGGGGAAAGGAGTGTCGCCATGCACCCGGTCCTCGGTGAGATCGTCGGTTGGGAGTTCCTGCTCGTGCTCCTCGTCGCGGCACTGCTGTTCGGCAGCTCGAAGATCCCCCAGCTCGCCCGGTCCCTCGGCCAGGCCTCCAAGGAGTTCCGCAAGGGCCTCGAGGAAGGCACCGACGGCGAGTCGGCGGCGTCCGACACTGCCGACCGCGACAAGAGCTGACGTCGCCGCCTCCGCGTGCTCGTGATCGTGCGCGACGCCGCACGCGGCTGCCACACTGAGCAGACGCACGAGGAGGACTTGCCATGCGCATCGACGACATGATCCTGGTGAGCATCGACGACCACGTGGTCGAGCCGCCCGACATGTTCGAGGGCCACGTCCCCGACCGCTACCGGGGCGACGCCCCGCGCGTCGTCACCAACGACCGCGGCGTCGAGCAGTGGCTCTTCCAGGGCGAGACCGCCGGGTCCATGGGGCTGAACGCGGTGGTCACCTGGCCGAAAGAGGACTGGGGGATGGACCCAACGAGCTTCGCCGAGATGCGCCCGGGCGCCTACGACGTCCACGAGCGCGTCCGCGACATGAACCGCAACGGCATCCTCGCCTCGATGTGCTTCCCGACCTTCGTCGGGTTCAGCGCCGGAACCTTCCGGCGGGCGGCGAACAAGGACGTCGCGCTGGTGATGCTCCAGGCCTACAACGACTGGCACATCGACGAGTGGTGCGCGGCGTACCCGGGCCGGTTCATCCCACTCGCCATCTGTCCCACCTGGGATCCCGACGCCCTCGTTGCGGAGATCCGTCGCGTGTCGGCGAAGGGTTGCACGGCGATGACGTTCCCCGAGCTGCCCCATGTGGAAGGGCTCCCGAGCTACCACAACCTCGACTACTGGGGCCCGGTGTTCACCGCGCTGTGCGACGAGCAGGTCGTGATGTGCCTGCACATCGGCCAGGGGTTCGCCGCCATCAACACCGCGCCCGACGCGCCGATCGACAACATGATCATCCTGGCCACGCAAGTGTCGGCGTTCGCGGCGCAAGACCTGCTCTGGGGACCGGCGTTCAAGACCTACCCCGAGCTCAAGGTGGCGTGGTCGGAAGCGGGCATCGGGTGGATCCCGTTCTTCCTCGACCGGTGCAACCGCCACTACCTCAACCAGCGGTGGCTGGGCCACGACTTCGGTGACAAGCTGCCGAGCGACATCTTCCGCGACCACTCGCTCGCCTGTTACGTGAGTGACCCCGTCGCGCTGAAGGTGCGCCACGACATCGGCATGGACATCATCGCCTGGGAGTGCGACTACCCGCACTCCGACTCGATCTGGCCCGATGCGCCCGAGACGATCATGGGCGAGATGGAAGGCGCGGGCGCGACCGACGAGGAGATCCACGAGATCACCTGGTCCAACTCGGCGCGGCACTTCCGGTTCGACCCGTTCGCGCACACCGCGAAGGAGCAGGCCACGGTGGGCGCGCTGCGCGCCCAGGCACCCGACGTCGACACCACCGTCCGCTCGCGCCACGAGTGGGCCGAGCGGTACGCGGCCGCGACCGCGAGCTGAACCGTCCTCGTCAGTCGACGGCGTGGATCACGATGGTGGTCCACGCGCCCACGTGGATGCGGCTGCCGTCGTGCAACGCGACGGGAGTGTCGCGGGGGATCGGCTCGGTGCTCCCGTCGAGCGTGGTCCCGTTCGTGGAGCCGCGGTCGACGAGGGAGTAGACGCCGTCGGCGCCGCGCACGAGCGCCGCGTGGCGGTGCGACACCGCGTCGTCCGACGGCGGACCGGCCAGGTCGATGCCGGGCTCGAGACCACGCGACCGGCTCCGGCGGCCGATGAGGACCTCGTCACCTTCGAGGGGGATCGTGCGGGGAGCGAGATCGGCCGGGAACTCCGCGCCGTCGCTGTCGAGCGAGTCGAAGTACGCGCGGTCCGCAGTGACGACCGCTTGCCACCGCGCGACGACCGCTGCTGCACCGGCGACGAAGTCGTACCCGTCGACCTCACAGAACCGATCGGTGCCGGAACGGGGCGTCTGGCAGCGGGGGCAGCGCTCGCCGGTCGAGCGGTCGACGATCGCGTCGGTGGTGACGGCCTGGCTGTCGAGCTGCTCGTCGACGTCGGCAACCGCGTGTTCGGGCCCGATGGGCGCGCCGCACTGGTCGCAGTAGTCGGTGGTGGCCGACTCGCAGCCGTTGGGGCATCGCACGGTCATGACGCCGGACGCGGCCTGCGCACCGTCTTGGTGGACTCGGCGTCCACCTCCATCAGGTCGAGCTCGTCGAGCTTCTTCTTCGGCTGCACCTTGCCGGTCGCGGCGTCCTCGATGTCGACGACCAGGCTCAGCTCGTCGAGCTTCTTCTCGTCGCGGAGCGCGTGCGCGATCTTCACCGCCGCGCCGAGCTTGTTCGTCGCGGTGTCGGTGTCGCCCTCACGGAGCGCGGCGACGCCTTCTTGGGCCAGCTGCGCGTAGTCCGTGTACCCGCTGGCCGCGACGACCTGCTGGTTCAGCTGGGTCGAGAGCGCCTCGTCGTCGGTCCACTCGGCGAGGATCTTCGCTTCCGACACCTCCTCGTCGTCGATGACGAGCTTCAACCGGCAGGCGAGCATCCGGTCGCCAACCGCGCGCGCGGGCACCTCGATGCACACGTGGTAGTCGCGCGTCTCGTCCCCCCATGCTCCGGTGGGGTAGTCACCTTCGCGCTCGCTCACGTCCCCCCGGCGCGCGGTGATGTCCTCCGTCTCCGGTTCCACCTGCTTCACGAAGCGAACGTGCGCTCCGTTCGGCGTCCACAGTCGGAGGGCGACGTCGTTCACCGCGCGGCCCATCGCGCGTCGCATGAGGTCGGTGAAGTCGCCGGTCATCTGTTCCGGCTCACGGATCAACCCGACGTCGCCGAGCAGTCTCGACGCGATCTCGCGCAGTTCGCCGACCTCCCAGTCGGCTCCGACGCCGCGGCAGTCGCACTGGAACCGGCCCGCGCACTCGGCGAGCGTGGCGTCGAGCTCCTCCGGCGTCTCGTCCTGGTTCTGGCCGTCGGTGAGGAGGATGGCGTGGTGGATCGCGTGAGGGTGTCCCTCGAAGAGGGCGTTGGCGCGGGTCAGCCACTGGCCGATCGCGGTGCCGCCGCCGGCCTTCAGACCGTTGACCGCACCCCTGGCCTCGCTCCGGGTGACGTCCGACGCGGGCACGAGCCCGCCCTCGCCCGGGTAGATCTCCTCGGCGACCTCGGTACCCGCGACCACGCCGAAGTGCACGCCGTCCCTGATGCAATCGATGGCCGCGGCGGTGGCCGCACGCGCCGAGCGGATCTTCGAACGCGGGTAGTTCATGGACCCCGACACGTCGATGAGGATGACCTCGGCGGCTGCCGCGCCGCCGGCCGACCCGTCGGTCCCGGTGGCGCGGACCCGGACGACCGCGTCCACCTGCGTGCCGCCCACCGCGAGGTACATGTTCTGGTACGTGTCGGCGGTGAAGCTGGTCATGGTCTCCCTCCAGGCGGTTGCTCTCCGGCCGGTATGACGTCGATGACGGCGACGGTGACGTTGTCGTGCCCGCCGCGGGCGAGCGCGTGGTCGACGAGTGTGCGTGCCACGTCGAGCGGCGCGCGCGCCGCCGACTGATCCCGCACGAGGCGGGCGACCT
>Ga0187777_10000591_pt1 | contig 24425 bp, 19 predicted proteins | sample 1015_Q2_SP5_10_M_FD_132416 | JGI IMG/M metagenome (GOLD analysis project Ga0187777, IMG submission 132416) | Tropical peat soil microbial communities from peatlands in Department of Meta, Colombia - 1015_Q2_SP5_10_MG | ecosystem: Environmental > Terrestrial > Soil > Wetlands > Peat | place... | reverse complement strand
GGCGGGAACCAGGTTCCGGGCACTGTCGTCGAACAGGGCTGAGCGCTCCGCGACGAGGCCGCAGCGCTCGACCAGGGCGGTGTAGGCCGCAGGACCGGGTTTGGGGACGAAGTCCGTGGCGCGAGCGTCGACGATGTCGTCAAAAAGGTCGCCGACACCCAGTCGCGTCAGGACGTTGTGCGCGAAGCGGCCGCAATTGTTGGTGAACACGAACCGTCGTCCGGGTAGTCGCACCAGACCGGACCGCAGTTGCGCATTGTGCGACAGATCGAGCGCGTCGATGTCGTTGACGAAGTCATGGTACGAATCTGCGTCGACGCCGTGCCTGCGCACGAGGCCGCCGAGCGTGCTGCCGAATTCGCGTAGATAGCGCTTCTGAATTTCCCAGGCGGGTTCTCGCGCGATCGTGAAGTGGCGCTGGACGAAGACACAGATGCGTTCCTCCATCGCCGACTGCTGCGCGGCGTCCAAAGTGTAAAGCGTGTGGTCGAGATCGAAGATCCACGCTTCGACGTGACGCAAATCTGGACGGAGCTGTGGGACGACGGAGCGCATGGCCGGGACCATGGTCGAACACCGGCCGCGAGGCAAGCTTCGTTAACGCAGGTCAACCAAGTCTCTTAAACATGGATTAAAGCCATAGCGTCCACACTCGGGAACGATCAGGGGACCGATATGCCGAGCAAAGGGCAGAACGCCGCGTTGCCGCCCGTCGAGGGCAACATGACGCGCGATGAAGTGCTCGCGCTCCTGGAGCAGCGCGCCCAGGCGGCCCAGAGCGAACTAGCCAGCCAGACCGACGCCGGCGAAGATGTTCTCCATTACCTCGCGCAAAACGGGGCGGTTGCGACGCGTCGCGCGGTAGCGGCCAATCCGGGTGCCGCGCCGCACACCAACCGGCACCTCGCAGATGACGTAGACGATGACGTGCGCATGGAGCTGGCGCGCAAGATCGCTCGCCTGATGCCCGACCTCGAACGCGACGAAGCGAGGCATTTGCACGCGCTGACGATCGAGACCATGGAGCGGCTCGCTAGAGACCAGTTGCCGCGCGTCCGCGCGGTGCTCGCGGAGAGCATCAAGTCGCTCGACTGCATCCCGAAATATATCGTCTTGACGCTGGCGCGCGATGCCGAGTCGATGGTCGCCGCCCCGATTCTGGAATATTCGCCGCTCCTGTCGGATACGGATCTCATCGAGATCATCGCCACCGCCAAGGTGGAGGAGATCATCGCCGCCGTGGCGCGCCGCAAACCGGTGAGCCCGGACGTCGCCGATGCGATCGTGGCCTCGCTCGATATTCCGGCGATCGCGACTCTTCTCGCCAATCCGGACGCCAAGGTGCGCGAAAAAGCGATGGAGAGCATCGTCGAGCAGGCCGAGAAGATCGAAGAATTCCAGCAGCCTCTGACAATGCGCTCGGACCTCTCCAAGCGCGCAATCTGGCGGCTTGCTTCCTTTGTCGGCGCCAGCCTCATCGAGCAGCTCATGATGCGCTACGGGCTAGACGAGGAGATCAAGCATCAGCTCAACAAGGAGCTGCGCGCGCGCCTGCAGGAGGGCAGCCAGAAGGAAGTCACGCCGCTCGACAAGGCCAAAAAGGACGTTGCAGCGGCGCAGGAAGCGGGCAAGCTCGACGAGGCGTTCGTCGACAAGGCCGCCAACGCCGGCCAACGCGATACAGTCGTGCTGGCCCTCTCGGCACTTGCGAAAGTCCCTGAGGCCACGGTGCGGAAAATCATACAGTCGGGATCCCCCAAGCCCGCGGTCGCGCTGGTTTGGCATGCGGGACTTTCGATGCGCGTCGCCTTCAAGATCCAGAGCTTCGTCATGAAGCTGACGGCGAGCGAGTTGCTGCCGGCGCGCGCGGGCGTGCATTTCCCGATGACCGAAGACGAGATGCGCTGGCACCTCAGCTACTTCGACGTCGCCCTGTAGCCGGGCCCGATCAGACCGCCGTCGCCGATGTGGACGGCATAGCCTGTACGCCCTTTGACGGGGGTTTCGGCGAAGCCGATTTCATTCAGGCCGCGATCCTTGCAACGCGCGCGGCCTTCGATGTCGAACTCGATGTCCGCGACACAGAATTTCTCGCGACCGGTCACGAGCGTGGGCCCACCGATCTTCTGGGCGAAGAGATAAAGGCTGTCGGCAGCCAAGGGAGCGGTGATCGCCCTGGCGCAGTCTCCGGCATCGATCTTCCACCAGCCGTGCGAGATCCATGCCGCACCGGTTCGTTCGCCGATCGCCGCTGCGAGCGGCTTGGCCGTATCGTTGCAGATCGAATAGCCGGCCGGAGCGGAGACCTTCAGGGCGCTCGTTTCCAGCGCGTCGAACAGATCGGCGTCCGTCGCGGCGGGCGAGATCCGGAGCTTGCGGCGAAAATCGCTGAGCGCCGCCTCGACGGATTTGTCCTGCCGGCCGTCGATCGGCCCTATTTTGTAGCCGAGATCGGTGAGCAGGCGCTTACGACCTGCGATCCGCGCCGCGTCGAGGGTCGCGAGGGCCGGCGTCTCGCTCAGCGTTGTCGTCCAGGACGTTTTGCCGTGCGTGTCCACGGCAGCGAAAGGCAGCGTGAAAAAATCGTCGGCCGGGCAGTCCTGCTGTCCGCTTGCCATGCGGGCCGAATAATTGCCGTCCTTGGCGCAAATCGGCTTGTCGCCGCCCCACGCACGCATCGGTCCGGCATGCGCTTGCGACGAGCGCGCATAGACGTAATAGGCGCTCGCGTCCAGATTGCCGGGGAGCACGGTCTCACAGGCGCCGGGCGCAATTCTGGACCAGCCCTGGCTCGAGACGGTGGCGCCCGTTGCCATCGCGGTCGACGCGTAGAGGACATAGGAAGTGCGATTGCAGATTCTCAAATCCGCCAATGCCGATCCGCACCACAGGCAGAGAACCGACGTCGCGAGCCCGATGCTACGCCATTGCCGCTTCATCCGGCGGTGATCAGCGTTCCGGCGCCGTGCTCGGTGAAAAGTTCGAGCAGCAATACATGCGGTATGCGCCCGTCCAGAATTACGGCAGCATGAACGCCGCCGTCGACCGCATCGATCGCGGTCTGGATCTTTGGGATCATGCCTCCCTTGATCGTGCCGTCCGAAATCAAGGCGCGTGCCTCGCTGACCGTCAGGCGCGGGATCAGCTTCTTGTCGCGGTCGAGAACGCCCTCGACATCGGTAAGCAGGATAAGTCGCTCCGCTTTCATCGCGCAGGCGATCGAACCGGCGACCGTGTCGGCATTGATGTTGAACGTCTCGCCGTGCGAGCCGACTCCGATCGGAGCGATGACGGGAATGATCTCCGAGCGCATGACGGTATGAAGCACTTCGGGATTGACCTTTTCCGGCTCGCCGACGAATCCGAGGTCGACACCGTTCTTCATCAGTTTGCGGGCGAGAATGAGCGTGCTGTCCTTGCCGGAAAGCCCGACGGCGCGCCCACCGGCGGCATTGATGCCGCTCACGATCTGCTTGTTGATGGAACCGGTAAGCACCATCTCAACGACATCGATCGCAGCCTGGTCGGTGACGCGCAACCCGTCGACGAATGTGGAAGGTATCTCGAGCTTTGCCAGCATCGCGCCGATTTGCGGCCCCCCGCCATGCACGACGACCGGATCGATGCCGGTCTGTTTCATCAGAACGATATCCTGCGAGAAGTCCGCGGCCGTGCCGCCGCCGGCCATGGCATTGCCGCCGAATTTCACGACGATGGTCTTCTGATCGTATTTCAGAATGTAGGGCAGCGCCTCGACCAGCACGCGCGCGGTCGAACGCCAGCGCGCCATGACGCGCAGGTTCCGCTCCTGTGCGATTTCGTCCTGCAGCGCCATGCTGTGTTCCCCGGCAAAAATCGCGGCCTTATAGCCCAATCGTCAAAGGTCAGCCAGCGCCGCCAGCTGCAGCTTGAGTGGATCCAGGCCCAAACTCCGAAAGGCCGATGTGGCGCATACTTCGGGGAATGCCGCGGTGTGCCGGCGGGCTTCGGCTTCGGTCGCGGAGACGACAGCCTCCAATTCGCCGGGGGCCAGCTTGTCGATCTTGGTCAAAACGAGTCCGTACGACACTGCGGCCTCGTCGAGCAGCGTCATGACCTCCCGGTCGAGATCGAGCACGCCGCGGCGCGCGTCTATCAGCAGCGAGACGCGCCGCAAACTGGCACGGCCGCGCAAGTAGGCGAAGATCAATTTCTGCCACTCAGCGGTCAACGATTTGGATGCTTTGGCATAACCGTAGCCCGGCAGGTCGGCGAGCATGAGACGGTCGCCGAGCCTGAAGAAATTGATCTCACGCGTCCGTCCGGGCGTGTGGGACACCCGCGCCAAAGATTTGCGGTTGGTGAGGGCGTTGATGAGACTCGACTTGCCGGCATTGGACCGCCCGACAAAGGCGATCTCGGGGAGATCCTCGGGCGGCAGACTGGCGATGTCGCCGGTGCCCCACACGAATTCGCACGTCCCGGCGAAAAGCTTCCTCGCGCCGGCCAGCTCGTCTTTGGCTTCGTTGTGCCCCGGGCTCACTCGCCTGCGGCCGGCTTTGTTCGGCCGAAAAGGCGCTGAACTATCCCCTCGAGCCGGAGGTTCTTGAACAAGTGAACCTCAACGCCTTGGCGGCTCATGATGTACCACTGCTGTGCGATGCCGAGCAGGTTGTTCCACGTGTAGTAGATCACCAGGCCCGCCGGAAAGGTCGCGAACATGAAAGTGAACATGATCGGCATCAATCCGAACATGCGCGCCTGGATCGGATCGGCCGGCGCGGGATTGAGCTTCGTCTGAACCCATTGCGTGATGCCCATGAGGATCGGCCAGATGCCGATCGACAGATAGGCCGGAATGAACGAGGGCACGCTGTAGGGCAGGAGGCCGAACAGGTTGATGATCGATGTCGGATCGGGCGCCGCGAGGTCGTGAATCCAGCCGTAGAACGGTGCCTGGCGCATCTCGATCGTGACGAAGAAGACCTTGTAGAGCGAGAAGAAGACCGGAATAACGAGCAGTTGCGGCACACAACCGGTGAGCGGGTTCACCTTCTCGCGCCGATACAGCTCCATGATCGCCTGTTGCTGCTTGACCGGATCATCGGCGAAGAGTTCCTTGATCTTCTCCTGTTCAGGCTGGACTTTCTTCATCTTCGCCATCGTCTTGGCCGATGCGTTGGCGATCGGGAACGTGACGAGCTTCACTGCGACCGTGAGCAGCAGAATGGCCAAACCGAAATTGCCGAGCAGCTTGTAGAACTGGTCGAGCACCCAGAACAAAGGTTGGGTGATCGGTTTGAACCAGCCCCAGTCGATCGCCATGTCGAAATTCGAGATGCCGAGCGTATGGTCGTAGTGGCGCAACGTGTCCACGACTTTTGCGCCGGCGAACAGATGGTGGACGACATGCACGATGCCGCCGCCGGCCGCGGCCGTGTGCGCGCCGAGCCGGTAATTGGCTTCATAGGCCTTGGCGCTGCCGAACGGCGTCGCGAGGTAGGAGCCGTCGAAACTCTCGTTTTGCGGTGGCGCAATGGCCGCCATCCAGTACTTGTCGGTAATTCCGACCCAGCCGCCGACGGAAGTGAAGGTCTTGGGCGGCGTGCCTTCTTCCTTGAAGTCGTCGTAATTCGCGTCTTTGAGCGTGCCGTCGGCGACTCCGACAAAGCCTTCATGCAGCACCCAGTAGTGCTGTGTCGATGGGACGCCATCGCGAACGACGAGTGCGTAGGGGTAGAGCGTAGCCGCGGCTGCGCCCTTGTTTTGCACGCTATCCGTCACGGTGAACATGAATTTGTCGTCGACGGAGATCTCTCGCGTGAAGACAAGGCCATGGCCATTGTCCCATTGCAGCGTCACTGGCTTTCCGACCGACAGCGCTTGGCCCTTCGTCAGAGTCCAGACCGTGTTGGCGTCGGGGAGCGGTGTGTTGACGCCTTCCGCATTGGTCCAGCCGAAGTCGACGAAATAGGGATAAGCCGTCCCCTTGGGCGCGAGGAGAACGATCTCGGGACTCTTCTTGTCTTCCGTCTCGCGGTAGTTCTTCAGACGCAGATCGTCGAAGCGCGCGCCGCGCAGCAGGAGACTGCCGTCCAGAGAGGGCGTGTCGATTCTGACCCGCGAACCGCCGAGAGCCAATGCCTTGTCGCGGGGCAGTTGCGCCGGCATGCCCCCGGGAATCGGTGCGCCGGCCGGCATGGCCGGTTTGTGCTGCTTGGCGAGCAATGCCTGCTTGGCCTGGTCGGCCTTCATCGCGGGCATTGCCACAAAATATTGCCAACCGAACAACACGGCCGCCGACAGAGCGATCGCCAGCATCAGGTTGCGGTTAGGGTTGTTGTTGTCGTTCATCAAGAAGACCTATCGGGGCGGAACGGGATCGAAGCCCGACGAGCCGCCGAGCCAGGTGATGGGATGGCAGCGCGCCAATCGTCTGAGAGCGAGGACGAAGCCTTTGAAGGCGCCGTGCGTCTGGATCGCCTCGATCGCGTATTGCGAGCAGGTCGGCTGGAAACGGCACGCCGGCGGAAACAGCGGCGAGATAAAAATGCGGTAGAAGCGGATCGGCGCAATCAACGCCGCCGCGGCCGCTCCGCGCAGTCTCCTCGTCATAGCCGTCAACGGGCTTCTCCTGCTCGGCCAAGCTTCAAATGGGCCGCGCGCAGCGCTTCGGCCAGGTCCGCAACCAAGCTGTCGAAGGGCCGGTCGACCGTGCCGCGGCGCGCGACCAATACATAGTCTGTGCCTGCCCGGCCTGAAAGGGGAAGGACGGCCGACGCGGCGGCTCGAAGCCGGCGTTTTGCCCGGTTTCGGACGACGGCGCTACCGATCTTCTTGCTGGCGGTGAACCCAACCCGGAGCGACTGTTCGTTAACGCTGCCGGCCGGACTGGGACAGACCTCCAGGGTGATACCGGCAGTGGTGCGGCGGATACCTTTTTGGGCGCGCAGGAAGTCCGCGCGGACCCTCAGGTGCTCAAGCGAAAGGCCCTTGTCGGGCCGGGAACCAGGCCTGCTCAGGCGGACAGCTTGGCGCGCCCGTGGGCGCGGCGGCGCGCCAGGACTTTGCGCCCGCCCTTGGTAGCCATGCGGGAGCGAAAGCCGTGACGCCGCTTGCGGACGATTTTGCTCGGCTGGTAGGGGCGCTTCATGGCGGTTCTCGGGTGGCGTCGAAAAGAGGGCGGTTTCTAGGGTGTGGCTATTGGACTGTCAACCTGCGGAGGCAGGGCAGGGGAACCGGCGGACGCACTGTATTTTGGCCCCTTCTTGAGGCTTTATGAGACCATGCTTGGTCGTGTTCGCGCTCGACTTGCCGGAGCCTATGGGCTTGTCGCCCATAGCCTTTCGGGACGGCTGCTTCTTCTGACCGTCTTTTACGTGATGGTCGGCGAAGTCTTGATTTTCGTGCCCTCGATCGGACGCTACCACCGCGAATTGCTCGAGAATCACATCCAGTCCGCAGAGCTGGCCATTCTGCCGTTCACCGAACCCGGTGGGGACCAGCTTTCGCCGGCCATGCGAGAGCAGCTGCTCAAACGGGCGGGGGCCGCGGCCGTCCTGCTGAAGCGACCCGAGCAGCGAGAGCTCTTCCTGGTCGAAGGCATGCCGCGCTCGATCGACAAGACGATCGATCTGACGAGAATGATGATGGTCGGCAGGATGGGTGACGGACTTGACTGTCTGCTGAATGGTGGCAATCGGACGCTGCACGTCATTGCACCTACGCGGATCAAACGCGCCGAATCGATAGGAATTATCCTTGGCGAGGCACCGATACGCGCTGCGCTCGTGAACTACGCCTGGCGCGTGATCGCGACGGGACTGGTCGTATCGCTGATCAGCGGCATCCTCGTCTTCGTCAGCCTCTACTTCGTGATCGTCAGGCCTATGCGACGCATTACGGGATCAATGATCTCATTCCGCGACAATCCGGAAGATCCGGCACGCATCATCAGCGCCAGTGCACGCCGGGACGAAATCGGAATTGCGGAACGCGAACTCGCCGCCATGCAGCGCGATCTTTACGGCTTTCTGCAACAAAAGACGCGCCTTGCCGCGTTGGGCGCGGCCGTCGCGCGCATCCAGCATGATCTCAGGAACATCCTGTCCACGGCGCAATTGGCGTCGGATCACCTGACCAGCGTCCAGGACCCGGTCGTCAAACGGCTGGCACCACGGCTCGTTTCGTCCATAGACCGCGCCGTGTCCCTGGCGAGCAACACCTTGCGCTATGGACGGGCCGACGAGCGCCCACCCAAGCGCAAGCGGCTGCTGCTCGCGCCGCTCGTGAGTGAAGCAGGCGAGGCGGCGATTGAGGCGCGGATCGCGCCGGTCGACATCGTGTTCGACAACCAGGTCGAAGCGGAACTGCAGATCGACGCCGACCCTGAACAAATTTATCGCATTTTGCTCAATCTGATCAGGAATTCGGTCGAAGCGCTTGTCGAACGCGGATCGCAGGGATGGATCCGCGTAACGGCCTCGCGCCAGGGACAACGCGTGCGCGTCGACGTGGTGGACAATGGGCCCGGAATCCCGGCGGGCATTCATGCCAGGCTCTTCCAGCCGTTCGCCACCGCGGCGCGCAGCGGTGGCTCGGGCCTCGGGCTCGCGATCGCGCGCGATCTGGCGCGCGCTCATGGTGGCGATATCGTGCTTGTCGCCACTAGCGTGGATGGAACGATTCTGCGAATCGAAATCCCGGACAGCGAGCTGACGTGATGGTGTGGAATCCGACTGTGTACATGACTTATGCCGAGGAACGGACGCGGCCTGCGCTCGAGCTTCTGGCGCATGTGCGCAACGAGAATCCGCGCCGGGTCGTCGATCTGGGATGCGGTCCCGGAAATTCGACAGGCGCGCTTGCCGCGCGCTGGCCTCAGGCGCAGTTGCAGGGGCTGGACTCGTCCCCCGCGATGCTGGAACAAGCGCGAAAGACGGGCATCCGCGCGGAGTGGGTTCTCTCCGATATTGCGAAATGGTCCCCGCCCCAAAAGTATGACGTGATCTTTTCCAATGCCACGTTGCAGTGGCTCGGCGACCACCGCGGGTTGCTCCCGCGTTTGATGGCGTTTGTCGAGCCAGGCGGAACGCTGGCGTTTCAGGTTCCTCACAATATGAATGCGCCGTCACACGTCCTCATGCGCGAGGCGGCAGGGAGCGGTCCCTGGTCTGCGCGATTGAAAAATGTGCGCGAAGTCGCCGTGCTCGAACCGTCAGAATACTTCGACATACTGAACGGGTGCGGTGCGGAAGCGGATATCTGGGAAACAGAATATCTCCACGTCCTGGACGGCGAGGACGCCGTCTACACCTGGGTCAGCGGTACCGGCCTGCGCCCCTTTGTGCAGGCGCTTGAAGGTCGTGAGCGGGAGGACTTCATCTCGGACTACAAAGCCAGACTGAATACCGCCTACCCGCGCCGCCGCGACGGAAAAACGTTGTTCCCCTTCAAGCGCCTTTTTGCGGTTGCACGCCGCTAGTCGCCGAGCGCAACTCCATCGCGGCGAGGATCGGCGCCTCCGATATAACCTCCTGGTACGCGCTCGACGATGTGCAGTCCGCTCTCTAGTTCGCGTGTTATGACCGAATGGCCCATGGCCGTCAGTTGCGGCGCGAGTGCTTCCAGTGCGGTGCCTTTCTCCAGAATCGTCGGGCTGTTGAGATTGAGCGGGTGCGGCAACGCCGCGGCGTCTTGCGGCCCCATTCCGCCGTCGATCATCGCGATCAGCGATTGAGCGACAAAATCGATGATCGCCGGACCTCCGGGCGATCCGGTCGCGATGGCGAACTTCCCGTCCGGTCCAAAGACGATCGTCGGTGACATTGCGCTCATCGGGCGCTTGCCCGGCGCCGGTGCGTTGGCGACCGGCCTTCCATCGCGCGTCGGTTCGAAGGAAAAGTCGGTCAACTCGTTGTTGAGAAAAAATCCGTTCGCCATGATTTCCGAACCAAAGACAAATTCAACCGTCATCGTCATGGAAACGACTTCCCCGCGATCGTCGACGACGGAGAGGTGGCTGGTTCCCGGCAATTGCTGCGTTCGCTGGGGCGAGAATTCGGCATGCTTCTGAGGCGGTTCTCCGGCGATCGCCGTGCCCATATCCTTGGATGGGTCGATGAGCGCTGAACGCTGAGCGAGATATCCTTTATCCAACAGACCCGCGACGGGGACGTGGACAACATCCGGATCCGCGAGGAACATGGCCCGGTCGGCGAAGGCGAGACGGCTCGCCTGCGTGAACAAATGCACCTCGCTGAGCGTGTTCGGCTGCAACTGCGATTGCGGGAAACGCTCGAGCATGCCCAGGATCTGCAGCACTGCGACGCCGCCCGAACTGGGCGGCCCCATGGAGCATAAGCGGTAAGCCCGGTAGGCGCCGCACACGGCCGGCCGTTCGACGGCGCGGTACGATGCGAGATCGGCCAGGGTCATGCCACCTGGGTTGACGGGTGCATGTTGGACGGCGTCGACGATATGTTGGGCGATCTCGCCGGTATAGAATGCCTTCGGTCCGCCTTTCGCGATCAGGCGCAAAGTTCTTGCCAGCTCCGGGTTCCTGAGAATCTCGCCCTGCGCCAACGGCGTCCCGTCGGCCTTGTAGAAGTAGCGCTTGATGTCCGGCATACCGGCCAATTGCGGAAACGCGCGTAGCGTGGCGGCGAGCTTGCGGCCGACCGGGAATCCATTCGCCGCGAGCTTGATTGCCGGCTCGAACAGTTTCGCCCATGGGAGACGACCGTATTTCATGTGCGCCATTTGGAACATGGCGATGACGCCGGGAACGCCGGTAGAGAGGCCGCCCGGGATGGCGCTGAAATGGTCGCGAGGCTTTCCGCTCGGGTCCAGGAACATTCCAGGCGTGGCCGAGGCCGGCGCGGTTTCGCGGCCGTCGAAGCTGGTGACGAATTTGTCCTTGGGGTCGTAGACCATCATAAAGTCGCCGCCGCCAATGCCCGACGATTCAGGTTCGACCAGGGTGAGGACCAATTGAGCGGCAATGGCCGCGTCGACCGCCGACCCGCCCTCGCGCATCATCTGCCGTCCTGCTTCCGCAGCGTAGGGATTGGCCGCAGAAATGATATGGTGTGATGCGATCGTTCCAGCCGCACGTGCCGGAACGGCCGCGACGAGCGCAACGGTGACAACACAAATCGCTCGGCGCACGATGCTCATGTGACCTTCTCATTCGGGCTGCACACGCTAGCGTGACACATATGGTTCAATCAGGCGCGCGAAATCTCATTACCGACGTAGCTGGGTTGCGCGTCGGGCATGCCGAAGACCTCAAGGTCCGCACCGGCACGACAGTCGTCGTCGCGGACGCGCCCTTTCTGGCGGTAGCGGACGTCCGGGGCGGCGCGCCTGGATCGCGTGAAATTGACGCGCTGGAGCCGAGCAATCTGCTCTGCACTGCCGACGCGATCGTCCTGTCAGGGGGATCGGTACATGGGCTGGATGCTGCGTCCGGGGTCGTAGCGGCGCTGCGTGCGGCTGACCGTGGGTTTCGCATGACGCCATCGGCGCCGCCCGCGCCCATCGTCCCGGCCGCGATTCTGTTCGATCTGGTCAATGGTGGGGACAAAGACTGGGGCGACGAGTCGCCCTATCGCCTGCTCGGCCGAAGGGCATTCGATTCGGCCGGCACGGATTTCGCGCTCGGCAATGCCGGGGCAGGCGTGGGCGCGAGAGCCGGAACATATAAAGGGGGCCTGGGCAGCGCATCGGCGGTCGTGGATGACCGCTTCACGATCGGGGCACTTGCCGCGGTCAACTCGCTCGGATCGCCTGTGATGCCCGGTACCGATGTCTTTTGGGCCTTCCCGTTCGAGCAGAACGGGGAGTTCGGCGGGCGTCGCCCGGCCGCGCCGACGTCTGGCGACCTCGATCTGCCCACGGATATGAAGGGGCCGGCGGCCGGTACCAACACGACGATCGCAGTCGTCGCGCTTGATGCCGACGTCAGCGCAGTCGAACTCAAGCGCATCGTTATCATGGCCGCAGACGGGTTCGCGCGCGCGTTGCGTCCCGTGCATACGCCGTTCGATGGCGACATCGTTTTCGGGATCACGACGGGAAGAGTGCCCGTCGCTGAGCCGCGCGCCAGAAACCTGATGCGCCTCGGAAGCATCGCCGCCGATTGTCTCTCGCGCGCGATCGCGCGTGGCGTCTATGAGGCTGAAACGCTCGGTGAAATGCAAAGTTACCGAACGCTGTTTCGCAAATAACTCGGAACGCGCAAGTGGAACGCAGCCGTGTGAGCCTTTAATTTACAGGCTCTTGGCAAAATTGCGTTGTGTTCTGCGCGCGCGCTGAGAAATACTCACCTGAGCTCAATCGGCATCCGCACGGGAGGACGCTTTGGATACAATCACGCAGAACATCCCCGAATCGATCGAACGCCGCGCGTTCATTACCACGTTGGTAGTCGGCTTTGCTTTGGCCGCAGGACCAGCGCGGGCCGATGCCATCGTGACGGACACAGTCGGGCTCGATGCGGAGCGGTCGACATCCCCGTTGCGGACGGGAAAATTCCGGCGTATCGCGCAAGGCCGTCTGGCAGCGTTGGCGCGCCGGTAATTCTCGTCGTTCAGGAGATTTTCGGCGTGCATGAGCACATAAAGGATCTCTGCCGCCGCCTCGCGCACAGTGGCTACTACGCGATCGCCCCGTCGCTCTACGCCCGATACGGCGATCCGGGCAAATACGACATGGCGCACGTCATGGATATGATGAAGGATGTCGTTGCCAAGGTGCCCGACCATGAGGTCATGAGCGATCTCGACTCCACGGTCGCTTTCGCCAAGAGCGAAGGTGCTGCGACCGTGCGGCTCGGCATCACGGGTTTTTGCTGGGGGGGGCGTATCGTCTGGCTTTACGCAGCGCACAACCACGCGCTCAAAGCCGGCGTCGCCTGGTATGGGCCTCTTGCTGGGACGGACAGCGCGCTTCGACCACATTCCGCAATCGAAGTCGCTGCGGACGTGAAATGCCCGGTCCTGGGCCTCTATGCAGGTCTGGATCAGAATATCAGCGGCGCCGACATTGACGCGATGCGCAAGGCACTCGCCGCGTCTGGCAATGCCGGTTCGCGCATCGACGTCTTCGCTGATGCGCAGCACGGATTCAACGCGGATTATCGCCCCTCTTATAACGAGACAGACGCCAAGGAAGGCTGGGCGCGCATGCTGGCATGGTTCAAGGCGAACGGCGCGGCATGATGCGATCGTTTTGACGAAAGTCGCGAGACTTGCCGGGGCCTTCTTGGCCTCGTTACGCGGCTAGCGGACGAAGACGCGAACTTCGCTCGACGTCGCGCTCGGGTCCGTCGCCGATGCCACGGCCAATCGCGTCGCGGGCACGCCCATATCGGTCATGGATCTCAAGACCTCTTGCGCATGGTTTTTTGCGGACGTTTGGGCAAGCTGGACCGCCGCAGCGGTTCCGCGTGTCGGGGACACGGCAACGACAGAGAATCCGGCGTTCGGACGGCTCTGAAGGGCTTGCGTCAGCGCGGCGTAGAGAATTTGCTGATAGTCGACTCCGGGATGATCGAAACGAATCACGACAAGCGGCGTGCCCGCCATCGCGAGCGTCGATGCCGACATCGGTCCGCCAGCCGAAGCCAGGGCAGGCGCGCCGAGGTCTGAGTCGTAAAGCTCGCCATTCTTGATCGCGGCGGCGAGCGTCGTCAGGTTGGCGCGCTCATTGGCGGCATAGGCTGTCTGCCTCTGGGTGTTTTCGGACGTCGACTTGAGAATGCGGTCGATCAATACGATCGTCTGGTTCGTCTCGTCTTCCAGGACGCGGAGCTGGCGGTGATCTTCGTCAACCGCACCCGAAACATTGTACGTCGCCTGAATCTGGTCGAGCGCGAAATGCGCAGCGGAGGAGTCCGCGGCGATCGTTGCACCGAGCGCATTCAGGTTGTTGATGTTCGTGGCGATGGCGTCGAGAGCGCTTTGCGCCACATTCCACTCGTTGACGAGTTCGGGATTTCCGCGCGTGGTTCCGACCTGCAGGCGCGTCGTAATGCGCGCTTTTGCGTCTTGATAGCTGCTGGCCGCATCGGCGCCCTGATTCCGCAATTCGGTCAGCCGCGCGGCATTTGCCGCCAGATGCTCCTCGAGCGTCATGATTTGGCTGCGCATCGTCGCGATCGTGCCGCTCACCGCCGTACCGGTATTTGTGCCGGGTTCGATCGTCACCGGCGTGATCGCAATTACCGGCGCGGAACCGGGCGTTGCACTGGGAGCTGCAGCGGGGAGCGTTCCAGGTGTCGCGCCTCCCGAATTGCCGAGCGGGAACTGGTCGGACGAGCCCGCGGCGCCGCCGCCATTATCGGCCTGGTCGCCGAACAAGGCGTTGTCCAGATCGGAACAGCCGGCCAGGCCGAGGCCCGCGCAGACCACCAAAGCACTGAAAAGGCGAGACTTAATTCTTGGGTCTGTCGCCAGAATTCCCCACATGTGCCGATCTCCGCGCAACCAGACCTCGCCCCCGACGGAGGTGCCCGGTTTTCCAGCCCACCCGCGCAAATCCTGAGCGAGTCCGGAAAGCAGTCTTAACCAGCGCGCGCCATGGCGACAAGGGTGCGCGATGACGCTTTCTGGGGAGATTTCCCGGTCGGCGGAAGGACTTGGGCAGATCGGCTACGTCACAGGCTTGTCGTAACATCGCTTGCCTTTGCACGCGCCGGTGCATAGGTTCTGCGCCCTTAAACGCACCCGTAGCTCAGCTGGATAGAGCATCAGACTACGAATCTGAGGGTCAGGAGTTCGAATCTCTTCGGGTGCGCCATTTTCTTTGTAGCGCCAAAACCGACCTCATCCCTCGACGGCGGAATTCGGCCCCAGCCGGGCTCGAGGCCGTTCGCGTAACGCCGATCCCATCGCTGCGGCGGGCGTCCAACAGCCCCGGCCGTGTCGTCTCGCACCCCGGCGCCGGTCCCCGAAACTGAATGTGCCGGATCCGATCCGCCGGTTTGGCGGTCGTTCGGGGACCTGCTTCTCATTGTGGGGAGATACTCGCCCCAAGGACGGCTCGTCTGGGGCCGGTTGCGTTCAAGCCGGAATTCGCACCGGCATGGCCTCAAATCCCTTCACGAAGTTCGAATTCATACGTTTGGGTTCGCCCACAACGTCGATTCGAGGGAAGCGCTTCAGAATCTCTTCCCACATTATCCGGAGTTGCATCTCTGCCAGCCGCATACCGACGCAGCGGTGAATGCCGAATCCGAAAGAGACGTGCTGGCGCGGACGTTCTCGGTCGATGACGAACTCGTCGGGACGGTCGATCGCGTCTTCGTCGCGATTGCCGGAGACGTACCACATGATGACTTTTTCGCCCTTCCTGACCTGCTTTCCGCCGATTTCAATATCCTGCAATGCCGTGCGGCGCATGTGAGCGACCGGGCTCTGCCAACGAATGATCTCTGGCACCATGTTCTCGATCAGCGCGGGATTCACTCGGAGCTTTTCGTACTGCGCCGGATTCTGATTTAGCGCGAGCAACCCGCCGGTTATCGAGTGACGCGTCGTGTCGCTGCCGGCGACGATGAGAAGAATGATATTGCCGAGATACTCCTCGGGCGTTTCGCGTCGTGTTGCGCCGGCGTGTGCGAGCATCGAGACGAGATTGTGCGCCGGCGGTAGCGCTATCCGTTCGTTCCAGAGACCCACGAACTGCCCGAGAATCTGGAACAGCTCGGCCTGGCGCTGTTCCTCGCTCTCGACGATGCCGCCCGGCTCGGGTTGGGCAAGAATCAAGTCGGAACAGCGCGGGAGAACGCGTCGCTCGTCGAATGGAAAGTCGAACAAGGTCGCCAGCATCTGGCTGGTGAGTTCGATCGAAACGCGGTCGACAAAATCGAAATCCTCACCGCGCGGGAGTTCATCCAATATTTTCGCGGCACGCGAGCGGATCAGGGGGGCGAGCGTTTCCAGGCTGCCCGGCGCGAACATCGGCATAATGACCTTGCGCTGCTGATCGTGCATGGGCGGGTCAAGGGCGATGAAACTGGACTGCTGGCGAGGCTGGTACCCATCCATAATCGTGATTCCGCCGATCTCGGAATCGGACGAAAATACGCGGTGATTGCTGTCGACGGCGACGATGTCGCGATGCTTGGTTACGGACCAGTACGGACCGAAGCGGCTTTCGCGGCACAAATGAACCGGGTCTTCGCGCCGCAGTCGCTCGAACCACGGCCAGAGCGTGTCGCTGCGAAATAGTTCGGGGTCGGCCACGTCGAACTTGTCGAGCGGGGTTGCGAATGCCTCTACTCTGGCCGCTCGTGCCTTTTCTTTGCCTGAGAAATCCATGATGCCCCCGTCCCGGCCCGCGGTGATGAGACCCGAACAGCGGCAGGATGCGCAAGCCCGGCTGGAGGCGATTCAGGCGTGCCAGGTCGTGGCGATATGGTCGGGGTCTTCCTGAGCGTTCCGTTCCGACGAGAGGAAGTCGTAGTACCCACAGCGCCCGCCGGGATATGTCCGGCAAATGGTCGGCCGCGCCGTGTATATCGTGCAGCGTCGCTGGTTGGTGTCGAAGAACCGGCAGACCTTGCCGAAGAGCTCGTCCGCCTTGCGCCGCATCGCGAATTCCTCGTCGCCATCGACCTTGGTAAACTTGGTCCGGGCGGCTGCAAAGCTCAGATTAAAGTGTTCGGCCAATCGTTGAACGTCGCGCTTCGTCAACGGAATCACCGGATAGGAACAGCAATATCCGGGACATTTCGAACAATTGTACATGAGCGGCCGATGTTTGGTTCGATGCTTCGATAGCGGATTCATCGCGCGTATTGCAAAGTGTTTGATGTGGCTGGTGCATACCTTGCTGTCACATTATTGTCTCCGAATGAGCGATTTCACCTTTGTCCAACTGTCCGACGTGAGGATCCGTGCCGTCGTTAGAGGGTCCGGCCCTCTGGTTGTGATGGTTCACGGCTTCCCAGAGTCGTGGTTCTCCTGGCGCCACCAGATCGACCCGATCGCCGATGCCGGATTCACGGCCTGTGCAATAGATGTTCGTGGTTACGGCGGATCGGATAAGCCGCCCGAAATTGCCGATTATTCAATGGAACGGATGATCGGTGACGTCGTCGGGGTCATCGAAGCGCTAAGTCCCGATCGACGTGGCATTTTGATCGGTCACGATTGGGGTGCGCCGATCGTTTGGAACAGCGCTCTCGTGCGACCCGATCGCGTCCGGGCGGTTGCAGGCTTGTCAGTTCCCTATCTCGGCACGCCGACGCGCCCCTTCACGGAAGTCTTCGACGAGATCTTCACGCGCCGCGGTCGCTTCTTCTATCAGGCGTATTTCCAAAAGCCGGTTGAGCCGGAGGCCGAAGCCGAGTCCAATCCCCGCGATTTTCTGCGCAAGTTCTATTACGCGATTTCAGGCGACGCGCCGGACGGCACCTGGCCCACGAACAAGACCGCTGACCAACGCCTACTGGACGGACTTGTCGACCCTGACCCGTTTCCGAACTGGCTGACGCCCTCGGAACTCGACTACTATGTCGGCGAGTTCGAACGATCCGGATTCTATGGACCGATCAACCGCTATCGCAATCACGAGCGGGACTTCGCCTATTTGAGCGGATTTTCGGGCCGCAAAATCAACCAACCCGCACTTTTCATCGGCGGCGACCGCGATCCGGCCTTTAGCATGCTCGGACGCGGCGACCCGATAGCCCTCATGCGCAATTTCGTAACCGACCTGCGGGGTGCCGACGTGTTGAAAGGTTGCGGGCACTGGACCCAGCAGGAGCGCCCGTCCGAAGTCAACGAGCGACTGAGGGCATGGCTCGGTTCGCTTTAAGCGATCTCTTCGTCGAATTTGTATGCGCCATCCAACCAAGCGACGATTTCGCGCGCCGCTTCGTGATCGACGTCGCAATAGCGACGTCGTAGCCGGTCGACCGACTTGCCCAACCTGTTCAATCCGACATCTTGGAAATACAGGATATCTTGCTGCAGCTTCTTGGCCAGCTCGGCGCCCAGTACCTCCTCGGCTGCATTGGCGAAAGCCTCGCCATACGCATATCTATCACCGAGTCGGTAGCTCTCGCTGAGGCTGAGTGCTGGAATGCGCGACAGCACGGGCTGAAGTGCCGGGTTGACGCTGTGCGCCGAAAGGTGCGGCCCGATGTCGGCGTGCCGTCCGGTGAAGGCCCGGACATGCAGGAACTGCGACATGCGCTGCCCATCGTTGACGGGGTAGTTGTCCCAGAGAAAGGGTCTGCGGCCGAGCTGACTCGTCACGCGCGCCAGATGACCCGGCGAATATTCTCGGGAGCATACTTCCTCTCCTGTCCAGAAAACCTCGATCGATGGATCCAGCAATTTTCCCACGTCTTCGAGATAGTTCGGCGGGCGTTGGCCGAAAAAACGATCGAGGACAGGATCGTCCGTGTAGTAACTCGGACAAACGATCAGCTTTTTCGCCCGCGTGCGAGCCGCGACCCAGTGCATGATTTCGACCTGGGTTCGTGCAAGGTCCGGGAGATCGCCGCGCATATCGTCGAACAGAATCGCCAGGTGTTCCACACCCCAATCGTCGAACTGCGAAAGCTTGCGCGCGAGCGACGCCCGCGAGGTCGCATCGAAGTCGCGATAAAGCTCATAAGGGCTGATTCCGATTCCAAAACTCACCTGGCATGAGCGACAATGACGGGCGAGATCGCGCAAGGCAGCTTCGGCGTCGGCGGGATGATTCTCGCGCCAACGCTTGCGAAGATAGGCATCCGCCTTGGGTGCGTAAATGTAGAAGTCGTAGCCATGCGGTTTCAAGAAAGAGATCGCATCCTGGCGCGCCTGCCAGCTCCACGGTTTGCCGTAATAGCCTTCGATCAGTCCGAGCGGAGGGGTCATGGGATTCCTCTCAGTGCGCCGCGAACGTCCAGCGACAAATAAAACAGCGCAAACAGTGCCGTCAGATCCAGAAAATAAAGATAACGATAGTCGCAAGCGATCGAAATCACGAAAAAGCTCGCCGTGAAAACGAGTGTCGCGACGAGCAACAGGGCGATCGCTATATCCGGCGGTCGGCGGCGCCTCAGCAGCAAGAAGAGAGCGGCCAAGGCCAATGCGCCAAACGCAAGATGCGAAAATACCGGCGTGTTCAACAGCGACATCCCGTAGGCGCGGAGCGCGTCGTCCTTCGCGGACCAGCGTCGGGACATGCCGAGCGTTTTCAGCGCGGCAGGCGGGCCCTCGACCCCTGCGAATAAAGGCCGACATTGAAAGATGTCCTGCGTCGCAAGCACCCACCAGAAAATGTGCGTGCGATTCGTCAGATAGATCAGCGGGTGACGGAAGATCAGTGCATACCACTCTTCGTCGAGCGCTGCGGCGTTCGACTTCCGCAGCGCCGTCATGAGCGGTTGCGACGCGGCAATCGGGTCGCTGCGAACAGGCGTATACAGTCGCGCTCCTTCGACGCTGATCAGACGCGACAGCTTCGGGTCCGTCCGTGAAAGGATCGTCAGCCCGAGCCGGGGGTCCGCCGCGATGGCTGCGGAGAGGTCATAGACTTCGAGCAGATCGAATTGTTCGCGTGGTCCCGGATCGCCGTCGCTTCGCGTGTTCAGCGCAAGGGTCGCCCCGCCGGCCAACACTGTCGCGGACGTCAGCATCGTTAGCCCGAACGATATCCCGACAGTGGCGCTTTTCGTCTGTCGCCACGCTATCAAACCCGATGCCATGGCCCCGAGAGGAAGCACGATCAGGCCGTTTTGGCGGGTCAAAGCGGCGAGTGCGAGCAGCAGCACGGAAGCCGACAACACGGCTGTCCGCAGGATCGGGCTCGGCCAAACTCTTGCCACATGGGCAAGGCATACGAAACTGGCAACTGCCGCGTCCGCGAAAAGCACGTCCTTCCAGACTATTCCCTGATAGAGAAGGAATTGGGGCGCGGCGATGCATGCAAGCGCGACAAGAGCCGCAGGCCATCCGGACCTGCTCCGGTTGAAGGCCAGCAATGAGAGCAGTGCACCAAAACACAATGCCGCCTGAAAAGTCACAAAAAGCGCGGCTCCCGGCATGATTGCGTCGCCGAGCCCAAGCATCCATGCCATGACCGGAGGATGCCATGTGTTGTAGACGCCGGTCCGGCCCTGCAACAGCTGAAGGACCGAATCGTAAGAAAGGTGACCCGGCCAGTCGACGAGCAGCGTCAGGATGAAGCCGGCGGAGATGACTATTCCCGGCGCGATCGCTGCGCCTGTCGAAGCCGGTCGAGGCGTCATGTCGCCCATTTTTGGCATCGCCTTCGCGAATGAGCTAGAGTACCCGGGCCGCCGCGACGCCCGCGTTGCGCCGCGCATGGAGCATAGAATGACAATCGGGGTCTGCGCGACCGGTGCAGCCGTGAGGCGGCGCGGAGAGCGGTAGGATATGGCCGACAAGCCTGTTTTCTTTGACGCCACGGGAAGGCGTGCTGTCGGCGCGTCGGTGGTCGGCTGGACTGCCGCCATCGTCAGCCTCGTGCTGGGAGCGGTATTTGCGGCCAGCTTGATCGCCGTTCCCCAGGCGACGCAATTGCGCCTGCCGGGACGTCTTACCGCCGTTTCGACGCAAAATCTGGAAAAGAAGGCGCTGGATCCGGGCCTCCTGCGCTCCGCGGCGCGATTGGCGGCCGAAGCGCAAACGCGGCGCAAGGAACGGGCGCGTCTGCGGCTCGAACGCGAGCGGCACGCGCAACCCACTCGGGTGTTGTCGTCGATGCTGCGGCCGCAAGCGGGTCGCCCGCTATCCATCGCGTTCTATCCAAACTGGGAACCGTCTGCCGGGCTCTCATTGAAGGGTGCATTGCCCAAGCTCGATTGGCTGATGCCGACCTGGTTGGCGCTCCAGGGACCCAATCTCTCGCTCAAGACGGTGCCGGACCAAAAGCTGCTGGCCGAAATCAGAAGCACAAAGCCGAACCTGGTCATTCTACCGGTTCTGCAGAATGCGACGCTCGGCAAGTGGGACGGACCGGGGCTCGGTGCGCTGTTGGCCGACAAGGCGCGGACCGCTGACCTGGTCGACAAGCTCGTCGCGTTCGTCGCGACAAACAAGCTCCAGGGCGTTAGCGTGGACTTTGAGGAAGTTCCGGAAAGCGCTCACCAGGATCTGGCGGCATTTCTGAAGCAAGTGTCCGCCGCGTTCATGCCGCGCGGCTGGATAGTGGTGATGGCCGCGCCATTCGACGACGACAAATGGCCTTATGCCGAATACGCCCAGCTGGTCGATTACACCCTGCTGATGGCTTACGACGAGCACGACGACTCCAGCGGAGCCGGGAGCATCGCCGGCGAAAGCTGGTACGAGAACCTGCTCGATCGGCGTATGCGCGTCCTGGCTCCAAGCCGAACGATCGTGTCGATAGGCAGTTATGCGTATGACTGGAACGGCGGTCACGCGGATAACCTGACGTTTGAAGATGCCGTCGTCGCGGCGCATGACTCCGACGCCACCATCACGTTCGACGACGCTACCAACAACCCGCATTTCAGCTACATCGAAGACGATCAAACCAAGCACGACGTCTGGTTCCTGGACGCGGCGACCGCCTACAACCAGATGCATGCCGCCGACATTTATCGGCCGGCGGGCTATGCGCTCTGGCGACTGGGCAGCGAAGACCCCTCGATCTGGGATTTGATGGGTCGCAAATACGGCGAAGGCGCTCCCGCAGCGATCCGCGACATACCGATCAGTTCGGACATCGATTACGAGGGCGAGGGCGATTTCCTTCGCGTCGAAGCCGAGCCGCAGTCGGGAAGCAGGACGATCGAAATCGATCCGGTCAGCGGCGACATCGCGGACGAAACCTATACAAGGATCCCGACCAATTACGTCATTCGCCAGTATGGCAGCGGCGAAAAGAAGCTATCCCTCACCTTTGACGACGGACCCGATCCGGAGTGGACGCCCCAAATTCTGGACATCCTCAAATCCAAACACGTGCACGCGACGTTCTTCGTCATCGGCGCAAACGCCCAAGCCAATCCCGATCTGATTCAGCGCATCGTTGCAGAAGGTCACGAGCTCGGAAGCCACACCTACACCCATCCCAATCTCGCTGACACGCCTCAGCAGGTGGTGTCCCTCGAATTGAATGCGACGCAGCGACTCGTCGAAGCGCTCACGGGTCGCTCGATGCGCCTGTTTCGCCCGCCCTATCTGGGCGATAACGAACCGGGCGATCCGGGCGACATCATCCCCGTCGAAATCGCACAGAGCATGGGTTATCTGACCGTCGGCGAGCGGGTCGATCCGATCGACTGGGCACTCCCCGGTCCGGATGTCATCGTTCAGCGGGTGCTGGCACAAGTTGCCCGAACGGGCGGCAACGGCGAGACGATCCTGCTGCATGACGCCGGTGGCGACCGGTCTCAGACGGTTGCGGCGCTGCCGATCCTGATCGATAGGCTTCGGGCTGAGGGATACACCTTCGTCCCGGCGTCGCAGTTGGCAGGACTGACCCCGGATCAGTCGATGCCGCGCCTGCCGGCCAGCATTGCTCTCTTCAACGACCGCCTCGTGTTCCTGGCGATGAGCTTTGCGGGCAGGTTCCTGTATTACGCCTTCATCGCGGCAATCTGGCTCGGCATCTCGCGACTGCTCTTCCTCGCCGGTTTGAGCCTGTGGAGCGCGCGTCGCGAAGCCGCGCAGGTCGCGCAAGCGCCTCCGGATTCGCACCACGTGTCGGTCATCGTTCCGGCCTACAATGAAGAGAAAGTCATCGGGAGCACCGTCGAGCGGCTTCTGGAGAGCGACCATCGCGATCTCGAGATCATCGTGGTCGACGACGGTTCGCAGGACCGCACCTCGGAAGTGGTCCATAACAGGTTCAACAACGATCCGCGCGTCGTTCTTTTGCGTATTCCCAACGGCGGGAAGGCCAACGCGCTAAACGCAGGCCTCAAACGCGCGCGCGGCGAAATCATTGTCGCGCTGGACGCCGATACCCAGTTCCAAAAAGACACGATCGCGCGTTTGGTCCGGTGGTTTTCGGACGAGAAGGTCGGTGCGGTGGCGGGCAATGCGAAGGTCGGCAATCGCACCAATATGATCACGCGCTGGCAGGCGCTCGAATATGTGGTCGCGCAGAATCTCGAACGCCGTGCGCTGGCCGCGCTCGGAACGCTGACCGTGATTCCGGGCGCCGTAGGGGCCTGGCGCCGTTCCGCTCTCGAAGCGGTCGCGGGCTTTCGATCCGACACGCTCGCGGAAGATCAGGATCTCACCATCGGCCTTCAGGAGAAGGGCTACCAGGTGCGGTTTGACAGCACCGCGATCGCCTGGACCGAAGCGCCGGCGTCGTTCCGCGCGCTCGCCAAGCAACGTTTCCGCTGGGCGTACGGCACGCTGCAGTGCTTGTGGAAATATCGTCGCCTGACCTTCAATCCGCGGTTCGGCGCGCTGGGCATGATCGCGCTGCCGCAGGTCTGGCTCTTTCAGATCGCCCTGACGGCGCTGGCGCCGCTCGCCGATCTCTTGTTGATCTGGCAGCTCTTGAGCCAGTGGATCGCCTATGAGCAGCACGGAGCGGAATTCAGCAACACCGACCTTGTCACAGTCGGAATCTACTACGTCGTCTTCGTCGTCGTTGACCTGCTCGCAGCCACGTTCGGCTTTCTGATGGAGCGCAACGAGCAATGGAGACTCCTGTGGTGGCTGCCGCTGCAACGCTTCGGCTACCGCCAGCTCATGTACTACGTCGTCGTGCGCTCCATCTCGACGGCGATCCGCGGCGGCTTTGTCGGCTGGGGCAAGTTGGAGCGCACCGGGACCGTTAAAGTTGCGCATTAGCGCGGCGTGAGGAACGCTCGCTCATCATCGGTTCGTGCAACGGAGTAGTTGCGGAATATCGCCTTTTCGATTTGGGGAGGAAGCGGAAACGGCCTGAGCGATTCCAACTCGATGAGCGAATATCGCTTCCGATCGATGGCAGCCAGCAAATCGTCTGCATGCCGCGCGCCGGTGCGCAGTCCCTGGTCCATATTGAAGACGTCCACCTGGGGCGATCTCTGCGCCCAATAGCAGAGGGACAGCATCTCGCAGAGAACGGGATCTGGTTTTGAATGAAGGAGCCGGATCTCCTGCTCCGCCACGCGAGCATCGTCGGCCATAGGGTGGAGCCAATAGGACGCGTCGAGCCAATCTCCGTCCACGTTGCGCAGCAGGAGTGCCAATGGGATGACGTACAGAGTCGCAACCACAACGGCCCAAATACGACCTTGAAGGCGGCCAAGCAGGAGGGCCGCACAGAGTGCGAGCGCGATGTCCGCGTCGAAAAAGGCATTGGCGTCGACTCCCGCGCCGCCTGAGAATACCAATCCGCCGCCCGTCGCAATCGCAGTGTAGATTACCGCGAAAATCGCCACCGGTTCTTTCCGTCCCAAGAAAAAGAGACAGATCGAACCGCCGATCGGAATCGCGGCCCACGGC
>Ga0187777_10000590_pt1 | contig 24426 bp, 13 predicted proteins | sample 1015_Q2_SP5_10_M_FD_132416 | JGI IMG/M metagenome (GOLD analysis project Ga0187777, IMG submission 132416) | Tropical peat soil microbial communities from peatlands in Department of Meta, Colombia - 1015_Q2_SP5_10_MG | ecosystem: Environmental > Terrestrial > Soil > Wetlands > Peat | place... | reverse complement strand
CGAAGCCAGCCGGAGCCTGCTGCCGAAATCCCGAAGCGCAGCGAGGGATCTCAAAGCCCCTGGTGCCCGGGACCGGAATTGAACCGGTACGGTGGTTTCCCACCTCGGGATTTTAAGTTGAGGCGCTCAGCAGGCGGGAGCGAGCGAAGCCAGCCGGAGCCTGCTGCCGAAATCCCGAAGCGCAGCGAGGGATCTCAAAGCCCCTGGTGCCCGGGACCGGAATTGAACCGGTACGGTGGTTTCCCACCCCGGGATTTTAAGTTGAGGCGCTCAGCAGGCGGGAGCGAGCAAAGCCAGCGGGAGCCTGCTGCCGAAATCCCGAAGCGCAGCGAGGGATCTCAAAGCCCCCTGGTGCCCGGGACCGGAATTGAACCGGTACGGTGGTTTCCCACCTCGGGATTTTAAGTCCCGTGCGTCTGCCAGTTTCGCCACCCGGGCAAGATCGTGCTTCACTATCAAAGGTATCGTAGCAGACCTGTGCGCGCGGCTCTTCCCCGTCACAGCCCAACCAGTGAAAGCACGAGTACGCTTAGAAAGGTGAGCACCCTGAACGAAGTTTACTCCGCACTCTCCATGCGGCGCCGCTACGAAGTGTGGTTTGTGCGATTAGCCTTGGCGGATGGCAGCGGCGCCTGGTGGTTTCGCTATTTGCTCATGAATCCCGGGCGAGGCGGCTGCGAGGGAAACCCGAGCGGTCTTCCAGTCCAAGTCTGGGCCACCTGGTTTCCACATGAAGCGAAACCGCAGAGCTTCATCCGGGAATTTCCCCTTGAAGGTCTGGACCTGAGCCCGCGAGGGCAAAATCCCTTTCACTTGCGGGTTGCCCGTAATGAAATCGACGAGAACTCCTGCCGCGGCGATCTTGCGGTTAACGGGCACCAGATTTCCTGGGACCTGCGGTATCAGTCGACGTTCCGCGCAACGATGAGCAACAAAGGATGGATCGGATTTTCCCGGTCACCGCATTCCGATGCGATTTTCTCAGGACGAATTACACTCGACGGCCGGCATTTCGAAGCTGGTCCGTTGGGATTCGGGGTTCAAGGACACAATTGCGGTTATCGGCACCGCAGCTTCTGGATCTGGACCCACGTTTTTTTCGCTCGCCCTGACGGCCATCCTCCGAGCACGCTGGAAGCCTTGATGTATGAGATGCCATTCGGATTGGTTTTCCGCAAAGCTGTGCTGTGGCACGATCGAACGCAATATGTATTCCGCACTCTGCAATCGACCATCGAAAACGACACAACCTTCAGCTGGAAATTTCGTGGTTTAACAAAAGCTGGAATTCAACTGGGCGCAGAGATTGAGGGGAATGGGTTGAACGTGCATTCCCTGCCATATTTAAAGACGAATTGCAGCGGCACTTTTAAGGTTCTGAACAACAGCCTCTCGCGAGCGAAAGTCCTGCTACAAATGCAAGGCGGACGTGCGGGAACGCTGCAGACAGAAACCGGAGCTGTATTAGAGATAGCTGGCGGGGATTATCAAGCGAGACTCTGAGCTTTTGCCAGGCGCTCCGCCACAATCATGTAGGCTGCCGGATTGAAAGCCATGCCTATATGCGTTCCCGGGACCTCAAAGTCCACGTCGGGGTGGCGGGTCATGCAATATCGCCAGTCCACAATGCCGTCGTGTTTGGTATACACGGCAGTTTCGAGCATGCCTTCCGGAACGTTGCGCCGCAGCGAGTCGATGAAATTGCACGTGCAGCGGCCGGTATAGCACGTGGGCAGCACCCGCTCGCCGTGCTCTTGCAAGATGCGCATGCGAACTGCTTCGGCGGCGTGAAGCACTGTACGGTTAGTGACCGTGCCCCGGAACGGTGCTGCCAGAGTGATCACAGAAGCGACATCTCTCGGCCGTTGGCCGGCCAGCGAGCGGGCAATCACGCCGCCCAGGCTGTGACCGATCAAGTGAACTTTTCGTCCCGTCTCGGCCAGGGCCGTTTTAATGGTGTCGCTCAGATGGCGTTGTATCAGCAGATTTGGACACTCGGCATTGATGCCAATACCGGAGAAATACGGACGATATCCGATCCGGGCCAGCCAGCCGTGCAGTTCCGTCAAATAAAGATCAGTGCCCAGGAACCCAGGAATAATGATCACGCCAGAGCCATCGCCCCGAGGGACGCCGAAGCCGTAATAGACAGGTGTAGCGTGCAGTAGGAGAATCTCGGCGCCGAATAGCGCCTCCGTCCAGGCAGAGTTGTCTGGCTCTAAATGCAACCTGGGGGTGCGTTTACGAATTCTGGAGGTTGAAGAGCGACCTTTGGACCGTTTGCGGGCTCGCAATTTTATACCGCTTGTGTTAGGCATCCGCGGAGTATTGACGCCGAATGCACCTGCCAAGCTGAATACCCGCGCGAATTATACCGCTAAATTCCCGAACCGCTCCATAGCAAAAAATGGCGATGGCACGACCTGTGCCGAATCATCATGAGGCAGCGCGTACACGTTTCTTTCTTTTTTTGCGCACACTTTTGCCCTGCTCCAGGCGAGTTTCAAGTTCTGCAATACGCCGGCGAAGGGCCCCAATCTCCGGCTCGGCCTCAGTTCGCCCCGCTGACGAGGTTGAGGCCCCAAGAAATCGCTTCATGGTCTCAACCGGAGAGAGAATCGCGGACTGCACGTCGCTCAAACGGTTCTGCACAGCATCCTGCACTTTCTGATACGTGTCGAATGCAGATTTCAGATACCACATCACAAATTCCTGTCGCACCTCGTCCGAGGCAATGATGAGTTGGCGAAGCAATTCCAACGGCAAGCCGGTCGGCTTATCTTTGGCATCTTCGGTGATGATCTGGGTGAGGACAACGCGCGTCAGGTCGCGACCGCTCTTCGCGTCCACGACCTTTACCTCTTTGCCTTCGCGGATCGAGCGCGCGATATCCTCCAGGTTTACGTAACGGCTGGCGGCGGTATCGTACAACCTGCGGTTACCATATTTCTTGATGATGATGGAGTCCAAGTGGGGCCCACTGCTTCTCATGTTGCTGTGCACACAGAGATAATAACATCTTGACACAACTCCATTGAAATCCTATACTTCAAATGATGCTGCAATGCAGCAATCGGAGGTTATTATGCCGGCAGCCACAAGAACGGCGACACATCCCAGAGAGTCGTCGTTTGTTTCTGTGCTTTCAGGGTGGGCGCAGCAGGGAATCCAGAGTTTCTTCGCGACCCAGCGCATGCTTCTGGATCTTGCCATGCGGCAAAACGCGAACGTGATGCACGCTCTGCGCCAGCAACTGTCTGACCCTCACCATTCCCCAACCGCCATCTTCAGCGAAGTTGCTGGAGAGGCCATGAACAATTTTATTGAAGGCCAAAAAATACTTCTTGATCTTGGTAAGAAACAAAACGAAATTCTCATGAGCGGAGTGAAGGAGCGCGTGGGCGATTGGCCCGCGGCCCATGCCATGACCGATCTTCTGCGACGAAGCGTGGAAACCTTTATCCACATGCAGGAAGAGTTCCTCAAGATTGCAGGCAAGCAAACCCACACTTGGGTCGAGGCTGCCAAAACGGGCAGGACCTATCAACCCGAGCATTTGGTCGACCTTGCCCGTGAAGGCATGGAGAATTTCGTCAAGGCGCAAAAGCAGTTCCTGGATGTCATCGCCGAGGCCACGGCTGAGGCAACCGGAGGAAAGAAAGTGAATGGGGCTGCGAGGAAAGCCAAGAAGGTAGAAGTCGCGGAACTGGCACGCCAGGCGACCGAGTCGTTCATCGACGCCCAGAAGAAGCTGGTCGATGTAGCTGGAAAGCAGATGAACGCCAACGTGAAAACTGCGGCTGAAGCGATGGAACTGGTACGGCCGTTTCCGTTTGTGCCGCTGGCAGAGCTCACCCGGGAAGGGGTAAAGAGCTACGTCGACGCACAAAAGGCCTTAATGGACATGATGGTAAAACCCGTGGGTGTGCACAAGCCGGAGCGCCACAAGAAGCCGGTGCGTGCCAAGAAGCAGGCGGCAGCAGCCGTGGCTTAATCAACAGGTAGTGGGGCCCGTGCGCCAGCGCGGGCCGGTTCATCAACTCGCGCTTCACCTCGCCTTAGCGCACACCGGGGATAGTTATGTCTCACAATCGACTGTGATGCGCGTTGCAGACTTCTCCCTTTTCCAATGATTTACTGGGGGCGTTGTTGTTGCGGACTCCTGGCATGGCAGTGGAGGCTTGACGATGACCCTGCGCGAGTGGTCAAGATCAAACGCTGACTACGGCCGAAGGCTGGTGAGTTCCGGCTTGGAAGGAGCACGTTCTGGTCGAGAAGCATTTCTCCACGGAGGAGCTCTTGCTCCATACGTTAGCACTTCCTTTCGAAGTGCACTGGGACCTGCCGCAATCGGCCTGTGCCTCGGTGTTTTAGGCAGTTGTCCAAAAGGCCGCTCTCAAACCAGGGCGGTCGGATTTGCTTTGGTTGGGGGAGTGATTGGTTTTGCCGTGGGCATGGCATGGCAAACACGTCGTCTGGCTGCGAGCGTGGCCTCGGCGGTTCGCGAGAGCATCGAGAGAGTGCGCGATGAGCATTGGCTGGAGAAACATCCCATCGACTACGCCTAGACCGGGTATCTGAGAACGGGTACGAATACTGCTATTCGTGCCCGTCTTTTGGAACAAAGAGGAAAAGGCAGTTCGCTTCTCGTTTGGAACTGGCCCCGATGCGTTGCCCAGGGGACAGTGATGATTGCGAGCGAAAATCTGCAAGAGCAGGCCCAGGTGCCGCCTGCCGAACGCCTCAGCGAAGAACGAATTGCCTACCTGGAAGGCCTGGTCAGTCAGGCCAAAATCGCTGCAGCCGTTTTCACCCAATTCACACAGGACGAGGTCGATCGCATCGTCAAGGCGATTGTGCTCACCGGCCTGGAACAGGCTCAGCACCTGGCGCGTCTGGCCGTCGAGGAAACCAGGCTCGGAGTCATGGAGGACAAGGTCATCAAGAACATGGTGGCCACAGAGTTCGCTTATAACTACGTAAGAGACCAAAAAACTGTCGGCATTATTCGTGAATACCCCGAACGTAATTTGTCTGAATTGGCTGAGCCGATCGGCGTCATCTTCTCTCTGATACCCATCACTAATCCCACCTCCACTGTCCTCTTCAAGTGCATCATGGCGATCAAGACGCGCAATGCAGTGATTTTTAGTCCTCATCCCAGAGCTGGGCGCTGCGGTTCCGAGGCGGTCAAGATCATGTATGAGGCTGCCGTGAAGCATGGCGCGCCTGAAGGCGTCTTTACTTGCCTGGAATCGCACAACCTGCATGAGAACGGCTACTTGATGCGGCATAAAGATGTGGCTCTGATCGATGCCACCGGAGGCCCCAATGCAGTCAAAGCGGCCTACAGTTCAGGCAAACCCGCCTTAGGCGTAGGGCCGGGAAACACACCTGTTTACCTGGAGAAATCGGCAGACCTGAAAACCGCCGTCGTCGACATCATCATTTCGAAAACATTTGATAACGGAACCATCTGCGCCTCAGAACAGACGGTTGTGATCGATGACGAAATCTATGATGAGGCTCTGAAAACATTTGCTGACTTGGGTGCGCACATCTGCGACGAGAAGGAGACCCAGTTACTGGCCCGAACAGTGATCGATCAGCAGACGGGATGCATGCAGCCCATGGCTGTGGGACAAAAAGCCACGGATATTGCCCGTTTCATCGGACTTGCCGTAAAGCCGAATACGAAACTCCTGATTGCCCCAATTCAAGGCATCGGCCCGGAGTATCCCCTCTCAGTCGAGAAGTTGTTTCCGGTGCTGGCCGTTTATCGCGCACGCACTGTAGAGCAGGCTCTCAAGGTCTGCGTCGACGTGAATCATCGTGGAGGTCTGGGCCACACGGCTGTCATCTTTTCGCGTAACGATGGTGTGATCCGCAAGTTTGGTGAAGTGATCAATGCGGGTCGAGTAATTGTCAATTCACCCGGATCCATTGGCGCCCTCGGCGGAGTTTACAACGACCTCGTCCCAACCTTTGCCTTTGGATGCGGCACAGGCGGCGGAAATAGCACTACCGATAACGTCAACATTTATCACTACCTCAACATTAAGCGCCTGGCCCGGAGAACCCAGAATCACATGTGGTTCCGAATTCCCAATCAGATTTATTTCAACATGAATGCGGTTGAAAACATCCGCCAGTTCCCTTCGCATTCCACCATAATCGTCACCAATCCGGCTCTGGAGCGGAACGGCCACATTGACGTTGTTCGCCGCTGCATCCCGCCAGAGACTCATGTTCACGTCTCAGTGATCCCTGATGCCGAGCCGGAAATGAAAGTCGTTCTGCAAGGCGTGGAAGCACTCCTTTTCTATAAGGCGGACCAGATTATCGCGCTGGGAGGCGGCTCGGTAATCGATGCGGCAAAAGTAATGAAATTGAAATATGAATCCCCCGACGCTGATTTAGAGGAACTCGCTGCCCCCTTTCTGGATCTGCGCAAACGCGTGGTGCGTTACCCAACTGACAAGATCAACCGGGCGCGGCTGATCGCCGTATCCACGACCAGTGGAACCGGCAGCGAGGTAACTCCTTTTGCGGTTCTCACGGACCAGGAGCGCGGGCGGAAAATAACTCTCGCGGATTACTCGCTGAGCCCCGATGTCGCCATTGTTGATCCGCAATTCGTGATGTCCATGCCGAAAGGCCTCACCGCTGACACCGGCATCGACTGCTTCACCCACGGGCTCGAAGCTGCGGTATCCAACTACGCGTCGCCTTACACCGATGCAAATGCCATGCAGGCGATTGCGCTGGCCTACAAGTATCTGCCGATCGCCTATGATAACCCCCGCGACGAAGAGGCCCGCGCGATGATGCACAACGCGGCGTGCATCGCGGCCCTGGCGTTCTCGAATGCTTCAGTGGGTGTTAATCACGCGTTGGCACACGCGTTCGGAGCCCGCTTCCATGTGGCCCACGGTCGTGCGAACGCACTGATGTTGCCGCATGTCATCGCCTATAACGCCGCTGTGCCTACAAAATTCATGCCGTCACCTTATCAACAGGGATATACGGCCCATCAAAAATATGCCGCGATCGCGGACCTCCTGAGCCTCGCAGGCAACACGGTCGAAGAAAAGATCAGAAACCTTATCGCCGCAATCGAACACCTTCTCGACCGCCTCGAATTACCCCGTTCCATCGCGGACCTGGGAATTTCAAGGCAAGAGTTTGAGCGCGCGGTACCGGATCTGGTCAAGATTGCCTTCGACGATCCCTCGTGGCGCTCGAATCCGCGCATGCCGGTGATGAACGAATTGGTGGAACTGTTCTGGAAAGCGTATGAGGGCAGGAGGTCCGCCGAGAGCGATGCTGAGAATCGCCAGCAACGCGCCTGAGTGGTGGCTTGTATGGGAGACATCTCGATGCTGGTCAAGATCGATAAGAACCAGGTGGCTGGATCACTCCAGGCAGTGGAGGAGAAGCTGGATGGTGCCGGCGAGCTGATCCTGGATTTTGCCGCCGTTCAGCGCATCGACTCCAACGCGGTTCGAGTTATGGAAGTACTGGGACGCAGAGCGGATGAAAAGGGGATCAAGGTCGTATTGAGCGGCGTCAACGTGGATGTCTACAAAGTATTGAAGCTGGTGAAGCTCGACTCGCGCTTCTCCTTCGTCGCTTGACTGGTCCAACGGGGCGTAAACGTGGTTAGGAGATCGACGATGCAGAACCAATCACGAGGTGATCGGCTTTCCTGGGGCGACACCGTATTCCTGCACCTTGAGCGAGAAGGCATGCCGCTCAACGTGGCCAGCGTCTGCACCTTCGACGGAAGGATCTCGTTCAAAGCTTTCATGCGATTTGTGGAATCGAAACTGCCTCTGCTTCCCCGCTATCTCAAGCGAGTTGTGGCGGCACCGTTCAACATTGGGCTGCCGAGCTGGGAATTCGATCCCGATTTCAAGCTCAAGAACCATGTGCACGAGTTGGCACTCGAGGTTGGCACCGAATCGGAGCTCAAGGCGCTCGCGGGAAAACTGTTTAGCAGGATCATGGACCGTCAGCACCCACTGTGGGACTTGACCCTGGTGCATGGTCTGCAAGGAAACCGCACCGGCCTGATTGCACGTCTGCATCACTGCCTCGCCGACGGCATCGCCGGTGTGGGCATCATGAACGTGTTGCTCGACGCGAGCCCTGAAGTGCCCCCTCTTCCGAGAAAAAGATTTCGCATCCAGGTTCCGCCGCCGCGCGACCCCTTAGGTGTGCTCCTGGGCGGCGTCGTCGACTCCTATGCCGATTTCGTACAACGAATTCTCTCTGCCTTAGCGGACCTTTCCAGCATGGCAGAACGGGCGGTCACGACCAGCGGAAATTTGCCGAGTGATGAAGTCTCAAAGTTGCTGCCGGAGATTACAGCTTTCACCCAACGCCTTCGATTCAATGTTGTCTACCGTGGGCCACAAAAATTCGCCTGGGCAGACATTCCCCTCGCGGACGTCAAAGCTATCCGGCACACATTTGGGGCCAGCGTCAATGACGTCATTCTCGCCCTGGTAACGGCAACCATCCGCCGTTATTCAGAACTCCATGGAGACCATGTCAAAGGCCGGCTGTTCCGAATGATGGTTCCGGTCAATTTGCGCGGTAGTGACAATCCAAATGAACTTGGGAATCGGATTTCACTTGTACCAGTTACTATCCCGCTCGACATCCGCAATCCGGGTCAACTATTGGCCGCGGTTCACCAACGAACCGAGTTTCTTAAGAGCATACACGCCCCTGAACTGGTCAGTTTGGCCGGGGGCTTGATTGGAATGTTCCCAACGGCATTACAAGCGGCGGCGGGCCCGGTCGCCAGCAAGTTGCCGGTCACTCCTTTCAATATGGTTTGCACCAATGTGCCCGGCCCGCAGTATCCGTTGTACCTGCTCGGCCACAAGATGCTGCGCTGGTATCCCTATGTCCCGGTTGGCGGTGAGATGCCGCTCAACTGCGCGGTGCTGAGCTACGACGGAACACTCTATTTCGGATTCAGCGGGGATGTGCACGTAGCCCCCGACCTGCAGCGCCTGGAAAGCCTGCTGAAATCCAGTTTCCGGGATTTGCAAGAAGCGGCCGGGATCCCCCCGGCAAGAAAAAAGAAACCTGCACGTGTAGAGCCCGGAATAAACGGGAGAGATGTCTCGATCTCAGAGAAGGCGCGGGCGGCGGTCCAGCGTCCCGTCGATCCTGTGCCTGCGGAGAGCAACAGCAAAACAGTACCTACTCAGGAGGAAAGAATCCTGACCCAATTAACAGCTTAGACCTGCGAATGCGCAACAGAACGAAAGATTGTCAGGTCCCTCGGAGAAACCGAGATGGTGGTAGGTCTCCAATCACCGGCCGAAATGACCTTTTGGTTTATTCAGGGGCGAATCCTGTTCCTGATCATTCCTCTTCTCGGCACCGCGCTGTTTGCCTATATTGTGGCGCGCCGCCTCACCCCACTGATTCATGCTCAACCTGATGTTCGCTTCGACCAACCTTGCGCCCGGCTCGGCCTGGTCCTCAAGTATTGGCTCGGTCAATGGAGGCATCCCCGATATCGATTTGCCGGAGCCATGCATGTCCTCATCTTTGCCGGTTTCATTCTTCTGGCCACGCGTGCCTTCACCTTATTAATACAAGGTGCCTCGCCGAATTTCGTAATGCCGGGCTTGTCGGGAGAAGCTGGTCATCTTTACAGCATCGTCACTGACTACGCTGCCACCGTCGTCTTCTTGTGCATGGTAGTTGCGGCAGTTCGTCGCCTGGTATTCAAGCCTGCCAGGTATGGGGTGCCAACGCGCTTCGGAAACGGTAATCCTGCCGACGCCATTTTCCTTCTCGCCCTTATCGCCATTTTGATGGTGGCCGACAGTCTTTTTGCCGGCACCAAAGCCGCCGCTGATGCTCTGCAGGGAAACCGTACTGAGAGTCTGGCAGTATTCTCCATGCCCTGGGCTTTCAACAATCTTCTGCTCTCTGTTTCAACCGCAAAGCTGCAATCCATTTACCTCAGCGCCTATTTCGCTCACGAAATAACCTTCTTCTTCCTCCTCTGCTACCGCCCCTTCGGAATTCAGTTTCACGTGGAGACCTCACTGTTCAGCATCTATTTCGCAAAATTGGATCGCGAACTGCTGAAGCCAGTGCGCTGGGGCGTTCCCGAAGAACACTTGGATCAGGTGAAATCATTCGGAGTAAAGACCTTTGAAGATTTCACCTGGAAGCACATGCTCGACTTCTACTCGTGCGCCGATTGTGGCCGCTGCTCGGACAATTGCCCTTCCAACTCGGTAGGCAGGCCCCTTTCGCCAAGATTTCTCAGCATCAAGGGCCGCGATTATGCGTTTCAACACTATCCCGTTTTTCATCTCGCAAAGGATAATGGCAAGCCGCTCGTCGGCAGCCTTTATTCCGACGATGAGGTCTGGTCCTGCACCACTTGCGGCGCATGCGAGGCGGAATGCCCGCTGCTGCTCGAGTACATCGACAAGATCGTAGATCTCCGGCGCGGCCTGATCGACGACGGGAAGGTACCCCAATCCCTGCAGAAGCCGCTCCAGGCTCTTGAAAGCCGCGGCAATCCCTACGGAAAGATGGAGAGGAAACGAGCCGACTGGGCCAGCGCTGCGGATTTCCGTCAAGGCTGTGCGGTCAAAAACCTGGAAAAAAGCAACGGCGCCGGCACGTTGTACTTCGTCGACAGCATCACGTCCTACGACGAGCGTATGCAGCAGATCGGCCGCGCGACCGCAAGAATTCTCGATCACGTTGGAGAAGATTTCGGGATTCTCGGTCCGGCGGAGAAAGACAGCGGTCATGAAGTTCGGCGTTTCGGCGAAGAAATGCTGTTCATGGCACTGCGCGACCACAACACTGACACGATCAAGAAATCTGGCGTGCAGCGCATAGTCACCGCCGATCCGCACGCTTTCAACGCTCTGAAACACGATTACAAACATGTTCCACCTGTAGAGCACATCAGCCAGCTCATTGCCAGAGAAGTGAAGGCCGGCAAGATCAGGTTCAATCCTGCGAATGATTGCGTCTACACCTACCACGACCCGTGCTACCTCGGGCGCCACAACCAGATTTACGACGAGCCCCGAGCTGTGCTCGATGCCATCCCTGGCTTGAAAAGAGTCGAAATGAAGCGCTCGCGTGATCGCTCGTTCTGCTGCGGAGGTGGCGGCCTGATGCTGTTCTACGAGCCGAAAGAAGATGAGCGCATGGGTGTGAAACGAGTGCGAATGGCGGCCGATGCCGGGGCCAATGTGATCGTGACTGCCTGCCCCTTCTGTATGGCCAATATGGAAGATGCGATCAAGGTTGCTGGCTTGGAAGGAAAGATGACGGCCATCGACCTCGCCGAGTTAGTAGATCAGCAGATGGTTCATAACGCTTCGAAAGCTGCATAGAACTGGTGGATCTGCTTTGCAGGAGTATTGAACAAATTAGACGCTTGTCATTCCGGGGAGCTTTAGCGACGAGGAGTCTGCAGTTCCGAAAACACGAGATCTTGGAGGTCGAACGTGGAAATTCTGGTTTGTGCGAAACGAGTTCCTGACACTTCGGAAAACGAAATCCAGCTGAACAGCGCGGGCAACGATATCGAACGGGATGATCTCGTTTATTCCATCAACGAGCCTGACAACTACGCCGTCGAAGAGGCGCTTCAGATCGTCGCAAAGGTTGGCGGCAGCGTGACCGTTGTTACTGTCGGTAGTGAAGACGACGAGGAAATCCTGCGCCGCGAGATGGCCATGGGTGCGAGCCACGGCGTGCTGATCTCCGACGATGCTTTCAACGGATCCGATGGTCGAGGCGTTGCCACCATCCTGAATGCTTTCGCGCAGAAGGGGAATTACGACCTGGTTCTTACCGGCGTGCAGGCAGACGATGGTGCCTCCCAGGTCGGCGGAATGTTGGCCGCGATGCTCGATTATCCGTTTGCCTCCCTCGTGACTTCCATTGCTGTCCTCGACGGCAGGAAGCTGAAGGTCAGCCGCGAGATTGAAGGTGGCAATCGCGAAGTGAGCGAGATCGACCTCCCTTGCGTGCTATCGATCCAGACCGGCATCAATGAACCGCGATACGTCGGCATGCGGGGCATCCGCGCGGTGGCGAGCGTCCCCATTCCGTCGATGCGCGCAGCTGAATTGGGAATTGATGCTGCCGCAGTGGGCACCGCTGCCGCCAGGATCACTCGCGTGGATTACTTCGTTCCCGCACTGGGCAAAGGCGCCGAGATTCTGCATGGCAGCCGCGAAGAAAACATCGACAAGGTTCTCGAACTTCTGGAAGCCAAAGGAGGGCTGAGGTGATGCCTCAAACTTTCGCTTATATCACTCACAAAGGCGGCGCGGTAGACGAATCAGCACTCGAACTGGTGGCTGCAGCGCGAGAGATTGATCCCGCGTCCCCACCCATCGCCATTCTCAGCGGCTTTGGACCCGAACTGGACTCGGCGTGCAACTCCCTGCCCGCAGCATTCTCCGAGATCTGGAAGATCACCAACGAGTCTCTGGCCTATCCCAACGCCGAACTGGTCCGGCAAGCGATCGTCAAAGTCGTGCCGTCGGGCAGCATTCTCTTGCTTGGACATGACCATTTCGGAATCGACCTCGCTCCGGGGCTCTCCATCAAGCTGAATTCCGCCTTTGTCTCGGATGTGACCGGCATTGAACGCTTAGACGGTTGTTCCCTGAAGCTCGTGCGGCAGGAATTTGGCGGACAAATCAGTACTCATATTCGTTGCGATATTTCTTCGGGTGCGGTCCTGACCACACGTCCCGGAGCATTCCATGCCACCGAAACCGCTCCAGTGCGGGGAGCGGTGGTGGAGAAATCGATCGAAGTTGGAGATCTTACCGCGAGACGCCGCTATCTCGAAACCGTTCTCGCCGAGGCTGGCGATGTCGATATCACGAAGCACAATGTTCTGGTTTCCGTCGGCCGTGGCATTCAGGAAAAAGACAACATCGGACTCGCCCAAGAACTCGCCGAAGTCTTGGGTGCCGCGGTCAGCTGCTCGAGACCTGTGGTGGATGCCAAGTGGCTGCCGAAATCCCGCCAGGTAGGCTCGTCCGGAAAAACCGTGAAACCCAAAGTTTACCTGGCCTGCGGAATCAGTGGCGCGTCTCAGCATCTGGCCGGAATCAAGGGCAGCTTTCTGATTGCCATCAACAAGAATCCCAAAGCTCCGATTTTTCAGGTGGCGGATGTCGGTATCGTCGACGACATCCTTGAGTTTCTGCCGGAGCTGACGAACAAAATTCGCGAAACGCACGCCGTGTCTACCAAGTGAGGTTCTTGCCATGATCACAGCCAAGACGCTGAAGCTGAGCCTGAAGTCACTGCGGGATTTCGCCAAGAAACGCCTTCCCGAGGAAGTCCTATTGGACCTGGACCAACGGGATGAATGCCCGCTGGAAATCGTGCGCCACATGTGCGATCCGGACCAACTGGGCATTCAGCTTCTATTTATCCCGGAGGATTGCGGTGGTTTCGGCGGCGGTGCCTTTGACGTCTATTGCGTTTGCGAGGAAATGGCGCGCATCGACCTAGGTATCGCAACCGCAGTGTTGGCCACATTTCTGGGCAGCGATCCCATTACCGTTGGTGCAACCCCCGACCAAAAGAAGTATTGGCTGACCCGTATCGCCCAGGAAGGATTGCTGTTTGCTTATGGGGCCACCGAGCCAGAGGCCGGCAGCGACCTCGGCGCGCTGCGCACGACCGCCGATCGGGTCATGGAAGATGGCAAGGTCGTCGGCTACAAGATTACCGGCAACAAGCAATGGATCAGCAACGGAGGCGTGGCCGACGCCTACTCGGTCTTGGCCAATGCTCCCGGAGGGCCCAGCTGGTTTGTGGTGGAAAAGGGCGCAAAGGGTTTCCATCATGACGAGCCCGAAGACAAGCACGGCATTCGCTTGAGCAACACTGCCGCTCTGTCTTTCGACAATGTGTATGTCCCTGCCGACCGGCTCCTCGGAGGAACCGAGGGTCAAGGTCTCATCCAGGCCCAGCTTGTGTTCGGCTACACGCGGCTGATGGTCGCGGCGTTCGGTTTGGGAGCCGGATGGTCTGCCGTCGATCGCGCAATCCCCTACTCTACCAAGCGCATCCAGGCCGGCGCGCCGCTTTCCGAAAAGCAGGGATACACGCACAAATTAATCGTTCCCCACGTAGCTCATTTAGAAGCAGCGCGCGCCTATATCGAAGAAACCGCCGAGCGCATCGACGCCGGCGAGGGCAGTCTCAACACGGAAGGCGCCATCGCCAAATACATGGCCACCGAGGCTGGCAATGCCGCCGCAGAAGCCAGCATTCAAGCCTTCGGCGGCTACGGCTACACCCGTGAATACATGGTGGAAAAGATCAAGCGCGACGTGCGCATTACCACCATTTATGAAGGCACCTCTGAAATTATGGAGATGACCATCAGCCGCGATCGCTGGCAGTTCCACCTCAAGACTCGCGGACAGCACTACCACGAGCAGGCCAGAAAATTTGAAGCGCTGCATGCCAGCCGTCCCGACGTGGGCGCTGACGTTGCAGCTCTGGCGCTGCACGCGTTGGCTGAGGTTATGGAAAAGGCGCGCATCGCCCGCCTGACCCGCTACCAGCACATTTTCCTGCGACTTGGTGAACTAATTGCGTACGCGGAGTGTGCGGGCGCTCTTTCGCGCCGCGCAGCTCTCGCCGCCGAGAACAAGCTCAACGAAAAATCAAACCGGCGCTTCGACAACACTACGCTGGCAGTGCTGAGCCGGATCTTTGCTCGGGAAGCCGCACTAAAGGTCGCCGAAGAAGGGCTGCGCTGGATCATCGGCGCAGGTGGCGTAAGCGCCACCGAAATTTCTTCGTTCGAAACCGGGTTGGGGCTGCCTGCTATATATCGTGCGCAGGCTGATCTCATCCCGGACATGGACTACATGGCTGACGTTTTGTACAACCGCGTAGCGAAACGGTCCCAGGCAGCCGCCTGACCGGCATCACTACGCAACATTTTCATATCTGAGGTCCGGTTGACGAAGGAGGAGCGTCATCATGGAAAACTCTGCCCATCGAGCTATCGCAATCGTCGGAGCGGGTGCGGTTCTCCCCGATGCCCCCAATGTCGCGGCATTCTGGGAGAACGTGAAGAACGGACGCTATAGCATCAGCGACGTCGACCCTCAGCGTTGGGATCCTGCCCTCTACTATGACCCCGATCCCTCCGCGCCGGACAAAACCTACTCGAAGATAGGCGGCTGGGTACGCGAGTTCGTTTGGGACCCCATGAAGTGGCGCCTCGCGATCCCACCGAAGGTGGTGGATGCGATGGATGGTGCCCAGAAGTGGGCCATCGCATGTACACGCGAAGCGTTGGAAGACTACGGCTATCCCAAGCGTCCGCTGGATGCAAATCGCACCGCCGTGATTCTGGGCAATGCGATGGCCGGAGAGAAGCACTATCTCACTTCTCTGCGCATCTATTTTCCGGAATACGCGCGTGAACTTTCCGAGAGTGTCAGCTTTGCGTCCCTGCCAGTCTCCGTTCGTGCGGACATCACCCGGGAGCTGCACGACCGCATCACAAAATTCCTCCCTGAAATCACCGAAGACAGCATGCCCGGCGAATTGGCCAACTGCATTGCTGGTCGCATCGCAAACATCTTCAATTTTCACGGCCCGAATTTCGTCTGCGACGCCGCATGTGCCTCGGCGATGGCGGCGATCGGTGCGGCAGTCGAGGGGCTGGTGCAGAACGATTTCGATGTGGCGATCACCGGCGGGATCGATCGCAACATGGGCGCGCCGACATTTGTGAAATTCTGCAAGATCGGCGCACTCTCGGCGACCGGGACCCGTCCGTATGCCGAAGGAGCTGACGGCTTCGTCATGGGCGAGGGTGCTGCAATCTTCGTCTTGAAACGGCTGGCCGACGCTGAGCGCGACGGTGACAAGGTCTACGCCGTGCTGCGTGGCTTGGGTGGTTCCAGCGACGGAAAAGGAAAGGGCATCACTGCGCCTAACCCGATCGGACAAAGGTTAGCGATCGAGCGTGCATGGCACAACGCTGCCTTGTCGCCAGTTACGGCCACGTTAATGGAAGGCCACGGCACGTCCACGCGCGTTGGGGATGTCGTTGAAGTCCAAAGCATGATTGACGTACTCGGCGGATCTCATCTCCCCACCGCTTCCATTGCCCTGGGTTCCGTCAAGTCCAACATCGGACACCTCAAAGGCGCAGCCGGAGCGGCCGGATTTCTTAAAGTCGCGCTGGCCCTCCGCGACAAACTGCTGCCCCCCAGTGTGCACTGCGAGCATCCCAACCCGGATATTGACTTCGCTCATTCACCTTTTTATGTCAACACTCAACTCAGACCATGGGAGATCCCATCCGATGGCGTGCGGCGCGCTGGGCTCAGCGCCTTCGGCTTTGGCGGTACGAACTTCCATGCGGTGCTCGAGGAGCACATTCCTCACCGCCTCAGCGGCAATGGCAAGCGATCAGTCGCCGTAACCATACCGATATCGAGTGTCTCGGAACAACCGGTCGTCGAAGCGAAGCTGGCTTCATCTACTTCCCCGAGCTCCTGTAAAGCTCCTTTGCGCGGCGCACTGGTGGTTGGTGCCGCTTCAGAGGCGGACTTGGCCGAGCGGCTCCGTGCTGCAAAAACCCAAGCCGAGTCTGGCCGCACACCTCCGCTGGCTGCACCGGCGCAATCGGATTTGCGGGCTCCCGAGCGCATCGCAATCGACTTCGCAAATGCCCGTGAACTTGCTGATAAAGCTGCCGTCGCATTGAAAGCGATCTCGGCCAACGTGCCGGCGGTTTGGAAAGCGTTGCGAGCGCAAGGCATTTTTCGCGGCAGTGGTCCGTCAGCCAAAGTAGCGTTCCTCTATCCGGGACAGGGTTCGCAATACGTCAATATGCTTGCTGCCCTGCGTGCGAGCGAGCCCATCGTAGGCGAAACGTTTACCGAGGCTGACCGGGTCATGACTCCCATCCTCGGCAAACCGCTCAGCAGTTTTATCTTCGCGGACGCTGCGGATTCCCGCGCCATGGCGAAAGCGGACGAAGATCTTCGCCAAACCGCGATCACTCAGCCCGCTGTTCTCACCGTTGATCTCGCCCTTACCCGGCTGCTGGCAGCTTACGGCATCCACCCCGACTTCACCATGGGACACAGTCTCGGCGAGTACGGCGCATTAGTCGCTGCCGACGCTCTCCCCTTTGCGGACGCGTTGGAAGCTGTCAGCGCTCGAGGCCGCGAAATGACCCGCTTCTCTCTCGACGACAACGGCCGCATGGCGGCAGTATTTGCGCCGATGCCTGAAATCGAACGTATCTTGAAAACAATCGACGGTTACGTGGTGATCGCGAACATCAACAGCGAGCATCAGGCCGTTATCGGTGGCGCAAGCAATGCAGTGGAACAAGCGATGGAAATTTTTCAAAAAGCCGGCTACGATGTCGCCGCTTTACCGGTTAGTCACGCATTCCATACTTCGATTGTTGCCCCTGCCAGCGAGCCTCTAAGAAAAGTGTTGGCGCGCCTGCACCTTAAATCGCCTCGGGTGCCCATCGTCGCAAATACCAATGGCGAGTTCTATCCCAGTGGACCGGATGTTGTCCCGCAAATGCTGGATATCCTCGCACAGCAGGTGGCCTCTCCAGTTCAGTTCATCAAGGGACTCCGGACTCTCTATGATGCTGGCGCGCGCATCTTCGTTGAAGTCGGCCCCAAGAAGGCACTGCAGGCATTTGCCGAGGACGTGCTGGGTGAGCGCGGCAACATCGTCGCAATATTTACGAATCATCCGAAGTTTGGAGATGTTCCTGCGTTCGACCAAGCGCTCTGCAATCTCTACGCCGCGGGATTGGGCTGGGGTACGCCGGAGCGAATTGCACCTGAGATTCCTGCGTCCGGGTCCGAAGCTTCGCCACCGGCAGCAGCAGCACCGGTGGTCTCCAGCGCGCCAGCGTCATCGCCGAACGATGATCACTTCGAAGAGCTCGGACGTTACTTCGCCGGAGTCCTCGAACGTGGCTGGCAGATGTTTCACCGGCCCTCTGATTGGCCAAAGAACGAGCCAGTAGCGATTAGCGGGGCCGCTTTGGGGCTGCCCGGAACAGAACACATCTTTGATGACGGCAATGTTGGTCGAATCCTGCGCGGCGAGCAATTTATCGATGTGATCCCGACCCGGTTCCGTCGCGCCATGCTCGATAAGCACATTACGCGGCTGGTGAAGAGCGACAATGGTGGGCCAACGTTCGAAACCATCAATGACGTTGCGGACGTGATCAAGCTCGCGGGCCGGGGCGGAACTCTTGATCTGGAAAAAGAATTTGGAGTTACCGCAGATCGGTTGGCGGCTCTCGACCGCGTTACCCAGCTTGCGATGGCCGTCGGCATCGACGCTTTACGGGATGCTGGGATTCCGCTGGTCATGCGCTACAAAACCACCAGTAAAGGGACGCAATTGCCCGATCGCTGGGCCTTGCCGGATGCCTTGCGCGATGATACCGGCGTAATCTTCGCTTCCGCTTTTCCCGGCTATGACTCCTTCGTGCAAATCCTGTCGGACTACTACCTCGACCGGGCTCGTCGCGAACAACTGGCTCTGCTGGAGAGTCTGCGCACCCGAATTGTCGAAGCGAACGGCCATTCCACGCTGGAGCAGGAGATTGACCGCCGCGCCGAAGAACTGCGCGACATCATCGAGAAAGAACCCTACGTCTTCGATCGCCGCTTCCTGTTCAGGACCTTGTCCATGGGACATTCGCAATTCGCCGAATTCATTGGCGCGCGTGGTCCCAATACACAGGTAAATGCCGCCTGCGCCAGCACGACGCAAGCCGTAACGCTGGCCGAAGACTGGATTCGCGCAGGCCGTTGCCGGCGAGTGATTGTCGTGTCCGCTGACGATGTCACCTCAGACCACATGATGGAGTGGTTCGGCGCTGGATTCCTGGCCAGCGGTGCGGCCGCAACCGACGAAGTAGTCGAGGAAGCCGCCATTCCTTTCGACCGCCGTCGCCACGGACTGATTATTGGCATGGGGGCCGCGGCCCTCGTGGTCGAAAGTGCCGATTCCATGCGTGAGCGTGGCATTCAGCCAATCTGCGAGGTTCTGAGCGCGGTCACCGCCAACAGCGCGTTTCACGGCTCGCGGCTGGACATCCGGCACATCACTCAGGTCATGGAGGCAGTGGTCTCACAGGCGGAAGCGACCCGAGGCATTCGCCGCCATGATATCGCAGCAAGAACGGTTTTCGTCTCTCACGAAACATACACTCCCGCTCGCGGTGGCAGCGCCTCCGCAGAGATTCACGCGCTGCGTCGGGTGTTCGGCGAGGATGCCGATCGGATCGTCATCGCGAACACCAAAGGTTTCACCGGTCACGCGATGGCCGCCGGTATTGAAGATGTTGTTGCTGTAAAAGCGTTGGAAACCGGATGCGTGCCGCCAGTGATCAACTTCAAAGAGATCGATCCCGAACTGGGAACGTTGAACCTGTCAAAAGGTGGCATCTATCCCGTTGAGTACGCGTTGCGGCTGGGCGCGGGCTTTGGATCGCAAATCAGCATGACCCTGTTCCGCTGGGTCGCAACCAAGAACGGCACCCGCCGCAGTCCAAATGCTCTTGGCTATGACTACCGCGTTATCGATCCCGCACTCTGGAACGCGTGGCTCACCCGAATTACCGGTCAGCCGGCGGCGGAGTTGGAGGTTGTTCAGCGCACTCTCCGGGTGCACGATCGTGGAATCGCGGCTCGGGCCGGTGAGGCAGCGCAGGAAACAAAACCTGCGACCGCCACAGTCATGCCTGCGCTAGTTGCAGCCGTACCAATCGAACCAATCCAACCGGCGCCAACACCTGTCCGCGTCGTTTCCGATGAGCAGGTTCAACCTCCACTAATTGTGTTTTCGCCGCCTGAACCGGCAGAGCATGGCGATCAGGTCAAAGAGAAGATACTGGCGTTGGTCGCGGAGAAAACCGGCTATCCGATCGACATGCTTGATCTGGACCTCGATCTGGAAGCCGATCTGGGCGTCGATACAGTTAAGCAGGCCGAGGTTTTCGCTACGATTCGGGAGGCCTACGGCATCGCTCGTGACGACGCTGTAAAACTGCGCGATTTCCCGACACTCGCTCATGTGATCCGATTTGTGCATGAACGCTGTCCGGCTCTCGCCTCGGAAGCCTCCAAAACACCACCACCCAAGGCAAGAAAAGAAGTTGAAACCGCCGTTGCCGCCACGGTGCCCAGGAAAACCAACACTGATGAGGAGGTCAAGGACCGCATTCTGGCCCTGGTTGTTGAGAAGACGGGTTACCCCATAGACATGTTGGATATGGACCTTGATCTCGAGGCAGACCTTGGCATTGACACCGTAAAGCAGGCGGAAATGTTTGCGTCGATCCGCGAGATGTACAACATCCCGCGCGATGAAAATCGCAAGCTGCGCGATTATCCAACGTTGGCTCACGTTATTCGTTTCGTCCACGAGCAACGTCCTGACCTTACAACGGGAGTCGCAGGACCCGAGACCAAGCCCGCAGTTGCGGCTTCCCAAGCCCCAATCGCGCCACCGTTGCAAGTGTCTTTACCTGCACAAGCCAGCGATAGCGGCTCTATTAAAGAGAAGGTTCTGGCAATCGTCGCCGAGAAAACCGGCTACCCGAAGGACATGCTGGACCTGGATCTCGACTTGGAAGCCGATCTTGGTATCGACACAGTAAAACAAGCGGAAATGTTCGCCGCTATTCGCGCTGCTTACAATATCCCGCGCGACGAAAATCTGAAGCTGCGCGACTTCCCGACGCTCGCGCACGTAGTCAGGTTTGCTGAGCAGCGATCAGCAATCGTTAAGGCGCCCGCTACCGGGGCGCCGAAGGAATCCCCACTCAAGGCCACTGGCCCCGTACTCTCGATTCCCTCCAGCCTGGAAGCAGCTAATCGAATTCCCCGCCGTGTGCCCGTTCCAGTTCTGCGCCCGTCACTCAAGCTATTTAAGCCGACAGGTGTCGCGCTCGACGGCACCCGCCGCGTAGTCATCATGCCTGATCAAGCCGGTGTCGTCGGCGCGTTAGCGAAACGATTGGAGTTGAAGGGCGTTGAAGTTCTGCTGCTCAAGAACGTCCTGACAGCTCATGCTCTCATGGAGAAGCTCCAAACCTGGCTGAAGGCTGGCCCTGTACATGGAATTTACTGGCTTCCAGCATTGGACAACGAAGGCCCTCTACTCAAGATGAACCCCGAGACTTGGCACGAGGCCGTGCGGGTGCGAATCAAGAATCTTTACCTCACAATGCGAGCTTTACACGAACAAATTTCCGCTGCCGGAACATTCTTCCTGACGGCAACTCGTCTCGGCGGGCAACATGGCTACGACACAGCCGGAGCCGTTGCTCCCTTAGGCGGGGCTGTGGTGGGCTTCGCCAAAGCGTATAAACGCGAACGGCCGAATGCTCTAGTTAAGGCTGTCGATTTCGAAGAGCAACGCAATGCGGAAGAGATTGCGGAAATCCTCATCGATGAAACTTTGCGTGATCCCGGTGCGGTAGAGATGGGCTACAAGGACGAACTGCGCTGGACACTAAGCCTGCAGGAACAATCCGCGGCCGACGGACGGCCTGGCCTGACTCTGGACAAAAACACCGTGTTCGTTGTCACGGGGGCTGCCGGCAGCATTGTTTCCGCCATTACCGCAGACTTGGCTGTGGCTTCGGGCGGCACTTTTTACCTGCTGGATCTGGTGCCTGAACCCGATCCAAACAATCTCGACCTCAGGCGCTTTGCCAGCGACAAGGAGAATCTCAAGCGTGATCTTTTTGCTCGTATTCAGGCGCGCGGCGAGCGCGCCACGCCGGCGCTTGTCGAGAAAGACCTTGCCGCACTGGAGCGTGCGCAGGCAGCACAGGCAGCAATCGACGCAGTGCGTGCCGCCGGCGGAAAAGCCCACTATTTCAGCCTGAATCTCACCGATGCTGACGCCGTTGCAAGCGCCATCCAGAAAATTCGAGAGCGTAGTGGTCACATTGATGTTCTGCTGCACGCGGCTGGAATTGAGCGTAGCCATTCCTTGCCGGATAAGGATCCACGAGAGTTCGACCTGGTGTTTGACGTCAAGGCCGATAGTTTCTTCAATCTGCTGCACGCTATCGGTGACATGCCCCTCAAGGCGACGATAGCATTCAGTTCAGTCGCAGGCCGCTTCGGCAATGCTGGCCAGACGGATTACAGCTCGGCCAATGACCTGCTGTGTAAGATCACCTCAAGCTTACGCACTTCTCGTCCATCTACTCGCGGCATCGTCATCGACTGGACGGCCTGGAGCGGCATCGGCATGGCTACCCGCGGCTCGATCCCAAAGATGATGGAATTGGCCGGGATTGAGATGCTGCCGCCGGATGCCGGCATACCAATTGTCCGGCGCGAACTCACAGTCGGCGGGACTCGTGGCGAGGTCGTCATCGGCCAGCGCCTGGGAATCCTGCTGAACGAGTGGGATGACACCGGCGGAATCGAGATAACTGCGACTGAAGCCGACGACGAAGCAATCGCCGCGCAAGGTCCTGTGATTGCCAGGATAACAAGCGCGATGCTGCATCAGGGCATTGCCATCGAAGCCACGATTGACCCGGCCTTGCAGCCATTCCTGCATGACCATCAGATCGATGGCACGCCAGTTTTGCCGGGCGTGATGGGGATCGAGGCCTTCGCAGAAGCCGCGCTTTGTCTGCTTCCGGGCTGGCACGTTGAGACAATTGAAGACGTCGATTTCCTCGCTCCCTTCAAGTTCTATCGCAACGAGCCGCGGACCGTGATCACCGAGGTGGTGGTTTCCCCTTCGGGAAATTCCCTGCTGGCGAATTGCAAACTAATCGGCCGCCGCACGCTGGCCAATCAAGCCGACCCGCAAGTCACTACCCATTTCACCGGTCGTGTGCGGCTCACAAAGCGAATGCCCGTGGCCGCGGCAACACTGGACATTTGTAAGCCAACTGGAACGGTGATCGAGGCTGCCGAAATTTACCGGCTCTATTTTCATGGACCGGCGTACCAGGTGCTGGAGCGGGCTTGGTGGGACCGCAAGCGGGTCGTTGGGCTCATGGCGAAGGGTCTGCGCAATAATCACCATCCCGCCGAGCTTCCGACGCTGATTGCTCCCCGTCTGATCGAACTCTGTTTCCAGGCTGCCGGGTTGTGGGAGATGGGCGTGCAGGGGCGTATGGGCCTCCCGCTGCACGTCGATCGTCTGTCCGTGTTTCTGCCCGAACCTGACGCTAATCAAGTCTCGCTTTACAGCGTGGTGACTCCTGCCAGCAATGGAGCATTCGACGCGGAAGTGGTGGACGCAACAGGCAAACGCTACCTCAGCCTCCACGGTTATAGGACGGTAGCAGTTCCCGGCGCAGTGAATGCCGATCGATTGAAGGCACTACAAAACCTGATGTCGGCAGAAACAGCCCTGGTGGCTTAGCGGCCGCTGGTCAGCCGACTCGCAATGTCCAATCGGAGCTGCCTATGGAACACGAATTTCAGCGCGTAGCGATTGTGAATCGCGGTGAACCCGCAGTCCGCTTCATTCATGCGGTTCGTGAGTACAACCAGGAACATGACCTCGCGATAAGCACGATCGCCTTGTACACCGATCCGGACCGTCGCGCCATGTTCGTGCGCGAAGCCGACGAAGCAGTGTCTCTTGGCCCGGCTCAAGTCATTGACCAGGAAACCGGGCAACCGAAGAGCAGTTATGTGGACTATCGCTGCCTGCAGCGGGCACTTGCCACTGCGCGCGCTGACGCAGTCTGGGTCGGATGGGGCTTCGTGGCTGAACATGCGGCATTCGCCGAGCTCTGCAGTGATCTGGGCATCGTCTTCATTGGCCCGAGCGCCGCGGTCATGCGGCGGTTGGGCGACAAGATCGCCGCCAAGTTACTCGCCGAGCAGGCGGGAATCTCAGTTGCTCCGTGGGGCGGTGGCCCCGTCGACACCTTGGACGATGCCTCCCGCCATGCAGAGCATCTTGGATATCCGCTCTTCATCAAGGCAACCGCCGGCGGTGGCGGTCACGGCATCCGGATCGTGCGTTCCGCGGAGGAGCTTGGGCAGGCTTTTGCGAGCGCCCGCAGCGAGGCTTTCAAGGCCTTCGGTGATCCCACGGTTTTCCTCGAGCAGGTTGTGCCTCAGGCTCGCCACGTCGAAGTCCAGATCATTGCGGACGAGTACGGGACAACCTGGGCGGCAGGAGTGCGCGACTGCACAATTCAACGTCGTCAGCAAAAAGTTCTGGAGGAAGCGCCTTCACCAGCGCTTTCCCGCACACAAGATCGTCAACTGCGCGAGATGGCGGTCCGGTTGAGCCAGAGTGCCGGATACACAAACGCTGGCACGGTGGAGTTCCTGTACCAGCCGCAAAGCAGGCGTTTCTTCT
>Ga0187777_10000589_pt1 | contig 24444 bp, 28 predicted proteins | sample 1015_Q2_SP5_10_M_FD_132416 | JGI IMG/M metagenome (GOLD analysis project Ga0187777, IMG submission 132416) | Tropical peat soil microbial communities from peatlands in Department of Meta, Colombia - 1015_Q2_SP5_10_MG | ecosystem: Environmental > Terrestrial > Soil > Wetlands > Peat | place... | reverse complement strand
GCCCTGAGAGATTCGAACTTGAGGCGTTTTGCGGGCGTGAGCGAAGCGGGAGCCCGCAGCCGAAATCCTGAGCGTAGCGAAGGATCCGCACACAGAACTGGCGCGCCCTGAGAGATTCGAACTCCCGACCTTCTGGTTCGTAGCCAGACGCTCTATCCAACTGAGCTAAGGGCGCGCAACATCAAAATTATAACAAAGGCTGACAGGTCGGACGGCACGGCCGCTCTTCCAACTCCGTCGCACGCTCCAGTCGGTCCCGTCACCCCCGGGAACCTGCAAAGTAAATCTTTCCCGCAGGCGGAAATTCCTGCCCGACGCGCCTGCACAGTGCCCAACTAAATGCCGTCTTATCAATGGCGCCGCCTCTGGCCCGGTGTGTGCTTCAGAAGAGAACAGACGAAGTGGCGCGCAATCGGGGCACTCTCGAGAATTAACTTCGGCCAGAGGTTTTCTTGGGTGCCCCCTTTGCTTTGGTTCCCAGCCTGATGTTCGGCTTCCAAGTTCCCAGCCGGCCGCCATACGCAATGGAACTCCGGTCGGCTGCGGCAGCTCTACCATCCCGAATCTCCCCCCAAGCTCAAACCAGCGCCACTTTGTCGACTATGGCGAGGCCGGCGTGGCGGAGCAGCGCAGCGACCGTCTTTTCGCACAGGCGGCTGGCGTCATACTCGACGCGCACCATCATCCCGTCATCCGCAAAGCTGATCTTGCGGATGCCGTACACCTCGCGCACCTCGTAGACGGCCTGCATCTCGGGCGCGCCCGGCTGGCGGCCCAGGCGGAAGACTACATCCAGAGCGGTCATCGTCTTTCCTTCGGAACCAATCCTTCAAGTAACGATCTAATATACCTGCGTATGCTTCATTTGTGATTTGCGCTTTGTGATTTCTGACTTAGTGCGGACGGCAGGTATTGAGCACATCGACTGAGAATCCGGTCAAGGTAAGAGATCCGGTCTGCGGGATGATGGTGGATCCGGCGGCGGCGCGCGGCGGCTCGATCGAGCACGCGGGCCGAACATACTACTTCTGCAATCCGCGTTGCGCGGAGCGCTTCCGCGCCGAGCCTGCGAAGTATCTCAGCCCTGACTACAAGCCCGCCGGTATGCATGCCATGGGCGTGGTCACAATCGGCGGCATCAAGCGCGCACCTGCCGCACCCTCCGGCCCTCCGCAGGCGCCGCCCCTCAAGCCTGCGGCGGGCGTCCGCTACATCTGTCCCATGGACTCGGAGGTCAGCGCGAGCAAGGCGGGAGCCTGTCCCATCTGCGGCATGGCGCTCGAACCCGAGTTGCCGGTGGTACCGCAAGTGCGAACAGAGTACACGTGCCCCATGCATCCCGAAATCGTGCGCGCGGAGCCGGGCGCGTGTCCGATCTGCGGCATGGCGCTCGAGCCGCGCACTGTAACGCCCGAGCCTGAACGCGACCCCGAACTCGCAAGCATGACCCTCCGCTTCTGGATCGGTCTCGTGCTGACGGCGCCCCTGCTCGTGATCTCTATGGGCAGCATGTTTCTGCACTTCATTTCGGCGGGCGCCTCGGTGTGGATTCAGTTGGCGCTGGCGACGCCGGTGGTGGTCTGGGGCGCGTGGCCGTTCTTCGTGCGGGGCTGGAACTCGCTGCGCACGCGCCACCTGAATATGTTCACGCTGATCGGCCTCGGCATCTTCGTAGCCTTCGCGTACAGCGTGGTAGCGACACTCGCGCCGGGAATCTTTCCGCCATCATTCCGCGGGCACAGCGGCAAGCCCGATGTCTACTACGAAGCTGCGGCCTCGATCACCGTGCTGGTTCTGCTGGGACAAGTTCTCGAACTGCGCGCCCGCAGCCGCACGGGCGCCGCCATCCGCGCGCTGCTTGATCTTGCGCCCAAAATGGCGCGGCGTCTCGAAGCTGATGGCACGGAGCGGGACATCCCGCTCGACCAGGTTCATCCCGGAGACCGCCTGCGCGTGCGTCCGGGCGAGAAGGTTCCGGTGGATGGTGTGGTGCTCGAGGGTGTGAGCGCGGTGGATGAGTCCATGGTCACGGGTGAATCGGTGCCGGTCGAAAAAGCGGCGGGCAGCCGGCTGATCGGCGCGACCGTCAATGGCACCGGCTCGATGATCATGCGCGCCGAACGCGTGGGCAGCGAAACCCTGCTGGCGCAGATCGTCAAGCTGGTAGCCGAGGCGCAGCGCAGCCGCGCTCCCATCCAGCGCCTGGCCGATAAGGTTTCGGGATACTTTGTCCCCGCGGTGGTATCGATCGCAGTGCTGACGTTTATCGTCTGGGGGATTGCCGGTCCCGAGCCGCGCATGGCGCATGCCCTGGTGAACGCCGTAGCCGTGCTGATCATCGCTTGCCCCTGCGCGCTCGGGCTGGCCACGCCCATGGCCATCATGGTGGGCACCGGACGCGGTGCGCGCGCCGGCGTGCTGGTGCGCAACGCCGAAGCGCTAGAGATCATGGAGAAGGTCGACACGCTGGTCGTGGACAAAACCGGCACACTCACGGAAGGGAAGCCGCGGCTGCTCTCCGTTGTGGCGGTCACGGGCATTAGTGAGAACGAACTCCTGCGTTTGGGTGCCAGCCTGGAGCGCGCTAGTGAGCATCCGCTGGCGGCTGCCGTTGCCGCCGGCGCTGCCGAGCGCGGCCTGCAACTCGCCGAAGCCAGCGAATTCCGCTCGCTTACCGGCCGCGGTGTGGTCGGCAAGGTTGAGGGCAGGGAAGTGGCAGTTGGCAGCCAGGCGTTGTTCGACGAGTTGAAGATTGGTGGCGGCGAGCTTACGAACCGCGCCGATAACCTTCGCCGCCACGGCCAGACGGTGATGCTGGTTGCGGTTGATGGAAAGGCTGCAGGTTTGATTGGCGCTGCCGATCCCATTAAGCCGTCAAGCGTTGGCGCTGTCAGCGAATTGCGTTCGCAGGGCATCCGTATCGTCATGCTCACCGGGGACAACCGCTCCACGGCGGAGGCCGTCGCGCGCCAGATCGGCCTCGATGAGTTTGAGGCCGAAGTCCTGCCCGCAAAGAAAGCAGCAGTCGTGAAGCGGCTGCAGGCCGAGGGCCGCATTGTGGCCATGGCCGGGGACGGCATCAACGACGCGCCCGCCCTGGCGCAGGCGAATGTCGGCATCGCCATGGGCACCGGCACCGACATCGCCATGGAGAGCGGCGGCATCACGCTGCTCAAGGGCGATCTGCGCGGCGTGGTGCGTGCGCGCCGGCTCAGCCAGGCGGTGATGCGCAACATTCGCCAGAACCTCTTCTTCGCGTTTATCTACAACGCGCTGGGCGTGCCGCTGGCGGCGGGAGTGCTGTATCCGTTCTTCGGTCTGCTGCTGAGCCCGATCATCGCCGCCGCGGCCATGAGCTTCAGCTCGGTGTCGGTGATCACGAACTCGCTGCGGCTGCGCGGGGTGAAGCTGTGAATGAAAACCGCAGGGACGCAGCGGACGCTGAGGAATGACAGCCACCGAGCAACGAAAGGAAATAGCCCGGTTCCAAAGCGTTGAATTGTGCCGCCCCTCCGGGGCTCGTCAGGTTTTCCGACGCCCACCCAGGGCTTCCGCCCTGGGCTAATTTATTTCGGCCTCTGGGCCTTGCAGCTTTGGTCGTCTCAGATTCTCCACTCAACAGACCATCGGTGAGAGCTTGCCATGCACGGAATCCCGGTTCGTTCGCCCGCGCATTTCCATCATGTATCAGAGCTTGTTCAGGTACTCGACCACGTCCGGCCGCGTCCAGTCCACCGGGCCGATGAACTTACGCTGCACTACACCGTTGCGGTCGATGATGTAGGTCTCGGGAAACTTGATGGTGCCGTAGAGTTCGTTGGACTTCTGCTGCGGATCGCGCACGGTGAGCAGGTCTACGTTGTACTTCTTGAGGAAGGAGTGGTAGGTGCGCTCATCTTCGTCCACACTGACCGCCAGCACGACTACGCGGTCCTTGAGGTCCGACTGCATTTTGACCAGCGAGGGCATTTCTTCCACGCAGGGCGGGCACCACGTGGCCCAGAAATTGAGCACCACCACCTTGCCGCGAAGATCGTGGAGCGAGACCTTGCGATCGGCGTCCTGAACCGTGAAATCGGGGGCCGGACTGCCCACCAGCCCGGGATGAGAGCCGCGATTGCAGCCCGTGAACAGCATCAACAATAGAACAATCGGGAGCGGGATTCTGCGCATCAGCACCTATAATAAAAGGTTTCACGATGAATAGGCAGCGTACACCGTCGGACTTGACGCCACCGGAAGTATCGGTCGTTGTGCCCGCACGCAACGAGGAGGCGTGTCTGGCCGCGTGCCTTGCGTCCCTGGCCGCGCAGCAGGCTGTGCCGTTCGAAATCATCGTGGTCGATGATGGCTCGAGCGATGGCACTGCTGCCATCGCACGCTCCTTTTCTGGCGTGAAGCTGATCGAGGCCGGCCCGCTGCCCCAGGGTTGGAGCGGCAAGGCGAACGCCGCGTACGCCGGTGCGCAGCAGGCGCGCGGCCAATGGCTGCTGTTCACCGACGCCGATACCGTCCACCTGCCGGGCTCGCTGGCCCGCGCGCTCGATGAGGCAAAGCGGCACGGCGCAGCCATGCTCTCTTATTCGCCGGCGCAGGAGTTGCACGGACTCATCCAGCGGGCGGTGATGCCGGTGATCTTCGCCGAGCTGGCATCAACGTACCGCCCGCATGAGGTCAACGATCCAGACTCGCCGGCAGCGGCGGCCAACGGTCAATATCTGCTGATCACGCGCCAGGCCTATGACGGCGTCGGCGGTCACGCGGCCATCGCCAAATGTCTTCTCGAAGATGTTGAGCTGGCGCGCGCGGTCAAACGCTCCGGACGCAGGATCCGCTTCCGCTTCGGGGGCGACGCCGTTCGCACCCGAATGTACCGCAGCGTCGCCCAGCTCGTGGAAGGCTGGACCAAGAACCTGGCGCTGCTGTTCAAAGCTCCGGCGCGGCTGGCTCTCCTGCGCCTGCTTGAGTTTGTGGTGATCGTCGGCGGCCTGGCTGTGGTCGTGCTGGGGCTCAGCCGAAGCGACGTGCGTCTCGCTGTGCTGGCGGCGATCGCGCTGGTGTATCTCAACCTCCTGTGGCGCGTCCGGAAAGCGCACGCGGGAGCGGCATCCAGCGCGCTGGCGGTCTTCGGGTTGCCGATTTTCTCGTATCTTTTGCTGCGCTCGAAACTCTATTACAAGTGGCGCAGGAGCGTGACATGGAAGGGACGACCTTACTCGACCGAGCCTCCGAACCCGCAGAACGAGCGGCGGACGAGCGCCTGTCCCGCAGGAGAACGATGGTCTATCTGACGCGGCGGGCGGAATTTTCCGCCTCGCACTACTATCACAACCCGGTGCTCACGCCGGAAGAGAACCGGCGCCTCTTCGGCAAGTGCAATAACCCGCACGGTCACGGACACAACTACACGCTCGAGGTCACGGTGCGCGGCCCGGTGGACCGGCGTTCGGGTTTCGTCATGGACCTGGCGGAGCTGAAGGAAGTCCTCAACCGCGAAGTGCTGGACGCCATGGACCATCGCTTCCTCAACAAAGAGGTGCCGGAATTCCGCGACCGTATCCCCACGACCGAGAACCTCGCCATCGCCATCTGGCAGCGGCTCGAGCCCAAGCTGACGGTGGCCGAGCTGCACCGCGTGCGCGTCTACGAGACGCCTGACCTCTTCGTGGACTACTACGGAGAACCATGAAGGCGCACCTCACCCGCCGCTACCGGTTTTCCGCTTCCCATCGTCTGCACAGCGCGGAGATGTCGGAGGAAGAGAACCGTCGCGTGTATGGCAAGTGCAACAACCCCTATGGCCACGGCCACAACTATGCGCTCGAGGTCACGGTCGGCGGGCAAGTCGATATGCGGACCGGCATGGTGTGTGATCTGGCAGAGTTGGACGAATTTGTCTCGCGCGAGGTGCTGGAGCGCTTTGGGCACGAGAATCTGAATTGCCTCGAGGCCTTCCAAGACGTCGTGCCGACCAGCGAGAACCTGTGCGCAGAGATCTATCGCCTGATCGAGCGCGGCTTCCACGCCGCCACGGTGGAAAAGGTGCGGTTGGAAGAAACCATGATGAACTCGTTCGAGTATTGCGGCCCTGAAATCAGGGAGTAGCGAGCAGGGAACAGGAACCAAAAGGGAGCAAAGATCCATCATGAAAAGGGAAATAGAGCCCGTCAGCCTCACCAGTGCCACCTTTGAGGAGTTGCTGCGCGAACTGATTGTGCGCCTGGGCGAAGACCCCGGCCGCGATGGCCTGACGCGCACACCCGAGCGGGTGCAGCGCTCGCTGGAATATCTGACCCGGGGCTACCGCGAAGACCCCGACAAGCTGCTGAAGGGCGCGTTGTTCAACGTCGACTACGACGAGATGGTGATCGTCAAGGACATCGAGATGTTCAGCCTGTGCGAGCACCACCTGCTGCCCTTCTTCGGCAAGGTGCACGTGGCCTACATCCCCAAGGGCAAAGTGATCGGGCTGAGCAAGCTGCCGCGGCTGATCGACATCTTCGCGCGCCGCCTGCAGGTTCAGGAGCGGCTGACCACCCAGATCGCAGAAACCATCCAGCGCGCCATCGAACCACAGGGCGTGGGCGTGGTGATCGAGGCGCGCCACCTGTGCATGATGATGCGGGGGGTGGAAAAGCAGCACTCGTCGGCGGTCACGTCGTCCATGCTCGGCGTCTTCCGCCAAGAGCAGGAGACACGGGATGAATTCCTGTCGCTGATTCGCGGGAAGGGAATGAACGGGAGCTGACGGCTTTCCTTTTCAACGTGGACTGCAGCGGTCGTTGAGCTTTTCGCAACGCACAGGCTCATCGAAGATGTCATCCTGAACTTAGCCCGAACCAAGCAGAGCGAGGTGAGGGCAAGTGAAGGATCTGCGCGTATGTTTACGTTACCCATGCCGTCGGAGAGCCGCCAACCGTCGTTGTTCCGTATGGAATAGCCAAGATCCTTCGTCGCGCTTGGTCGCTTCGCTCCCGTGCGCTTTCTCAGGATGACAATTTAGAATTCGGAGCCATGCATGCTCGCTCACACCGCTCGAAAAGTTCAGATCCTCTGCGCGGCAAGGTTGCCGTGGTCACCGGCGCCAGCCGCGGCATTGGGTTGGCGATTGCCCAGGCCTTAGCCGATGCCGGCTGTCGCGTCGTGCTCGCGGCTCGCTTCCGGGACGCGCACCAAGTCCGTGAACTGGAACAAAAGCTCGGCGCTTTTGTCCAATCCTGCGACGTGCGCGACGAACGTTCTGTCAAAGCCTTCTTTGCCGCCGTGAAGCGGCGCTTCGGCCGCGTGGATGTGCTGGTCAATAACGCCGGCATCGCCGGTCCCAGCCGGAACGTTGCCCGGCTCTCACCTTCGGCGTGGCGCGAGATCGTCGAGACGAACCTCAGCGGCGTGTTCCTGGTGACGCGTGCGGCTTTGCCCCTCATGAAACGCGGCGCCAGCATGGTCAACAATCTCTCGGTGTCGGCGAGGCGAGTCTTCCCGGGTATGGCCGCGTATAACGCCGCAAAGCATGGCGCCGCCGGTTTCACCAGCACCTTGCGCGAAGAGCTGCGGGAGCAGGGCATCCGCGTGATCGGCCTGTACCCGGGCGCCACCGACACCGCCATGTGGGACCAGTTCTGGCCGGAGGCGCCGCGCCGGCGCATGATGTCGCCTGAGACCATCGCACGCGCCGTAGTCTTCGCCGTCAGCCTGCCGCCGGAAGCCACGGTCGAAGAACTGGTGATTGCGCCCACCGGCGGCGCGCTATGAGGCGGCTATTACCTCGGTAATGGAAGAACACGGCTAGGAAGGTCTGTACGCGGCAGACCTGCCCTAAAATGTGGCATCATGCGCCGAGCCGACGAACCCCACTACAACTTCAAACCGCGCAAACGCACTACACAGATTATTTTTGGCGAGCGCCAAAACCTGCGCGCGGTGCTGATCTCCATCCGCAACTTCCAGCACCAGCTCCCCAGCCTGGAGCGCGAGACCCAGGCGCTGCACCGCATGATCGACGCGCGTACCGCCGAACTCCGTCAGATCAACCCGAACTTCGAAGAGCAGCTCAAGCAGGCGCGCGATGCCGACGCCGCCCCGGAACAGTTGGTGCGGCTCGCCCTGGCCGCACCCGAGGACGACTGGCTGCTGCTGCGCACCATCGCCGAACATCCGCACGCGCCCGCGGAGGTGCTGGCGCGGCTGGCTTCGCATCCCTACGATGCGGTCCGCGAAAGCGTTGCCCGCCATCCACGCGCCGACGCTGCCACACTGGAAAAGCTGGCCTCCGATGCGGAGAGCGAATTGTGGCTGCTGGTGACGTGCAACGAGGCGGCCCCGCCGGAGCTTCGCGAGCGCCTGCGCGCGCGCTTCGACACCACCAACAAGCGAGCCGTCGCCGCCTGCGCGGGCAAGTAGCCAATAGCTTGTAGAGTCGCAGGCTGCGTCTCTACTGCTACCAGGTTGTAAAGCGGTAGCGGGGGGCGCGCCGCGGGAACAGCTTGATCATGACCACCCCGGTGAGGAAGCCTCCCACGTGCGCCCAGACGGCAACGCCGCCGCTCGTGCCTTGCCCGGCAGCGATGGAAGTCGAGGCGCCGCTCAAGAACTGCAGCACGAACCAGTAGCCCAGAATCAGCCACGCCGGCAGCCAGGTGAAGAAGACGAAGATGAACGTCAGAACGCGCGCGGAAGGGAAGAGCACGAAGTACGCGCCCATAATACCCGCGATGGCGCCGCTGGCGCCCACGCTCGGCACCCGCGAGCCCCAATTGAACACCAGGTGCACGGCCGCCGCTCCCAGCCCGCTGAGCAGGTAGAAGATCAGGTAGCGGAAGTGCCCCAGCCAGTCCTCCACGTTGTCGCCGAAGATCCACAGCCACCACATGTTGAAGATGATGTGCAGCCAGCCGGCGTGCATGAACATCGAGGTCAGGATGGGCACCAGGCCGGCAGCGAACGCCCCCGTGCGCAGGGCGGCGGAGAAATGCGCGGGCACCATGCCGAAGGTGGAAAACAAGGCGTTGAGGTGGCGCGGGCCCAGGCTCAGCTCGAACAAGAAAACCAGCGTGTTCAGCGCAATGAGGAAGTAATTGACCCAGGGCGTGGTGTAGTGCGGCGCATCGTCGCGTATGGGAAACATCGCGCAGGCTCGGCCAGAGTCTTACTACAATCGGGAGCTCGGGGTTGACCCGATCGAAGCAAACACTCACGATAACAGATGATGGCTGCCAGTGGAGTATTGATCGTCGATAAACCCGCGGGTATGACCTCGCACGACGTAGTGGCGCGGGTCCGCCGCCTGGCCAGCGAGCGCGCCGTCGGGCACCTGGGGACGCTCGACCCCATGGCCACCGGAGTGCTGCCCCTGGTTCTGGGACGCATGACGCGCCTGGCCCAGTTCTACCTGGCGTCGGAAAAGGGCTACGAAGGCGAGATACGCTTCGGCTTCTCGACCGACACGTACGATGCCGAAGGCGAGCCCGTCGGCGAGCCGCAGCCGGTCGCGCTGACATTGGATCAGGTACAGGCGGCTGCAGCGCGCTTCCGCGGCACCATCCAGCAGATGCCGCCGCCATTCTCGGCCAAGAAGATCGCCGGCGTCCCTGCCTACAAGCTGGCGCGTAAGAAGAAAGAAGTCGAGCTGAAGCCCATCCAGGTGGAGGTGAGGGAATTTGAGGTCCTCGGCCTTGAGGGCGACCGGGCCCGTTTTCGCGCGCGGGTGGCCTCAGGGACGTATTTAAGGTCGGTGGCGCACGATCTCGGGCAACTCCTGGGCGTGGGCGCCCATCTCGCGACCTTGCGGCGGACGCGGGTCGGAGAATTCGGGCTGGACGAGGCGCGAACGCTCGAGCAGATCGAGCAAACGGAGGACATCGAGAGCCTGTTCGTCCATCCGCGACGGATTCTGCCGGAGTTTCCCTCGGTCACCGCGCCGGAAGAGAGCCTAACCCGCATCCGCAACGGCATGGCCGTCAATTTGCCGGAGATGTCCCGTGCGCCGCTGGTGAAGGTCTTCGCCGGGCAGGCGGAGCTGGTGTGCATCGCCAGCAGGGTGGCAGGGACGCTGTTTCATCCCAAGGTGGTGCTAGTAGTGGGGAATCAGGTCAGTGGGTAACGGCGGCGTTTCTGTGTGAGGCAGGCAATGTCCGATAACAGATATTATGTAAACGAGCATGCAAGCCCGGTAAATACGGGCTTCGCTCAGTGCCTCCGTGTCTCGGTGGTGGATTTCAGGCCGCAGCCAGCAGGTTTTCCAGCTCTTCCCTGAAGCGTCTCAGCGTCTCCAGCCGTTCCGGCGTGGCTTCGACTGTCTCTGACTTGTACTGGAAAACCTGCCGTCCACCCTGCTCAACCAGCACTCCAATGCCTTCGCCCATTCGCCAACCGGGTGTGGCGGCGATCTTCAATCCTTCGGGCGTGGCTTCGAGCAGCGCGATGCAGTTATCTCGCACGACCCCCACGGCGCGCGGAAAGCGCTCAAAGGTCTGGATGTCGAAGCCGGACTGATAGAGGCGGGCGAGCTGTCGGGAGGGATCCATGAGATCGGGTGCTCAGGAGATGATAATCAAAGGCCGTCCGGGAACTTGCTCGGCGAGCCTGGCAATGGACTTATCCAAAGTCACCAGAGTTCCCTCTCTCGAAATGGCCAGGGCCAGCAGGTATGCGTCCGTTATCTGGTTATGACCGGCAAGTTCACCCACCTCGGCCAGCGCCTCGCCCAAGCCTAGATTATCGGGCCAGAAATGATGAGCAGGGTGTTCAAGGTTCGCCTCAAGGATCGCCACCGCCTGTTTCGGAGTCAGCGCATCACGCGAAAAGGCAGGATTGGAAACGACCCTCGTAAACCCTGCCTGAGTCAAAGGACAGCTTGCCCAGCCTTCGTCTGCGTGGCGCACCAGCCACTTTTGGACGGCTGCATGTGCCGTGTGGCGCGGCCACGCCATGGCCACCAGTACGTTGACGTCCAGCAGATGACTCACGGGAGCTCGTCTTCCAGCCGGCGAACGTCTTCCGTGGTCACCGCCGGCGAGTCCGCCGGCAAATCGACAATGTGAAATCCGTTCACGATTCTGGTGGGCTTGGGAGTCGTCAACCCACTGCGGACCAGCTCACTGACCGCCGCGCCAAGCGGCAAAGAACGCTTGCGAGCGTAGTCGCGCGCAAGCCGCAGGGTGTCATCGTCGAGGTTCAGCGTCGTCCTCACGCCAATATGATGACCAACCAACTAGATGATGTCAATAGCATAAAATGATGCTTAACTGAACAGGCGATGTCGACGGTCTGGATGTCGAGCCGGATTGATAGAGGCGGGCGAGCTGTTGGGAGGGATCCATGCGAATTGAGCCATTGGGCGATTGGGTCATTGAGTCATTCGAACCCGGCCCTAATGACCCAATGGCTCAATGGCCCAATGACTCAATCCTTACATCTTGTATCTGCCGAGGTCCTCGTCATTCAGCCCTTCCAGCCACTTGCGCAACTCTTCGCTGGAGATGCGGTCGGAGACGGCGGTGGCTTGCTTGGAGGACTTCAGGACTTCGTCCTCGACGAAGATGGGGCAATCCAGGCGCAGGGCGATGGCGAGGGCGTCCGAGGGGCGCGAATCCACGCTGATGATGCGACCGTCGCGCTCCAGCCAGATGACGGCGTAGAAGGTGTCCTCGCGCAGCTCGTTCACCACCACTTTGTGCACGCGCGTGTCGAGGCCGGTGAGCAGGTTCTTGATGAGGTCGTGGGTCATGGGCCGGGGCGTGGTGACCTTTTCGATCTCCAGGGCGATGGCGTTGGCCTCGTAGATGCCGACCCAGATGGGCAGGACCGAGTCGCCGTTCACGTCTTTCAGGATGACGATCGGCATATTGGTGACCGGGTCCATCATCAGCCCCCGAATCTTCATCTCGACTTCCGGCATGGTCCCTCCCTTGTTAAACGACCGGCTGGTGCGGCCTAGCCTACCATCTCGCCCAGCAAACTGTTAGGAAAGCTTGCGGTGACGTGTACTCGAACGTAACTACCCGGCTCCGGGTTGTCGGGGCCGACGGTGAAGTTCAGCGTCTTGTTCTGCGAGGTGCGGCCGATGAGTTGTCCGCGGCCCTCATTCTTCCCTTCAACCATCACTTCAAGTGTCTGCCCTACGTGTCTTGTGCTGAGGCGTTTCTGTATATCTCTTTGACGCTCCTGGAGGACGCCGAGGCGGCGTGCTTTCTCAGCATCCGGGATGCTGTCCGCCATGGTCTGCGCGGGAGTGTTGGGCCGCGGCGAGTACTTGAAGGAAAACGTCCCGTCATAGCCGACCTCGTCGAGCAGACTGAGTGTCTCTTCGAACTCCGCCTCGGTCTCGCCCGGGAAGCCGACGATGATGTCGGTGGTGATGGAGATCTCGCGGCGGGCCGCCTTGACCCAGGCGATGCGCTCGAGGTACTCCTCGCGCGTGTACTCGCGCTGCATTGCGGCGAGCACTCGTGTCGAGCCGCTCTGCACCGGCAGGTGGACGTGGTCGCAGAGCGTAGGCACGGCGTCGAGGGCATCCACGATGTCGCGCGTGAAGTCGATGGGATGGGAGGTGGTGAAGCGCACCCGCTTCAGACCCTCGATCTCGCCAACAGCCGCCAGCAGCTCGGAGAAGGTCTTCTGCTTCAAGGGGTCGCGATAGGAATTGACGTTCTGTCCGAGAAGCTGGACTTCGGTGTAGCCGGAATCGGCCATCTGGCGGGCTTCGGCGAGGACGGCGTCCGAGGTCCGGCTGCGCTCGCGCCCGCGCGTGTAGGGAACCACGCAGAAGGCGCAGAACTTGTCGCAGCCCTCGATGATGGTGATATAGCCGCGGTAGGGATTCGTGCGGGCGGTGAATTCGGTCTCGAAGGTCTCGGTGGTCTGACGGTCATCCAGGCCGGCGGCGCGCTTCCCTGCTTCGATCTCGACCAGCATCCCAGGCAGGTTGCGATACGAAGCCGACCCGCACACCAGCGCAACGTGCGGCGCGCGCTCGAAAATTCGTTCGCCTTCCTGCTGCGCTACGCAGCCCAGCACGCCGAACTTCTTGCCCTGACGCTCGAGCTTGCGGAAGTCGGCGAGGCGGTGGAAGACCTTCTGCTCCGCCTTGTCGCGGATGGAGCAGGTGTTGTAGAGGACAAGCCCCGCTTCCTCGACGCTCTCGACCTGGCGATATCCCTGCGAGATGAGCGTGCCCACGACTTTCTCCGAGTCGTGGACATTCATCTGGCAGCCGAAGGTCTCAAGATAGAAGGTCTTCTGGTTTGCCATCCCGCTCAAGTATAGCGCAGTGTCAGCGGAGCCTTGCGGGGCTTCTGATGCGGAGAAGAGGGTCAGCGGTACATGGGCGATCCGCCCATCATGTCCAGATCGAGTCCGAGCTTGAGGCGGGCGGCCTCGGACATCATGCCCGGGTTCCACGGCGGATCGAAGACGATGTCCACCTGCACTTCCTTCACGCCGGGCAAACGGGAGAGCTTGTTGTGCACGTCGCCGCGAAGGATGTCGCCCATGCCGCAGCCGGGAGCGGTCATGGTCATCTTCACTTCGATGCGCTTGCCGCCTTCCACGTCGTTGATCTCGCAGCCGTAGATCAGGCCCAGGTCCACGATGTTGACCGGGATCTCCGGGTCGTAAACCTGCTTCATCTGATCCCAGACGGCCTGCTCGTTGAACTCGCCGGGCGTGGCGGATGCAGGCTGTTCAGTCGGAGTGAGGCCGAGGGCGTCGGCGTCCTTGGCGTCGATGCGGACCATATAGCCGATGTCGGTGGTGACGGTGTAGCTTCCGCCCAGCGATTGGGTGATGCGCACCGTGCTGCCGGCGGGCAGCTTCAGGCGCCAGCCCATCGGGATCTGGGTGGCCTCGACTTCGCGTGACAGCGTGATCGGTCCTTTGACCTCAGTTTCCATGATGACTAAAAGGCACCTGGCCAACCCTCACGAATTATAGATGGCTTTCGGAGGAGTACGGCTTCAGCTGTACCGCAACACTCCCACAGAATTGTCATCCTGAGGAAGCGCGCGGGAGCTTGGCGACCAAGCGCGACGAAGTTGAGGCGCCTTCCGCGGCGTCTGAGCCGCGGGCCGAAATCCCGAGCGCAGCGAGGGAGCTTCTGTCCACTCAGTCCCCCCCTACCCGCATGGGCTCGCAAGCATTCTCCAGATCCTTCGCTCGACCTCACCTCGCTCGCGCTCGGCTCGGGCACTGCTCAGGATGACAAATGGCGTGCATGAGCAGGTTTCTACTCGGTCGAAACCGGCTCCTGCTGGTCCTTCAGCGCGGCCTGCAGCGTGTGCCAGGCCAGCGTGGCGCACTTGACCCGCACCGGAAACTCCGACACGCCGGAGAACGCCGCCAGCTTCCCCAGCGCTTCCGTGCCGTTAGCCTCGGCGTGTCCGGTGACCAGCCTGTGAAATTTTTCGAAGAGCTTCTCCGCTTCGGCGCGGCTCTTCCCTTTCAGCGCCTGGGTCATCATCGAAGCCGATGCTTTGGAGATGGCGCAGCCCGAACCCTCAAAGCTCACGTCGCGGATAGTGTCGCCTTCGAGGTTCAAGTAGACGGTGAAGTGGTCCCCGCAGAGCGGGTTGTAGCCTTCAGCCTTGTGGTTGGCCGCGGGAAGCGCGCGATAGTTGCGGGGCTGCTTGCTGTGCTCGAGGATGATCTCCTGATAGAGGTCGCGCAGGTCCGCCATTACTGGAACACCTCGAGGACTTTGTGCAGCCCGGCGACCAGCGCATCCACATCGGCCCGGGTGTTGTAAAGGCCGAACGAAGCACGCGCCGTGGCTGGGATACCGAAGCGCTCCATCAGCGGCTGGGCACAGTGGTGGCCGGTGCGGATGGCAATTCCTTCCTGGTCGAGAATGGTGCCCACATCGTGCGGGTGAATGCCCTCGATCACGAAGGAGAGCACCGCGGTCTTCTCGCGCGCAGTGCCGATCAGGCGCACGCCCGGTACGGACAAGACGCGCTCCGTGGCATAGGCCAGCACGTCGCGCTCGTGCGCTTCCACCTGCTCCCAGTCGAACTGGTTCAGGTACTGGATGGCCGAACCGAGGCCGATGGCGCCGGCGATGTTGGGCGTTCCCGCCTCGAACTTGTGCGGCAGCTTGTTGTAGATAGTTTTCTCGAAGGTGACGGAGCTGATCATGTCTCCGCCGCCCTGGTACGGCGGCATGGCTTCGAGCAGCTTCGACTTGCCGTAGAGCACGCCCACACCGGTCGGGCCGTAGAGCTTGTGGCTGGAGAAGGCGTAGAAGTCGCAGTCCAGCGCGCGCACGTCCACCTTAACGTGCGGAGCCGCCTGGGCGCCGTCGAGCAGCACCGGGACGCCGCGCCGGTGGGCCAGCTCGATGATTTGGCGCACTGGGTTAATCGTACCCAGCACGTTGGAGACGTGAGCTACCGCCACAAATTTCGTCCGCGGGCCGAGCAGCTTCTCATATTCCTCCAGCAGAAGCTCACCCTGGTCGTTGACGGGGATGACGCGCAGCCTGGCACCCTTCTCTTCGCACAGCATCTGCCAGGGCACGATGTTCGAGTGGTGCTCCATGGCGGAGATGATGATCTCGTCACCCGCACCCACGTGCCTGCGGCCGTAAGTCTGCGCCACCAGGTTGATGGCCTCGGTGGTACCGCGAACGAAGACCATTTCGCTGGGATCGCCGGCGCCGATGAAGCGCTGCGCGGCCTGGCGCGCCTGTTCATAAGCTTGCGTCGCCCGCTCCGAGAGATAGTGCACGCCGCGATGGATGTTGGAGTTGTACTCGCGGTAGTACTTGTCGATGGTGCGCAGCACGGACTCGGGCTTCTGTGACGTGGCGGCGTTGTCGAGATACACCAGCGGCTTGCCGTTCACTTTCTGATGGAGGATGACAAAATCGCGGCGCACGCGCTCGACATCAAACGTGCTCCGCCGACCAGTCACAGGCGGAAAGCCGCCGGTAACGACGTTGGCAGCAGTGGTCATCCGAGTTCCTCCCAATTCCGCTGGCTCGGTGTGTCAGCAGCCTGGACCGAGCTCGTGCCTTCGGGCAGCCAGCTCGTGGTCAGGGTTTCGAGATAATTCCGTACCGGCCCGGTCCGCATGCGATCCAGGCACTCGCTGGCGAAGGCGTAGAGCAAGAGGCGCCGAGCCGAGACTTCGTCGAGCCCGCGCGAGCGCAGGTAGAAGAGCGCGTTCTCCTCGACCTGCCCGATGGTGGCGCCGTGGGTACACTTCACGTCGTCGGCGTAGATCTCGAGCTGCGGCTTGGTGTCGATCTGCGCTTCGTCGGAGAGCAGCAGGTTGCGGTTGGTTTGCTTGGCGTCGGTCTTCTGCGCGTCCTTGTGAACGATGATGCGCCCGTGGAAGACGCCGTGCGCCTGCTCGTCCAGGATGCCGTTGTAGAACTGTCGGCTATTGCAGTGCGGCTTGGCATGCTCGACGAGCATGTAATTGTCCATATGCTGCCGGCCCTTGCCGATATAGAGACCGTTGATCAGGCACTCGCCGCCTTCGCCCGCCAGCACCGGGTGGACGTTGTTGCGGACCAGCGCCCCGCCCAGCAGGACCGAGTGCGACTCGACGTTGGCGCTGCGCTCCTGCTGGATGCGCAGCGTGGAGACGTTCAGCGCCTGGGTATCCTCGCGCTCGATCATGTAGTGCGCGACCACCGCGTCTTCCCCGGCGTAAAGCTCGGTCACGACGTTTGAGAACATCACGCCGCTCCGCACCGAAACGTAGTCCTCGACCACCCTGACCTGGCTGTGGTCCTCGGCGACCACCAGATTGCGCGGATGGGCCATCACCGGCGCGCCGTCGCCGGTTGAGACATAAAGAATGCAGATCGGCGCTTCGATCACCACCCCGCGCGGCACGTGAACATACCCGCCATCGGCGAGGAATGCGCTGTTGAGGGCGATGAAGGCGTCGCGATCGAAAGCCGCAGAGCGGCCGAGATGGGCTTGCAGCTTGTCTCCGCCATTCTCGATTGCCTCCGCCAGGCCGCTCACGCGAACACCCTTGGGCAGCTTGCCGAGCGACGAAAGCGTCGGCGCATAGCGGCCATTTACGAACACGAGCTGGCAGGCCGCGCCGGGAATAATGAACGGTGCGATATCGCGCGTCGTGATCTTTTGCAGAGACGCAGCATGCTGCGGCTCTACGGAATCGAGGTGGGCAAGTCGGAACGCCGTGCGCGAGATCGGGGCGATATTCGTGAAGCGCCAGTCTTCGTCGTGCGTCGTGGGGAAGCCGAGTTCGGAGAAGCGCGCGAAGCCCTCCTGCCGCAGCGTGCGCAGCCAGCCGTGCTCGTGGCCCGGCGCGCTCTTCTCAAAGCGGGCGAAGCTTTCGAGGTAGCTCTGCAGTTCCGGGGTTGTTGTCGCTAACGACATTGCCTCACGCCCTCACCGGTTCGTCTTCGAGGCCGGCGTAGCCGTTCTCTTCCAGTTGAAGCGCCAGCTCTGGACCGCCTGACTTGACGATGCGTCCATCCACCAGCACGTGCACGACGTCGGGCACGATGTAGTTCAACAGGCGCTGGTAGTGCGTTACTACCAGGATGGCGCGATCGGGCGAGCGCATGGCGTTCACGCCCTTGGCCACGATCTTCAGCGCGTCGATATCAAGGCCAGAATCGGTCTCGTCGAGAATGGCGAGCTTCGGTTCGAGCACCGCCATCTGCACGATCTCGTTGCGCTTCTTCTCGCCGCCGGAGAAGCCCTCGTTGACCGAGCGGTTCATGAACCGCTCGTCCATCTCCAGCAGCTTCATCCTCTCCTTGTAATAGGGGATGAAGTCCATGGCGTCCATTTCTTCTTCGCCGTGGTACTTGCGGACAGCATTCACCGCCGAGCGCAGGAAATAGGCGTTCGAGATGCCAGGGATCTCCACCGGGTACTGGAAGGCCAGGAAGACGCCCTCGCAGGCGGCTTCCTCCGGCTTCATGGCCAGCAGGTCTTTGCCGTTATAGAGCACTTCCCCGGCGGTGACGTTGTAGGTCTCGCGCCGCGCCAGCACCTGCGCCAGCGTGCTCTTGCCGGAGCCGTTCGGCCCCATGATGGAGTGCACCTCGCCGGCGTTGATGCTCAGGTCGATGCCCTTGAGGATCTCGTGACCTTCCACAGTTGCGTGCAGATTCTTGATTTCCAGGAGACTCATTCGTTCGTGTTCCTCGTATGTCTTATGGCAAAAATTGCAAAAGTGTTGTCATTCCGAACGGCCTTCAGGCCGTGAGGAATCTGCTGTTTCGGCGATTCCATGAAAAAGCAGATTCCTCGCTTCGCCCCGGAATGACAATCTCGAAAAAAGTGTCGGCAGGGCTAAACATCCCCATCACCCTACGCTGCCTTCCAAACTCACGCTCAGCAGCTTCTGCGCTTCGACCGCGAACTCCATGGGCAGCTCGCGGAAGACGCGCTTGCAGAAACCGTTGACGATCATCGAGACGGCATCTTCCGTCTTCAGCCCGCGCTGCCGCAGGTAGAACATCTGGTCCTCGCCGATCTTCGAGGTTGAAGCCTCGTGTTCCATGCGCGCGCTGGCGTTCTTCACTTCAATATAGGGGAAGGTGTGCGCGCCGCACTTGTCGCCGATCAGCATCGAGTCGCACTGGGTATAGTTGCGCGCGCCCACCGCGCTCTTCTGGATCTTCACCATGCCGCGGTAGGTGTTCTGGCCGTGTCCAGCGGAGATGCCCTTCGAGACCACGGTCGAGCGCGTGTTGCGGCCGATGTGGATCATCTTAGTGCCGGTATCAGCCTGCTGACGGTTGTTCGTCAGCGCCACCGAGTAAAACTCGCCCACCGAGTTGTCACCCTTGAGGATGCAGCTCGGGTACTTCCACGTGATGGCCGAGCCCGTTTCAACCTGCGTCCAGGAGATCTTCGAATTTACGCCGGCGCACAGGCCGCGCTTGGTGACGAAGTTAAAGATTCCGCCGCGGCCTTCCTTGTCGCCGGGATACCAGTTCTGGACCGTTGAATACTTGATCTGGGCATTGTCGAGCGCGACGAGCTCTACCACGGCCGCGTGCAATTGATGCGTATCGCGGATCGGCGCGGTGCAGCCCTCGAGGTAGCTGACGTAGGCGCCCTCGTCGGCGACAATCAGGGTGCGCTCAAACTGCCCGGTCTCGGCGGCGTTGATACGGAAGTAGGTGGAAAGCTCCATGGGACAGCGGACGCCCTTGGGCACGTAGACGAACGAACCATCGCTGAAGACGGCCGCGTTCAGCGCCGCAAAGAAGTTGTCGCTGTAGGGGACCACCGAGCCCAGGTACTTCTTTACCAGCTCGGGATGGTTCTGCACCGCCTCGGAAAACGAGCAGAAGATCACGCCTGCCTCGGCCAGCTTCTCCTTGAAAGTCGTGGCCACCGAGACGCTGTCGAACACCGCGTCCACCGCCACCCCGGCCAGCCGCTTTTGTTCTTCCAGCGGAATCCCCAGCTTCTCGTAGGTACGCAGGATCTCCGGGTCAAGCTCATCGAGGCTCTTGAGGCTGGGCTTCTGCTTGGGCGCCGAGTAATAAGTAATGGCCTGATAATCAATCGGGTCATAGTGGACATTGGCCCACTTGGGCTCGGCCTCGGCCTGCTCCAGCTTGGCCCAATGGCGATAGGCCTTCAGGCGCCACTCCAGCATGAACTGCGGTTCATGCTTCTTCTTCGAAATAAGACGGATAATGTCCTCATTCAGGCCCTTGGGAAGACGGTCTTCCTCCACCGCGGTGACGAAGCCCCACTTGTATTCCTGGTTGGTAAAGTCCTGAATGGCGTTGGCTGGTGTGGTCATTGCACTCCCCCACTGATCAATTGAATAGTAGAAACGACGTTGCTGCGCGGCTTCAGGCCAGCCAATTCCATGGGCTGCATCAGGTCGCCCAGGGTAAGGTTCTCGAGCGCCCCGAGCAGCGCCAGGCTGATGACCTTGGAATTGCGCCGCACCAGGCAGGACGGCTCGAGGTCACAACTGCCCGCCGCCACGCTGCACTCGGTAAAGCCGATGGGGCCTTCCAAGGCGCCGATGATCTCGGCCACGGAAATCTGGTCGGGTCTGCGCGAGAGGCTGTAACCACCCTTTGAGCCGCGATGCGAAGTCAACAGCCCGCTATGAGAAAGCTCCTTCAGGAGCTTGGACACGGTGGGAAGCGGAACCTGGCTGGCTGCCGCCAGGTCGCGAGCGTTCTGCAGCTCCGGGTGCTGGGCGATCGACGTCATCAGCACGATGCCGTAGTCGGTCAATTTATTCAGCCTGAACATTTGCTTTCGCTCCCGGCGAGGCTTGGCCTCGCGCCCCAGGAGATACCGTACTAATTTAGTTCTGTATCTATTCTAGGACCACCCCGCTGCCTTGTCAACACTAACCGCATCTTGGGAGCCGAGGCGGGCGCGGTAGGGGAAAACTGGCGGCTGAACGGTTGAATTGAGGGCGTTTACTCGACTATCGAGAGCCGCACGTCGGTCGCGGTTTCCACGCGCTTCTCGGGGACCTGAATCGCGATGCTGGCGGCCAGCACGATGACGATCCCCACTGCCTGCAGCCAGCGCAGCGACTCCGCGATGAATGCCGCGGCAAACAGGATGGCGAACACCGGTTGCAGGCAACTGGTTACCACCGCGCGGGTGGCATCGAGGTGCTGCAGGCCGATGAAATAGAACGAGAACGGCAGCAGGATCGAGATTACCGCGAAGACAACCATGAAGCCCCATTGGCCGGCGGAGTAGTGGGCGGCAGCGATCACCCAGGGCGGGTTCACCGCCATCCAGAACACGGTAGCGCCGAAAAAGGCGTACACCAGCACGCGCCAGCGCTCATTTTGCGCCAGCACGCCGTGACCATAGACGTTGTAGAAGGCGAAGGCGCAGGCGCCGAGCATGCCCGCGGCCACTCCCAGTCCATTGAGGCGGAGGTGCGCAGGTCCCCCGATGCCAATGGCGAGCCCGCATCCCACCACGGCGGCTGCCACGGCGCTCACGCGGCGCACCGTCGCCTTCTGCTTGCCTCGCGCCAGCAGGTACAGCAGCACCCACACCGGCGCGGTATAGAACAGGATGATAGCCGTGGCCACGGTCGTCTTGGCGATGGCAAGGTAGTACAGGAAATTGGCCATCGACATGCCGAAAATACCCAGCAGCAAGCTCCGCAGGATCTCCCTCTTCGGCAGAGCGAGGGCGGAGCGGCCACCCAGCCATAGCACGATGGGCGTCAGAATCAGGAATGAGAAGCCGATCCGCGTTTGCGTGATGATTACCGGGCCTAACGGCGGTAAGTGGGCGAACATGCGCCCGGTAAACACCGCTCGGCCCAGGCTGGCTGCGCCGCCCCAGCAAAACGCGGCCGCCGCGATCGAGAGATATCCGCGGACGGCATGTCGGCGAACCGGCGCTGGCCGGGTCTCACGCACTTCGCGGATGACGCTGCTGCCCTCTCGCATATCACTCCGCCATCGATAGGCGAACGTCGGTGGGGCCTTCTCCGCCGCGCCGGCTCGGGAGCTGCACCAGCACCGTGGCGACCAGCACCACGCCGATGCCCACCACCTGGATTGCCTGCAACGATTCGCTGACGAACGCCGCTGCCAGCACAATGGCGAACACCGGCTCCAGACAACTGGTGACGATAGCGCGGGTCGCATCCAGATACTGCAATCCGGCGAAGTAGAAAGAGAATGGCAGCAGCACCGACAGTACCGAGAATATGAGCAGGAAGCCCCATTCCTGGACGGAGTAGTGCGCTGCCACCAGCTTCCAGGGCGGGTTGACCAGAAGCCAGAAGATGGTCGCACTCAGCAAGGCGTATACCAGCACGCGCCAGCGGTCGTAGCGCGCCAGCAATCCATGACCGTAAAGGTTGTAAAAGGCGAAGGTGAAGGCGCCGCCGAGTCCCGCGGCCACTCCGGTGGGATTGGCGCGTAGATGTCCGCCGACCACCAGCGCGCAGCCGATAACAGCCGCAGCCACTGCAATCACGCGCTGTGCGGTCGCACGCTGCCTCCGCAGCGCCACCAGGTAAAGCAGCACCCATACCGGCGCTGTGTACTGCAGGATGATAGCGGTGGCCACCGTGGTCTTTGCGATGGCGTAATAGTAGAAAAAGTTGGAGCCGGCAATACCGACAACCGCCAGGATGGCGCACCGCATCACGTCCCGCGCAGGCAGCACCAGTGCGGCCCGGCCGCCTCGCAAGAGTACCAGCGGCGCCAGAATCAGGAGACCGAAGCTGACGCGCGTCTGCGTCAGGATCAGCGTATCGATGGGCCGCACGGCCTGCGAGCCGGCGAGCAGCCGTCCGCTGAACACTGCTTTGCCCAGGGTTGCGGCCGCGCCCCAGCACAGCGCGGCGGCCGCGATCGCAAGGTAGCCGCGCCGCGGGCGGTTAGGAGCCGAGGAGTTCGTCGATGCGTTGCGGATCAAATCCGATGACCACCTCGTCGCCAATGACAACGGTCGGGGTCGCGCGGCTGTGATAGGTCTCAACCAGCTCGCGGACAGCCGAAAAATCGCAGCTCACGTCGCGTTCCTCGAAGTCAACGCCTCTCGCCGAGAGGTAGGCCCGCGCGGTCGAGCACGGCGGTCAGCCGGGCTGGCTGAACAGCAGGATACGCTTCGCGATGTCGGTCACAAGCGCATCTGACGAGGCAGGGAGGGCAGTGGCTGCATTTTTTCTGAAGGCTGTCAGGAAGCATACGGCTGGACGAGAACCCGCCTAGGCACCGGCCAGCCCAGCCTCAATGTGCTAGTTTGACGGCGAACTTCTACTATTGTTAGTGATACGGGGATGTCCGGCCATCGGCGCCAGCCGCGATTGAAATGCGTTCTTCCGGTCCGGGTCGTCGGCATTGATTCGGAAGGAAAACCCTTCGAGCAGCTTACGTGTACCCTCGACATCAGCGGCAACGGCGCGCGGATCAGCGGCCTCAGCGTGGAACTAAACCCGGGCACAATCCTGACCGTGTGTTACAAGTACCGGCGCGCGGCATTTCGCGTCACCTGGGTTGGCCGCCCGGGTGGCCCCACCAGGGACCAGATCGGTGTTGTAACCACCGATCCCGAAGTACATTTTTGGACAGAAGTTCCGGCCGAGGATTTGGGTCAATACTCCGACCAGTATGCAATTAGTGAGAGCCAGGAACAGGAGAAAGTAAAGGCCAATCGAGTGCAGAGCTCCGCAGCGGGCGCCCACGAAATTTCTCCCGAAGAGGCCACCAACCGCCTCCGAATTGAGACAGAAGAGTTACTCGAACTGGCAAAGGTGCTCGAGCAGGGTAACGTCGATCCAGCCGCACTTCAGCAGTTCCGGCAGGCACTCGCGTATGTTCGCAACACGAGCTGGATCCTGCAGCAGTGGTTTGAACTGAAGCAGAAGCCTGACGAGAGATTCCCCTTGCTGAAGATGCTGAACGCCGAACGCCTGCGCATTGGCATCAGCATCTGTAACGAACTATCGGCCTTCGTTGCCGGCGTTAAGGTCCAGCTTGACCCCAGCCTCATGCAGCAATTCATGAGCGCTGTCCAGCAACTGTTTGTCATCATGAGCTCCGCTCAGGAAGCGGCCGTGCCGCCTCCGGACGTGCAAGAACCCTGATGGACCTCTCTTAGAGCGGCAGTGTCGCTCATCAGACAAGCGGCTGGTCTCATCCAGACGCAAGGTCGCCAGCCCAGCACCAGAGGAACAACCTCCCTGAACCGTTACAGATACCTACATTCGCTTCGCGTCAGGCCGCATCTAAGTTAGTAGGAAACGTGAAAAGCAAGTAAGGACTTCCACCGTCGGGCGCTCGCAGCCGGGGTTGGAGTTGGGGGGGACCATGAATTACCTGAAAAAAATCGCGTTCACCCTGGCGCTGGTCGCGGGGCTTTGTGGTGGCGCTTGGGCTCAGGATTGGGGACATCGCGTCGCATACCGAAATTGGGGCAACCGCGTGGTTTATCGCAACCACTACGTATACCGTCCAGTGCAGTGGGGCGTCGGTGTCTACTCCTATCCTTACAGCAACTACGGGTACTACCCCTACGGTACCTACAATTACTACTACCCGTACAGCGGCTACGGCTATTACCCGTACAGCACCTACGGCTACTACCCGTACGGCTACTACGGCTATTACCCATACCGGACTTGGGGCAGATGGGGCTACTATCCGCGCGGTGGTGGGGGTCACTACGATCACTACGGCCGCTATGGTGACGGTCACGGCTGGGGCCATGGTGGCGATCACGGTCACAGGCGGTGACGACGAGGCAGCGACAGGAAGCAGGAAGATTAGCGAACGTTACGCATTTCCTGCTTCCTGCCTTCCTGCATTCTGCCCGGTACTTCTTGCCGTCTTCTTGACGCCATCCCTTCCGCCGCATACCATCAACCGGCCAAGATGAATCAGGATGCTCTCATCGGCCAGTCTCTTCTGCATTACAAGATTCTCCGCAAGCTGGGTTCGGGCGGCATGGGCGTGGTATACGAAGCCCAGGACTCGCAGCTCGGCCG
>Ga0187777_10000588_pt1 | contig 24447 bp, 16 predicted proteins | sample 1015_Q2_SP5_10_M_FD_132416 | JGI IMG/M metagenome (GOLD analysis project Ga0187777, IMG submission 132416) | Tropical peat soil microbial communities from peatlands in Department of Meta, Colombia - 1015_Q2_SP5_10_MG | ecosystem: Environmental > Terrestrial > Soil > Wetlands > Peat | place... | reverse complement strand
GAGACCACCTCGCTCATCAGCGTGAATCATCCCTTTAAGCTCGGCCGGGGCTCCATCGGCAAGGCGCTGCCCGGGCGCGAGCTCAAATTGAGCGAGGATGGCGAGATCCTCGTGCGCGGCGAGAGCATCGCCAGCAGCTACTGGCAGGGACGCAGGATGCAGCCGGTGCGCGGCGAAGAGGGTTGGTTCCATACCGGCGACCTGGGCGCGCTCGATGAGCAGGGCCACCTGTACTTCAAAGGCCGCAAGAAGCAGGTGATCGTTACGCCCGCCGGGCTCAAGGTATTTCCCGCCGATCTCGAAGCCGCCTTGCGCCGGCAGCCTGCGGTGCGCGATTCCGTGGTCATTCCGCTGGAGCGTGAGGGCAACGCCGAGAGCTGCGCCGTCATCATTCCGCGTTCGCCTGATGCCGACCTGGCTGCGGCCGTCAGCCGCGCCAACGGTACCCTGGCCCAGCACCAGAAGATTCTGCACTGGTTAGCCTGGCCAGAGCCCGATTTTCCCCGCACCGGCACGCAAAAGATCCAGGTCGCTGCGCTGCAGGAGTTTGCCCGGGCTCGAACACAGAGATCTTCAGCAGCAGCGCCGGCAGGAGCTTTGGCGCAGATACTCGAGCGGGTCCGCAAGGGCGGCGCGAAAAGCCTCGAGGAGTTGAGCTCGCTCGACCGTGTGGAGCTGATGAGCGCGCTTGAAGACCGTTATGAAGTGGACCTCGACGACCAGGACTTTGCTCAGGCCAAGACCATCAGCGAGCTGCAGAGCGCGCTGCGCGATACCGCGCCACGCCAGCAGCAGTTCGATTATCCGCGATGGACGCAGTGCTGGCCGGTGCGCGCCCTCCGCGTGCTGGTCTATCAGCTGCTGACCTGGCCGGCCACACTGCTCATGACCGCGCCCCGCGTCATCGGCCGGGAGAATCTGCACGGCGTGCGCGGGCCTTTGCTCATTGTCAGCAACCACGTCACCTACATTGACGTGGGCTTCGTTCTCTATGCGCTGCCCATGCGCCTGCGGCATCATCTGGCCACGGCCATGCGCGGCGAACTGCTCATCGAGATGCGCCGCCCGCCATGCGTCAGATTTTTTCTGCGCCGCTGGCTCGACCAGCTCGATTACTTTCTGGTCGTCGCCCTTTTCAATGTCTTTCCGCTGCCGCAGCGCTCGGGATACCGTGAGAGCTTCGCTTACGCCGGCGAGCTCGCCGACCGCGGCTCGAGCGTGCTGATTTTTCCCGAGGGCGCCCGCACTCCAGATGGCGAGGTCCACGCCTTCCGCTCCGGTATCGGCCTGCTGGCCTCGCGCCTGCGCCTGCCCGTGCTGCCCATGAAGATCGAAGGCCTCTATGCACTGAAGCAGGCAGGCAAGCACTTCGCGCCGGGGAAGGTGACGGTGAAGATCGGCGCGCTTGTCTCGTTCGCTGCGACGGATGATCCCGACGCGATCACTCGGCAGTTGGAGCAGCGAGTCGGCGAGTTATGAGGGCCTGCCGCAGATTTGCACAGATCAACGCCTAGCTTTATCTGTCTGCATCCGTGAAAACCGTGGTGAGTCTTACTTGGTAAGCGTTTCAACCACCGCGTATGCCTCTTGCAGCGCGGCATCGAGCTGAGAAACGTCTTTGCCGCCGGCCTCGGCCAGGTCCGGACGCCCGCCGCCCGAGCCTCCGACCTTCTTCGCGATGGGCGCGATGATCTTTCCTGCTTGTATTTTCGCGGTGAGGTCCTTGGTGACGCCGGCGATGAGCGCGATCTTCTTTTCTCTTATTTTGGCTCCGGCTTCGCCTTCGCTCTCGACTTCCGACACCGAGCCCAGCACCACCACTCCCGAGCCCAGCTTGTTGCGCAGGTTGTCCACCAGGGTGCGCATCTGCGGACGCTCGAGGTTGTCCACGCGATGCACCATCACCTTGATGCCGTTCACCTCGCGCGCGCTCGCTTCGGCTGCGGCCGCGGAGGCCGCCGCTGACTTCATCCGCGCCTGGTCGAGCTCTTTTTTCAGCCGTTTGATCTCCTCTTCGCGCCGCTCCAGCTCGCCACGGACTGCGGCCGCGGGAGACTCTGAATCCGTCCGCACCAGCGTCGCCACCGCGCGCTCCAGCTCGTGGTCTTTGCGGAAGTGGTCGAGCGACCCCTCGCCCGTCACCGCCTCCACCCGCCGCACCCCGCTCGAGACCGAGCCCTCGCTCAGGATCTTCACCAGCCCGATCTCGCCCGTCTGCAAGGTGTGGGTGCCGCCGCATAGCTCCGTGGAAAAATCGCCGATGCGTACCACCCGCACTCGCTCGCCGTACTTCTCGCCGAAGAGTGCCATGGCCTTGTACTCGTTGATGGCCACATCGATGGGCACATCTTCGATGACCTCGATCTTCGTGTTCTTCAGCACTTCCTTGTTGGTCAGCTCTTCAATGTCCTGCAGCTCTTCATCGGCCACATGCGTGAAGTGTGAGAAATCGAAGCGCAGGTGCTTCGGGTCCACCAGCGAGCCCGCCTGCTTCACATGTTTGCCCAGTGTCTCCCGCAGCGCCGCGTGCAGAAGGTGCGTGGCGGTATGGTTGCGCATGGTGTCCTGCCGGATCTCGGCGTTCACCACCGCATCGATCTTCTGCCCGACCTGGATGGGTTGGTGCGCCAGCACCTTGTGTGCGCGCACGCCCTGCACGGGAGAAGTGCATCCCAGCACGTCAGCCATCAGCGCGCGCGTGCCCGGTTCGTAGAACCAGCCCACATCGCCGACCTGCCCGCCGGACTCTGCGTAGAACGGAGTGTGGTCAAGCACGACCTCGCCATGCTGGCCCGGGCGGAGCTCAGGGACACTGACGACCGCGCCAGCACCAATCCCAGCAAACCCAGGTTCGGCACCCGAACCGACATTCTCAAGCCCTTGGGCGCTTCGAAGGATAGCCAGCACCTCGCATGCACGCGATTCTGTTTGACGGTAGCCTTCGAACTCGGTCTTCCTCAGTTCGCGGAAGATTGGCAATGCGGCGGCCTTACCGCTGCCGCCCTTCCAGGAAGCTCGAGCCCGCTCGCGCTGCTCCTTCATTGCTTGCTCGAACCCCTTTTCATCAAAGAGCAAGCCACTATCTCGGACGCTGTCTTGGATCAGATCGAGCGGCCATCCGAGCGAGTCATAAAGTTTGAACCCATCCCAACCCGAGAAAACAGGCGGGTTATTCGCGGCATATTCTTTGTAATGCTTGAGAAACGTGGCCGCGATACCTGTACCGAGAAGACCATACATCTTATCGGCCGCTAACCTCAGGTCACTTTCAGCGTGTCCTGGGACCAGAAGGTGCCAGCAGTTGTTTACGCCACCGGCATCCGGTGCGAAACCAAACGAATTAATCGATTCGTGTACCCAGCCAAGCCACGTTTCGTGAGCAAGCTTTTCAAACTCCTGCTCACCTCTTGCCAATGTGCTCGCGAACCGTCTTTCCTCCTCGTAGATCACCTTGCTTACCCGTTCGGCCGACTCCACCAGCTCGGGATATGCATCCTTCATCTGATCGCGCACCGCGTGTGCCATCTCGTACATGAAGGGTTTTGACGCCCCCAACAGCCTTCCGTGCCGGATTCCACGGCGCAGGATCTTCCGGAGTGCGTAGCCGCGCCATTCATTCGAGGGCAACACGCCATCGCTGATAAGAAATGTGCACGCCCGGGCATGGTCCGCGATTACTCGCAGGGAAGCTGCGGACTTTGAATAGGATTCGACTGTTAGCTCTTTTTGTAGGTCTACGCCGCAGAGCTCGGCCGCGCGTTGCATCAGCGGAACAAACAGATTGGTGTCGTAATTCGAGATCTTCCCCTGCAAGACCGCGGTCACTCGCTCGAGGCCCGCGCCCGTATCCACGCAAGGCTTGGGCAGGTCTTCTAGCCGGAGACAATCAAGTACGTGCCCTTTTTCCTCGTGCATCTTCTTGTCTTCTTCCGACCTGAAGGCCGTATCTCGTTCGTAAATGCAGTAACGATTGAACTGCATGAACACAAGGTTCCATATCTCGACGTAGCGTCCGCAATCGCAACTGAACGCGCAATCGGCGTGTCCCAGGTCGCTGGCCGCCGGACCCATGTCGTAGTGGATTTCGCTGCACGGGCCGCAGGGGCCGGTATCGCCCATCTGCCAGAAGTTGTCTTTCATCCCCATGGCGAAGACGCGCTCTTTGGGCGCGCCCACTGCCAGCCAGCCTTTTTCTGCCTCCTCATCGCGCGGAATCCCCTGCGCCCCCTCAAAAACGGTGAAGTAGAGCTTTTCCTTGGGGAGGTTGGACCACTGCTTCCCGGTGATCAGCTCCCAGGCGTATTCGATGGCCTCCTTCTTGAAGTAGTCGCCAAAGCTGAAGTTGCCCAGCATCTCGAAGAAGGTGTGGTGCCGGTTGGTGAAGCCCACATTCTCCAGGTCGTTGTGCTTGCCGCCCGCGCGGACGCACTTCTGCGCCGTCGTGGCGCGCACATAGTCGCGTTTTTCCAGGCCCAGAAACACGTCTTTGAACTGGTTCATCCCCGCGTTGGTGAACAGCAGCGTGGGGTCGTTCGCCGGCACCAGCGAGGAGCTGTGTACGCGGCGATGTCCCTTGCCCTCGAAGTAGCGCAGGAACATCTCGCGGACCTCTGAACCGGTAGGCATGGGAGCAGTGGCGGCCGCCGACTCGATCGCGCCGCTGCTTAGAGTTTATCAGCCTGTGCGGAGTCGCCCTGCTAGCGCACGCCGCCCAGCAGCTCAGCGTCGTCGTAGAAATAGACGCTGCACCGTCCCTCTGCGCACACCACGCGAGCAGAGTACCGGCTGGCCTCTGCCGGCGCGTAGAGCATCTGCCGCGAGCTTTCGTCTTCTAGCAGGGTCGCGAAGTCGGGCCAGCAGGGTTCGCCGCCGATGCTCAGCGGCAGCGCCACCCGCCGCGGGAATCCAGCCAGGCCCGGTCCCAGTTGCGGATGCCAGTCAGGCGTGAAGCTGTCTTTGGCGGATACGAAGATGGTGCCATTCATGTGCATGCTCCTTATCGATTCAGCATGCAGCAGGAGAAGATCGCTCCGAAAAAACGAATCCCGCCCAAGAGCATCAGGCGGGTTCACTGCTTCCGGGGAGACATTTGGTTCAGAGCCGCTGTTTTTCGGCTCTGCACATCGTTCGCCCGATTTCTCCAGCGAACTAGGCACCGTGGCGTCTCCTGCCCCGGTTGCCGGACCCGCTCTCGCGGGCCGCTCCTGATGCTGAAAAGAGTCTACGCGCCGCCCGCGCGGCCGTCAAGCCAGGCCGTGTATTCTGTTAAGCCCTGCTCATGGCCGCCAAGATCCTCTTCATCCTGTTGCTACTCTTTGCCCTCACTCCCTGGGCCTCGCCGCCTCTCGCGCTCGCTCTGGGACTCATCTTCGGACTCACCTTTCCTCACCCTTTTGAAAAGCAGGCCCGCAAATTCTCGCGCATCCTGCTGCAATTTTCCGTCGTCGGTCTGGGCTTCGGCATGAAGCTGCAGCAGGTGCTGCAGGCCGGCCGCTCCGGATTTCTCTACACCGCTGTAGGCATCAGCTTCGCTCTTGCCGCCGGCATGCTGCTCGGGCGCTGGCTCAAGGTCAAGCAGACCGCGGCCTTTCTCATATCCACTGGCACTGCCATCTGCGGAGGCAGCGCCATCGCCGCCGTCGGGCCCATCGTGCACGCCGATGATGAAGAGATGTCCGTCGCCCTGGGCACTGTGTTCATTCTCAACTCGGTCGCGCTGCTGACCTTTCCCGCCCTCGGCCTCTGGTTGCATCTCGGCCAGCAACAATTCGGATTGTGGGCCGCGCTCGCCATTCACGACACGAGTTCTGTGGTCGGCGCCGCCGCCAAATACGGCGCCGCGGCGCTGGTGATGGCCACCACCGTCAAACTGGCGCGCGCGCTTTGGATCGTCCCTCTCTGCCTTGTGACCGCCGCCGTCAAACGCTCGCAGGCAAAGATTCGCTGGCCCTGGTTCATCTTGTTCTTTCTGCTGGCCGCCGTAGCCAACAGCTACCTGCCGGCAGGCGCTGTGCTCTTCAGCAAACTTTTCCTGCTGGGGAAGATCGGCCTCACTGTCACGCTCTTTCTCATCGGCAGCGGAGTCTCGCTCGCCACCCTCAAACGCGTGGGCGCGCGTCCCTTGGTGCAGGGCGTAGTTCTGTGGATTCTGGTTGGAGTGCTTTCGCTGCTGATCGTGCGCTATGTCTTTGCCGCGGGATAGTGAAGCAGGCTAATTTGCCGGCCGCAGCTTGCCGTCTTCCAGCACAAAGTAGCTGCCGCGCCAGTTGACCTTATGCCCCAGGAAGCTCGTCCCCCAGATGATCACCGCGATCACGTCGCGCAATGGGATCAGGACCAGGTCGCGCCACACCTGGCTGTCGCGCAGGACCCCCACGCCGGTCGCGATGGCCATCATCAGGCGCGCGATGAGCGACCAGGCGAGCAGGTAAAGCGTCCATCTCACGCCGCGTGCCAGGCCCAGAGTGAGCAACGCCCACGGCAGCCCGAAGGTGAACAGCAGCCCCGTGTATCCCCACGGTCGCGAGTGCCGCGTGCTGCGCGCCCAGCGCAGCTGGTGGATGAAGAACTCGCGGAACGAGTAGGCCGGCACATGCGTGGCCACGTTCACATCGGCCAGCACCACACGGAATCCCGAACTTGCGATCCGGCTGCCCAGTTCGTAGTCATCGGCCAGATAATCCACCATCGGCACGAATCCGCCGATGGCAGCCAGCGCCTCTCGGCTGAAGGCCATGGTCGAGCCCAGGGCAAAGTGCAAGCCGCCCTCCAGCTGCCGCGCCGTCAGAACTCCGGCGCTGAAATCGGTGCTGATGCCCAGCGCCTCCAGCCTTGAGCCGAAGGTCTCGCCCGCGATGCCATGGTACAGGCACGTGACCATGCCGACTTTCTTGTCGGCGAACGGCGCCATCACCCGCTGCAGGTAATCCTCGCCCACGCGGATGTCGCCGTCATTCACGATCAGGTACTCGCAGCACGCCTGCGGCAGCATCTGCAGCAGGTTGCTCACCTTGCGGTTCATCCCCCGCACCTGCGTGCAGACCAGCAGCCGGATTTTTCTCTGCGGAAACTCGCGCATCAGTCGCTCGATGAGTGGCACGGCCGCGTCATTCGGGTCGCCTACCCCAAAGATGATTTCGTACTCCGGATAGTCCTGCAGGCAGTGGCTGCGGAAGCTCTCGTAAGCGTCGGGGTCGGTGCCGCGGACCGGCTTGAGGATCGAGACTGGCGGATGGAATTCACTGATCTGCGAGCGCTGACGCCGCCGCGCCATCAGAAACGCGAATGCGCTCCACAGGCACAGCAGGTAATACATCACCCCGATCACGGCCAGACCCGCGGTGATGAGTTGGATCCAGTGCAGCATACTTCGCTATCTCAACAATCTTACGGCCAGAAATGTCTCAGGATGGCCACGCTCTTGTTAGATGCACCAATCCGGGCAACGGCTACGGTACACCAGAAACTTCTACTCGTAGCGCAAAGCCTCGATGGGATCGAGCGTCGCCGCCTTCCACGCGGGATAGATGCCAAAGCCCAGGCCGATGCTAGAAGCCGAAACCAGCGCCACCGTCACCCAAAAGAATGACATGCTGGCTGGTAGTGAGGGGAAGAGGAAACGGACGGCATAAGTCATCACGCCGCCGACGAGTATTCCCAGTATACCGCCGAGCAGAGTCAGCGTGACCGCCTCCAGCGCGAACTGCGAAAGAATGTCGCGCTTGCGCGCGCCGATCGCCTTGCGCACGCCGATCTCCCGCGTGCGCTCCGTCACTGAGACCAGCATGATGTTCATGACGCCCACGCCGCCCACGATCAGCCCTACGCTGGAGACCGCGAACAGAAAGACGAACAGATAGCGCGTCAGGTCGTTCCAGAAGTCGATCCACGTGTCCTGCGTCATGATGGAAAAACTGTCCGGGTCCTGCGGGTGCAGCTTGCGCCGTCGCCGCATCACCTCGCGGATCTCATCCATCGCCCTCTGCATGTCGTCATGCGAGGTCGCCTTGGCGCTGATCCACACGTCCTTTTGCTCCGGATGCAGCTTGCGGAAGGTGTTCAGCGGGAACTCCACGATGTTGTCTTCCGGATTGTTGCCTCCGCCCGGGTCCTGCTTGCGCTTCGAGATCACGCCGATCACGCGAAACAGCTCGCCCTCGACATTCACTTCCTTGTCCAACGGCGACAGGTTACCGAAAAGCTGGTCGGCGGTATCGTGCCCCAGCACTACCACCGCATCCCGGTGCTGGTCCTCCACCTGCGTGATCCAGCGCCCTTCCTGCAGCGTCAGGTCGTAGACATCGGCCCCGATGGACTGCACCCCCTCCAGGATCGTGTTCTTCGTCCGCTTGTCCCCGTACTTCACCGCATAGCTGCCTGCGCCGAACTCCGGCAGGAAGATCCGCATGCTCGAGCTCACGGCTTTCACGTGCGGCAGATCGCGCAGCGCGTCGGCGTCCTCCACCGTCAGCTCTTTGCGCGTCCGTTGTTCCGCCGTGATGCGCCCGAAGGTGAATACATCGAAGCGGAAGACCCAGATCAGGTTCGACCCCAGCTCCGTGACCTGCGCCGAGAGCGCAGTGTTCAGCCCGTTCACCACCGATGACACTGCGATGATGGTGGTGATTGCGATCACGATGGCCAGCGTCGTCAGAAAAGACCGCAGCTTGTTCGAGCGGATGGTCTCCAGCGCCATCCTCACGTTCTCTCCGATCGCGCCTTTGATGGTCACCCTCACAGTTCGGCCCTCAGCGCCACGATGGGGTCCAGCATCGCCGCCTTGCGCGCCGGATACACGCCGAAGAAGATGCCCACCGAAGCGGAAACGATGAGCCCCGCCAGCACCGCCCACAGCCGGATGGCCGAAGGCATCCCGATGATCAGCGTCACGAACTTTGCCACCGCGATCCCGCCCACGATGCCCAGCACTCCGCCCACCGCCGCGATGGTCGCTGCTTCGATCAGGAACTGCAGCAGCACATCTGCCCGCCGCGCGCCCAGCGCCTTGCGGATGCCGATCTCCCGCGTGCGCTCCGTCACCGAGACCAGCATGATGTTCATGATCACGATCCCGCCCACGATGAGCGAGATGGAAGCCAGTGCGATCATCACCAGGAACAGGTTGCTGCTGATGCTCGACCACAGGCTCAGGAACGTCTGGTTGGTGTCTGCTTCGAAGCTGTCCGGCTTGCCCGGCTGGTCGTGCCGCCGCGCCCGCATGATGACCCGCGCCTCGTCGATGGCATTGGTCAGGTCCGTGCCCACTCCGTACGCCTTGCCCCAGATCTTCAGGTTCGAGTGCGCTCCGTACTGCCGTTCCCAGGTGGTGATGGGCATCATCACCCAGTTGTCGCGGCTCACGCCCAGCGTCTTGCCCTCTTTTTTGCCCACCCCGATCACGCGGAAGGCCCTGCCGTCGATGCGCACCTCTTTGCCCAGCGGATCGGTGCCCGGCATCAGCTCATCCAGTATGTCGTGCCCGATCACCGCCACCTCGGCGTCGCTGTTCATGTCCGCGTCGGTGATCTCCCGCCCCGCTACCACCTCCAGGTTGTAGATGCGGGTCATCGAGGGCGTCCAGCCACGCACCCGCGTGTCTGAACTCGATTGCTGCCCGTACTTCACCTTGCCCTGATCCCAGTAAGCGGAGGCGCCCACCACCATGCAGGACTTGCAGCCGTCGCGCACCGCCTCATAGTCCTCCATGGTGATCTGCCGGCGTTTGTTCTGCTCCAGATACTGGTCCACGCTGGTGATGACGTTCGAAGTCTTGTTGATGATGAAAACGTCCGCGCCCAGGTTGAATACCTTCTCCGCCACGTAACCGTTGATGCCTTCCACGAAAGTGACCACCGCGATCACCGCCGCCACCCCGATCACCACGCCCAGCAGCGTGAGCACCGAGCGCAGCTTGTTCGCCCATAGCGATTGCAGGGCGATACGCATCGCCTCCAGCACCTCGATGGCGCGGGCCTTGATGCGAGCTACCTTGCTGGTCGAAACGAAAGACATGCTGGCACTTGGACGTGCGTCTGTAATTTTCGGGGTTCTTCTTTAAGTTTAGCAGTTTGCCAGGCAGGGCTTGCTCTGGCATCAACTTACGGATAGGCGGGCGGTGCGACCAACTCTTGGCGCCTAAACCGTGGGATAATACATAAGTAGCATCTGGACCGGACGGCCGCGGGCGCAAGCCCGAGGAAAGTCCGAACTCCGCAGGGCAGTGTGCCAGGTAACGCCTGGGAGGGTGGAGTCAAGTCCGCTCGACGGCCAGTGCCACAGAGAACATACCGCCGCGGCGCAAGCTGAGGTAAGGGTGAAAAGGTGCGGTAAGAGCGCACCGCTCGGCCAGCAATGGCCGGGGCATGGCAAACCCCACACGGAGCAAGGCCAAATAGGGAAGGAGTCTGCGGGCGACCGCAGCCACGTGCCGGCCCGGCGCGGCAAACTTCCGGGTAGGTCGCTCGAGCGGCGCAGTGATGCGCCGCCTAGAGGAATGGCCGTCGCGTCCCGCGCAAGCGGAGCGTACAGAATTCGGCTTATAGGTCCGGTTGCACGTATGCCCTCCCGCTCCGAAAGGAGTTGGGAGGGCATTCAAGTTCTGCTGGTGAGCAAGAGCTTTGCGGTTCAGAAGAAGTCGTCGGCCGCCCCAGCCTCGTCTTCGGTTCTTTAGAGTACGGGCCGGTGGTTTTGCACAGCTGAGGGCTTGACAGCCCATGCTAAGATAAACCTTAGAAATTCAGTCACTTTCTTGCGGCGGCCTCAGGGCCGCCGTCGTGCTTTAAGCTATTTGAAATCAATATTTTGCCCGTAACTCGCTGGAATCAAAGATTTTGCACACCAGGTCTGGGCTAAAGTCTTGATTCCATTGGATCGCAGGGGAGGGGGTACCCCAAGGATTTGGTTGTCAGCTCAGGCTCCATAGCTGCAGCACGACTCAGCTACAATGAACTCGCGGTCGCTCACCATTCCTCGGGCCGCTCGGACAAAATGCCCAAGAAATCCCCCACGAGTTTCCGCAGCAGGAAGCTTGGCAGATCAAACTGCGCGAGAAGAGCCAAGCGCCCTCCGACGAAGGTCGTCCCGGTCGGCGAGCATCTCTTCCACGCTATGGCCGAGACCGCTCCGGCCGCCATCTACATCTATCACCTCAAGCGCGAGCCGCACTTCTGCTACGCCAATGCCGCCGCCGAGCGGCTCACTGGATACAGCCGCAAAGAGCTGCTGAAGATGAATGCAGTGGATGTCATTCATCCCGATTCCCGTGAATTCATCAGGAAAGTGATGGCCGCGCGCATCGCCGGCAAGCCTGTGCCGCCCAGCTACGAGGCCAAGGTTCTTACCAAGGATGGCCACGAGCGCTGGGGCGCCTTCAACACCAGCGTGATCGATTACCAGGGGGGACCCGCCGTTCTTGGCATCGGCTTCGACATCACGCAGCGCAAAGAGGCGGAAGAGGCGGTGCGGCTCAGCCATCAGCGCTACCGCGCCATCATGAAGCAGGCGGCGGATGCGATTTTCCTGCAGGACCGGCCCGAACGTTTCGCCGAGGTGAATGAAGCCGCTTCCCGGCTCCTCGGCTATTCCGAGGCCGAACTGTTGCAGCTCGACCCCCGCGATCTGTATACCGACGAGGACCGCGCCGCCACCTCGCAGCGCATGGCCCGCATGCGCCGCGGCGAGATTCTGGTGCGCGAGCGCGAGCTGCGCCACAAAGACGGCCGCTGGCTCAAGGTCGAGAGCACCGGCCAGGTCCTGGATGACGGCCGCTTTCTCACCGTCGTCCGCGACATCAGCGAGCGCAAACGCGCCGAGGCCGAACGCGAACGTCTCATCGACGAACTACAGGAAGCAGTGGGCAAGGTGAACACGCTGAGCGGTCTGTTGCCCATGTGCGCCTCATGTAAGAAGATTCGCGACGACCGCGGACACTGGAACTCCATCGAGGCCTACATCAGCGAGCGCTCACAAGCCGATTTCACCCACGGCATCTGCCCCGAGTGCGCCAAGCGCCTGTATCCGGAAGATTACAAGAAGTAGCCTGGACGAAAGAGGCTGGGTTTATTTCACGCCTACTGCCGCTCTTGCGCGTCGCTGGGCGTAAAGCGGAAATGCCTCCGCCAGCTCCAGTACCTGCTTCCTGACTCTGGCGAGAACAGCAGTGTCGTTGCGATGGTTCAGGGCGTCGGCGACCCAGCGGCCCACCTGCTGCATCTGCTCCTCTTTCATGCCGCGGGTGGTAAGCGCCGGAGTTCCCAGCCGTATGCCGCTGGGCCTGAGCGGCGGATTGGTATCGAAGGGGATCGCATTCTTGTTCACCGTGATTCCGGCCTCGCCCAGCGCTTTCTCGGCCTCGCTACCCAGCATGCCCTTGGAGAAGACGTCGACCAGCATCAGGTGCGTGTCAGTCCCGCCGGAGACGATGCGGAAGCCCTCCTCGGCCAGCGTCTGCGCCAGAGCTTTGGCGTTTGCCACGGTCTGCCGCGCGTAGTCCTTGAAGCCAGGCTGCATGGCCTCGAGGAAGCAGACGGCTTTGGCCGCGATGATGTGCACCAGCGGTCCGCCCTGGATTCCGGGGAAGACCACCTTATCGATCGCAGCAGCGAATTCATTCTTTGACAGGATCATTCCCGCGCGTGGCCCGCGCAGCGTCTTGTGCGTGGTGGAAGTCACGATCTGCGCGTGCGGGACCGGCGAAGGATGCACTCCGCCGGCGACCAATCCGGCAAAGTGCGCCATATCCACCATGTAGAGCGCGCCGACTTTGTCTGCGATCCGCCGCATGCGCGGAAAGTCGATGATGCGCGAATAGGCGCTGCCGCCGCCGATGATCAGCTTGGGCCGTTCACGCTCCGCGATCTGCTCCAGCTCGTCGTAGTCGATGGTCTCGGTGTCGCGCGTGACGCCGTAAGGGACCACCTTGTAGGTCTTGCCGGAGAAGTTCAGGTGATGCCCGTGCGTGAGGTGACCGCCGTGGGCAAGATTCAGTCCCAGGATCGTGTCGCCCGGTTGCAGCACCGCGTACATCGCCCCCATGTTGGCTTGTGAGCCGGCATGCGGTTGCACGTTGGCGTGTTCGGCGCCGAAAAGCTGCTTGGCGCGGTCGCGGGCGAGGTTCTCGACGATGTCCGCATATTCACAGCCGCCGTAATAACGCTTGCCGGGATAACCTTCGGCGTACTTGTTGGTGAACACCGAGCCCATGGCTTCGAGCACGGCTTCGCTCACGAAGTTCTCTGAGGCGATGAGCTCCAGCCCTTCGTGCTGCCGCGCCGCTTCATGGTCGAGCGCAGCGGCGATGGCTGGATCCACCTCTGAGAGAGGGCGCTGCATGGGGTCGTTCTTCATTGCGGGATAAGGCCGCTCCAGTGTATGCCAACGCGCGCTCACTGGCCAAGCTGGCTCCTCAACTGCTTGCCCCTGAGCAGTGTTTCGGACGCCTCGGGCCTTGTAAAATAGGCCCTCGCATCGCATAATCACGCGATTGGATTTCTGAGGTGCCTCATGCCGGTCAACGCAGCAACCCTGAACGCCCCGGTCATCAAAGAGTACAAATTCATCATCTTTGATACCTCGACTTACGCGGCCCGCATCACGCTGAATCATGCTCCTTACAACGTGCTGACCGTGCCCATGATGATGGAGATGACGCAGGCCATCGAGAGCCTCAACGGTCGCGGCGACATCAAGTGCATCGTGCTGGAGAGCTCGCAGAAGGCGTTTTCCGCCGGCATCTCGCTGGAGGATTCCAAGAGCGACCGCGTCTTCCAGACGCTGGATGCCTTCACCCGCATCTTTACCGCCATTCGCGATATCTCCAAGCCACTGATCGTCGCGGTGAACGGCGCCGCCGTCGGCGCCGGCTCCGAACTGGTGGCCTTCGGCGACATGGTGATCGCCACGCCCAACGCCAAGTTTGCCCAGCCAGAGGTGAAGATGGGCGTTTTTCCGCCATTTGCCGCCATCATGCTGCCGCAGCTCATCGGCCCGAAAAAGACCTACGAGCTGATTCTTACCGGCCAGGCGCTCAGCGCTGAAGAGGGCCTGCGCCTGGGCTTTGTGAACCGCGTGGTTCCCGAGAGCGAGCTGAAGGCCGCGGTGGATGACATTCTGGCCAAGATCGGCGAGTTCAGCGCACCCGTGCTGGAGATGACGAAATCCGTTATCGCACAGTCTCTGGGCCTGCCCTGGTCTGAGGCCATGAAGAAATCGACCGACATCTACCTCAACCAGCTCATGGACCTGGAGGACGTGCAGGAAGGCCTGCGCGCTGTGCTGGAAAAGCGCAAGCCGGTGTGGAAGAACAAGTAACAGATTATCTTAAGCAGCTCGCTACTTCCCCGGGATAGCGGCGGCTTTCTGCGGGACCTCGCTGCGTCCCATGCTGACATAAATCAGGCCGCTGGCTGTGACCGACTCTGGACGAAAGAGATTGCGCCCGTCGACCAGGATCGGATATTTCAGCTCCGCCCGCAGGCGCGCAAGGTCCAGTGCTGCGAATTCTTCCCAGTCGGTGAGGATCAGCAACGCGTCGGCGCTCCGCGCTGCGGCATAGGCATCGCTGGAAAAAGAGACATCCTGATTCTCAAAGACGCCGCTGGATCTCGACTTCTCCATCGCCGCCGGATCATAAGCCGCAATGCTGCAACCCTCTTTCAGCAGCAGCTGGATGATGGCGACGGCCTGCGACTCGCGAATATCGTCGGTGCCGCCTTTGAAAGCCAGGCCGAGCACGCCCAGCCGTTTGCCGCGCAAGCTCCATAGCGCGGAGCGCAGCTTGGCCATGAATCGCCGGCGTTGCTCATCGTTGATGCGCACTACTTCCTCCAGCAGGCGGAAGTCGTAGCCCGCGGACTGAGCTACAGCGCGAAACGCCTGAATGTCCTTGGGAAAACACGAGCCGCCGTAGCCGACGCCCGGGTTCAGAAAGCGCGAGCCGATGCGCGAATCGGCGCCGATCCCCTGGCGCACCTGGTCAATATCAGCGCCTACACCCTCGCAGATGGCTGCGACCGCATTGATGAACGAGATCTTCATCGCCAAAAAGGCGTTGCTGGCGTGCTTGATCAGCTCCGCGCTCTTGGCGCTGGTGACGATAAGACGAGCCGGCGCTGCGGGAGCGCCTTCGCCGATCGCCTCCTTCAATCCATAATAGGCGCCGCTGGTGAGCGGCTCATATATCTTCTGCAATAGCGCGATGCAGCGCGGACCCTCGGCGCCGATGACGATGCGGTCTGGATAGAGAAAATCTGTGACCGCCGTGCCCTCGCGAAGAAATTCAGGATTGGAGGCGACTTCGAATGAAGCGGCAGAGGCGCCGTTCAACTCCATCACCCGGCGGATGCCTTCACACGTAGTCGCAGGGACCGTGCTCTTCTCGACGATGACCTTATAGCCCGAGGCGTTTGTCGCCATCACCGCGCCGACTTCGCGGGCCACTGCTTCTATATAGGAAAGGTCAGTCTCTCCGCTCTCTGAGGGCGGGGTTCCCACCGCAATGAAAACGACTTCGCTGGCCTGCACTGAAGAGGCGAGTGAGGAGGAAAAGCGCAGCCTCTTTCCACGATGTCGCTGCAGCAGCTCCGGTAAGAAGCGCTCGTGGATGGGAACGTCGCCGCGCTCGAGGGCCCCAATGCGGCCGGAGTCATTATCCACGCAGGTAACGTCGTGACCCAGCTCGGCAAAACAGGCGGCGGCCACCAGCCCGACGTATCCCGAGCCAACCACGCACATCTTGATCATGCTCTCGCGAGCCTCCCCGGCGAAGACGGCGATGAAAATACCAAGGCCGCAGATTGTACAGGTTTGGCGAGCACGTTATTTCCAGTTTAGACTGAAAAGGTGAAGATTGCTCTGGGACAGATCAACCCTACCATAGGCGACTTCAGCGGCAACGCGGCCAAGATCGTTGAATTCTCGCGCCGGGCGCTCTCAGCCGGCGCCGGATTGATCTTATTTCCGGAAATGTCCGTTTGCGGCTATCCCGCGCGCGATTGGGTGGAGAAGCCCAAGTTCGTTGCCCGCAGCCGGGAAGCGGTTGAGTACATCGCCAAGGAGACCCGCGGAATCGCGGTGATCTGCGGCACCGTTACTCCCGCGACCGGCAAGACAGGAAAGACGGTCATGAACTCGGCCGTGCTGCTGCGGGATGGAGCTGTGGCCTTTGTGCAGTCGAAGATGCTGCTGCCGACCTACGACGTCTTCGACGAGATGCGGAACTTTGCGCCGGCGAGCGAGCAGGCGCTCCTCCCCTTCTGCGGCAAACAAATGGCGCTGACCATTTGCGAAGATGCCTGGAACGACAAGCAGTTTTGGGACCGGCAACTGTATCGCGTGGACCCGGTCGAGCAGCTGGTAAAAGCCGGAGGCAATTTTATTCTGAACATCTCCGCTTCCCCCTTCTGGGAGGGAAAGCGGGAGTTCCGCCGCGAGATGCTGGCCGCCATCGCCAAAGAGCGCAAGACGCCGGTGGTGATGGTGAACCAGGTTGGAGGCAACGACCAGCTCATTTTCGATGGCTCAAGCATCGTGCTGGCTCCCGACGGCCGCCTGGTCGCACAGGGCAAATCTTTCGAGGAGGACCTGATCTATTTTGATCCGGATACGCTCGAGGGCGAGATCCACCCGCAGGTCGAGGGAGTCGAGGCCAGTGTACATGCCGCGCTGGTGCTGGGGACCCGCGACTACGTCCACAAATGTGGATTCAAGAGTGTGCTCATAGGATTGAGCGGCGGCATTGATTCGGCCCTGACCGCCGCGATCGCTGTAGACGCCTTTGGCCCGGAATTCGTGACGGGAGTCGCCATGCCCAGCCCGTACTCCTCGCAAGGCAGCATCGATGACGCCAGGGAGCTGGCCAACAATCTGGGAATCAAGCTGGAGATGCTGAGGATCGATGACATCTTCGCCTCGTTCCGCAATGCTTTGCGAGATGTTTTCAAGGGCCTTAAGGAAGACGTGACAGAAGAGAATATCCAGGCCCGCATTCGTGGCACACTGCTGATGGCGCTGTCGAACAAATTCAATGCTCTGGTGCTTAGCACGGGAAACAAATCAGAGCTGGGGGTGGGCTATTGCACGCTTTACGGCGATATGTGCGGCGGCCTGGCAGTGATCTCCGATGTTCCCAAGATCTTGGTATTCCGCCTGGCCCGCTACATCAACTCGCGCCGGCCGGTTATACCGATCTCCACGCTGGAAAAGCCGCCTTCCGCCGAGTTGCGTCCGAACCAGAAAGACACTGACTTTTTGCCGCCGTATGACCTGCTGGATGCAGTCCTCGAGGACTACGTGGAGGAGAACAAGAGCACGGAGGAGATCGCGCGTGAGCATGGCTATGACGTTGAGGTGGTTCGCCGCATCGCGCAGATGGTGGAGCGTGCCGAATACAAGCGGCAGCAGGCGGCCCCCAGTCTGAAAATCTCCAAGAAAGCCTTTGGTATAGGAAGACGTTTTCCCATTGCGGCGAAGACGCAGATCTAGGGGCTGCTGTATACAGCCCCGGTGTTGGGTGGCGAAGTTATCGTCCAAGTTATGTGGCAATTGATTCGCGAGGTCCGGGAAAACCGTGAGCTCATCTGGGCCCTGGCGCTGAAGGAGCTGCGCGTCCGGTACAAGCGCTCTGCGCTGGGATTCGTGTGGGCGCTGCTTAACCCGTTGCTCATGATGGCCATCCTGACCATGGTCTTTTCCACCATAGCCCGGGTAGCGCTCCCGTACTACCCGGTCTTTCTCATCAGCGCACTGTTGCCGTGGACTTTTTTCTCGCAGGCGCTCAGCTATTCGGTAGAGTCGATCGTAGTAAATTCAGAGCTGCTGAAGAAGGTACGCGTGGCCAAATGCGTGTTTCCCCTGGCCGCGCTGATCGCCAACAGCATCAACTTTGTCCTTTCCCTCATACCCCTGCTGCTGATCCTGCTGGTCTTGCGCTTTCCCTTTCACTGGACGTGGGTGCTTCTGCCGATTCCGCTGCTGGGGCTGCTTCTTTTCACGGCGGGATGCGCGTTCTTCTTTGCGGCGGCCAACGTCTTCTTCCGCGATGTGAGCCATGTGGTGCAGGTCGTGCTCTCCGGCTGGTTCTATCTTTCTCCGGTTTTATATTCCATCGAGTTTTTGCCGCAAAAGTATCACACTCTGTTTCGCCTCAACCCCATGCTGTATTTGCTGAACGGCTTCAGGATGGCCATCTACTACGGGCAAGTGCCGACCCTGATGAACATGGGCGCATCGGTCGGGGTGGGCCTGCTTACCCTGATGGCCGGCTACGGCATCTTCCGAAAGTATGAGAAGGTGTTCGTCTTTTATTTGTAGCTTTCCGGGTTGTTCTCCTGTCACGCACGCTTGCGAGGAGAGCACAAAACAAAATATGATGAGAGTTTGTCTTATCCAGTCGGTTGGAGTCTTTCTCTCCTTCAGTGGAAAGAAGCGATCGTGCTCGAAATGGCATAGCTAGCGTAGATGGAGTTTGCGCTGGGAGGAGCAAGCTTTGAAGGTATTCATCACGGGAGGCGCGGGATATGTAGGCAGCACGCTGACTGCGCGGCTGCTCGAAGGCGGTCATAAGGTCGTTGCTTTTGACAACTTGATGAGCGGTGGCCGGAGCATCCTGCCATTCTTCGCCAATCCGGCCTTCGAGTTCATTAGAGGCGACATTCGGGACAAAGCGCTGCTGGGCCAGGCGGTCAAGGGCGCAGACGCCATCGTGCACCTGGCGGCGATCGTGGGATATCCGGCGTGCAAACGGGACCCGCGGCTGGCCGAAGAGGTGAATATTGACGGGACTATGAACCTGCTCGCGGTGCGAGTCCCTTCACAAAGGATCCTGTATGCGTCTACGGGCAGCAATTACGGCGCGTACGCCGGCGGCTTGTGCACAGAAGAAACGCCGTTGAATCCGGTATCGCTGTATGGCACTTCGAAGACAAAGGCAGAGCAGGCCATCATGAACGAGGGCAACGCCATCTCTTTCCGCTTCGCCACCGCCTTCGGAGTCTCGCATCGCATGCGTCTCGATCTGCTGATCAACGATTTTGTCTACCGCGCCCTCCGGGAGAAGAGTCTGATCCTTTACGAAAAAGAGTTCAAACGGACGTTCATCCATGTGCGCGACATGGCGCGGGCTTTCGTGTTCGGCCTCGAACACTTCGAAGCCATGAAGGATGAAGTCTTCAACGTAGGCTCGGAGACGATGAATTTCAGCAAGCAGGACATCGCCGAGAAGATCCAGAAGAAGATCCCGTTCTATCTTCACTTTGCGGATGTGGGCAAGGATGAGGATCAGAGGAACTACGAGGTCTCCTACGAGAAGATACGCAAGCACGGGCTCACCACCACCATCGACGTGGACCAGGGGATCGACGAACTCATTCGCGCCTGTGCCGTGATCGATCTGCGATCCGAGTTCTCCAACGTCTAGCCGGCATGAGCTTCTGGCAGAACAGGCGAGTAGTGGTGACCGGTGGCTCAGGCTTCCTGGGCAGCCACGTTGTCGAGCTCCTGGAGAAGCGCGGGGCCGAGGTTCTGGTGCCGCGGAGTCGTGAGTACAACCTGCAGTCGCTGGAGTCCGGGCTTCGCTGTTTTGAGGCCTTCCATCCGCAACTGGTGATCCATTCCGCGGCCTACTATGGGGGGATCGGATTCAATCAACTGTATCCCGGCAAGATCTTCTACGAAAACCTTGTAATGGGTGCGAGCGTCATGGAAGCTGCGCGGCGCAGCGGAGTCGAGAAATTCCTTGGCGTGGGAACTGCGTGCTCCTACCCTGGCTATCTCGAAGGCGAACTGAATGAAGACAGGCTTTGGGACGGTCCACCGCACGAGAGTGTCATTAACTACGGGCTGACCAAAAAGATGATGGCGGTGCAGGGTTGGGCCTATAAGAAACAATATGGATTCAATGCCATACATCTCGTTCTGACGAACCTATACGGCCCGCGAGACACCTTCTTGGAAGAGCGCGCCCACGTGGTCTCGGCACTCATCAAGAAGTTCGTGGATGCCAAGCAGCAGAGGAAAACAGAGGTAGAGGTTTGGGGAACCGGCAGGCCCATTCGCGAATTCCTTTATGTGGAAGATTGTGCGGAGGGGATCGTACGCGCAGCCGAGACCTACAATGAAACACAGCCGCTCAATGTCGGCTGCGGCAAAGGGACGATGATCCGCGAGCTGGTGGAACACGTGCAAGACCTCACCGGATATCAGGGCAACGTGCGTTGGAACACGTCCAAGCCTGATGGGCAGATGAAAAAGGTACTTGACGTCACGCGTATGCGCCAGGCATTAGGCTGGGAGCCGCCAACGGATTTGCCGACGGGGCTGCGAAAGACCATCGATTGGTATATCGCCAACAAACAAACGGCTGATCTGCGGCATTGATGCAACGTGAAGCTGCAAGAGCAGGACTCTGACACGCAGGAAGAACTCGCATGATCTCGATCATCACCTACGGAAGGAACGATAACTACGGTTTTAATCTTGCCAAGCGCACTTCCATGAGCTTCAACAGCCTGGCCGAGATCCTTACCGAGGAGGACGAGATCTTCTTCGTGGATTACAACACGCCAGGACACCTGCCGACACTGCCGGAAGACATCTGGGATACTTTCACGGAAAAGGCGCGGCGCGTCATCAAAGTGATCCGGGTCTCTCCGGAGATTCATAAGCAGGTCAGGAAAGACTCCCCGCTCCCGATCCTTGAAAATGTCTCACGCAACGCGGCCATCAGGCGCTCCAATCCGGCGAATCACTGGATGCTTTCCACCAATCCCGACGTGCTGCTGGTGCTGGCTGAGCGATGGAAGAACCTCAGTGAATTGCTGAGCACTTTGAAAGATTCGTTCTATGAGCTGCCGCGCTTTGATATTCCAGAGAGCGTTTGGGGTTCGTTGTCGCGGTTTGATCCGAAGAGCAACTTGTCGGCCTTGCGCGACTGGCTGGTGGCGAACCGCGCTGCCATTGCGGAAACCGTTCCCGACCACCGCTTTCAGAAATACTACCTGTTCGACGCTCCGGGAGATTTTCAATTGGCGCCACGTGAGTTTTTTTTCCTCTGCCGCGGCTTTGACGAATCCATGAACATGTACTTTCACTCGGATTCCAACCTGGCCAAACGCATGTGGATGCTGAATGGCGAGAAAACAGACCACCTGCTCGACGACATTTGGGTCCTGCATCAGGACCACTATCTGAGCGGAGAATGGACTTCGCGTGTGGGCAGCATTAAGCATAACGACTATGTCCTTAAAGTCGAGCGGCAGGATCAGATCGAGGCCAACAACGAGTCTGACTGGGGCCTGCCGAACGCCGATCTGCCGATGTTCACTCTTGCAGATCAAATGCGCCAACGCAGGCAGGTAGCCTTTGTGAAGCTCCCGGATTCCAACGGGGATTTGAAGCTAAGCAGAGAGATCGACTGGAAGATGCAGCCAGTGTATCGCCTGCATCACTACGATCCAGACGTGATCACTCTTTACTTGCGCGAGATCCTGCAAGTCATCTCTCCCAGTTCGCAGCTGGTCTATCTTGGCCAAAACCAGCAGACACTGCAGCAGATCCGAAGGATCTGGTCTGCCATCGCGCCCAGCGCCCCGGAGGTCATCGACGCGGCGAGCTGGCATGCTGATTTCATGGGAATCACGCCCGATGTCCTGCTCACCGATTTCTATTACCAGCGAAGCGAGGCGAGCGAAAAGAGCATTCAAATGGCCGAGGAACGGATTCACGAACAATACGCAAAGAAGCGGATTAGCGAGTCCCAGGCTTTCGAAGAAATGGCGCGCTTTGCGGACAACGCCGACAGCGTCAACCTGGAAAGAGCGTTGCTACCGCTCTGGCACAGGACCGTCCGTCACATGAAGTTTCGCCCCGGCGCTTACATAATCCTGATGGGCTGTAACAGCTATGTGAACGTTTACGCAAAGTTCCAGGAGGTCATTGCGTTTCAAACGGGCGCACTCACCGATGCTGCACTGTTGCCCCGGCTCCACGCTTTTTACCAGGGGCTGAAGTACCGCTTCGGGTCTCTGACTGAGGAGGGTCTTGAGGTTCCGCGCAAGGACCTTCCTTCCGTCCTCAAGGCGATCCTGGCGGTACGGATGGTGAAGCGCCGGGTTTGCAAGAAGCTAATTGGCCATAACAGCTTCATGGGGCTTCTATACTTCAACTACATTCAACGGCGAATCAAGGAACTGCTCAGAAAATCCAATCTTGAGAATCTTTATATTCATCACCGTCTGGTGATCATGCGAGTCAAGTCCACAGAGGCACCAGCCTCCGCAGCTGTGGCATCCAGGAAAACCGCAGCCTGATCTTTCCATTCCGGAAAGTGACGAGGGCGCTTCGCAGCGATTGTGACTATTCAAACGGTACGGCTTGGGCGGGACACCGCCTGCAAGCGCCATACAGTGGGCCTTCCTTGAGCCGGCGTCGCAGCGTAACGAAAGCCGGGGAATTCCAGTACGCCATGAATGGCTGTTTCCCGTTGAAGCGCACACTCTCAAAGCCCGGTACCTCTCTCATGTAGCAGCACGGGATCATGCGGAAGTTGAAGTCATTGAGAATAAGGTCGTGATAGACGAAGTAGCAGTGAAAATGGGCCTTTCGGCCAAATGGATTGGAATCGTCAAAAAGGTCGAAGGCGGCTGCAGCCCCTTCCAGCGGCCTGCCCATCTCTCCCTCAAAGTCTTCGGAATAGAAACTCCGCACGGCCTTGTCCTTCATCGAGGTTTTCCGCTCATTGTAGGAAGGTGGGTTGAGCTGCACCAGTTCCTCCAGTCGTTTAGATAGAACCGGCGCGCTCCAGCTCACCGGATCGGCCACCACATTGGCCTTGGAAGCAGCGATGGCAACTTTGGCAGCCGCCACATGCGCGGGGAACTCAGGATGAAGATAGGGAGGCAAGAGGTGGTAGTTCAGGCCTTCGGGCCACACTTCGATGGGCATGAGCGTGCGTAGGTATATGTTGTCGACTCCGAGTTCATTTCCCAGGGAGACAAAGTCCGCTGCTTCCTGAATATTGTCGCGAGTAAGCACAAAAGAGATGTTGACAAAGATCTTGGGCTGGGAGGGGTGGCGGGAATCACGGGTGTGGATGAGGTAGCGGATGGCTTCCAGGACATTTCCAAAAGCATCCGCTCCGAGCCCCATCACTACGTCATGTGTCTTAGCGGTTGCGGCATTCAGACTGATGTTGTAGGTGGTGATGTGCACGCTTTCCAGGGCTTTGCGCCTCCGCTCCAGGAAAACACCATTGGTGATAATGTAGGACTGGGCGCGGCTATCGGTATAGGAGCCGATCCTGGCGAAGACCTCTTCGCACTGGGGATGAGCAAGCGGTTCGCCGTGTCCGGCAATGCCGATAAGGCGCGCATGGCGCAGCACCTCCGCAAAGTTGTCAATCTCCTCTAAGCCGACCACGCGTGTGCCCGCAAGCCAGGAGGTGCAAAAAGTACACCGCGCGTTGCAAACGTCAGCTATCGGAATCGTGACGTTCCACGGGTAGGTGGAAAGTTCAGCCACGCCGTTTAGATATTCCCACCAGTTAACGAAGTAATTGGCCAGCCACGGATCGTGTCCGTATTCGCTTCTAATCTCTTCTGGGGATAGCTTCGCCAGCGCCTTAACTAGGTTTTGCTCGCTGAGCTGGGGCAGGGTCTTGATCAAAGGAGGCTCATGATGCGCAACGGCGTTGGGCACCGTTGCCACCGTGGAGGCTGGCTCCGTATTACGTCGGGATCGTCTGAGGAGAAATCGCATCAGTGGTTAGGCGAACAGCCCGTTCGCATTACCAGCAATTATAGTTACTTTCCCGCCAGCCCTTTCTCGTTTTAATCTGCTGCGACCACCGCGTGCCGGGCGACTTGAGCTGGTTGCGTTCGACTTGTTGTCGACCATGCCGCCGGCGACGCCGTGATGGAATGCTCCACGGTACAATTGAGAAGAGCTCTCTTAAAGTACAGCATCTGCGGATTGCATATGGCCTCCCCCAACCTGGCGCTACAAATCCCGCCTTCGCAGTCGGAGCAGCAACCCAAGAACCATCCCGTGTTCGGGCGATTCAGCATTTTTAAGGGGGATGTGCCGAATGGATACTTCGCGAATTTCCTGGGCGTGCTCACCCGCCTGGACTACTTCAACCTGGACCGCCCTGAGATTGCCGAAGGCTATCACAAGAACTACCCGCATTTCGACGAACTCTACTTTGAGTGGATCGACCTTTTGCAGGCTGTTGTGAGCGCCGAAGACCACTTCACCCTGATCGAGCTAGGTGCCGGCTGGGGGCGCTGGATGGCGAACGCAGTAGCAGCGCTAAAGCAGTCGAACAACCTGCCCTATACCCTCATCGGTGTCGAAGCTGAGCCTACCCATTTTCGTTGGATCACGGAGCACCTAAGCAGAAATGGTGTTGACCTGAATCGCTGCCAGCTCATTGAAGCCGCCGTGACGGCTGAAGAT
>Ga0187777_10000587_pt1 | contig 24456 bp, 17 predicted proteins | sample 1015_Q2_SP5_10_M_FD_132416 | JGI IMG/M metagenome (GOLD analysis project Ga0187777, IMG submission 132416) | Tropical peat soil microbial communities from peatlands in Department of Meta, Colombia - 1015_Q2_SP5_10_MG | ecosystem: Environmental > Terrestrial > Soil > Wetlands > Peat | place... | reverse complement strand
GACTTTATGTCGTGCTTTACGCAGTATCCAAAGGCGGACGCACCAACTCCATACAGGGTTCAACACCTTGGTAATGTGAGGTCCGACTGCAAAAATCGTCAGGAAACCGAACACCACGAAGGACACTTACGCTGCTTCTATCACCCACGAATCAAGCGCTACAGGCAGTTGTTTTCTAGCGTTCAGGTAGATCAACGTCCCGGACGCAGCGGTTAGCGCGGCGGTCTGCCAGCCGCTTGCTTTCAGAATCTCTAGCCACTTGGGGTCGGCGGTCATCACCTTCACTTGTTCACTATTGCTCGCCATTCGGCCAACTCTTTTTCCAAGTCTTTAGGCGCGACTTTTCCACTCAAGGTGTCGCGAACGTGAAGGAATGCGAAGTCAGTAGTAATTCGTCTATTGAGAGGCTCTTTGTAAAATTCATCGATTCCCGAAAGCAATTTTACCTTGTCAACATCGTCAAAGTTGTAGCGTTCGGCGAGCGCGGAGAGGTTGAGAATGGCGGACATCTGGGAGTCGAACTTAGGACCGGGGGTGAGTTCCTTAGAATTTTGCTTGACGAGGCCGAGCAACATCTGACGAACACTCGTCATTGCAGAAACGTAACCGTCTACGAAATGCCATTTGGAATCCGGCGAAAGTGTATCCCACCACGCACCATTGTTCAGCACCCGCAGCCACGGGTTTTCAGGTTGTGTGGTTTCCTGAGTCGCGCTCTGCATTGCCGACTGGCCTCGTGCCGTTCCGTGAGGGAAGATGAGGACCAAAAAGCAGAAAACCCACGGGACAAGTTTCGACATGTGAAAGGGTGCTCCTACTGGGGGCATCGTTGTTGCAACTCGACCCACTTGACTCAACTCTACCACGTAGACGGACGTTCGTGAGTCGCGTTATCTGATTCCAGTCTGAGACCTCCGAGTCCCGTTCAGTCTTTCACAACCTGCCACTCACCCACCAACGCTGTTTGATCCGCGGGTGGCTCACTGATTTCTTGTTTCCCGTACAAACTGAGCTACTAGGGTGGCCTACTCTTTGCGGTTTTTGCAAAGGGTGGGCAACTCTTCTCCCTCTGTCCATACGATGCATTCTCTTGTCTCCGCCCATCTTCTCTCTACTTCCACTTATCCATCGCCAACAGGCCTTGCCCCGGGCTCTGAGCCTGAACCTTCTATCTCACTTTCTCGCTGACGGAATCCGATCAGGCTGTGTTGCGACGCCTTCCCGCTTCAACACGTGCAACGCTTTCTCCACAACTTATCTTCTGCCCTTCCTGAGGTTATAATCCCGGAACTTATGTCTCTTGGTCCAGGCACAAGACTCGGGCCCTACGAGATTACGTCGGCGCTGGGCGTAGGCGGCATGGGTGAAGTGTATCGAGCCCGAGACAGCCGCTTGGGTCGCACGGTGGCGATTAAGGTCTTGCCCCAGCGCCTTCTGGAGAAACCCGACCTGCGCAGAAGCCTGGATCGCGAAGCCCGCGTCATCTCCCAGCTTTCCCATCCCAACATCTGTACGCTCCACGATATCGGCCAGCATGAAGGAACGGACTTCCTGGTGTTCGAGTTCGTGGAAGGAAAGACGCTGCGTGAAGTGCTAGCCTCCGGAACACTGCCGGTGCAGACGACCATCCAGATCGCTGTACAAATTGCGGAAGGCTTGGCCAAAGCGCATGAAGCCGGAATTGTCCATAGGGATCTAAAGCCGGAAAACCTGATGGTTTCTCCTGAGGTCGTGAAGATACTCGATTTTGGCTTAGCCACGCTCGGACTTGGAGATGGAGAAGAGAACACAACCTGCACGGACCTGAGCGCACAAATGCAACCGGGCCGCCTCTTGGGCACCTTCAAATATATGTCGCCGGAACAAGCGAATAGCCTTCCGCTCGATTTTCGGTCCGATCAGTTTTCCTTCGGCACGGTGCTTTACGAAATGGCTGCCGGCAAGCACCCTTTTCAAAAGGCAACAGTGCCGCAGACGTTGTTGGCGATCATACAAGAGGAACCCAAAACGATTGGCTCGTTGAATCCGGAGGTTCCTCCTCCCTTGTGCTGGGTGATCGAGCGCTGCCTGGCCAAGGAACCGGAGAAACGGTATTTCTCCACTCGTGATCTGGTTCGAGATTTGGTCGCCATCCGTGACCGCCTCTCGGATTTACAACTCAGACGTCAGGAAATGCACCCGAGCAACCTGCCTGTCCCGAGCGCTCCACTGGTGGGGCGCGAATCGGAGCTGGCCTCCCTCAGGGATCTCTTGCTCCGCCGCGACGTTCGCCTGGTCACCATTACCGGCCCCGCTGGAATCGGCAAATCGCGATTGGCCGTCGCGCTGGCAACGGAAATGGCCGAGCAATTTCCTCTCGGCGCGTATTTCGCCACGCTCGCCCCGGTCACGGATGCCAACCTGATTCCATCCGTCATTGCGCAGGCGCTGGGAGTTCGATTGACCAAAACCCAATCGCCTTTGGAGATAGTGAAAGAGCACTTGTGTAGTTCTCCCACCACCCCCCTGCTGCTTCTGATCGACAATTTCGAGCACCTGCTCGCTGCCGCCCCTGTTCTGGCCGAACTCCTGGCTCTCACTTCCAATCTGAAGCTTCTCGTAACCAGCCGCGCGGCCCTGCATATCTACAATGAACACGAGTTTCCTCTCGCTCCGCTTGCCCTGCCCGAAGCCAGGAATTTGCCTGCTCCTGAGGCGCTCTCCGAATACTCGGCCATATCCCTCTTTGTTCAGCGAGCTGGCGCCGTCAAGCCTGACTTCAGGCTTACGCAGCAGAACGCGGCCGATGTAGTGGAGATCTGCACCCGGCTCGATGGTTTGCCTCTTGCCATTGAGCTTGCTGCTGCGCGCGTCAAGCTCCTGTCGCCTTCTGCCATGCGCACGCGCCTTGCCAGCCGGTTGCAGCTGCTTACGGGCGGCTCGCGCGATCTTCCTGCGCGCCAACAAACTCTTCGGCAAGCCATCGATTGGAGCCACGACCTTCTCAACGAATCGGAACAAAAGTTGTTTCGAAGGCTGTCTGTCTTTGTCAGTGGGTGCACGCTGGAAGCCGTCGAATCCGTCTGCGACACCCGGCAAGACCTTGGACTCGATGTGCTCGATGGAATGGCCTCGATGGTAGACAAGAGTCTCGTTCGCCAGATCGAGCAATCCGACGGCGAGCCGCGCTTCGTCATGCTCGAGACCATTCGCGAGTATGCTCTCGAAAAATTGGCCGCGAGCAAAGAAGAGCCTCAGACCCGCCGTGCCCACGCCGCCTACTGTCTTGTACTGGCTGAAGAGGGAGCCTCCGGCGACTCCTACAGAAAGCTCACCGGATGGCTCGACCGCTTTGAGATCGAGCACGACAATTTTCGCGCTGCCCTCGACTGGCTCACGGAAACCGGTGCGGCGGAGTGGGGATTGCGTCTGGGTGCGGCACTTTTCCGGTTTTGGGAGACGCGTGAATTCCTTGCGGAAGGGCGCGACCGTCTGGGAAAGCTGCTCAATCTACCCGGTGCATCCGCGCCAACGATTCCGCGGATGCGGGTGCTTTTCGCGGCCGGGGTCCTGGCTGGCGGGCAAGGTGACTTCGGTGCCGGTGAATCATTCCTGGGCGAAAGCCTCGACGTCGCTCGGCAGTTAGGCGATAAGCAAGGCATGGCCGTTTCCCTGAACGCCCTTGGCGTGAGCGCCCGTGACAGCGGCGATTTTGCTGCTTCGTCGGCTTTCTTCGAGCAGAGCCTCGCGTTGTGGCGAGAACTGGACGATGCCCGGGCGGTTGCCCGGGCGCTTAGCAATCTGGCGAGCATCGCCAACTTGCGCGAGGATTATTCGCACGCGCATGCCCTCTACGACGAGTGCCTGTCCATCTTTCATAAACTCAAGGACAGCACGGGAATTGCCTGGGCTCTGAATCATCAAGGGGACGTAGCGCGAGACCAAGGCGACTCTCAGGCCGCGCAGTCCTTGTACCAGTCAAGCTTGGCCATGTTCCGCGAGCTGGACGACCGCTGGGGAATTGCGGGTTCGCTGGCCGATCTTGGCAATCTCGCTCGCGAACAAAGAGATTACCGCGCTGCGGATTCTCTCTATCGCGAAAGCCTGGGCATATTCCAGCAGCTCGAGCACAAGCGCGGCATCGCCAGGCTCTTGGAGTCCTTTGCCTGCTCTGCGGCAGAGCAGGCGGAGCCGGAGCGCTCTTTGCGTCTTGCCGGCGCAGCCGCGGCCCTTCGCGAAAGCATCGGCGCACCTCTGACACCGACAGAGCAGTCGAAACTGGAACGCACTCTGGAGCCAAGTCGGCGGGGGCTGGCCACCGCTGCAAGCAGAACGGCATGGCTGGAAGGCTGGGTTATGCCAGTCGAAAAGGTTATCGGGGACTTGCTGCGGCCCGCGGCTACTTCCGGTTAAACCTGAAAACTCTGTCGGTACAAATCCTATTCCGCCGTTGTCGGGTCGATTAGCCGCCGCACGGCCGATATGCGGTTCGCTGGGATTCCGGCGCGTTTGGCGTGATCGCGGATGGTCACCTCGTCGGGAGCCAGATAGACGCAGTAAATCTTGTCGCCGGTGACATAGCTTTGCAGCCACTGGATTTGCGGACCGATCGCCCTTAGAGCTTCTATGGATTTTCGAGAGGCCTCCTTTATTTCCGCATCGGACATGTTTCCCACGCCGGGTATTTCGCGCTCGATCACAAATTTCGGCATGCACCTACCTCCGGTAGAGGAATGCTAGCAAGGGAACAGGCTTGCTACAATACCGTCTATTCTCGGTCTTCTTGCCGAGGTTATGCTGAGCAGGATTCAGCTGGGAGGATAGGATGGATCTCAAGTCGGTTCAGAAACCCTTGAAGGATAAATATCGCAGCGACCCGTCCGCCTCCAAAATTACCTTGAAGGCGAAAGGCGGCCAGACGGAAACGCCCATTGCCTGCAGCGTCGCCATCGGACGCGCCGTTTATCAAGCCCAGGCCCATTCCGGCGTCGGGGGCGCGGGTACGGCCGCCTGTTCCGGCGACCTGCTCCTCGGCGCTCTATCGGCCTGCGCTCAAATCACGTGTCAGATGGTCGCCGAGGCCATGGGGATACCGATCAAGGCCATCGAGGTAACTGTGGAAGGAGATTTGGATCTCCGCGGCACCCTTGGTATTGCGAAGGACGTGCCGGTCGGCTTCGACAGCATCCGGCTCCGCTTCAACATCAACGCGCCAACCGCAACACCCGAACAGCTGCGTGCTTTGCAGGAGAAAACGGAACAGTATTGCGTCGTAATGCAAACCTTGGTTCAACCACCACCCCTGCAAACCGAATGGACCAACTCCCAATAGCCTGGGCACGGCCCGCTCAGCCGCGCCTCATTCCGTGCGCAGAGCAATCGTTGGATCCACGCTAGAAGCACGCCAAGCTGGCTGAAAGCCGGCAAACAACGCCACAAGGAGAAGAAGCAACGAAACGTCGGCCACGGTTGGTAGGTCGCCAGCAGAGATACCAAAGAGCATGCTGGCGATGAGCCGGGTAGCCACAAGGGCCGCGGGAATGCCGATGGCTATGCCGAACAGCGCGGTCACGAGCGTTTCTTGGAGTACCATCCAGAGAATATTTTCCCGTTGTGCTCCCAGAGCGACACGAATACCGATCTCACGGGTCCGGCGAGTCACCGTATAGGACATGAGCCCATATAAGCCGATGCAGGCAAGCAACACCGCAAGGAAGGCAAAGAACCCCGAGAGCATGGCGATGACGCGCTCTTTTGACAATTGCTGGGTCATCACTTCCGCAATCGTTCCGGTCCAGAACGGATATTCGCGTCCTAGCGACTCAATTTCATGCGCCACCGCTTTTGCGACTTTTTCCGGTGGTTCCTTAGTGTGCACGATAAGGCCACCCCATACTGGTGAAATTTGCAGATAGGAAAGATAAATCACCGGTGCGGCCTGATCGCGAAGATCGAAAATCCGTGCATTCCCGGCGACGCCCACGATTTCGATATTTCGTTTTGCTGCGATGCGAATACGCTTCCCGATGGCGTCGCCGTTCGGGAACAGTCGTTCCGCGAGGCTGCTGCTCACGATTGCAACAGGGGGATGCTGTTCATCATCTGTCGGAGTAAAGTCTCTGCCGCGAACCAGTGGAATTCCCAGCGTTTTGAAAAAAAAGGGGGCGATCATCGTTCCATACGACCTCACCTTGACTGTCGTGGCGGGTTCGCCTGGCTCGGGAGAAACGTCGTCTTGCCAACCTAGCTCCCGGCCACCAACCATCGAATTGTTTGCATAAGTAGCAGAGAGCACGCCGGGTAAGCGGGAAACATTTTCCAGCAGTTGGTCGTGATAGCTGTTCTTGTCCAATTCTTGGTATGCGCCCGGCCTCGGATACAGGCTGACCTCCAGCACGTTGTCCATCTGGAATCCGAGATCAGCGGAACGCAATCTTTCAAGGCTTTTCGCTAGAAGTCCTGCGCCTAGTAGCAAGACGAGCGAAAAAGCAATCTGTGAACTGACCAGAATTCTCCCCAGCTTGCTGGTTCTCTCTGCCGAACTGTGTGTGCCCTCCTTCAGCGCGTCCGCGGGATTCAGAAGTGAGCACCGCCATGCAGGCACCATGCCGAATAGAATCCCCGTGAACACCGCGAGAACGACAGTGAAAGAAAGGACCCGCAAATCGGGGCGCAGATCGAGGGCGACAAGCATCGGACTCCCCTGTGTGATGAGAAGCAAGAGAAGACGGCACGCCCAGTAGGCGAAGGCCAGCCCCAAAAGGGCGCCAGAAAGGGAAAGAGCCAGACTTTCGGTCAATACCTGACGCATCAATGACCAGCGGCTCGCACCAAGAACCACGCGCATGCTCATCTCATTGCTGCGAGCTGCGGCATGCGCCAGCAGTAGATTCGCCAGGTTCAGGCAAGCAACCAGCAACGTTAATCCGGCCAGGCCAGTGAGAACGGAGAGAGGCCTCGCAAACTGGGAGCGCAAGTCTTCGGCGACGCCCACGGAAGCCGATGAGACATCCAGGCGCATCGAGAGATAGATTTGCAGCAGGGACCCCTGGCGCGTGTCCGCGGTTGCCCGAAGCGCTTCCGGCCAGAACGACTGCAGTTGTGCTCGAGCCTGCTCGATGCTGACGCCGTCCTTTAACCGGCCGATCGCAAACAGCCAATAGGCCCCACGCCTTTCGAGGTCGGAGTTTCCATCCTCGACTAGGGGCGCGGCGGTAATCGGCAAGGTGATTTCTGGTGGCTCCCCTCTCGTCAATCCGGTAAACCCCCTTGGAGTCACTCCTGTGATAGTGAATGGATATCCCTCGACGCGAATCTGCTTGCCCACAACATCGGGCGCGCCTCCAAGATGGCGCCGCCAGAACTCGTAGCTGATTACAGCCGCATCCGACGGCGTGCCGCTACCCGGATCAACATCCGCCGGTGTGAAGAGTCGGCCCAGATACGGAGCCACGCCGAGCTCCGAATAGAAATTTCCCGTGGCCCAAAGCACGTGGTTCTGCGAAGGGACTCCGTTCGCTTCCACATTGAGTAGCTTTCCGGCGTGCCACTGGTATCCCAGATCGACTCCGATCAATCCGCTGAAAACACGCTGGCCACGCTCGAGCTCCTGGAACATGCGATAAGAGAAGGGAACCTTGCTGCCGAGTCGGACCAGGGAAACCTGGACAAGCCTGTTGGGCTGGCGCGCGGGGATACTGCGAAGAAGTAGGGCATTGATTAACGTGAAGATGGCTGTGTTCGCCCCGATTCCCAGGGCTAACGAAAGTACGGCGACCACCGTGAAGCCGGGATTCCTCCTCAGCACACGGAAAGTGTTACGCAGACCTTGCCAAAGCGTGCTCATGGGGACCACTTGCGAAACGAAGCGTCAGGGCACCTCTTCCCGTTTACCCCAGCCGAGGTCCTCTTTCAAGCTCCCCATTCCTGCTAAGGCCGCAAGAGTATCCCCCCTGCCAAATCCTGATAGTTGCAGCGAGTCACACTGCAGGACATTGTGATCGCCAACACGGCATTTTGTCCCCGAGAAGTACTGTAATGACGACCTGCTTGCGCAATCTCCAGCCAGCCAACTTCCCTAGTTGCCTTGGTTGCGTAGATGGATTTATAAATAGGGCCAAGAATCGGTTCTGCGAGGCTGCCATGATAAAAGAACAGACACCACCAGCAGCGTCTTCGCCGGAGTGCACGGAGCAGCGGCGTCTGAATGAAGCACGTGAAAAGGGCATTCCGTGGAAGAAATGGGGCCCTTACCTTAGTGAGCGGCAATGGGGCACGGTTCGCGAAGATTACAGCGATAACGGCAATGCCTGGGACTATTTCACGCATGACCAGTCCCGCTCTCGGGCCTACCGCTGGGGAGAGGACGGAATTGCCGGCATATCGGATGACAAGCAGTTGCTCTGTTTCGCCATCGCCATGTGGAATGGCCGCGATCCCATCCTGAAAGAGCGTCTGTTCGGCCTGACCAACAGCGAGAGCAATCACGGGGAAGACGTAAAAGAATACTACTTCTATCTCGACAGCACGCCCACGCACTCCTATATGAAGTATCTGTACAAGTATCCGCAGCGCGAATATCCCTATCGTGAGCTCGTGGAAACGAATCGCCGCCGCACGCGGGAAGAGTTCGAGTATGAACTCCTCGATACCGGAGTGTTCGACGACAACCGGTACTTCGACGTCTTCGTGGAGTATGCAAAAGCCAGCCCCGAAGACTTGCTGGTCCGCATCACAGTGCATAACCGCGGCCCTGAGTCGGCTGCGCTTCATCTGCTTCCCACGCTGTGGTTCCGCAACACATGGACCTGGGAGAAGCATGCGTCGAAGCCAGTTCTCGGGAAGGTTGCCAGGGGCGTGCTCCACGCTTCCCACGAAAAGCTCGGCGACCGTTTTTTAATGTGTGATGACGATCCGGAGTTGCTGTTCACCGAAAACGAATCCAATGCCGCACGTTTGTGGGGCCAAGCGAATCCGTCTCCCTACGTAAAGGACGCCTTCCACGAATACGTGATCGCTGGCAAACGGGAGGCCGTGAATCCCGCGGCCACGGGAACGAAAGCTGCAGCGCACTACGTTTTGGAAGTGCCCGCGGGAGGATCCAAGTCCGTTCGCTTGAGGCTTAGTTCGCAATTGACAACCAACCTGTTCGAGCGATTTGACGAAGCCTTCTCGCAGCGGCTCGGGGAAGCGGACGAGTTTTTTGACTGGATCTCGCCGCGCTCCTTTACGGAAGACCAGTGCCGCGTACACCGCCAGGCCCTCGCGGGCATGCTCTGGACCAAGCAGTATTACTACTTTGATTTGGACCGCTGGCTCGACGAGCACGACGCCCACCCGTTGATGGGCTCCGGCCGGCATCCTCATTTGCGCAACGCCGAATGGTTCCACATGCTCAATAGCGACATCATTTCCATGCCCGACAAATGGGAATATCCATGGTACGCGGCATGGGACCTCGCTTTTCATACCGTGGCGCTGTCACTGGTTGACTTCGACTTCGCGAAGGAACAACTGCTTTTGATGCTGAGGAGTTTGTACGCGCATCCGAATGGCCAGCTTCCAGCTTATGAATGGAATTTCAGCGATGTAAACCCGCCCGTCCACGCATGGGCCACGCTCTTCCTTTTCAACATCGAAAAGGAGTTGGGCCGGGCCGATCTTCGTTTCCTCGAGCGAGCTTTCCAGGGACTCATGCTGAATTTCAACTGGTGGGTTAATCGCAAAGACCCGGAAGGGCGCAACGTCTTCGCGGGCGGTTTTCTTGGCCTCGACAACATCGGTGTGTTTGACCGCAGCGCACAACTGCCGACTGGCGGCCATCTGGATCAGGCCGATGGAACGGCGTGGATGGCCTTCTATTGCCAGAACATGCTGGAAATCGCAATGATCCTTGCGGATTGCGACTCGATGTACGAGGAAATTGCCTTTCGATTCCTGGAACATTTTCTGTGGATTACGTATGCCATGGACCGCATCGGGATCAACCACGACGAAATGTGGGATTCGCCCGATGGATTCTTTTACGATTTGCTGCACTTCCCAAACGGCGATGCTATTCGCATAAAAGTTCGTTCTATGGTGGGTTTGCTCCCGCTCTGCGCTTCAACTGTTTTCGAACCCGGGGTCATGGCGCGTCATCCCCGTCTTTTCGAATTGCTCAATTTGTTCATGAAGCGCCATCCTGAGGTCGTCGAGAAAATCGCTCCTGCCGATGAGAGATCTACGGGTTTCGCAGGCCGCCGATTGCTGGCGGTTTGCAATAAAGCGAAAGTCAAGCGCATTTTGGAGTACATGCTGGACGAAAGCGAGTTTTTCAGTCCTTACGGGATTCGCTCTCTCTCCCGTTATCACCTCGATCATCCTTTCATCTTCCATGTTGGGCACGACGAATACAAAGTCCAATATCTTCCGGCTGAGTCGAATACCGGAATGTTCGGAGGCAACTCCAATTGGCGCGGACCTGTCTGGATGCCTGTCAACGGCCTTTTGATCCGGGGATTGATCAATCTGTATCAATTCTACGGGGACGATTTCAAAGTCGAGTGCCCGACCGGTTCGGGCAAGATGATGACCCTGTTCGAGGTCGCCAAGGAGATTTCCCGCCGACTCGCCAGTATTTTCCTGCGCGACGAAAATGGACACCGTCCTGTATATGGCGGCACCAGGAAGTTCCAGGAAGATCCGCATTGGAAGGACTACATTCTCTTCTACGAATACTTTCACGGTGACAATGGTGCGGGCCTTGGCGCCAGCCATCAAACCGGTTGGACAGGACTCGTCGCGCGCACGCTCGATTTGTTTGCTCGGGTAACGCCTCAAGATGCTTTGCAAATCGCCAAGGATGAAATCGCTGCCCGCATGACGCGCCAGCAAGTCTCCGGCCACTGAGATTGGTTGGTTTCTGGAATCCAGCCACGGCCCCTCTGTGGAAGGGGCCACCTCTTCCCGCAACTGTCACTTTTTCCTTGCTTTACTCCTATCGTCTAGACGGCCTCTGAGGGCCTAGGCCAGGACCTTCTATGCCAGAACCTTCCGTCAAAGTATCCTGTAACGGTTTGTCCGATGCGCTACGTCTAAGCCAATGGGGACGTCTGCTCCAGCGCAAACGGTGCCCGGGTCAATTAGCCGGAATTGCGTTCCAACCATTAGCTGTTCACGGGTGTAGCGTACGGGGATTGTCGGAGAGCGAGATGCATTTTCACCAACGGAAAAGGTCCTGCCCATTTCATCGCGCGGCCTCGATGGCGGCCTGGGTAATTCTTCTTTGCGTGGCGGGAGCAATCGCACGAGCTCAGGCAAATCCGCAGGGCGCGACTCCCCCAAAGACCCCACCGGCTCTAGGCACGATCAAATCCATAACGGCAGATAGCCTTACCCTCGGAACCGATAGCGGTACCGAACTGAAAGTACAACTTTCCCCCGACGTGAAGGTCGTTCGTGTGCCCCCGGGTTCCAAAGACCTCAAGGAAGCCGTGCCGATCCAATTGAGCGATCTCCAGCCCGGCGATCGTGTTCTGGTCAGACCAAAGCTCGGGAGCGATGCCTCCTCGTTTGCGGCCGGCATGATCGTGGCGATGAAAAAAGCCGATATCGCGGTGAAGCAGCAAAAGGATCGCGAGGAGTGGCAGCGCCACGGAATTGGCGGGCTGGTGAGCAGCGTGGACCCTGCCCAGAACGCGATCACCATCAAGACGATGAACGCCGCGGGGGCCAAAGATGTTGTGATTCACGCAGACCCCAATACGATTTTGCGGCGCTATGCGCCCGGGTCGATTGATTTCGACGCCGCCAAAGTTGCCCCCATAACGGAAATCAAAGCGGGAGATCAGTTGCGCGCACGCGGTACGCGAAGCGCGGACGGCGCGGAGTTCTCCGCTGCGGAGATAGTTTCCGGTTCCTTCCGGAACATTGCCGGCATCGTTTCGGGAGTAAACGCCGGTTCGGGCACTCTCACCGTCAACGATCTGGCCACGAAGAAATCAGTAGAGCTCAAGGTAACGACCGACTCCCAAATGAAAAAATTGCCAGACATGATGGCACAAGGTATTGCCATGCGTCTAAAGGGCATGGGAGCCGGCGGGAGTGGTGCGGCTGCACCCGGTGCGAAGACCGGTGGCGGCCAGCCCGGCGGCGCTGCTGCTCCTCCGGCGGCTGCGGCACAGGGCACGCCCGCAGGGAGCGGCAATGGCGGGCCCGGCGGACCTGGGCGGGGCGGCAACGGAGACCTGCAGCAGATGCTCAGCCGCTTGCCGGTGAGCCCGCTGACCGATTTTCAAAAAGGTGATGCAGTCATGGTGGTTGCAACATCTAGTGAAGGCGATGGACCCTCCACTGTCATTACGCTTTTAGGTGGCGTGGAACCGATCCTTCAGGCTACCTCTCAAGCGCAGGCAGCGTCCATTTTGAGCCCGTGGAGCCTCAATCAGGGCGGCGGTGGCGATGTGGGTACGCCGTGAAGTCAGCACAACACCAAATCCCTCCTCGGAGATGGGAAGAGAATCGTTAATGAGCATAAGGAACAGGAAAGTCTTATGGCGCAGGTTGTGTGTCGCCTGCCTGCTGGTTCTGCTTTCGGCGAGCCTCGCGATGGCGCAAAGCACGCAAAACAGCGGAGGAATCCTGCGCGGTCAAGTGACGGATCCTTCGGGTGCCGCTGTCGTCGGTGCGAGCGTGCTGCTGACGACACCTTCCGGCGCGTCGATGGATACCACTACCAATAAGGACGGGATCTACGAATTCAAGGACCTGCCTGCCGGGAAGTATCAGATCAAGGCCGTGGCTCAAGGCTTTGCCATGTTCACCAAGGCGGACGTCGTGGTGACGGCCGGGCAGACGATTCGTGTCAACATTTCGCTGGAAATCGAAGTTCAGCAGGAGAAGGTTCAGGTCAACGCCTCCACCACTCAGGTGGACGTTAATCCCGCCAACAACGCCAACACCGTTGTGATGTCCGGCAAGGACCTGGAAGCACTCTCCGATGATCCGGACGAGTTGCAGTCTGAATTGCAAGCGCTGGCCGGCCCCTCTGCCGGGCCAAACGGTGGCCAGATTTACATCGACGGATTCACCGCCGGACAGTTGCCGCCCAAAGCATCGATTCGCGAAATTCGCATCAACCAGAATCCGTTTTCCACCGAGTACGACAAACTGGGCTACGGGCGCATCGAAATATTCACCAAGCCCGGCACCGACAAGTGGCACGGGCAGATCCTGGTCGATGGGAACACCAGCGCATTCAATGCCCGAAATCCATTCTCGGTCGGAACAGAGCAGCCCAGCTACAATTCCGAGCAATACAGCGGCAATGTCGGCGGTCCGCTCAACTCAAAGACATCCTTCTTCTTCAATATCGATCAGCGAGACATCGGCGCCTTAGGCATTGTCAGCGCCAATGTCATCTGTGGAGATCAGTTTCTCAACATTCCCTGCGCTGCCGGACAGAGCCAATTCAGCCAGATTCCGTACAACCAGGCGGTCACGAACCCCCAGATGCGAACCAACCTGAGCCCGCGCATCGACTATCAGTTGACGCCAAACAACACGCTGACGGGACGCTATCAATACTGGCGCGATTCCGAAACCAATAATAATGTCGGACAATTCAATCTGGCTCAGGCGGGGAACAACACTCTGGAGACCGAGAGCACCGTCCAAATCACCGACACGCAGACCGTCAACCCCACCACCATCAACGAAATTCGTTTCCAATACATTCATGACAATACGCTGACGACCCCGATTGTCACCACCACAAATGTGAATGTGGGCGGCGCATTCAATGGCGTCGGCAGCGGTGGCGGCGCGGTCTCCGATATACAAAACCATTACGAAGTGCAAGATATTCTTTATAAGACCTTCACCAAGCACTCTTTGAAATTCGGCGGACGGGTTCGATCTTTCACAGACAATAACTCCACCCTTGCCACCTTCAACGGCACGTTTACGTTTGGCACGGAGTCGCAATTTGGATGTACTTCCACCCCACAGGTCCCCTGCCCGACGGCCACACCGATTCAGGTCTATCAGGACACCGTACAAGGACTGAGTCTGGGGTTGACTATTCCTGAGATCCAACAGAAGTACGGTTTCGGCGGCGCCAGTTACTATACGCAGGTCGCCGGCACTCCGGCCACTTCTGTAAATGTAACGGACGTGGGACTCTTCTTTCAGGACGACTGGCGGGTTCGCCAGAATCTGACGATCAGTTACGGACTGCGCTTCGAGACACAGAACAACTTGGCGAATAAGTTGGACTGGGCGCCGCGTTTGGGATTTGCCTGGGGAATTGGCGGCAGCGCAAAGAATCCGCCGAAGACCGTGCTTCGCGGAGGCTTCGGCATCTTCTATGACCGGTTCACGGACAACCTGCTGCTAACGCAGGAGCGGCTTAATGTCGTTGCCCCGGCACAGCAGGAATTCCAGATACAAAACCCCACTTTCTTTTTGACGGGTGCACCGAACTGCTTGCCGCCTCTGCCCGTGCCGATTCCTCCTGCCTGCACGGCCGGGACGACTACAGGCAGCACAACAATCGACTATCAGACCAACCCGAATCTGCGCGCTCCTTACACCATCCAGACGGGCCTGACGCTGGAGAGGCAGATCACCAAAGTCGCGAACATTGCGTTCACGTACCTTAATTCGCGTGGTGTCCACCAATTCTATACGGACAACATCAACGCGATCGGTTTTGAGCCTGGAACCTCGCCCTCCGCGACGCCTCCCCCGAACCCTCTGTTCGAATACCAATCGGAAGGGATCTTCAAGCAGAATCAGTTCATCATGAACGGCAGCATCCGCATGGGTGCCAAGCTTTCCCTCTGGGGCTACTACACTCTTAACTACGCCAATAGCGACACCTCCGGGCCAAACAGCATGCCCTCCATACCAGGCGAACCGTGGAGAGATTATGGGCGCTCAAGTTATGATGTCCGCAGCCGTGTTTTCCTGGGCGGCACTTTGGGCATACCCTACGGGTTTCGTCTCAGCCCTTTCATGATCGCCCAGTCGGGCATTCCCTTTAACATCACAACGGGCACCGACCCATATGGCGACAGCGCCTACAACGTAAGGCCTGCGCTTGGCTCCTGCGGCGCTGCCGGAGTAATCGATACGAAGTTCGGCTGCTTCATCATTCCGCCGAACTCGGAATTCCCATCGTATACGCCCATCCCCACGTACTTTGGCGAAGGACCGGGACGTTTCGCATTGATGCTTCGCCTGAGCAAGACGTTTGGGTTCGGGCCGGTCGTTGAAGGCGCGGGAGGCGGACCGAGCGGCCCAATGGGAGGAACATTTGGCCGGCCTGGCGGAGGTCCGCGCGGCCGAGGCGGTTGGGATGCTGGCGCCACGAATCGGCGCTACGCCCTGACCTTCGGCGTGATGGCCAGGAACGTGTTTAACAACGTAAACGTACTGACGCCCATCGGCAATCTTGGCTCACCCCTTTTCGGGGAATCGAACGGGTTGATTGGACGCCCCTACAGTGACCCCAGTTCCAATCGCCGCATCGACCTGCAAGTGACGTTCAGCTTCTAAATGTTGCAGCGCAGAGTCACTGACACGCGGTTCGAAAATTGATAGCGTGAGCTCATGAACCTACAATATCCCCGTTTTTTGGCAATTCACTCGAAAGCACTCGCCTTCAGCATTTTCCTTTGTGCTTTGGCATTGCTGGCCGGGCGCAGTGAGCGAGCTCTCGCTCAGCAACAGGAAATTGTCTGGACGGACCAGGAAAGGCCCATCCTCGACAAGATCCGCACTCTGCGAAAGCTGCCCGATGACGAGCGGGCGCGCACCACAAAGCAACTGGCGCTGCAGATTCGGGAACTACCCGCTGGAATGAACAAGGTGCGACTGGCCAATAACCTCGCCAATCTCTCTACCGAGGGCGATTTCGGCCACGACACTTTGCAGGAAGTGGCCACCACATTAGGCACGGCGTTGCGTGAACATCCCTTGCCAGCGACGCCAAAGGGGCCTCCCGCGCCGTACGTCGAACTCGCAGCACTGGTCCGCTACGAACACGTGGAAGGGAAACTCGACGACCCGCAATATGCCGCGGCCGTGGCCAAACTCGACGCGGATGAACTTCGTCACCAGCAGGCGAATTTCACACTGACGGATCTGCAAGGACACACGTGGACGTTGGCAGATCTTCGCGGCAAAGTGGTGTTGGTGAATTTCTGGGCGACGTGGTGTCCGCCTTGCCGTAGCGAGATGCCAGATCTGGATGCCTTGTACAAACAATTCAAAGATCAGGGCTTCGTGGTGCTGGCGATTTCTGATGAAGAAGCCGACAAAGTGAAGCCGTACATCGCGGAGCATCAGTACACGTATCCGATTCTGTTGGATCCTGGCCGGAAGGTGAATGAGGAGTTCAACATCGAAGGAATTCCCAAGAGCTTTGTGTATAACCGCGACGGTAAACTGGTCGCGCAATCGATTGACATGCGGACAAAGCGGCAATTCCTCGAGATGCTGGCTCAGGCGGGATTGAAGTAGCCAACTCCGCATCCACAACCTCGAAACTCTGTCACTGCGAGCGCAGTCCGCGAAGCGAGAAACCTCTCTCCGATTCAAGACTAAGAAAGCAGGGCCTCGCCCGGAAGGGAAGAGGCCTGCGAGTCGCGAATCAAGCTGAGGATTTCTCTGGGGGATTCCTGCACCCGCGTTTGGGAATCCGGCAAAAGTGGACTAAGCTCTTTGCATAATTTCTCTGCCTTAGAGCCCCCTAAGTGCCTTGCGCGGTTGGGCATAGCCAGGGCGGGAGCCCGAAATGACCAAGAAAGAAGAGAAGAACGATCGCCAACTGGGCATGGACCAGCCTATACTCCGGCGCGACTTCCTAAACGGGATGAGCGTCGCGATCGGGGCAACCCTGGTCGAGCCGGGCAGTTTCTGGGCGCGCGTCTTGTCCCAATCCGACAAACCCTACGCGCCGGAAAAGGAGCCTGGATACTATCCCCCGGCAAAAACCGGTATGCGCGGCAGCCACGATGGCTCTTGGGAAGTGGCGCATGAGTTGCGCGATGGAGAGAAGTGGAACAATCCGGCGGAGGAATCTGAGGCTTACAACCTCATTGTGGTAGGGGGAGGCATCAGTGGACTTTCTGCAGCCTACTTTTATCGGCAGGCCCGGCCGGACGCAAAGATATTGATTCTCGATAACCACGACGATTTCGGCGGTCACGCCAAGCGAAATGAGTTCGGCAGCGGCGAACGCCTGATCATCGGTTACGGAGGAACGCAGACCATTACCGGCCCGAATCTTTACAGTCCGCAGGCAAAACAGCTGCTGAAGGATCTCGGCGTCCAGGTGCAAAGGTTCGAAAAATACTACGACCAGAAATTCTACAAGTCGCGCGGCATGGGTCAGGCGGTCTTCTTTGACAAGGAGACGTTCGGCACAGACAGACTCGTCAAGGGAAACTTCCTGAATCCATCACCCGAACTTCTGACGAACTTGCCGCTCTCCGCGGAAGCGCAGAAGGATTTACTGCGGCTCTTCACGGAGAAAGTGGATTACCTGCCTGGCATGACGACGGAGGAAAAGAAAAGCTATCTCGCAAAGACGAGCTACCGAGACTACTTACTGAGAAATGTGAAGGTCAGTCCCGAAACCGCACGGCTCTTCCATAGTTCCATGTACGGTTTGTACGGCGTGGGAATCGACGCAGTTCCAGCCGGGGACATGGCCGGGCTTGGCTATCTGCCGGGTTTTGACGGATTAGGAGTCAAGGACACGGACGGCCCGGGCATCGGACTCGAGGTAACACGTCAGGATCACGAACCGTACATCTATCACTTTCCGGATGGCATCGGATCGGTGCCGCGCCTGCTTGTGCGTTCCATGATTCCCGGAATCGCGCCGGGCAATACGATGGAAGACGTCGTCCTAGCGAAATTCGACTACGCCAAGCTTGACGAACCCGGCTCGCGCGTGCGCATTCGATTGAACTCCACCGCTGTGAACGTCTCCACCGGCAAAGACCCTTCAGGCGGCGCACGCGTGACGTACGTGCGAGGAGGGAAACCCTATGCTGTCCACGGCGAAGCTTGCATTCTCGCCTGTTGGAACATGCTCATCCCCTACTTGTGTCCGGACATGCCAGAGGCGCAGAAGCAGGGGCTGGCCTACAACGTGAAAGTTCCGCTGGTCTATACAAACGTGCAGCTGAAGAACTGGAAGGCCTTCGACAAGCTGAAGGTCCATAGTGTGCATTGCCCCGGGGCATTCTTCACGTCGGTGGAAATGGATTTTCCGGTGAGCATCGGCGATTATCACTTCACGCAAAGGCCGGAGGAATCGTGCGTCATCCACATGCAATACGTGCCGGTGGGGCCGGGAACGACGGCTCGCGAAATGCAGCGAACAGGCCGCATGAAACTCTTGACCATGTCTTTTGCCGACTTTGAAAGAAATATCCGCGACCAATTATCACGCATGCTCGGCAGCGCCGGATTCGATCCCGCCACGGACATCGAAGCTATTACCGTGAACCGCTGGCCTCACGGCTATGCCTACGAATACAATTCGCTCTACGATCCGGTCTGGGCTCCGGGGCAAGCGCCTCACGAGATTGGCCGCCAGCCTTTCGGCAACATTCATATTGCCAATTCGGATGCGGGCGCGTTTGCCTACACCAACGAGGCGATCGATCAAGGATATCGGGCCGTTCAGGAGATCGTTGCGAAAAAGGCCTGACATGAGGCGTAGAAAAAAGAAACTCGATAAAGGCGCGGAAGCGCGGCGACTGGCGCGGAAATCCGGGCTTGCGCCGGGTGCCACGCGCGTCATTCCGGACAAGCGCAAAAAGCCGTCAAAGCACAAGACCACTTTGCTCGACAACATGCAGGAGATTTGAGATCTTTTGGGTCCGACCGGACCTAGTTCTTCGATCCTCACCCAGGTTTGTATTCGGGAATGGATTCATTCGGAAGGAATAGGGGCGTGGCGGAAATCTTCTGATGCTGGGCAAGCTCCGCGGCAATTTTCTCCAGAGCCGCTTTGTCAAAGCCTAAGCAGCTCACCTTCACCGTGCCTTCCGGCGCGATCAGGAAAATGGTAGGGACGTTGGTGAGGCCATAAGCATTCGAGGCTTTATATCCCGAATCATCCAGCAGCGTGGGAAAACGAACGCCATATTCTTCGTTGAATTCTCTTGTGCTGCGCGCGTCGTCCTGTGAAATGCCAATGACTGTGGCATTGCTTCCCGCAAAACGCTCGGAAATGCGCTGCAAAAAAGGAAATGTGAATTGACAGACCGGGCAGGAGATCTTGAAAAAAGCGGCCACGACCGGCCCGCGTGCGAGCAGAGAATCCAGCGAATACTCGTTGCCGTCCAGCGCCTTTAGAGAAAAGCGAGGAGCCTTATTGCCGGTTTCGATATGAGTCAAAGGAGCCTCCAACCCCATGGTTCGAGCCAATTTGTGACGCCAGGACATACTCCTATTTTAGCGCAAAGGAACACGCTGCCGCGCACGAGCCATCTGGGTACCAATGGTTGGATGTAGTAGTTGCTCCAGCGTTGCATCCCGGGTGGTTCGCCAAAATCGCACAAGATTCAGTATCGACTGCTGCCTTGTGCTTTTTGTGCAGTGGCGGGTCTTCAAACCCGCGTTGCGGCGGGCATCTTATCTTGCGTCGCGGCGAAAACGGCCACTGAAAAAATTGCCCGCTCCTTTCCCAATTGCATCGGAAAGGAGCGGGCTGATATATCAACTTTACTTCGCGGCTTGGGTAGGGCCGTTCTGGTCCAATTGCAGAACGGTGTTCTTTCCGCCAATGTAGATTGCGGTGAGCGCCCTGGTGCCGTCCGCCTGTAGCGTGGCGCCATAGGCATCCGCGGCGTTCTTACTGCCTTCTTCCGTCACATGGGCCGGAAAAGTGGCCACGGTATCTTTGCCCTTGCGGAGCGTCACTTGCACTGTCGGCCCGGAACCATTCCATTCCACTTTGTATGTCCCAGGGTTGAGGGTCTTGCCATCGACGCTGACTTTGTCCGTCACGTTGATCGTACCCTTGTTGATTTCTCCTGCGATCGCGCCGGAAACAAACAGAAGCGCTGCACCGAAGAGAGCGGTTGCGATTTTCGATACTTTCATGAACTACTCCTTTTCATTTACGTATCCACCGCCACACGATGCAGAAAGCGGCATGCGCGGGGCCGCGGAATCGATTTCACTCGCCTATTACTTCGTTAGACGTGCGGGTACGACGTAAAGTTCGCGGTATTAACGCGTTTTAATGGTGAAAATACGAATGGAACGGAGCAGGTATTTTGATGTAACAACACAGCCCCAAGTCGCATCTGTGGATGACGGCGAATGGAAGAAAGAACCCGATGCGAGTGCGTGGTTAGATGGAAAGCGGCCGGCGTCAGTGGATGGTTTTCGTTTTTCTCTGCATGTAATCCATCAGCAGATACTGTCCAAGCGTGTAAGGAGTGGTGAAGTACGCTTTTCCTTTGCACATCTGCGTGATTTTCTGAACGAACTGCACCAGGCTGTAATCCGTGGCGAGCATGAAAGTGTTGATCATGATTCCGGCGCGCTTGCACTTGTTCACTTCTTCCAGTGTCTCGCTCACCACAAACGGATCCAGCCCGAAAGCATTTTTGTAGATGCGCCCGTCCTCCAGAGTGAGCGCGGAAGGCTTGCCGTCTGTGATCATGATGATCTGTCGCATATCTTTTCGCTGGCGGAGCAAAATACGCTGGGCCATGCGCAGCCCTTCCCGTGTGTTGGTATAGTAAGGGCCGACCTGAACGCGCGCCAACTGCGCGAGAGGGATTTCCTCGGCGGAATCGTGAAACAGCACCAGGCTCAATGTGTCTCCCGGATACTGCGTCCGAATCAGATGCGAAAGCGCCAGGGCCACGCGCTTCGCCGGTGTGAAGCGGTCTTCTCCATAGAGAATCATGCTGTGACTGCAATCCAGCAGAACCACCGTGGCGCAGGAGCTCTGATACTCGCACTGGTGCACCATCAGGTCGCGATATTGCATGTCGATCGGCACTTTCGCGCCCTCACGGCGAATGGCATTCGCGAGCGTTTGGCTGATGTCCAGATTCAGAACATCGCCGAACTCGTACGGCCGGGAAACGCCGCCGGATTCCACGCCAGTGGAAAGATCGCGCGTGTCGTGCCGCCCGAAACTGCTGCGCCCGAGCGAGCCCAGGAGATCGCGCAGCGTTTTGAAGCCTAGAAAATCAATCGCTTTGTCCGTGATCTCGAAGCGAGCTTCCGGATTGCGCTCGTAAGGTTGCGTCAACTGGCCGCCGGGCGTCGTCTGCGGAGGTGGAGTCACCTGCGGTGGTTGCTGCGGATTGATGAAGCCTTCCTGCGTCAGGCGCTGGATAAGCTTGTCGATCAGATCGCGGACATCCTGGTTGTTCAGCGCTCCCGGATCCTGCAGCATCTGGCGCAGTTCCTCGCTCATCTGATCTTCGGGAATCAGTTCGCCTTCCTGCAGGGCGCGGAGGATCGCGTCGCGCAGGGCTTCCATGGACTGCGCCGCGTCAAATTCGGACATGCCGTAGTACTGCGATTCGAAGCCGCTTTGAAGCAGAAAATCGCCAAGCCGCTGCATCAACTCGTCGAGATCGACTTCATCGGCGGGCTCGCCCGTGTACTTACGGTATTTGACGATCTTCATCGCGCAACCTCTGAAACCCGTGAAACTACAATGCCTGAACTCAGTTGTACGAGCGGCGCCGGTTCGGATTGTCGCGCTCGCGCGAATCCGGCACGCGTTGCGGTTTTTCCGCGTAGAAGCCGCGTTCCTCGCTGCGTCCTACGCGCCGGTGCGCCCAAAGACCTTCCAGGATCATCTCCGCGGCAGATGCCGCAGCGGCTTCGTCTTTCCGGTTCGTCACGCCGAGCTTGCCGATGTGGTCCATCAGCGTGTTTACCTGGCTGAGCTGCTGGAAACGGTGGCTGGTCGGAATATTGTCTGGAATCTTCAGTTCGCCGCCGGCCTCGAACCACTGAATCACCGGCTGAAAATTCACGTCCGCAAAATGCTTGCTGAACACGCGGCCGATCGCCGTACGAATGAGTTCCCGCGCAATCACTTCCGCGCCCTTGAGCTCTCCCTCGTATTCAAGTTCCAGCTTGCCGGTAATTGCGGGCAGGGCCGCGTAAATATCGGCAACGCGAGCTACACCATTCGCTTCGCCCGTGCGGGCTGCGCGCTGTTCGGCGCTGCTGACCACGCTCTCGAGCGTCGTGATGGGCAAGCGCTGGCTGACGCCGGAGCGGCGGTCGACGCGCTTGTCCTCGCGCGCCTGGAAAGCGATCTCTTCCACGACCTGACGCAGGTATTCGGGAATGTCGATCTTGATGTGCGAGTCGCGCTTCGTCCAGGCTTCCTGATTCGTGATGGTCATACCTTCCTGGATGGTTGTGGGGTAGTGCGTGCGGATCTCGGCGCCGATGCGGTCTTTCAGCGGGGTAATGATTTTGCCGCGGGCCGTGTAGTCCTCGGGGTTGGCCGTGAAAACCAGCAGCACATCCAGAGGCAGGCGCAGGGGATAGCCCTTAATTTGAATATCGCCTTCCTGCATGATGTTGAACAGGCCTACTTGAATTTTCCCTGCCAGGTCGGGCAGTTCATTGATCGCGAAAATCCCACGATTTGCGCGCGGAAGCAGGCCATAGTGAATCGTCAGTTCGTCGGAAAGATCGCGCCCGCCGCGGGCCGCGCGGATGGGATCGACGTCGCCAATGATGTCGGCAATGGTCACATCGGGCGTGGCCAGCTTTTCCACGTAGCGCTGGTCCCGCGGAAGCCAGGCAATCGGCGTGTTATCGCCCTCGGCCGCCAGCCGTTCGCGGCAGGAACGGCAGATGGGGCGCAGAGGATTGTCATTGATTTCGCAGCCGGCCATCACGGGAATTTCCGGATCGAGCAGTTGGACTAAGCCCCGAAGAATCCGGCTCTTCGCCTGCCCGCGCAATCCGAGCAGGATGAAATTGTGGCGAGAGAGCACCGCATTCGCGATCTGCGGAATCACGCTATCTTCGTAGCCGTGCACGCCGGGAAACAGAGGCTCGCCGCGTTCGATGGCGCGAAGAAGGTTTCGCCGGATCTCCTGTTTTACGGGCAAGGCGCTCGAATGCGCATCGAAATCAGGAATGCGCTTTAACTCGCCAATCGTGCGTGGCTTAAGATGACCTGCCGAATGCGGTGCGTTGGTTGCTGTCATGAAACCTCTATCCGCGGGTGCTTCCGTGGGAAACCCGCCCTTCCCTAATTTAAACCGTGGCCATTGCCACCCGCGCTCTGGCGCACGGTGCCTCTTTTCTGTAGATGCAACGCCCATTCCCGGAGATACCTCAAGAGGCGATCCTGTCGTTCGGCTTCCGAACGCAGCTCCAGAATTTGCTGCTTCCACAGAAGGTCTAGTGGGAGTGCTGCGGCGATGGCAAAGGACAAAGACGGCGAAGGAGATTGCTCCAGATTCGCGGGCATGCCCGAGTAAATCAGCGTAAAGCAGACCTCGTAGAGTTCGATCAGCTTTTCCCGTGTTTGCGCATCGAGCAGGGAATCCTCGTCCTCCAGATAATCGATCGTACCCTCGAGGAGCGGATCGTCCGTGCAAAGGTCCACCACCCGGTACGGATGGCGGCCCACCGTTATGATGTCCATGCGCCCGTCTTCGAAACGTTTGGTTACTTCCAGAATCTCCGCGCTGCAGCCAACATGCGCCACCCCGTTTGGCAGCGCGAGGAGCATTCCGAAAGGCGTCTTCTCGTCCAGGCACTCGCGGACCATGCGGCGGTATCGAGGTTCAAAAATGTGCAGGGGAAGCAGTTCGCCGGGGAAGAGAACGACGTTCAGAGGGAAGAGCGAAATGCGATCGGGCCGCATGTGTCCCAGGACCTGATGATACCAGACGGGAGGAAAGTGTGTAGGAGATGACGATCTACAGGCCGGCGGCTCGAATGGAATTCAATGCGGACCGGGAGCGCAGGCTGTACCGGATGTTGAAGAACGGGGTGCTGGAAAGCACCATGTGGAGGTCCATGTCGTCGGTATAACGCCTCTTGGGAATCCGCCGTGCCAAAATGGCAAAATCCAGGGGATCGCGACGGAAGGGATAGGGATGGATGCTGAACTGGCCCTGCCCGAGGGGGCGGACTTCCCAGTCGGCTTCCTTGCCGTCGTCATTGACAGGCACGGCATCGATGGACGCGTCTTCCTCATTGCCTAGGCAAAAATAGAGGGAAAGGCGGTCGAGCACTTCCATGCGTTGGATGTTCGCCTTGATCAGTTTTTCGTCCGTGAAAGGCTTGGTGGCGGGATCGTTGCGCAAATCGACCTTCAAGCGAATCTGCTGAAGGCGAAGGCGCTGGATAAAGTCGTTGGCCAGGTGCTGCTCCTGAGTCTTGACGTATTTCGCGGAATAGCCGGGAATCGTGGCGCGAGAGCGGTCGTACAGTGCCATGCAATGAGAGACGACCAGCAAG
>Ga0187777_10000585_pt1 | contig 24490 bp, 19 predicted proteins | sample 1015_Q2_SP5_10_M_FD_132416 | JGI IMG/M metagenome (GOLD analysis project Ga0187777, IMG submission 132416) | Tropical peat soil microbial communities from peatlands in Department of Meta, Colombia - 1015_Q2_SP5_10_MG | ecosystem: Environmental > Terrestrial > Soil > Wetlands > Peat | place... | reverse complement strand
TCGGGCTCGCCGGTGACGGTCCAGTCGTTGATGTCGGCCTCGCCCGGAAGGTAGAGCCTGCCGGTCATCTCGAACGTGAGCGTGATCCCCTCGTGCGTGCGAACGGTGTCGACGTCGGTGAAGCCGATCACTCGGCCGGGCTGGGCGGTGACCCCGAGGGCGCTGGACGTCACGGCCTGCTGGGCGACGTCGGGCCGTGTGCTCGTCTCGATAGCGGCGACGGTCACCCCGAGGTCGTCGACCAGCGCGCCGAGCGTGTTGCGGCCGAAGGAGGGCGGCCGGTCGGCCTCCGCGAGCCAAGTCTCGAAGTCCTCGACGGACGTGTCGACGCGCTGATCCCTCGCCACCTCTGGACCGTAGTCGTCGACGTTCCAGCTCGCGCGGCCGGTGATCGTCTCGATCCGGTGCGCGGTCGCGAGCACCATGCTGACGAGGTTGACCCAGTAGACATCCTGATGGCCCGTCCCCGTGATCGTGACGCCGTGCTGGCGCGCCAGGCGGTCCAGCTCGGCGGTCTGCATCGGCGAGGTGTTCCAGGGATAGAGCGCCTCCTCTGAGATCGTCACGGCGTTGACGCCATGTTCGGCGCAGCGGCGAAGATGCTCGTACATGTCGGACATATAGCTGGCGACTGCGATCACCGCGATGTCGGCCTCGCGCGTGCTCAGCACCCGGTCGGGGTCGTTCTCGACTAACACCCCAGTCTGATATCCGAGACCTGCGACCTCGCCCAGGTCACGGCCGACCTTCTCGGGGCTGCGGGCGAGCGCGCCCACGATGTCCACTCCCTTCTCGAGCATCATGCGCGTCGCGACCGAGTTCATCGCTCCGACGCCGTAGACGACCGCCTTGATCCGTCTCATCCGTTCTCCCTCGAATCGCGATGAAGTGGCGCTCCCTAGCCGGCCGGAAGCATACGGCCCCCAAACCCCGGGCCTCTATCCGCCGGCGACCTCGAGTGCCCGCAGGGCCAGCCACAGCTCCACGACGTCCTTCGTGGACGAGAGGCTGCGGCCGGTGAGCTTCTCGATCCGCCGCGTGCGGTAGACCAGCGTCTGGCGGTGGATGAACAGGTCCGCCGCCGTCCGGGTCGGGGAGCGGTCGTTGCTCAGCAGCGTCGCAAGTGTCCGGACGAGCTCGGTGTGGTGCGCCTGGTCATAGCGGCGAAGCGGGCCGAGCACATGCTCGGCGACCTCCTCGGCGCGGTCAGGCGCGAACGGCCAAGGCGCGGCATTCCTGTCGCGATAGCGGACGACGCGTGTGCGGTCTGGCTGACCGCGACCAAGCGCCCACCGGGCCTCGCGGGCGGCGGCCGCGACTCGGTTCTGGCCGCCGACCCCCGTGCTCACGCCCACGCAGCAGTCTCGGGGGAGGGCGTCGAGGAGTGCCTCCAACGCGCGGCGATGGTCGGGCACCAGGGCGAGCGCGATGCCGTCCTCGCGGTCGACGTCCAGCAGATGCGGCAGTCCCGAGGCAAATAGCTCCTGGTGGACGCCGGCCGCCTTGGTGCCCTCGTGCCACCAGGCGGCGACCACGTGATCGTCGTCTCCAAGCCCGGCCGCGCCGAGCCGGACGCTCGCCTGGGCGGACTCGAGTCTCCCGGCCAGCAGCTCCCTGAACAGCTCGGCGCCGGCGCGTGCCAGTGCGTCGCGGCTTGAAGCGAGCTTCTCCAGTTCGAGCGCCGCGACAGTCGAGGCGTGCTGGAGCACGCTGAGCTCTGGTTGGTGCTCGGTGAACCGGCTGGCTAATAGCGCTGCGGGACGCCGCGCGGGGACGGGTACCGCGAGACCCACGCGTCGGTCGAGTTCGAGGTGCAAGACCGCCGGCAGATGGCCGGCGCAGCGCACGAGCGTCTCGCTTAGGACATCGCGTACGGCGGCCGGCGCGCGCCTGCGCGGCGCGAACACAAATCGCCATGAGCGCAGGTCCAGCACATCCAGGCGACATCCGAGCTCCGAGCCGAGGTCGTCAAGCAGCGCCGTGCCGCCCCGACCCTCGATGGTCGCGGTGCGGAGCGACTCGTAGATGCGAGCGGTCCTCGCGAGCCGACGCCGCTCTTCCACATCGGTCCGCGAGTCCGCCACCACCCGTGCGAGCGCGGCGAACGACACCTCGAACGCCGTCAGCAGGAGCGGGAGCGCGCGCCGCTCCGAGGCGGCGACCATCGCGGCGGAGATCGGCGGCGCGCCGACATCCTCACCGATCGCGATCGCACTGATCCCCGCGTCGGCTAGGTGGGTGACGTAGCCAGCCTGTGCATCCGGATCGGCCGGCATCCCGAGCCCGAGGGTCATCAGCATGTCGAACGGCTCCAGCCAGTGCCAGGGGTCCGTCATCTCGCAGCTGTGGGCCCAGTTGATGACCTGCTCGCCCCCTGCGCGACCGGAGTGAAAGCGCGTACGGAGATGCGGCGTGTCGACCAGCTGCCTGACCGTGATCGCGATACCGCTTCATACCACTGTATGAGGCATATGTGCAAGTTCAGCAGTCGGTGCAGTTGTCCGCAGCGCCCAGCCCGGCAGAGAATTGCCCATGCGCGTCGTCGTCCTTGGAGGTGCTGGCGAGGTGGGGACGGAGGTAGTGCGCGATCTGGCCGGGGTCGAGGAGATCGATTCGCTCGTCATCGCCGATCAGGACGCCGAACGGGCCGTGCGCCTGGAGCACGAGCTCGACCGTCCGGGAGTCGTGTCGCGCGAGCTGAACGCACGCGATCGCGAATCCGCGCTCGGGCTGCTTGCGGGCGCCGATGTGCTGATGAACTGCACGAGCTTCGCGCTTTTCGACGCCGTCTTTGAACTGGCGCTCGAGGCCCGGGTCGATTATGCCGACCTGATCTCGGAGCCGAGCGCCGCCCAGCGGGAGGCCGCCAAGCGCGCTGGCATCAGCGCGATCTCGGGCCTCGGGGCGAGCCCCGGCCTCTCCAACGTGCTCGTGCGCCACGCGGCAGAGGAGCTCGACGAGCTGCACGAAGTCGAGATCTCATGGCTCAGCTCGCGCACCGTCGCGCCGACGCCCGGCCTGCTCGACACGATCCTGTGGGAGAGCTCCGAAGACTGCGCGACGCGCTGCTACTTCCGGGACGGCCGTCACCACCGCGCCGCGTTCCTCGAGGGCTCGCGGCTGGTGGAGTTCCCGCCGCCGCTCGGGCGCCAGCTCGTCTACTACGTGCCGCACCCCGAGGTCATGACGCTCCCCCGCAACTTCCCGACGCTGCGGGAGTGCGCGGTGCGGGGCAGTTGGCGGCCCGAGCTGATGCAGGATATGCGCGTGCTCGAGCGTTACGGGCTGCTTTCCTCGAACGCGCTCGAGGCGACCAAGCACGCGATCTGGGAGCGATGCGGCGGCGTTCGCGACCGCGCCGCATGGATGCTGTACGTGGTGGTCGAGGTCCGCGGCGCCCGCGACGGCGAGGTTGTGCGGCGGACCTACAAAGTCAGCCATCCCGTGGACTGGGGGGACCAGGGGGTCGCACGCATGACCGGGGTGCCGGCGGCGGTTGGCGCGCAGCTGCTAGCCCGCCACGGCCGCACGGCTGCCGGCTTCGTCGATCCAGAGGAGTACTACGACCCGCTCGAGTTCCTGACCGAGCTCGAGCGCCGGCGCGCCGTCGTCATCGCCCGCGAGGAGGTAGCGATCCCGTCGGGGTCGCCCGCGCGAAACCAAGCATGACCAGAGGAGAAGCCCATGGAGAGCCTGTACATCGGAGGCGAGTATGTCGGCGGTCGCGGCGGCGCCGGCATCGAGGTCGAGAACCCCGCCACCGAGGAAATCCTCGCCGAGGTGCCGGACGCTGACGCGGCGGACATCGACCGGGCCGTCGTGGCGGCTCGAGACGCGCAGCGCCGGTGGCGCCTCGTCGACGGCCTAGAACGCGTGGGACTGCTGCATCGCTGCGCCGACCGGCTCGAAGAGCATGCGGACGAGTTGGCGGTCCTGCTCACCCGAGAAGGCGGTAAGACGCTCAAGGAGAACCGCGACGAGATCGACTGGAGCGTGACCGCGTTCCGTCACCTCGGCGAAGTCGCTCGCGCCTCCCGCGGGCGCGTTGTGGGCTCGACGAAGGCCGGCCAGATGAATCTCGTGCTGAACGAACCGCTGGGCGTGGTCGTGCACATCCTGCCGTTCAATTACCCGATCGTGTTGCTGGCCTGGCAGGTAGCCGCGGCGCTGGCGGACGGCAACGCGTGCATCGTGAAGCCCAGCGAGCAGACACCGCTGGCCACGCTTCGGCTCGGCGAGGTCTTCTCGCATCTGCCGGCCGGGCTGTTCAACGTGATCACCGCGCGCGGCGAGGGTGCCCAGCGGCTCGTCGAGCATCCGGGCACCGACATGATCGCGTTCACGGGATCAGTCGCGGTCGGCTCCCGGATCATGGCGGCCGCTGCCCCGCGGATCAAGAAGCTCCTGCTCGAGCTTGGAGGCTCGGACCCGTTCATCGTGCTCGGCGACGCGAAACTCGATGTCGCCGCTCGCGGCGGCGTGTTCGCAGCGTTCCTCAACGCCGGCCAGGTATGCACTTCGGCTGAACGATTCTTCGTCGAGAGCTCCGCCTACGACGAGTTCATGACAGGCGCCGCCAACATGATGGGATCGCTGCGGGTCGGTGACCCGTTCGGCGAGGTCGATGTGGGTGCGTTGATCTCGCGCCAGGCGCGCGAGCAGGTGGCGGGGGTGATCGAGGAGATATCAGCTCGTGGAGCCCATGTAGTGCGCGGCGGACAGGTGCCGGCGACGCTGCCGAAGGGCTACTTCTACGAGCCGACGTTGATCGAGGTCACCGACCCGCAGCGCCAGCGCTTCGAGCGCGAGATCTTCGGGCCGCTGGCCACGGTCACGCGCGTGCGCGATCTCGACCATGCGATCGAGCTCGCCAACGACTCAAACTTCGGCCTGGGGGCGAACATCTACACGTCGAGCCTCCAGAACGCGATGCGAGCGGCGACCGAGCTGCAAGCCGGGACGGTCTGGATCAACGACCCGCTGAAAGACAACGACGCCGCGCCGTTCGGCGGCATGAAGTTCAGCGGCCTGGGGCGCGAGCTCGGCGTTGAGGGCATCACCGCGTTCACCCAAGCCAAGCACGTCCATATGGACTTCGCACAGGCGCCGTCGCCCGAGTGGTGGTTCCCGTACGAGCGGCCCGCCATCGACGAGCGCCAGGCGGTCGTCCCGGAGGTCGCTCCGGCGTGACCGGCGAGCCCCAGGCCTATGCCGAGCGCGTTCGCCCCGGCGTGGGCGCCGTTCGCGTCGTGATTTACGGGGTCGGCGCCATGGGGTCGATCATGACGCGCCTGCTGCTTGAGAAGGGCGCGCATGTCGTCGGCGCGGTGGGCCGAAGTGCGGCGAAGGTCGGCCGCGATCTGGGCCTCGTCGCCGGGCTCGGGTTCGAGCTCGGCGTGAGTGTTCAGGACGACGCCGACACGGTGCTGGCGCAGGCTGGCGCCGACGTTGCCGTGGTGGCTGTGTCGAGCTATCTGGAGACCATGTACGAGCACCTGCGTATCTGCCTGGAGCACGGCACAAACGTCGTCACGATCGAGGAGGAGAGCTTCTTCCCGTGGAACACCGCCCCCTCGCTGGCCCGGCGCCTGGACGAGTTGGCCAAGCGCCACGGTGTGACCCTGATGGGCTCGGGCGCCCAGGACCTGTACTGGATGACGCTGCCATGCGCGCTGATGGGAGCCGCGCACCGGGTCGACTCCGTGTCCGGGCGCACCACTTGGAACGTGGACGACTACGGGCCCGAGGTCGCCCAGCACGTCCACCTGGGCGCGACGCCTGAGCACTTCCAGACGCACGTGGAGCGAAACGGATGGACATCGTTCGTCGTGCGCAACACGCTCGACGCGGTGGTCGCCGATGCCGGCCTGATCGCGGATGACGTGCAGACGTCGGTGCGCCCGGTGATCGCAGAGGCGGATACGCCCTCGAGCCGCTTGGGCGGTGTGATCGAGGCTGGGCGGCTTCTCGGGGTGACCGACGCCGCCACCATCACCACGCGCGAAGGGCCGGTGTTCACGTTCGAGCAGACCGGCTGCGTCTACCGTCGCGGCCAATCCGACATCAATGAGTGGATCGTGCGTGGAGAGCCCGAGGAGCTGCGTCTGCGCAATGATCGCGTGCCGACACGGCTCGCCACCTGCACCCAGGTGGTCAACCGCATCCCTGACGTGATCGAGGCGCCGCCCGGGTTCGTCACGGCCGCCGAGTTGCCGAGGCTTCGCTACCGGCACTTTCCCTTGCACTGCTACCTCCGGCGCGGGTGACGCGCGCCGTGACACTCGAATCGAGAGGTGAAGCTATGGACTACGAGGCGATAGTGGTCGGAGGCGGGTTCGGCGGAATGACCGCCGCGCGGGACCTGCACGACGCCGGACATTCGGTGCTCGTGCTCGAAGCCCGTGACCGGCTCGGCGGGCGGACGTGGTACAAGCCGTTCGGGGACACCGCGAAGCGCGTCGAGTTCGGCGGCACATGGGTGGCGCCCCGCTGGCAGCCAAGCGTTGGCGCCGAGCTCGAACGCTATTCGCTGGCGCTGATCGAGAGCCCGGTCCCTTCGAGCTTCGCCTGGTCGCTCGGCGGTGAGCTCAGCACGGCGCCGAACCCGATTCCGGTGGACGAGTGGCTCGACTGCGAGCGCGCGATCCGCGCGATCGACAACGCCGCCGCGCGGATCCGTTTCGGTGAGACGCCGCTGGACCAGCGCGGCCTTGAAGATCTCGACGTGCCATTCGACTCTTGGCTGCGCGGGCTCGACCTGCCGCGCAAGACCCGGGACTTCCTGATGGCTTGGGCCGGATTCTTCTTCGGTGCGCACTGCTCGGAGGTCTCGGGACTGCACATCCTGTCCTGGGTGGCGGGCTTCGAGAACAGCGCGATCGCGTGGTATGTGGCGGTAAGCGAGAAGCTGGCCGACGGCACAGCCGGTCTGATCAACGCGCTAGCCGAGGACTCGGCGGCCGACGTCAGGCTGAGCGCTCCGGTTTCCAGCATCGAGAGCACCGATGACCGGGTGACGGTGACCACACGCGACGGCGAGCGTTTTACGGCGCGGGCGGGCGTGCTGGCGACTCCGATCAACACCTGGCACGGTCTGCAGGCGAACCCGTCGCTCGGCGCCGCCAAGGCCGCGATGGCGAGCGAGCGGATGGCAGGTCATGCGACGAAGATCTGGGCGCTCGTCCGGGGCGTCGGCGCCAACTTCTACGGAGTCGGCTGGGACACCAAGATCAAGTGGCTCGCGACCGAGTACAACACCCCGGCCGGCGACTTGCTCGTCGGCTTCGGGGTCTCGCCGGAGGAACTCGACGTGACGGACGCGAACCAGATCGCGGCCGCCGTCCACGAGTTTCTGCCGCAGGCAGAGGTCGTGGCTACCGACGCGCACGACTGGAACGCCGACGAGTTCTCGCAGGGCACTTGGATGGCCTATCGCCCGGGCCAGGTGATGCGGAACGCCTCCGGACTGCAGCGTCCCGAAGGTCGGCTGGCGTTCGCGGGGTCCGATCTCGCCTCCGGCTGGGCTGGCTGGATCGACGGTGCGATTGAGAGTGGCCACCGTGCCGCCCGGGCTGCCGGGGAAATGATTGCGACGAAGGCGCTGGCGTGATCGCAAACACCAAACGCAACCCGCGTTGACGCTCGCCGGGCGTAGGATGCGAGCAACCGGGGCGCAGACCACGAGAGAGGAGATCCATGGCGGACAGAATCGCTTCTGAGGAAGCCACCAACGGTCGCCGAAACGGCCTGCCCGAAGAGTTCTTCGAGGAGTGGCGCGACGTCGCCTACAACTGCTTCAGCTCGGGCCACAAGTTCTGCCGGGAGGTGTGCCCGGTCATGCAGGTCACGCGCGACGAGCGTCATACGCCCACCGCCTTCCACGCCAACGTGGTGGCGATGGAGAAGGGCCATCTCTCGCTCGAGGACGTGGCGGAGGATTACGTCCACTGCACGATGTGCGGAGCGTGTGAGCTGCGCTGCCCGAACACGCTGTTCACCGGTGACTTCTACCGCTTCCGCCAACGGACGATCGATGTCGTCAAGGCCGTACGGGCGGCCGCCGTGGAGAAGGGCATTCATCAGAAGAATTGGAAGCGCTGGGCCGAGCTCACCGACCGGTGGGGCAACGAACCGGTGCTCGGCTGGACGCGGGAGACGTCGGGGAGCAAGGTCCGGGCCTGGGCGACCGGCCTGGACATCCCAACCGGCGGCGGGACCGTCCTGTTCGCCGATTGCGAGGCGGCCTTTAACAGGCCGTCGGTGCCACGCGCAGTGGCACTGCTGCTGCGCGCGGGCGGCGTCGAGTTCGGGCTGATGGATCAGCAATGGTGCTGCGGCGGGCCGATGTGGGAGACGGGGTACGTCGAGATCGCGCACAAGATGGCCGAGCACAACATGCTCGATTGGCGCAAGACCGGGACGAAGCGGATCATCTGCCCGGACCCGCACGACTACATCACGATCATCGAGAATTACCCATTGCTCGATTCGAACTTCGACGAGTTCGAGATCGTTCTCGCGGTCGATCTGATCGCCGAGCTGATCCGAGAGGGCAAGCTCGAGCTGACCACGCCGGTGCAGCGCACCGTCACCTACCACGACCCCTGCCGCCTGAACAAGCGGATGGGCGTATGGCAGTCCCCCCGGGAAATCCTGCGCGCGATTCCCGGCCTGACATTTATCGACGTCGACCACGTCACACAGTGGTCTTACTGCTCCGGGGCCGGCTCGAACTTGTGGGTCGAAAAACCCGAGCTGACGGCTGAGATCAGCCGGCGGCGGGTGACCAAGGCGAAAGAGCTCGAGGGCGTCGACGCCCTCGTATCCGCGTGTCCCTGGTCAGAGCGACCCTTGACGGAGCAGGGGGACGCGCAGGGCCTCGAGGTGTTCGACATCTTCGAGCTGGTCGCCGAGGCCGCCGGATTCGAGGTGTGAGATGGCGATTGCACTTCTCGACAGCGTCATCGACGACCTCGCCGCGATCTGCGGGCCCGATCACGTGTTCTCGGGTCGCTCCGCGGTCTTCAACCGGGCTCGGGTGCCGGCTCCGTTTCCCGCGCACAGATGGGAGGACCATGTCCCCTCCGCAGTCGTGCTGCCGACGTCCGCCCAGCAGGTCTCAGAGGTGGTCAAACTCGCCAACGAGCACCGCATACCGGTCGTACCGAGGGCCGGCGGGACCGGGTTGACCGACGGGGCCGTGCCGCTTCGGCACGGGATCCTGGTTGACGTCAAGCTGATGAACCAGATCCTCGAGCTCGACCACGCCAACCGCACGGTGACGGTTGGTCCAGGCATCAACATGCTCAAGCTGAACGAGGAGCTCCGCAAGCACGGTTACATCTATCCCGACAACCCCGCGTCCTATCCGTGCTCGCTGGTCGGCGGACGGATCGGCACCAGCGGGTGGTCGCTGATCGGCGCTCGCTACGGCCACACGCGCGACCTGGTGATCTCGTTCGAGATCGTTCTGCCCACCGGGGAGATCATCAGGGTGGGCGACGGCGGCGGCCCCAAGGTCCGCAAGTCCTCGAGTGGCTACCAGCTCAAGCATCTGTTCATGGGCCACCAAGGAACCCTCGGGATCGTTACCGAGGCGACCCTCGAGCTGGTTCCGCGACCAGAGGCCGAGTTCTCGATGTTCTTCTCCTATCAGGACTACATGGATGCCTGGCGTGCCACCGGCGACCTCGCACGCTCTGGCGTGGCGACGCTTGCAGGCGTTGTGCTGTTCGACGAGTGGAAGATCAAGTACCTGCGCCGCGACGATGAGGCGTACATCCCCCAGCCCGACTCAGTCAAAGGGGTGGTCGCGTGCGCGTGCTACGGGAACGCCGACGAGGTCAGGGTCGGTGCGAAGCGGCTTCTGCGGATCGGCAAGGCGTCCGGGGGCGGTTACATGGGTGACGAGATTTCCCAGGGCGACTGGGCCTCGCGCCACGACCGCTACGCCACGCCCCAGCACGGACGCACCCGGGACGGGCAGGTCGCTCTGATGAGCTGGCATTGCGAGGACGCGTCAATTCCGTATCCCGAGTTGCCGGTCGTCCGCGAGAAGTGGCACGCGATCGCCCAGAGTCTGTGCGACCGGTCCGACATGTTCGACGACTGGGGGATGTTCGCGTACACCAACGGGGCCTACAAACCCTGGGGGGACTATCTCGCCGAGGTCGACATCGGCATCTGGGAAATGAAATGGGACGACGAGAGCTGGGCGGCCTGGGTCGATGCCAAGCGCGAGCTGGCACGCGTCTCGATCGAGCATGGCGGCTCGATCTCCGCCTGCCACGGGTCTTGCCGGGAGGGGGAGGTCGACCTGGTGCCGGTCGAACTCGGCGGCGGCTTCGAAGTGATGAAGACGATCAAGCGATCGCTCGACCCCAACAACATCATGAACCCGGGCAAGTACCTGCTCGACCAGGCCTACGAGGAGGAGTGAGCGTGCTTGGCTTCAGGCTGTCGGCCGAGAAACCGCCGGAGGCGGAGCGGGTGAACGATGTCGTGGTCAGTCGATTCGAGCACGTCTACGAGATCGATCCGGCGTTGATGACCGAGCACGTACGCCAGCAGGACATCCCGAACTGGGACTTCCGGCGGATCGTCGACAGCCGGTGGGAGCACCTGGCTTGGATGCACGATCACTTCGCCGACTCGATCCTGTCCGGGGAGGAGCTGCTCGCGGAGATTGAGAAAGAGGATTGAGGCCCGAGCGCACAAACCCGAGGCCCTAAGAGAGGAGAGGTTATGTCAGGTGCTAACGGCGGGACGGTGCGGTTCTCCTACTGCATGCTTCCCGATTACCCATTGGCCGACTCGATCGAGATGATCAAGGTTGCCGACGAGCTGGGCTATTACGCCTGCTACTCGGTCGATGAGACCTGGCACAAGGACCTCTGGTGCCTGTTCTCCGCGGCCGCCGACAAGACGCGCAACATCCGGTTCGGCCCGAATGTGACACACGTGTTCTTGCGCGAGCCGACCCTGATCTGTCAACAGCTGGCGACGCTCGACGAGCTCTCGGGCGGGCGCGCCGAGGCGGTTGTCTCGACCGGGAACTTTGTGATGCTCGAGCAGTACCACCTCGACTGGGCCAAGCGCCGGCCGCTGTCGCGTCTGCGCGAGGCGATGCACGTGATGCGCACGTTTCTCGACGACGGGAAAATCGACTACGAGGGGGACTTCTTCAGGTACACGGGCATGTTCACCGCCGCGCGCCCGGTGCAGGAGCGGATCCCGCTCAAGATGGGCGGCATGAAGGGGCCCCGGTCGTTCGAGGTGGCGGGCGAGATCGCCGACGGGCTGCACCACGCGCTGTCGTACTCGCGCGAGGCCTACGACTATGTGATCGACCACGTCAAGGTGGGCGCTGAGCGTGCCGGGCGCGACTGGCGAGACCTCGACCTGGGCGCCTGGATCGTGTCCGTCGTCTCCGAGGACTCGGCCGCAGCCAAGGCAGCCGCGCGGATTCTGGTTGCCTTCTACATCCCGTCGATGCCGGCCGAGCAGCTCGCACGTCACGGCATCGACCAGGCCGAGCTCCAGCCGATCTTCGACGCCTTCGCCGCCGGCGACGTGGCCAAGGCGATCGAGATGTTCAGCCCCGAACAGGCCGAGAAGCTGTCGGTGGCGGGGACGCCGGAGGAGTGCGCCGAGAAGATCCGGCGCGACATCGTGCCGGCCGGGATCAACCACGTGATCCTGGCCCTCGCCGACGCGCCGCTGGTGCAGTTCTTCTCCGGGCGGTCGATCGAGGGAGTGCCGCCAATCACCGAGCAGCTGCGACTCGTGGCGGAGCGCACGATCCCGGCGGTCGCGTGACGTACCTCGAGGAGCTGTTCGGCCTCGGTGGCGCGACTGCCGTCGTCACCGGCGCCACCAGCGGGCTGGGCGCGGCGAGCGCCGTGGCGCTGGCGCGCGCCGGCGCGAAGGTGATCGTCTCGGGCCGTCACCGCGAGCGGGGCCAGCGTGTCGTGGCGGAGATAGAGGCCGCAGGGGGGAGCGCCGAGGTGGAGCTGGCCGATCTGACGGATGCGGATGAGCTGTCCGCGTTCGCCGATCGGGTGCTCGAGCGCCACGCACCGGTCGACATCCTCGTGAACGCTGCCGGCGTGTTCGATCGAGGCGAGGCCGCCGACGCGACACTCGAGCAGTGGGAGGCGCTGCTGCGAACCAACGTGACCAGTACGTTCCTGCTCTGCAAGCGGTTCGGCCGGCCGATGATCGAGCGCGGTCGCGGGAAGATCGTCAACTTCTCCTCGACCGACGGGTTCCTCGGCGTGCCCGAGCAGCTGGCCTACAACGTCAGCAAGGGGGCGATCGTCCAGCTCACTCGGACACTCGGGGCGGAGTGGATCCGTTACGGCGTGAACGTCAACGCCGTCGCCCCGTGCGACTTCGCAACGCCGATGATCGCCCCGTTCCTCGATCAGCCCGAGTACCGCGACTGGATCATGGAGGCGATCCCGGCGGGTCGCGTCGGGCAGCCGCACGAGATCGTCGGGGCGGTCCTGTTCCTGGCCTCAAGCGCATCCGACATGGTCGTGGGCCACAACCTCCTCGTCGACGGAGGGAGGACGGTGATCTAGTGGGGCTCCCCGAAACGTTCGGGTCGACCCACTAAGGGCGAGTGGGCTGCCGCCGACGCCGCGGTAGGTGAACCGTTCTGCGGCGGCGCCGCGGCGAACCGTCCGCGAGCCTGCCGTGGTCGCGAAGGCGAGTCGACGACTGGTTTGCGTCAGGAAGTGGAAGGCCTCCCCTCGGCCTCGGCGAATCGGATGGACGACGCGGGCCCCCCCCGGGGCCGCCGTCTGATTCCGTGTCGGAATCCGGAGGCTTGGCCCGACGGGCAAACAGCACGGGCGCGAAGACCACCGCGAGAAGCAGACCGAGATACAAAAGGCCGAACCAGTCAACTCCGGACACGTTGCTCACTGTCGGCGTGGCTGGCGGCATGCGACGAAGCCTACCGCGCTCACGGGTAAACTAATCATCGATGTCCGCCACGGAGTCCAAGCTCCCACGAGCGGTACGCAAGGGACCGCTGATCACGGTCACGTGCGAATGCGGTGAGCGCCGGCAGCTGCGATACGGCGAGCGGTGGCAGTGCGAGGCCTGCGGTCGCAGATTCGACACGGGCAAGATCCCACTCGACGAGTACGCCGCGATCCGCCGCACCCAGGTGCGCTACCGCCTGTTCCCGCTCGGCGCCGGACTCCTTCTCCTAGCGGGGGTCATCGTCTTCTTCCTCACGGGTCGAGCGTACGGTGCGCTGGTCGCGGTCCCCTTCCTGTTGGCCTCGTGGGCGGTGTTCGTGCGGCCCCTCTATCGGTCCCGTTACCACCGCAGTCTCGCCAAGAAGCTCCCGACCTGGGAGATCAAATCGGATTAACCGGGGCCGCGTGCGCGTCTTGCCGCCGGACTGACACCTCGACGCCGTGGGCGGTTGTGCGGCCGCCCGGCCTTTGCCCGTTCAGTGACCCGGGTGCGCGACCAATACGTCGCAGTGGACTTTGTGGGCCACCGATTCGCCCACGCTCTGACCGAACAACCGCCCAAGCGCGCTCGGCTCGTGCGTGCCGAGCACGACCAGGTCGGCATCGCGGTCCTTTGCCAGCTCCGCGATCGTTTCGGCCGGGTGCCCGATACCCGGAAGGTACTCGGCCTGCACGCCCTCGCCGTCGAGATAGCTCTTCGCGTGCTTTAGCTCCTCGATATGCGCCTCTGGGGGGTCGGTCGAGTCGATCGGACCCGCCGACCGGCCGATACTGGTCACGACCGGCGCGACGCTGACCACGATCAGCTCCGAACTGAAGGCCTTCGCGAGCGTCGCCGCACGTTCGAGCGCGCGCTTGGCCCCGTCGGACTCGTCGTAGCCGAGAACTATCTTCTGGTAGCTCATGTATCTCCTCCGAGCGGGACCGCGCTAGCTGCCGACCGTCACGGCCTCGGGTGCGTCTTCGGGGGTCCAGCCGACCTGCATCAGCGCGTCTCGGTCTGCCCCTTCGGGCATCGTCGGCGTCTCCTCCTTCCAGTGGACTTTCTCCTTGTCCTCAACGATTCGGCGGAAGAAGAACAGCAGCACGGATGCAGCCAGGATCCCGACGCCGATGAAGAAGTCGGTCCAGTTGCCGTAGCCGTTGAGCTTCGGCGCGCCGGCGCCGACGACCAGGATCGCTATGCAATAGAGCAGCAGGAGAAACGAAATTCCCACCCACGGAGTGCTGACCTTTAGGGGCCGCGGCCAGTTCGGCCGGTCCTTGCGCAGCAACAGGAAGGCGCTGAGCGCAAACACGTTGCACAGGACGTAGCCGATGTTGCTCATGTACAGGATCGCCAGGTTGCTCGAGATGAACAGGATCAGGCAAGTGTTCACGACTAGGTCGACCGTCATGGCATTCCCAGGGACGTGATAGCGGTTGAGCCTGCCGAGCCACTTGATCGTCAGCCCGGCCTTCGAGATCCCGTAAAGCGCCCGACCAGCATCGGCGGTCGAGGTCGCCATCGACAGCAGGAACGACAGGATCAGACAGACGAGGAAGAAGTCGGTCACGCCCGTGCCGACGATCGAGTTCATCGTCGTCACGTACGTCGAGTTGGCGAGAATCGCCGAGCTCGACGGTATGCCGGTATAGCCGCCCAGTCCAAGCGGCAGCAGGATGAAGACGAGTAGCGAGAAGGTGCCGGCGCTGCGCAGCGCAATCGTGCTGTCCTTGCGGGACTTGTATTCGGGCGTGAACGTCGCGCAGACCTCGACTCCGTTGGACGACCAGAACATGATGAACAGCCACACCAGCGCGATCTTGACCCCGCCCCACTGGTGGCTGGCCAGCGCCCAGTGGACGTTGTGGGCGTGCCAGTTGCCGCTCACCAACGGCCCGAAGATCAGGAATGTCACCGGGATCAGCATCAGCGCCCCGGTCACGTACGTGAACCACGCGAACGGCCGCACCCCGAAGATGTTGAAGAGCCACACCAACGCGATCGCGCCGATGCCGATGAAGTTGAACAGCTGCAGGTGCACGACCCCGTCGTACACCGTCCAGCTAGAGCTCGAGAACCACTGCGCCTGGATCAGCCCCCCGATCAGGTTGCCGAAGATCGCCAACACCACCGACCAACCGATCCAATAGCCAAACGTCGCGATCGGGCCCACCAGCGTCGAGTACTTCCGCCACCCCTCGTTCGCGTACAACGAGATCCCGCCCGACCGGCCCGGGAACATCATCGCGGGCTCAGAATAGACCCAGACGTTCAGCAGCGAGACGAAGGCCGAGACCCCCCAGAGCACCGTCGCGCCGGTCACCCCCAAAGACCCATAAGCAGCCAACAACGAGCCCAGCAGGAACCCGGGCTGACAGAGGGCAATGCTGAACCCATCCCACCAGCGCAGAGACTTCAGAAGCTGGCGCTCTTCGACAACGGCTGTGGCCATAGCGAAACCCTCTCCTCACCTAAGCAAGTTGCTGCAAAGCTATCGCAGTTCTACCAGGGGCGAAGTGCCCGGTCAACGGCTGAAAGAACCCTCGCTCGCGTTGCAAACCACCGGTAAAGCACCGGACCGCGGTAGCGTATACCAGTTTGTACAAGAGCGGTCAATTTCAATCTTCCTGAGGCCGCGATTTCGGCGGTTTGGATGGGTGGACGCGCTCGCGTGTCAGGCGACGGGACGCGCTCGCGCCACGATCATTCTCTGCGCCGCGACTGGCGGCGAGGCGTAAAATCGCGCCAGGGCGATGCCAGAGATCCTCGATCGCCGTGGCGACAGCGCCGCGCTGACGGCAGCCGGTCCAGCACGCGCGCGTCCGGTGATCCTCGGGACGCTGGCGGTACGCGTTGACCCGACGGCCGAACGCGTCGCACTGGAGAGCGCGCTCGAAGCGGGCGTCGCACTGATCGTCGCCAACATGATCACGCTGCCCGCATACCCGACGACGCTGATCCTGGCGCCTCAGTACGCCACGCTGCCGCACGAGGAGGACCTCGAGGCGGTGCGCGCCACCGCCCACCGCGCCGCCGCACTCGGGATCAGAACCGAACTTCTGCGCATCTCGACTGTGCGCCCGGTTAGGGCGCTTCTCGAGCTCGCGTCGGAGCGTGAGGCGGGCCTGCTCGTGTTCGGGCCTGACGTGCGGTTGACGAATCGAATCCGCTTCTGGACCGCCGCCCGGAAGGTTCGCCGGGGGGCGAACTGCCTCGTCTGGATCGCTCCGGACGGGTGACGGCTACCCGCCGGCCCCATAGCGCCTCCGATCGACCGCCGTGGCGGGCAGCGGACTCAGAGCCGAGCCAGCCCTTCGTCGAGGGTCAGGCGGCGGTAGGACTCCACCGGCCGTCCCCCCTCGTAGAGCCTGCGACGGGCGAGCCGGAGCGTCCGTACAGCCGGGGGCCGGATCTCGGTCGACTGCTCCAGCACCGCCGCCACGTACGACTCGGTGACGTCGTTTCCGGCCACGAGGACGTCCGCATCTGCGACCCGCCCGGTAGGGGAGTAAGCGACGGCGGTGACGATCCGCTCACGGGCGCTGGCCAATGACTCGCGTTCGAACGGCGATTCGGCGTCCATACGGGCCTGGTCCTCGACGAGCAGGCGGGTGATCCCACGGTCATTGATCGCGCGCAGCAGCTCGCCGGGGTCGTCGGCGACCACGACCTCCTTGTGCGAGGGCCAGATGTCGAGCATGCCGTGGTCTCCGAGAGGCGCGCCGACGTGGAACAAGAAGTAGTCGGGGTAGATGAAGAAGTCGTCCGATTTTGAGCGCTGAAAGTCGTAGAACGCCGTGATGGCGGCGAGGATCAGGGCGCTGGCTCCAGTCGCACCGCACGCGTGCCGCACAACGGCGCCGACGCGATCCGGCCAGCCGAATTCCGGCAGGACGTCGGCCAGACTCCCGGGTCGGCCGTCGACGCGGATCGCGAAGTCGGCGCTGGATAACTCGGTGGCGGTATGCATGAATCGAAGGTTTTAACGCGGAGGTGGGCCGGGGGTCAATCGGCGCCCGTCCGGTGCGGGCTGCCGCGGTGGACACTGGCCAGCAAACCCGCTAGAACTCGCGCTGAACGTATTTGTTCATCGCTGAACCGAGAGAAGGAGAGCTCCGTGGCCCGCGACCCGAAGTACGACATCCTCTTCGAGCCGATCCGGATCGGGCCGAAGACGCTTAAGAACCGCTTCTACCAGGTCCCTCACTGCATCGGCGCCGGCTCGGAGAAGCCCGGAATGCAGGCCTACCACCGGGGGATGAAGGCTGAGGGCGGATGGGGCGCCTGTTGCACGGAATACTGCTCGATCCATCCCGAGTCCGACGACACCTCGCGCGTGTCGGCCCGCATCTGGGACGAAGGCGACGTACGCAACCTCGCCGCGATGACGGACAGGCTCCACCAGTTCGGCGCGCTCGCCGGGATCGAGCTGTGGTACGGCGGTCCCCACGCCCCGTGCATGGAGTCGCGTGCGACGCCGCGCGGTCCGTCCCAGATCGCGTCGGACTTCGAGCTCAACATATTCCCGCGCTACATGGATAAGGACGACATCGAGGCCGTCCAGCAGATGTACGTGGATGCGGCGATCCGCGCCCGCGAGGCCGGATTCGACATCGTTTACGTGTACGGGGCTCACGCCTACCTCCCGTTCCAGTTCCTCTCGCCGTTCTATAACCGCCGCACCGACAAGTACGGGGGCTCGTTCGAGAACCGCGCCCGCTTCTGGCGAGAGTCGCTGGAGAAGGTGCGCGAGGCCGTCGGCGACGACTGCGCGATCGCCTCGCGCTTCGCGGTTGACCACTTGCTAGGTCCGATCTCGATCCAGGTCGGCGAGGACGGCGCGCGGTTCGTCGAGTACTGCGACGACCTCGTGGACCTCTGGGACCTGACGGTCGGCGACATCGCGGAATGGGGACAAAACGCGGGTCCATCGCGCTTTTTCGAAGAGAACCACGAGAAGCCCTACACCGGACAGATCAAGGCTGGCAACCACACCAACAAGCCGGTGGTCGGCGTCGGCCGCGTCACCAACCCGGACACCATGGTCGCGATCATCAAGTCTGGCCAGTTCGACATCATCGGCGCGGCTCGGCCGTCGATCTCAGACCCGTTCCTGCCCAAGAAGATCGAGGAAGGGCGGTTCGACGACATCCGCGAGTGCATCGGCTGCAACCAGTGCATCTCACGCTGGGAGATCGGTGGCCCGCCGATGGTCTGCACTCAGAACGCCACGGCCGGCGAGGAGTACCGGCGCGGCTGGCATCCCGAGAAGTTCCATCCGGCGGCCAACCGCGACAAGAGCGTGCTTGTGGTGGGCGCCGGCCCGGCCGGTATGGAGTGCGCGATGGTCCTCGGCAAGCGCCAGATGGCGGCTGTGCATCTGGTCGAGGCCGACGAGCAGATCGGCGGCTGTGTGAATTGGATCTCGCGGCTCGGCCACTCCGACGGCCAACCGAACCTGTTCCGCGGCGCGGCTCGGGGGCTCGGCGAGTGGTCGCGCATCGTCAACTACCGCCAGATCCAGCTCGACAAGCTCAAGAATGTCGAGGTGCACCTCCGCTCGCGCTTGAGCACCGATGAAGTCCTCAACTACGGAGCCGAGATCGTGATCGTCGCCACCGGCTGTCACTTCGCCACCGACGGCATGAACGCGGCCACCCACGCGCCGATCCCTGGGGCCGATACATCGCTGGACTGGCAGCTGACGCCCGACGAGGTGGTGAGCGAAGCCAAGCGCGTCGGCAAGCGAGTGCTCGTGCTCGAGAACGAGGCGTACTTCATGGGCGTGTCGGTGGCGCAGAAGCTGGCCGGCGAGGGGCACGACGTGACGCTTGTGACCCAGGCGGGCGAGATCGCCGACTACATGCACTACACGCTCGAGGCCCCGATGCTCCATCGCGATCTCGACCGGCTCGGCGTCGACATCCACACGTACACGATGCTCGAGAAGATCGAGCCCGGCGTCTGCCACGCCTACGACGTGTGGAACCCGGCGCACAAGCAGAAGTTCGAGGTCGACACTGTCGTGCTGTGCACGGCCCGGATCTCCGACGACGAGCTATACCGCGACCTGAAGGCGAACAGGGACCGGTGGGAGAGCGAAGGCATCGAGTCGGTCTACGTGATCGGCGACGCCTCCGCGCCACGCATGATCGTGGACTCCGTGTTCGACGGCCATCGACTGGCACGCGAGATCGACTCGCCGAATCCCGAGATGCCGCTCCCGTTCATTCGCGAGCGGCGGCTGTGGGGCGACGCGTCCAACGACGACTACTTGCACCAGTTGAAGAACACGGTCGACGTCGCGCTCGCCTGAGGGCGGGCGCGGACACCGAGGTGAGGGCATGAAGATCGTCGTTGCCGTCAAACAGGTCGCCGCGCTGGACGAGGAGTTCGAGCTCCTCGACGACGGTGTCGGCGTCGATCCCGACTACGTGGAGTGGGACCTGAACGAGTGGGACACGTTCTCGCTGGAGGCGGCGCTTCAGCTGCGCGAGAGCGTTGGCGGGGAGGGGCACGAGGTCGTCGCGGTCACGGTCGGCGAGGAGGAGGCCGAAGAGGGCCTGCTCAGCTGCCTGGCCAAGGGCGCCGACCGAGCGGTGCGGGTCTGGGACGACGTGCTCGAAGGCGCCGATCCGCTGGCGGTGGCGCGGGTGCTCGCGGCGATCGTCGAGCGAGAAGCACCCGACCTGGTGCTCTGCGGTGTCCAATCCTCGGACGCGGTTAATGGCTCCACGGGCACCGCACTGGCCGGATACCTGGACCTGCCGCGCGTGGCCGTGGTGACGCAGCTCGAGTGGGACGGGGCCAGCGGCACCGCAACCGTACACCGAGAGCTCGAGGGTGGCCTGCTCGAGGTGCTGCGCATTCGCGCTCCGGCGCTGTTGACAATTCAGACCGGCATCAACGAGCCGCGGTACGCGACGTTGCGCGCGATCAAGCAGGCCCGCGAGAAGCCGCTCGAGGTCACCGGGCTCGAGGAGCTTGGGCTCGATCGTGGGGCCGTGGAAGCAGCAGCGGGGTCGCGGACGGTTGCCCTGGCCACGCCGGACCGCGGCGCCGGTGCCGAGATGCTCAACGGCTCACCCGCAGCGGTCGCCGCCCGGATTGTCGAGATCGTGCGTGAGAGGATGTCCGGATGAGCGGCGTACTGGTGGTGGCCGAGACCCGTCGCGGCGAGCTGCGCGAGGTCTCGCTCGAGCTGGTGAGCGCCGCGCGTGAGGTCAAGGACGCCGCCGGCGGCCGGCTGGTCGTGGCGGTGATCGGAGCCGACGCGGACCGCTTCGTCGCTCCCCTAGGGGTGGAGGGTGTCGACGAGGTCCTGACCGTGTCGGCGCCGACCGACAACTTCGAAGCACACGTGTGGCAACGGGCGCTCGAGGCGCTGATCGAGGCGGAGCGCCCCGCCCTCGTGCTGACGGGACACACGATCGACTCGCTTGGGTTTGCCCCGGCCGTCGCCGCACGCGGAGCACTGGGGTTCGCTGCGGATGTCGTCGCCGTCACGTGGGCCGACGGCCCCCAGGCCCGCCGGGGCGCGTACGGCGACAAGCTCGAAGCCGAGCTCGAGTTCGCCGGCAAACCGTGCACCCTCCTCACGGTCCGCCCGGGTATCTTCCCGGTCGCGTCGCCGGCGGGCGAGTCGGTCCCGGCGCGGGGCGTGGCGGTCGATCTCGAGGGCGTGGCGCGGACCGAGCACGTCGAGTTCGTGGAGGTCAGTGCCGGCGACGTCGACATCACGAAGGCGGATTTCCTGCTGTCGATCGGGCGCGGGATCGAGGACAAGGACAACATCCCGCGGTTCGAGAAGCTGGCCGAACGGCTCGGAGCCACACTCAGCGTTTCGCGGCCATTGGTCGACGCCGGTTGGATGCCCGGCGCCCGGCAGGTCGGCCAGTCCGGCAAGACCGTCAAGCCGCGTGTCTACCTGGCGCTCGGCATCTCGGGCGCCGTCCAGCACCTGGCCGGGATGCGCGCGGCCGAGACCATCATCGCGGTCAACAGCGACCCGGAGGCGCCGATCTTCGGGGTCGCCCACTACGGGGCGGTCGCCGATCTGTTCGAGGTCGCCGACGAGCTGGAGCAGGCGCTGGAATAGTCTCGTGCTGCTGTTTGCGGCAACGAAGTCGCGGTCGGTCTTCTGGCACTTCACCGTCGGGCTGAGGATCACGTGGTACGTGCTCGCCGCCTTGTCGGTGCTCGTGTTCCTCTACGGGGTGGCGCGACCGGTGGTCAAGTACCGCAGGGGGCACGGCGGGCCGTGGCCTCCGTGCCCGTGGCGCGAACTTCCCGGTCGGCTCGCCGGCGGTTTGGGTCTGCTGCTTTCGCACGCGACGATCGGGCGCCGTGACAAGCTGGCCGGCTGGGCCCACCGGGGCATCTTCTACGGCTTTATCGTGCTGTTCGCAGGCACGGTGGTGCTCGGATTCGACACCGACTTCACCAAGCCCGTGTTCGGCTGGGACTACTTCCACGGCAACTTCTACCTGGCCTACAAGGAAGTGCTCAACCTGCTCGGCACAGCACTCGTCGCCGGCTTGCTTGTGATGATGGTGCGACGGGCGCTGATCCGCCCGGCGAAGCTCGACTACACGCGGCCCGATCGCGCGGCGGGGGAGCGGCAGTTCGACCGGCACGTGTACGAGGTCGGCGATTGGGTGTTCGTGGTCACTCTGCTCGTGATCGCGCTCACCGGTTTCGTGCTGGAGGGGGTCAGGATCGCGATGGACAACCCGGGGTATTCCGGGACGCAGTTCGGCGGCTGGGTCGTGGCGCAGGCGCTGGGCGGCCTGAACTATGCGACGCTGGCAGGGCTCAGACACGGGCTGTGGTGGTTTCACGGTCTTCTGGCGATCACCTTCGTGGCGTGTATCCCGTACACCAAGGCGACGCACATGCTGACGAGCTTCGTGTCGCTTTCGCTGCGCGACCCGCTTGCGGGCAAGCGCTTGGCGCCGATCCCGCCTGAGCGAGCCGACCTGCCCGCCGGGTACGGGGCGCTGGTCGACTTCAGTCCGCTGCACTTGCTGGAACTCGATGCCTGCACCAAGTGCGGCAAGTGCCACGAGGCGTGCCCGGCCAACGCCACCGGTCGGCCGCTGTCGCCCCGGGACGTGATCCTCGAACTGCGCGAGCAGGCCAACCATGCGGCCGCTGGTTTGGGGATCGGAGGTGTGCTCGGGGGCCTGCTCCACGGGAGCACGGGGGGTGACGGCTTCACCGAAAGCGTCGTGGGCGAGGACGGAGTGCGCGTGGACACCGTGTGGTCGTGCATGCAATGCAACGCATGCGTGGAGATCTGCCCGGTGGGGATCGAGCAGGCGCCGATCATCAACCAGCTCCGCCGTCGCTTGGTCGAGGAGGGCGAGCTTGATTCGAACCTCCAGTCGGTCCTCCAGGTCATCCACAAATCAGGCAACTCGTTCGGCGAGAACAAGCGCAAGCGCGGGCGCTGGACTCAGGGACTCGAGTTCGAGGTCAAGGACGCGCGGAAGGAGCCGGTCGACGTGTTGTGGTTCGTCGGGGATTACGCGAGCTTCGACCCGCGCTCACAGCAGGTCAGCCGCGCGCTCGCCGAACTGCTGCACGAGGCGCAGGTGGACTTCGGGATCCTCTACGACGACGAGCGCAACTCCGGCAACGACGTCCGGCGGGTGGGCGAGGAGGGCCTATTCGAGTCGCTCGCCGAGCACAACATCGCCACGATCTCGGGCTGTCAGTTCGAACGGATCATCACCAGCGACCCGCACTCGCTCAACACGCTGCGACATGAGTATCCGGACCTGGGCGGCAGCTGGCCGGTGATGCACCACACCACGCTGTTGCTCGAGCTGATCGAGGCCGGGCGCCTCGATGTCCGAGGCCGCCTGTCCTATCGCGTGACCTACCACGATCCTTGTCACCTCGGGCGCTACAACGGCGAGTACGACGCCCCCAGGCGGATACTCGAGATGCTCGGTTGCACGCTGGTCGAGATGCCGCGTAACCGCGACAACAGCTTCTGCTGCGGCGCCGGCGGCGGGCGTATCTGGATCCCCGACCAGCCCGGGCAGGAACGTCCATCGGAGAACCGGATCCGCGAGGCAATGAGCCTGCCTGACGTCGAGCTGTTCGTCGTCTCTTGCCCCAAGGACGTGACGATGTATGAGGACGCGATCAAGACCTCCGGGAACGCCCAGCGCATCCAGCTGCGCGAGCTCACGGAGCTGGTCGCCGAGGCGCTCGTACCGCGGGCCGCCGCACTCGCCGTCTGACGAACGCGGGCGGCGGGCGATCGGCGCCTGCCGGCAGGCCCGCACGCTAGGCGGGCACGCCGATCGGGGGTTTTCCCCACCATCGAGACCGGGGGTTCACAGCCGGCCACACGCCTGGTCGTCCCAGCGATTTTGGCGCCCGCCGAAGGCAGTCTCAGATCCCATGGAAATCACCCCTTCATCCACCACCACATACGACGACTCGGTTGGCTCGGGCGGGTCGGTTGGCTCGGGCGGGTCGGTTGGCTCGGGCGGGCCTGCAGGCGCCGGCGTGCTCTCCCGGTTCGTGCACGCTGCGGCTCGCAGCGGCGCGCCGCCCGAAGACGACGGTCGCGCTCTGGCTCGCGCTGATCGTCGCGTGCGTGATGCTCGGTTCGAGCGCCGGCATGCGCACGCTCTCGCATTCCGGTTCCGGCACCGGCGAATCGGCCCGTGCCGACGCTCGGCTGTCCGCCTCGGGCCTCAAGGGCCCCGCCACCGAGAACGTGCTCGTCCGGTCGAGCAGCCCGCAGCGCACCGCGCACGCCGTCGCGGCGCTACAGGACGGCGCACGCCGCCTGTCGGCGGTGAGGTCGGTGGACGGCCCCGACCGCTCGCCCGACCTCACTCGCGCGGGCGGCCGAACCGCGCTCGTCGTCGTGACGCTCCGCGGCGATCCCAACAACCCCGACACCCGCGCCGCCGCCGTCCAGCACTTCGTCGACGGACTGGCCGCGCGCGAGCATAGCGTGTCGTTCCTCGAGGCCGGCAGCGGCTCGGAGGACAACGCGATCAGTCAGCTCGTCAACGACGGGTTGCACCGCGCCGAGATGATCTCGGTTCCGATCACGCTGCTGATCCTGGTACTGGCGTTTGGCGCGCTGGTCGCGGCGTCGGTGCCGTTGCTGCTCGGGCTGACGTCGGTGGGAGCAGCGCTCGGGGCGCTGGGGCTCGTCTCGCACATCGCGCCCAACGGCTCCTCGACCGCCCCGGTCGTGGTCCTGATCGGCCTCGCGGTGGGCGTCGACTACTCGCTGTTCTACATCCGCCGCGAGCGAGCGGAGCGTCGAGGTGGCGGGTCCGCCGACGCGGCGCTGGCAGCCACCTCGGCAACTGTCGGCCGGGCGATCCTGGTCGCCGGGATGACGGTCGTGATCGGACTCGCAGGACTGCTGTTCACGGGTTTCGGCGTGTTCACCTCGATGGCGCTGGGCGCGATTCTCGTTGTCCTGATCGCCGTCGTCGGGTCGCTGACCGTGCTCCCCGCGATGCTCGCGCTG
>Ga0187777_10000583_pt1 | contig 24506 bp, 18 predicted proteins | sample 1015_Q2_SP5_10_M_FD_132416 | JGI IMG/M metagenome (GOLD analysis project Ga0187777, IMG submission 132416) | Tropical peat soil microbial communities from peatlands in Department of Meta, Colombia - 1015_Q2_SP5_10_MG | ecosystem: Environmental > Terrestrial > Soil > Wetlands > Peat | place... | reverse complement strand
GAAGTCGCCATGGGAAAAGTTGAGCCGGGCGACGTTCATGCCCGATTCGATCATCTGTCTCATCACCGCGGGCGACTCCGATGCGGGACCTATAGTGCAGACGATCTTGGTTTTATTGATCGGGAACCTCATGTCTTCCCTCCGGCATCACGTGAATTATTTGTCTTCTCGCTGTCTACGGCGCATGCGAAGCGTTCAACTCGATAGTCACATGGACGGAATCCCTCAACGTGGTCCTTGCCACAGGGAGGCCGCTGCGGGTGAACACCCTCAACATGCCTTCGTTTGAAGGGAGAACTTCCGCCTCGAACTGTACGATCCCCGATGCACGAGCGATTGCGACCAGGTGCTTGAATATTCGCGATCCGATTCCGAGTCCTTGATGCGCATCATCGATAAGGAACGCCACCTCCGCTTTCGGCGATGCCCCGGCCCGGATATACCGTCCTCCTCCCACGATCCTGTCCTGCGCCTCATCGCTCATGACCGCTACCAAGGCTACGATGTTCTTGAAGTCTACCCCGGTCAACTGCTCCAGTTCATCATCCCCCAAAACCCTCTTCGCCGAGAACGTCCGGCGGTAAAGGGACTCGGAGCTTACTTTGAGGAGAGCGTCGGTCACACGCCCCTTGTCGTCGGGGCGAATGGAACGGATCGTTACCAGCCGCCCGTCCCGGAGGCGTTCCACAACAGAGTAGTTGGCGATGTCGTTCTTTTCCATGATCAACGATGCGTCACCGTTTCGTAAGAAGAACATTCCCCGGCTACGAAACGAATCATTCATTGTTCGTGTCCAGCGCCGCGCTGAGAGCGTCTATTTGCCGAGCAGCAACTTTATCTTTATGCATCCGTCTCCTCTGTGTGCCTGTACTGTGACAAGACGTGAGAACCGAATCCAGCGATCTTTTCGCACAGACCAGCTATATTATTTTTAGGTCATCCGATCGTCTCCCTTAACAGACGCTGGTGGAGTTTTTGCTGGCGTCATCTCGGGCCCCAGCAATACCGCGATCCATCGCGTGTTTTTGTTATTCTCGAAAACAAACTTCAGGGTCATAGTCAAAGGTATGCACAGAAACACGCCAACAATACCAAGCAAATTTCCCCAAAAAATCAAGGAGACAATTACGACCACTGTGGACATGCCAAGCTTCCGGCCCATCAGCATCGGCTCTACCAAGTTGCCAAGAATGAATTCAACAGCCAGATATCCGATAGCCACCTGCGCAGCACGGCCTACCCCAAACTGGGTAAAGGCGAGAAGAACTGCGGGAACGGCAGCGATAAGGGCGCCGATATTAGGAACATAGTGCAACAAAAATGCCAGGAAACCCCAGAGAAGGGGAAAATCCACGCCAAGAATAAACAGCCATACTCCGACCAAGATTCCTACTGTCAGGCTAATCGCAGATTTAATATTCATATAGTGTTGGATATCATAGATGAATTTCATAAACAGGTGAAAGTCCTTTTTAGGATCACCCAGAATAGCACGGAGTTTGACAGGAAAGCTTGAGGCTTCCAGCAAGATGAACATTACCGTGACCAAGATCATGACTAATTCGAACAGCGCGAAACCAAACCCCCTGAGCAGGCTGGCGGTAAATCTTTTAACCGCTTCCGGGTCTACCTGATTGACCAGTAAGGAGTCCGTGATTGTAATACCATTGGCTGCTAATAAAGCCTGGAGTGATGAAATGCGCTTCTGCAGGAGAGCCTGATAAGACGGGAGATCAGAGTAAAAACTGTTCAGTGATGTCCCAACGACTACTCCGACAACCACGAGAACAATGGCAAAGCCCGCCACTATGAGCAACACAGCGACCACATAAGGAATGCGTTTCCGCTCAAGCCAGAGGACCAGTGGTGCGCCAAGGATGGCCAGGTAAACAGCGAAGAGAAGCCATTCAAAGGTCGCTTGTGCCTGTTTAATACTAATAGAGATTAAAGCGAGCATCCCAATGATGACGAGTATGCGCGTTCCCTGATGTAGATCATGCTGTAGATCATTCTGTTCATTCATAGACACATTCCTTTCGACAAATTTATAATGAGGGGGTTGTCTCCGTATATTTCAAATATGCCATCCGTGCGAAGGACACAGAAATCCAGTTCGAGCGCAATACGGCAGATTTAACATGTGCTTTTCGTATGTATGTCCGATGCTCTATACATCCTTCTTGTCAGACCTGTAGCTATGTGCTATGTGCAATGAAACCAGCCGCGCCAGCAGGATTGCCGGATAGAGCTGCCCGACAAGAGCCTCCGTCATCGCCAAAGCACGTGCAAAAGGATGTACAGGAGTAATATCTCCATACCCAAGTGTGGTAATAGTCGAGACGCTGAAATAATTAAACTCGAATCGGAGATCGCTGAGGTTTGGCGCCCCATCCGCGAACGCGAATGCTCCGGGGAGAAGAAAGGAGATCAGATGATAACTTGCCGCGAATGCCAGCGAGATCATCAGGTATGCGGCAACAGCTGCCTCAATGCGTTGCCGGCTAACTGGCCCCTCTTTAAAGACGTATTTCAAGATAAGAAACACAAAAATGATCACCGTCACCAGCGCCGACGAGCTTTCCCATACCCGGAGCCATTGAGTTCCAAAGATAAGACGTAAGAAATGGACAGAAATTGTTGCTAGTACAATCACTCCAATGACCGCTTGGTTGACTTTACGGCGAGTGAGTGCAATGAGGCCCAGCAAAAGTATCAGCGCTATGATAACACTGTTTATGATTTGAACTGCAACCATGCTCTGGACTAAACTCACAAAGGGATAGACTATCAGCATATCAAATATAAGTGCTGCAAGCAACAATGCAAGTTTCCGTTCTTCGGACCAGTCAGTAAGATGTCTGAAGATGCCTTCTTTTTGTTTTTTGGTCATACATTCACCATTTTCCTTATCAAACGCTCACTCGCCTCTTCGGCCGAGCTGAGAGGGCTTGATGTGTACACTCCCCTGAAAACTCTGTTATCTCATGCAATTTAGCAACGGCTTCATTTTATTTCCTGCCGAGTAGTTCCTTCGCCGCGGTCGCTACGTTGTCCGGCTCGAAACCGAACTTTTTCTGGAGTTCTTTCAGCGGCGCTGAGGCCCCGAATGTTTTCATGCCGATCATGCGCCCCGACCTGCCTATGTACCGCTCCCATCCGAAACTCGATGCTTGCTCCACCGCGACGCGCGCCCTCACATCCGACGGCAACACGTGGTCCCGATACTCCTGCGTCTGATGCTCGAATATTTCCCAGGACGGCATGGATACAACGCGCGACCGGATTCCCTCAGAGACCAGCTTCTCATGGGCTTCTACCGCCAGACTAACTTCGCTCCCCGAGGCGATCAGAATCACTTCGGGGTTTCCCTGTGAAGCGTCAGCGAGCACATACGCTCCCCGCGCGACACCGGATGCCGGAGCGTACTTCGTCCGGTCCAGCGTCGGTAGGGGCTGGCGCGACAACACCAGCACGGCAGGTTCATGGCGCAGCTGCATGATGTAGCGGTAGGCTTCGATCACCTCGTTGGCGTCGCCGGGCCGCAGGGTGACCACGCCGGGAATCGCCCGCAATGACGCCAGATGCTCAACTGGCTGATGGGTCGGGCCGTCTTCGCCGTCACCCATCGCGTCATGGGTGAAGATAAAGATGGAAGGGAGCTCCATCAAAGCGGATAGCCGGATCGCCGCACGCGCGTAGTCAATAAAGATGAAAAAAGTCGCCCCGAAAGCACGGAGTTTAGACAATGAGAGCCCGTTCACAATGGCCGCCATTGCATGTTCGCGGATGCCGAAATGCAGGTTTTTTCCCGCCGGGTTATCGGCCTGGAAGTCTCCCGCGCCCTCATACGTAAGAGTTGTCTTATTCGACGGCCCAAGATCGGCTGAGCCTCCCAGCATCCAGGGAATGTTCTGCGCAAGAACGTTCAACGCCTTGCCCGAAGCGTCCCGCCCCGCGATCCCCTTCGGATCGGAGGGAAAGACGGGAAGGCCGCGATCCCAGCCAGCGGGCAGTTCGCGCCGCTGCATCAGCTCTATCTCGTGAGCCAGCTCGGGATATTTAGATCGATAAGCGGCGAAGAGTTCCGTCCATTGCCGGCGCGCTTCGGCCCCCCGCGCGCCGATGCCGGAAGCAAAGTGTTCATACACACCGTTGGGCACAAAGAACTTCGTATCCTCAGGCCAACCATAGAACCGCTTGCAGAGGCAGACCTCGTCGTCTCCAAGCGGCTCGCCGTGGGCGGCGGAAGTGTCCTGCTTGTGTGGGGAGCCGTAGCCGATGTGACTGTCAAGAACGATGAAAGTCGGCCTGTCTTTCGTCTTGTGGAAGATGCCAAGGGAGTACTCGATGCGATCGATGTCATTTGCGTCCCCGACCCGTAGCACATTCCAGCCGTATGCCAGGAAACGAGCCGCAACGTCTTCGGTAAAGGTGATCCTCGTATTCCCCTCGATGGTGATGTGATTGTTGTCGTAGATCCAGCAAAGGTTATCGAGCCCGAGATGGCCCGCCAGTGATGCTGCTTCCGACGCGATGCCCTCCATCATGCATCCGTCTCCGCAAATGGCATATATGTTGTAATTAAAAATGTCGAAGCCGGGCCGGTTATAACGGCGAGCGAGCCACTTTTCAGCTATGCCCATTCCCACGCTCGTGGCCACGCCTTGGCCCAGTGGACCGGTCGTGGCTTCAACGCCGGAGACCCAATGATACTCGGGGTGTCCTGGTGCTTTGCTGTTGAGCTGGCGGAAGCGGCGGATATCGTCGAGCGAAACCGAAGGCTGGCCGAGAACTTCGTAATCGGCATTCACTGCCTGGGTGCGGGTGAGGTGGAGCATGGACCAGAGCAGCATGGAAGCGTGGCCATTGGACAGCACAAACCGGTCGCGGTTGGGCCAGATGGGGTCCTGCGGATCAAAGCGCAGGACGCGATTCCAGATCGTGTAAACCAGAGGCGCGAGCGCCATGGGCGTGCCCGGGTGGCCGGACTTAGCCTGTTGGACCGCATCGATCGACAGCGTTCGGATGGTGTCGATGGACAGTTGGACCATATCCGCCTCTGTGGTTGATCGGACATCTTGCGCGGGACTCATGAGTGTCTCCTTTCGAGTTCTTATAGGCTCCCGGTCCATTCCGTGAGCGCTGGGGCCTGGGTGGCCAGAAGCACAACGGAATGGGGTTGGACCAGATATGTCGCACCCGATACGATCGGGCCCTTGGCCCAATCACAAATATCGTCTGGGGAGTCCAGGAACGTGTCCACGCACCGTCGCCACGGTTCCCCGCCCTCGCTGACTGCGGGGATTTCGAAATGGAGCCACTCCCAGTAAGCGTTCACCATGAGGTGGAGCACCAACGGGTTACCCACTAGGTGGACCGTCACCGCCACGCTGTGGGAATCATAGCTCCAGTCCGGAACGTCCAGTCTGACCCCGTGCCATTGCACCAGTAGCCGGCGCAGCAGTTCCTTCAGCGTCACGTCGGACTGCTCGGTCGGCCTAATACAATTGAGGCGCAGCGAAATGAGTTGCTTCACGAAGCAGTGAATATCCGCGTGCCGGACGAGCAGCTCCCAGTCCAGCCAACTGGTCTCGTTGTTCTGACAGTAGGCATTGTTGTTGCCGCGCTGGGTGCGTCGCATCTCGTCTCCCATGAGCAGCATGGGGGTTCCCACCGCAAGCAGGGTTAGCGTCAGGAAGTTCTTCACCTGGCGATTGCGCAATCGCTCCACCGCGGGATCCTGCGTAGGCCCTTCCGCGCCGCAATTCCAGCTCAGATTGTTGTCTGTTCCGTCGCGGTTATCATCCCCGTTCTCCTCGTTGTGCTTGCCATTGTAGGAGACCAGGTCGTTGAGCGTCAGACCATCGTGGCAGGTGACGAAGTTGATGCTCTCTTCCGGCCCCAATTCCTTGTGCTCATACAGATCCGGGCTCCCGCTCAGCCGATATGCCACGAGCTGGACCACTCCGCTATCCCCCTTGAGGAAGGCCCGCACGTCGTCACGAAATCGACCGTTCCATTCTTTCCAGCTATCACCGACAAACCTGCCGACCTGGTAGAGACCAGCTGCATCCCAGGCTTCTGCAATCAGCTTGACGTTGGCCAGCACCGGGTCCGATTCGATGTCCCAGAGAATGGGGGGGTTCTCCAGCGGACGGCCGAGCGGATCGCGGGAGAGGATCGAGGCGAGGTCGAAGCGAAAACCATCCACGTGCATATGGCTGACCCAGTAGCGGAGGCTGTCGAGGATCAATCGCCGGCATATGGATTCATTGGCGTTCAGCGTGTTACCGCACCCGCTGTAGTTGGCGTAGGAAGATCGGTCCTCCCCCAGGATGTAGTACGCGTCGTTCGCCAATCCCCGGAAGCAGAGCGTCGGACCGGTCTCGTTGCCCTCTGTGGTATGGTTGTACACAACGTCCAGGAGGATCTCAATTCCGGCCCGGTGCAGCGCCTTGACCATATCCCTGAACTCATCGAGCGCCCCCAGCGGATCGCGGCGGGAACTGTATCCGTCATGGGGGGCGAAAAAAGACAGAGGGGCATACCCCCAGTAATTGCCCAATCCCGCGGGACCATCCTTCTCGTCAAAGGCGAAGACGGGGAGCAATTCGACCGCAGTAACTCCAAGGTCCTGCAAGTATGGAGCTTTTTCCGCCAGTCCTGCATAGGTGCCCCGCCGGGCGGCCGCAATGCCGGAGCTGGGATGCCTGGTGAAGCCGCCCACATGCATCTCGTAAAGCACCGTCTTGGCGAATGGCCTCCGTGGGGGGCTGTCGCCTTCCCAATCGTACGTACTCGGGTCCGCGACGACGCTCTTGATCGCCACTGCGGTGTTATCTCCGCGATGACACGCAGCTTGGCGGCTGTATCCTGGCGGCCGGGCCACACACTTCCCGTAGGGATCCAGGAGAACCTTGCTCGGATCGAATCGAAGCCCGCGTTCCGGAGCGTACGGGCCGCGGACTCGATAGGCATAGAGTTGTCCCGTCTTCACCCCCGGCACAAACGTGTGCCAGTAGTGGTAGGTGCGATTTTTCTGCGGATCGAGAGTGACCACGCGAGACGGTTTTGAGTCATCCACGCGCTCGAAGAGGAGCAAGTCCACGGCAGTGCTGTGTTTGGAGAAGATGCTGAAGTTTACTCCATCAGGGCACATCGCGGCGCCGAGTGGAAAGCTCTTACCCTGGTCGTCGGTCTTAATCCCAGCCATGGAATGCCCTCCTAGGTCCTCAACGGCGCAGATCCGGCCTCTCGCAACTCCTGGGCAGCCACTTTGCCCAGGCGCCGCAGGTGCCGCTCGGCCTGGCTGAACTTGGCGGCAAGGAACGTCTCGACGAGGTCCCAGGCGACAGCTGGCCCCACGGTCCGGCCGCCCATGCAAAGGATGTTCATGTGATCGTCCTCGACCCCTTGTCTGGCGGAGAAGTGGTCATGGATTAACGCCGCGCGAATCCCCCGAACCTTATTGGCGCATACCGACGCTCCTACGCCGCTGCCGCAGATGGCCACCCCGCGGTCGACCTTCTGGGCGGCTACGGCGAGTGCAAGCGGGACAACGTAGTCGGGATAGTCATCCCCCTCGCTCATGCGATGAGCGCCGAAATCGACGACCTCATGTCCTGCAGCGCTAAGCTGGCCGAGCAATTCTTCCTTCAGAGCAAATCCCCCGTGATCGGTGGCAATTCCAACGCGCATAAGGCCTCCTTGTGGCAATCTCGTTTCGTTTTCCTCACTCGGAGATCACCAGATCACTAATACATGAAGCCGATCGAATATTCATAAATTGCAAGCATCGCACTATTTGGTCTTTCGTGTTCAAATCTTCTCATCGCTTTCGGTTGCGGTGCCGCTGCTTGATCGGCAAGAAGAGGTCACACCCTGATTCTGGGCTATTTCGAAGACGCTTCACGGCTTCGGCGACCCCTGCACTCCCGCTAAAAAATGCCGGCCCGGTGACGAGCATATTGGCTCCCGCATCGACTACGAGTGACGCAGTCGTCGCGTCGATACCGCCATCAACCCACAGATTGATCGCAGCTGCGCTGGGATGGAAAGGGGAAGTTTAATGATTCCATTGTCCATTTCTCAAATCCCTTGGGTCACAATTCTCGGATCGCGCGCGGTTCGGCCCTGTCATCAGATTTTTCGACTCACGGCCTGCTTTGGTGCTGGACGCCTCGAAGATGCTCTGAACGGACTTATCCAGCAGGGCGTTGAACTCAGCTTCGGATTGCTGGGCCGACAGCCCCTCCACCAGCGCCCGCGAAAAGCTTGCCACGATGCCGTGATTCCTGCGCAGGCGGCCGTTGGCCTCTTGCCGCGAATAACCGCCCGACAGCGCAAGCACCCGCAAGACCTTGGGATGTCTGACGCAATCGGTGTAGAAGTCGTCTCTCTCGGGTAGCGTGATCTTGAGCATGACCAACTCACCCGCTGGCAATCCGTCAAGCTGCTTGAGGATGGCCGCTTTGAGCAACTCTTCGGCCTTGGCCTTTTCCGGGCAGTGAATGTCAACTTCCGGCTCGACGATCGGTAGGAGGCCGATGGCGATGATCTGCCCGGCGACTTCGAACTGCTGGCTCACGATGTTCTTGATGCCGGCTGCGTTGGCCTGCTTGATGACTGAGCGCATCTTGGTTCCGAAGATGCCCTTCGCTTTGGCTTTGTCGAGCAGCGCCGCAAGCTCGGGCATGGGCTTCATCAACTGGACCCCGTCCTTCTCGGCGGCAAGGCCCTTGTCCACTTTCAGGAAAGGAACAACCTGTTTCACGTTCCAAAGATAGTCCGCGGTCGGCCGCTTCTCGACGTCTCTGTCCATGGTGTTCTCGAACAGGATGGCGGCAATGATCCGCTCGCCGATGAAGCTGGGGCTGGTAATGATGCGAGTGCGCATCTGGTGCACAATCGCAAACATCTCCTCCTCGTTGGACCACGCCCCTTCCTGGATTCCGTAAAGACGCAGCGCCTGTGGCGTGCTGCCGCCGCTTTGATCCAGAGCCGCGACGAAACCGGGATGGGTCTTCATTTTCTGTAGTTGCTGTTCGTTCAAGCCGGGAGATTTCATAACGCCTCCTTCAACTTTCGGTACTGGGAAATCAGGTGATTGGTTGAGCTATCATGGCCGAGCGCCGGTTTCTCCCGGCCATCGAGTTCCGGGATAATCCGCTGGGCCAATTGCTTTCCCAGCTCGACACCCCACTGGTCGAACGAGTCGATGCCCCAGATCGTGCCCTGGGTAAAGACGCTGTGTTCGTAGAGGGCCACGAGTTTCCCGAGGGTTTCCGGGGTGAGCCGCCGGGCGAGAATCATGTTTGACGGGCGGTTACCTCCGAAGACCCGGTGGGGGACGAGCCAATCCGGTGTGCCCTCTGCCGTGACTTGCTCTGGGGTCTTGCCGAAGGCCAGTGCCTCGGCTTGGGCGAACACGTTCGCAAAAAGAATGTCGTGGTGCCTGCCGAGCGGGTTAAGGGTCTGGTGGAACGCTATGAAGTCGCAGGGAATGAGCCTCGTTCCTTGATGGATCATTTGATAGAACGAGTGCTGGCCGTTTGTTCCCGGCTCTCCCCAGTAGATGGGGCCGGTATCGCATGATACTTTCTGACCATCAAGCGTGACGTGTTTGCCGTTGCTTTCCATCGTTAATTGCTGCAGGTAGGCGGGAAATCGCTTCAGGTACTGCTCGTACGGCAGCACCGCGACGGTATGGGCTCCGAAGAAGTCGTTGTACCAAAGCGCCAGGAGTCCCATGAGCACCGGCAGGTTCCGCTCAAAGGGGGCTGTGCGGAAGTGTTCGTCCATCTGGCGGAAACCGTCCAACATGGCGCGAAAATGGTCCGGGCCGACCGCAAGCATCGTAGAAAGACCGATGGCCGAATCCATGGAATAGCGACCGCCGACCCAATCCCAGAACCCGAACATGTTGGCGGTATCAATGCCGAACTTCTCCACTTCCGCGGCATTGGTCGACACCGCAACAAAGTGCTTGGCGACTGCCCTTTCGTCGCCTCCGAGACCAGCCAAGGCCCAATCGCGGGCGGTGTGCGCATTGGTCATGGTTTCAAGGGTGGTGAAAGTCTTTGAAGAGATGATGATGAGAGTCTCCGCCGGCTCGAGATCCCGAACGGCCTCGGCGAAGTCGGTGCTGTCTACGTTGGAAACAAACCGAAACGTCATGGTACGCTCGCTATAATGCTTCAATGCTTCGTAGGCCATGACCGGACCGAGGTCGGAGCCGCCGATGCCGATGTTGATGATGTTGCGAATGCGTTTGCCGGTATGCCCTTTCCACGCGCCGCTCCGCACGCTATTGGAGAAATCGGTCATCTTGTCGAGCACGGCGTGGACTTGTGGCACGACGTTCTCGCCATCCACGACGATGGATGCTCCTCTCGGCGCGCGCAGGGCCACGTGCAAGACCGCGCGGTCTTCCGTGACGTTGATTTTCTCGCCCCGGAACATGGCATCGATGCGCCCGCGGAGGCCGCAGTCCTCCGCCAACTGGATGAGCAATTTGACGGTCTCGTCGGTTATGCGATTCTTCGAGTAATCCAGGTACAGGCCTGCTGCTTCGATCGTCATGCGCTCGCCGCGGGTGGGATCATCCGCAAAAAGCCTGCTCAGATGCAGATTGCGGATATGTTGATAGTGAGATGCAAGGCGCTTCCATGCCTGGCGTTCAGTGAGCGGAACGATTTGTTTCGTCATCTTCATTGCTCCTTTTGCGTTTGCTCAGGGTTGCAGAGCGAGTCCTTGCGGGCCATTGAACCTCTGCGCTGGTCCGTCCTTTCCCACAGGCGAAACCCGCCAAGGAACGCGTTGGCGTTGTCCCCCATGCGGCAGCCTTTGGGTAACTTTTTCAGTTTCTTTACGTTGCCTCCCCCGATAACCACGTCATCGGGTTCAAGGGCAGCAATCAGACGGCTGACCACGTCCGCGACATGCCGCCGCCATCTCTTTTCGCCCAGACGTTCGAGTCCGCGGACCCCGACGTAATCTTCGAAGGTGTGCAACTTGTAAGGGAGATGGCCCAGTTCCATGGGTTCAACGATGCCGTCCACAACCATCGTGGAACCGAGGCCGGTCCCCAGCCCGAGGAAAAGCATCTTTCCGCCCTCATAGCTCCCGAGGGCTTGCATTGCGGCATCGTTCACCACCTTTACGGGACGCTGGAACGCGGCTTCAAAGTCATATCCCATCCACCCGCCTCCAAGGTTATAGGGATCCGCAAGCGGCCGATTGTTTATGACCGGCCCGGGATAGCCGATCGAAACCGCGTCATACTTCCAGTCCGCGGCGAGCTTCTTGACCCTGGCGACCATCTGCTTGGCAGTCAACGTGGGCCCGGATGGAAATTCTCGCGATTGTTTTTGCCCGCTGACGAAGATCTTCACGCGGGTCCCGCCTACATCGACAACCAGCACCTTCACGGAGGCCTTCCTAAATTCAACCGGCTTTCGCAAGGGTGGCGCCCTTGGAAGCGATTACCCCCATGAGGTCGTTCCACGAATTGACGAACGATTTGGCCCCTTCGCCCTGAAGCCTTGCCGCCAGATCATAGATGTCGATGGCGGCCGCAGCGAACTGGTCCAATACCCTTTCGCAATCGCCGCCGTCAGCCGACATGATTTCGCTGAGATCGCCGTGATCGGCGAGCGCTTTCAAAGTTCCTTCTGGCATCGTGTTCACCGTAAAAGGCGCAGCCAGCGCCTTAATATAGAGGACATCCGAGGCCCTGGGGTCCTTGGTTCCCGTGCTCGCCCACAGCAGGCGCTGCGGACGGGCACCGGCGTTATAGATCCGCTGCCACCGGGGAGAGCCGAGCAGGTCGCGGTACGCCTTGTAATTGCGCTTGGCTATAGCGATACCGAGCCGATTGTTCAGCGCGTCCGGCACCTTGCCGGCGACTGCGGCGTCCCAGCGGCTGACAAAAATGGAAGCCACGGAACCGACATCGGGCCTGAGTCCGGCATCGATGCGCCGCTCGACGCCTCGCAAAAAAGCCTCGGCCGCGGCAACGTACTGCTCGCGGGAAAACAACAGTGTTACGTTGACCGGCACACCGGCGAAGATCGCCTCTTCGATCGCCGGCAAACCTTCTTTGGTGCCGGGAATCTTGATCAACAGGTTCGGACGCCCCGCCCGGGCATGCAGAGCCTTGGCCGCGGCGAGAGTGCTGGCGGTGTTGTGGGCGAGCAGAGGGGAAACCTCCAACGACACCCACCCGTCCACGCCATTGGTTCGTTCGTAAACGGGTCGGAACATGTCGGCGGCCCGCGTGAGGTCCTCAAGGGCCAGTTCGAAGAAGAGTTCCTCGCCTGATTTACCCTCGTCGAGCTTTTTGCGGATCGCGGCGTCGTACGCCGTGCTGTTTTTGATCGCATGATCGTAGATCGTCGGATTGGAAGTGAGGCCGGTCACCGACAGCTCTTCGATATAGCTCTTGAGTGTGCCGCTGTCGAGCAAGTCGCGTGCAATGTTGTCAAGCCAGAGACTCTGGCCCAGATTGTGGAGCAGTTGGGTTGCCTTCATCCTGTCACCTCCCGAGAAAGTTGAGCTGGCCGTTGGCCCGCAAGCAGTGCGGCGAGATCGTAGTCAAGCAGATCGCCGATGCGATTGACCGTCAGGTCCGCAGGCGGGCATTGAGCGATCGCATTTCGATCCCGTGCATACTGGCCCTGCCGGGGAAATACCGTGGTCACGCGCGAACCCCAGGCCCTCTTGACGGCAGTCAGGATTTGCAGCTTGTCGTCCACCAGGACGTAGTGCTGGGTCGGGTAACGCCGCTCGACATCATCCAGCTCTTTCTCCTTATGAATGTAGATGAGCACGTGGCCTTCCACCGCCTCGAAGATGCCGGACCGTTCAATCTTGCGCGGTTGAAATACCACATCACCGTCCGAGAGAATGACCGTCGGCCCCCACGTTCGGAACCGTTCCAGCACGTCGAGCGATCCGGGGTAGAGACGATTGGCGAAAGGGTAGTCCACCAGGAACGAGGACATGGACAACAGTTGAATATCCTGCGGATGTTCGACCCGGAAGCGTTGCAGGGCGCCGAGATAATCGCGGTAACCCAGATCCGTGAAGAGCTGTTCGAGAATCGTCCAGTACCGATCGCGGCAGGCCGCCCCGCACTCCCGTTCCAGGTGGCGCTTGAGATCATTCTGGATCCGGTCATTGTCGAGGAGAGTGTTGTCGACATCGACGAGAAAAACAATTGGGCTCGGGGTCATAACACGGCCTCCTTCTTTTCGCTCGCCAGCGGAATTTGAAGCCCCATGCGGTTTGAACTCCTTGTCAACTCCCGCAGTGAATGGAAGGCCGGAGCCGATAACATCTCATCAGTACAGCGCCAGCTCCAGTTACCTTCCGGACGGCCGGGAACATTCATTCGGGCTTCTGGCCCGAGATTGAGCAGATCTTGGAGGGGGGCGATGGCCAGAGCAGCCACAGATGACCACGCCAGGCGCATCAAATTCCAGGCGACCTGCCTGCTTTCCCCTTCCGGCGACTTAAGATAACGCCACAAGCTTTGCCGTTGATTCAGTGGTAGCTTTTCATACCATTCACGGCTCGTGGGGTTATCATGGGTGCCGGTATAAACGACGGTGTTGGAGACGTAGTTGTGAGGGAGGTACGGGTTATCTGAATGGCCGTCGAAAGCAAACTGCAGGACCCGTGTCCCGGGCACGTGGAACTGGTCGCGGAGCGCATAAACGTCCGGCGTGATCAAACCCAGATCCTCAGCGATGAAGGGCAGTACGCCTAACTCTCGCTTAACCGCGCTGAAGAAATCAGCGCCCGGACCGGGCACCCACCGGCCGGATTGGGCCGTTGTCGCCCCGGCCGGTACATGCCAGGCGGCAGCGAACCCACGAAAATGATCCAGACGGATCACATCCACGTGGGCGAGCAGCGCACGGATACGATCGATGCACCAGCGATAGCCAGTACGGCGCAAGGCGTCCCAGTTGTAGACGGGATTGCCCCAGAGCTGTCCCTGAGAGCTAAAATAATCGGGGGGTACGCCAGCGACGAAGAGTGGTCTCTGCCGTTCGTCCAGCAGGAACAGCTCCGGGTTGGCCCAAACGTCGCTCGAGTCAGAAGAGACGAAAAAGGGCAGATCACCAATCAGGCGCACGCCCCTAGCGCGGGCATGTTCCTTTAGCCGTTCGCCCTGGCGGTACAACAAAAATTGAGCGAATCGAACCTGGTCGATCTGGCCCGCCAGATCGCGCCGGGTCTCGGCCAAAGCGGCCGGCGCGCGCTGGATCAAGTCTTCCGGCCATTGGAGGTAGTAGGCGCCGTTATATCTGGCTTTCAATACTCGAAATAGCGCATACTCTTCCAACCAGTGCGCCTGGTCGTGGCAGAACTGTTCAAATGCGGTCTTTAACGCAGGACACGCGCCGGCGCTGAAGTTACGCCAAGCTCTCTCAAGCAAGCGGCGTTTGAACGTGATGACCTTGCTGTATTCTACGGTGGTCTTCGGAAACGAGGGTGGCGCGCATTCGCCTGCGGTTAACAATCCGTCCTCGATCAGCCAGTCCGGGCTGATCAGGAGTTCGTTGCCGGCGAAAGACGACTGCGATTGATAGGGAGAGTTGCCGTACCCTGTCGGGCCCAGCGGCAAGGCCTGCCAACAGCGTTGTCCCGCCTCATGGAGTTGATTGATCCACTTGCGCGCAGCCGGTCCCACATCGCCAATCCCATAGGGCGAGGGCAACGACGAAACATGCAGAAGCAAACCGGAGGCGCGGTATTCCGCCGGAAAGGGAGGAAGACTCCCGAGTTGGCTGTCGTTGTTCATATGCGGCGCCTCCCGCTACTCGTAACGTGAGTCACAGGATTTAGGGCATGGTTCACGATCTCTTGAGCCTCTCTCACTATCGCCGCCAAATGACTCTGATTTTTAAAGCTCTCCGCATAGATCTTGTAGATGTTCTCGGTACCGGATGGCCGGGCGGCAAACCAGCCGTTCGCAGTCAAAACCTTGAGGCCGCCGATCGGCGCGCCGCCACCCGGGGCCGCAGTGAGTATGGCTGTGATCGGCTCGCCGGCGAGCTTCGCGGTCACAACCGCCTCCGGCGACAGTTTTGCGAGCTTCGCCTTTTCCTCCGGCGTCGCTGGCGCATCGATGCGTGTGTAGTATGGCGTGCCGAACTCGGCTGTCAGTTCTTGATAGTGCTCACCCGGGTTCTTTCCCGTGCGCGCGGTGATTTCCGCAGCCAGCAAGTTCGGGACAAGCCCGTCTTTATCCGTCGTCCAGACCGTGCCGTCGCGACGCAAAAATGTTGCTCCCGAGCTTTCCTCGCCGCCGAAGCCGAGTGAGCCGTCGATGAGTCCTCCCACGAACCATTTAAAGCCTACCGGAACTTCGACCAGGCGTCGGCCCAGCTTTTTTACCACGCGATCGATCATGCCACTGCTGACGACGGTCTTGCCGACGGCGACTGACTGCGACCATTGCGGGCGGTTAGTGAACAGGTATGAGATTGCAACAGAAAGATAGTGGTTTGGATCCAGCAGCCCATGGCTGCGGCTTACAATTCCGTGCCGGTCGGCATCAGGATCGCTGGCAAAGGCAATGTCGAAACGCTCCTTGAGGCCGACCATACGCGCCATCGCATACACGGACGAAGGGTCCATGCGGATCTGTCCGTCCCAATCGACCGTCATGAAGCGGAAGGTAGGATCGATGGCATCGTTGACGACCTCCAGATTGAGTCCGTAGCGGTCGCCAATGGCACCCCAGTAGGCCACGCTGGCGCCGCCCAGCGGGTCCACACCGATGCGAACATTGATCTCGCGGATAACCTGCAGATCGATAACCGAGGGAAGATCGCGAACATAGGAATCGAGGTACGGATGGGGATGCACGGTGGAGGCGCTCCGGGCGCGCTCATACGGTATTTTCGCAACCCCGCGCAGGCCGTCGGCAATGAAGGCATTGGCCTGTTGCTCGATCCATTCGGTGACGTGAGTGTCCGCCGGTCCGCCATGGGGCGGATCATACTTAAAGCCGCCGAATCGCGGCGGGTTATGCGAGGGGGTAACGACGATGCCGTCCGCGAGACCACGCGTGCGACCGCGGTTGTAAGTGAGAATCGCGTGCGAGATTACCGGGGTAGGAGTGTAACCATTGCCAGCATCGACCATCACGTCGACGCCATTAGCGGCCAGCACTTCCAGAGCGCTGGCAAAAGCGGGCTCCGAAAGCGCGTGCGTATCGGTGCCGATGTAGAGCGGTCCGTCAATGCCCTGCTGCTTGCGATAGAGGCATATCGCCTGGGTGATGGCGAGGATGTGCGCCTCGTTGAAGGCGTTGTCGAGCGCTGAGCCGCGATGCCCGGAAGTTCCAAACGCGACGCGTTGGGCGGACACAGATGGATCCGGCTGCCCCGTGTAATACGCGGTCACCAGCCGGGGAACATTGATCAGCAGCGACGGATCGGCAGGCTTGCCGGCAATTTTCGATATTTCCATATGACTACCTTTTCCTTTTTTTTCGCCCTTGACCATTCCTCCATTAAACAGGGCATGGTCCTACCTTCCAGATGCCGGCTGCATATTCGGCGATGGTGCGGTCGCTGGAAAACTTTCCGGAAGCGGCCACATTCAAAATTGCCTTGTGCGCCCATGCGCTGGGTTCGGCATACAAGTCGCGCAGCCGCTGATCTGCCTCGAGATAGGACTTGAGGTCCGCCAGATGCATGAAATAGTCGCCGTGTGTCAGCAGCGCGTTGCGCAGGGGAGCGAACACGCCGGACTCGAAACGGCTGAAGTGATCGGAGAAAATCAGGTCCAGCGCTAAGCGGGTCTCCGGCTCGTTATCATAATGCCACTGCGGATTGTACGAGCCGCGGCTCGATGCCACCTGGTCGGCGGTCAAGCCGAAGAGGAAGAAATTCTCCTCGCCCCCTTCTTCCGCCATCTCGATGGTGGCGCCGTCCCGCGTTCCGATGGTCAGCGCCCCGTTCATCATGAACTTCATGTTGCTCGTGCCACTGGCTTCGTAGCCGGCTGTGGAGATCTGGTTGGAGACATCGCTTGCGGGGATCAGCCTCTCTGCGAGGGAAACGCAGTAGTCGGGCAGGAAGAGGACCTTGAGCTTGCCGCGCACCGACTGATCGCCATTGATGTTACCGGCGAGGTTGTTGATGAACTTGATGATGACCTTGGCCAATTGATAGGCAGGCGCCGCCTTACCGGAGAAAAAGAAAGTTCGAGGCGTCATGTCGAGATTCGGGTTGTCCCGCAACCGGTTGTAGAGCACCACGATGCGGAGCGCGTTTAGCAGTTGCCGTTTGTATTCGTGGATGCGCTTGATCTGACAATCGAAGATGCTGTCCGGGTCCACCGTTTCGCCGGATATCCGTTTGAGCCAATCAACAAACCGCGACTTCGCCTCGCGCTTGGCCTTGCGAAAGCCATCTTGCAACCTTTTGTCGTCTGCCAACGGCTGCAATTTCCTCAACTGGCCGAGGTCGGTCTTCCAGGCATCACCGATGGCCTCGGAGATCGTGTCCGAAAGCGCCGGGTTTGCCATGAGCAGCCAACGGCGCGGAGTGACACCGTTGGTCTTGTTGCTGAACCGCTCGGGATAGAGTTCCGCCAGGTCTTTGACCGTCACCGTGCGCAGCAGCCGGGAGTGAATTTCGGCAACTCCATTGGTGCTGTGCGAGCCGACGATGGCGAGGTTGGCCATCCGGACGTGCGGGGTCGGACCTTCCTCGATCAAGCTTACCCGCCCGAGCCTCCCCCCGTCGCCAGGGAAGCGGGTCCGGACCTCATCGAGCAGCCGCCGGTTGATTTCATAGATGATTTCCAGGAGCCGCGGCGGCAAGAGCTCGAACCAGGCGACCGGCCACTTCTCCAGTGCTTCAGGCAGGAGGGTGTGGTTTGTGTATGCCAGGGTCTGTTGCGTGATGTCCCACGCCTCGTCCCACCCGAGGTGAACCTCGTCGAGAAGGATGCGCATCAGTTCAGGAACCGCCAACGATGGGTGTGTATCGTTGAGCTGAATGGCAACCTGCTCCGGGAGCCTGTTCCAATCCGCGTTGCTAAGGCGGAAGCGCCGCACGAGATCAGCCAGAGAGCAGGCCACGAGAAAGTACTCCTGCACAAAGCGCAGGCCGTGACCCATGCTCGTGGAGTCGTCGGGATACAGGACACGCGTGAGCGAGGCGGCCCCCAGCGTTTCCACCAAGGCGCCCACGAAGTCGCCGCCGCTGAATTGCTGAAAGTTGAAGTAGTCGTGGGCCGCCGCGGTCCACAGCCTGAGCGTATTGACGGTCGTGCCACCGTAGCCCACCACGGGACGATCGAATGGGATGCCGATCAGGCTGGACGGCCGACCAACCAACGGGCGTAATGTCCCTGCGTGGACTTCGAACGAGCAGTTGAGCCTTACTTCAACCGTCTCGTCCTGGCGCGCAACTTCCCATGGATCCGGGCGCCGGAGCCAGTTGTCCGGCAGTTCACGTTGCCAGCCCTCTTGGATCGTCTGTTTGAACATACCGTACTCATACCGCAGGCCATACCCCATGGCCGGGATTTGCATCGTCGCCATCGAGTCGAGAAAACAAGCCGCCAGGCGCCCCAGCCCGCCGTTGCCGAGACCCGCGTCGGGTTCCTGCTCCAGGATTTCGTACCGATCGACGTTGTGTCGCTTCGCCATGTCGTTCACGACCGGGTCGAGCAGAAGGTTCGCAATGTTGTTGGCCAACGATCGGCCGATGAGAAACTCCATTGAGAGATAGTAGACGCGCTTGCAATTCTGGCGTTGATAGGTCTCCTCGGTAAGCAGCCATCGCTGCGAGAGGACGTCGCGCACGGAGCGGGCCGCGGCCTCGAAACTCTCGCGAGCGCCGACGGCCGTCAGTTTCTTCACGTTATCAAAGAGGAGGTGCCGTTCATACAGCGCCTCGGGCGTTCCGGTGAACTGGACGGGGCCGCAACCGTACTGCTCTAACAGTTTGGTCAGATCCACCGATTCTTTGGGTCTATCGGATACGGACTTCTTCCGCGTGGAGGTCTTCATCTTTTTCCTTCCTTTCTCTGTCCCGTGTTGAGCTTCTAAACCGGCCATTTCCAATCCGTGAGGTCGGGCCGGTCAATGCCGAACTCATAGGCGTGCTGGAGACACGCGATCCGCTCGTTGACCAGCGCCTCGCGAACGTTGGAGCCGGTTACCCGGAAACGGGGCATCCGGTCGATGGCGTCGATGGCCAGGCTGAAGCGGTCCGTCTGATTCTGGATCGCAAGTTCCAGCGGCGTGTTGATGTTTCCCTGTTCCTTGTAGCCGCGCACATGGATAAGATGTTGCCCGGGCCTCCGATAGGTAAGCCGGTGGATGAGCCACGGGTAACCGTGGAAGTTGAAGACCACCGGCTTGTCGGGCGTGAAAATGGCCTCGAACTCGCGGTCCGTCAGGCCGTGGGGATGCTCCGAATTGGGCACCAGCTTGAAGAGATCCATCACGTTCACGAACCGGACCTTCACGTCAGGCAGGCGCTCGCGAAGGAGGGCGGTGGCAGCCAAGGATTCCATGGTCGGCACGTCGCCGCAGCTCGCCATGACCACATCGGGTTCGACCCCCTGATCATTGCTGGCCCAGTTCCAAATTCCTATGCCCTTCGTGCAATGGGCGATCGCCGCCCCCATGTCCAGATACTGCGGGTGAGTCTTTTTGTCCGCGACGATCACGTTCACATAGTTAATGCTGCGCAGGCAATGGTCGGCCACCGCCAGTAGGGAGTTGGCATCGGGCGGCAGATAAATACGGACCACTTCGGGACTCTTGTTCGCCACCACGTCCAAAAATCCGGGGTCCTGATGCGTGAAACCATTATGGTCCTGCCGCCAAACCAGGCCGGTGATCAGCAGGTTGAGCGACGAAATCTTGGCGCGCCAGGGCAGCTCGTTGCACTTCTCCAGCCACTTGGCGTGCTGATTGAACATCGAGTCGATCACGTGAATGAACGGCTCATAGCTGTTGATCAGACCATGCCGGCCTGTCAGGATATAGCCCTCCAACCACCCTTCCACGGTGTGCTCGCTGAGCATCTCCATGACGCGCCCGTTCGGGGCCAGCTCCCCACCGTCATCGTCTTCCGGGAAGTACTCGCCGAGCCAGACCTTCTTGCTGACTTCGTATATGGCCTGGAGTTGGTTGGACTGGGTCTCGTCCGGCCCGAAGACCCGGAAGTTCTTCATGTTCTTCCGCATGACCTCCCGGAGAAAATTGCCGAGGGTCGGGACGTTGCCCGCCAGGGTCGTGCCGGGTTTCTTTACCTCAACGGCGGCGCTACGGAAATCCGGCATCTCCAGGGGCTTCCGTAACATACCGCCATTGGCGATGGGGTTGGCGCTCATCCGCCTGGCCCCTTTGGGGGCCAGCGCTCGCAATTCCGGAACGAGCCGGCCCTCCTGGTCGAAGAGCTTCTCTGGCTGGTAGCCGCGCATCCAGGTCTCCAGCACCTTGAGGTGTTGGGGGTTGCTGGCGGTGTCCAGCGGAACCTGGTGCGCCCGCCAGAAACCCTCCAGGTAGTGCCCATCTACCTCCCGCGGGGCCGTCCAGCCCTTTGGACTGCGCAGGATGATCATAGGCCAGCGCGGCCGGACAGCCTTGCCGGTGCGCCGCGCCTCTTCTTGGATCTTGCGGATCTGCACGACACAATGTTCCAGCGTAGCGGCCATGGCCTGATGCATGCTGGAGGGTTCACTCCCTTCCACAAACAATGGAGTGTACCCGTATCCGACGAACAGGGTTTCCAGCTCTTCATGGCTGATGCGCGCCAGGAGCGTGGGATTATTGATCTTGTAGCCATTGAGGTGCAAGACCGGCAGAACGGCGCCGTCCGTGATCGGGTTGAGGAACTTGTTGCTGTGCCAGCTCGTCGCGAGGGGACCCGTCTCGGACTCGCCATCCCCCACCATGACCAGCGTGATCAAGTCCGGGTGATCGTAGACGGTCCCGAAGGCGTGCGAGATGCTGTAGCCCAGCTCACCCCCCTCATGGATGCTTCCGGGCGTTTCGGGAGTGGCATGGCTACCGATCCCGCCGGGGAAAGAAAACTGCTTGAAGAAGCGCCGCATCCCGTCCAGGTCCTGACTCTTGTCGGGATAGATTTCTGAATACGTTCCTTCGAGATAGGCTTGGGAGAGGACAGCGGGCGCGCCGTGGCCCGGCCCGGAGATGAAAATCGCATTCAGGTCATACTTGTTAATCAGCCGGTTGAAATGAACATAGGTGAATGCCTGGCCCGCGTCCGAGCCCCAATGACCAAGCAGCCGAGCCTTGATCTGGTCCATTTTCAGCGGCTCACGGAGCAGCGGGTTATCCTTGAGATACAGCATGCCCATGCACAGGTAGAGACTCGCCCGCCAGTACGCATCGATCTTCTCCAACTCCTGGGAGCTGAGCGGCGCGCCTTGCACCGTCGACCGGGCCGGGCCGTAGGCAGAGATCGCCTCGATAGCGCTATTTTTTTTCGTTAACGTTGCCATATTCCATTCTCCTTTCCTGATTAGTGCCTGTTTTACGGCGTGTCTGAGATTCCGTTTATCAAGCAAGCCGCTCGCTTCCTATACCCTGCAGCTCGCCGGTCGATGTCAGCAACCTCCGTGTCTCGCGCATGATCGACAGATCCTCACGTGCGGCGATAACAAGGATACGCACCGCCGAAGCAGGCACGGCCACATCCGCATCTGCCCGGCAAGTTTCGTTAGCTCTCTGGTCGAGTTCCAACCCGAGGAAATTCAGGTTCTCACAAACCAGTCTGCGGATCTCCGGCGCGTGCTCGCCGATCCCTGCAGTGAACACCAAAGCATCGATGCCGCCAAGCGTAGCCGCCATGGCACCGACCGTCTGCCTGATGCGATGGACGTACACGTCGACAGCAAGTCGAGCGTCCGGATTAGATGGAAGCGCCGAGAGAACTCGCCGCAAGTCGGAAGAGACGCCCGACACTCCGAGCAAACCGGATTCATAGTTGAGAGCCTTGTCGAGCGCATTTACATCCAGTCCTTTGTGCCGCAATAGGTAAAGAAGTATGCCCGGGTCGATGGTGCCGCTGCGGGTACCCATCATCAGACCCTCCAGGGGAGTAAAACCCATGGAGGTATCGACGCAGCTGCCGTTACGAACCGCCGACATCGATGCGCCGTTACCCAGGTGGGCGACCACGAGCCGCAGATCCTTCCGACCGACAATCTCTGCAGCCCGGCTGGCGCAGTATGAATGGTTCAATCCGTGGAAACCGTAGCGGCGGATGCCCCACTCGCGCCTCCACTTCCTCGGCACCGGGTAGGTTCGAGCGGCCTCGGATAGGGTTGCGTGAAAGGCCGTGTCAAAGGCCGCCACCTGGGGGACTCCTGGCAGAACTTGCTCCGCCACAGTAATGCCGTCCAGGCTGGCGGGGTTGTGGAGAGGCGCCAGCTCCGCCAGTTCCGCGATAGCTCGTTTGACCTCCGGCGTGATGCGTACCGCGCCGGTGTACCGCTCGCCGCCGTGAACGATGCGATGACCTATGGCTTGAATGTCTGAGCGCCCGTGCAACGCCGCCGAGGGACCAGCCTGCAAATCATCGAGAATGCGCCAGGCGGCATCGGCGTGTTTCTTCAGCTTCAACTCCTGGCGGATTTCCTGATAACCGGTGCGGCGGTAAACGAGTTGCGTCGGTTCCGTTGTCCAGTCGATGCTGCCCTCGGCCAGCAATAGCTCCCCTCCCGCCTCGAAGAGACTGAATTTAAAACTGCTGGAGCCGGCGTTACAAACCAGAATTTTCATTTTTTGCCTCGAACATGGCAATCCCTTTGCCAGCGTCCCCCATGGGTTACATGCCGACATGCCGATCGTCGTTCCACAGCCGAATGATGGGTTGAGACAGTTTGTGATCGTAACCCAATGCACTCAGGCTCGCGGTGCTCAACATGAAGCACCTCCCGATCGCGACCTCCAGCCCAATCCAGCGCGCGGTGAATGCTCGCAGAAAATGTCCGCTGGAAAAAATCAGCACGTCGCCCTCGGCGGCACGCACACGTTTTACCACCCGGTCTGCACGGGTCCCAACTTCGTCCGGCGATTCCCCTCCGGGGCAGCCATCGCGAAACAGCTGCCAATCAGGGCGCTCCTTATGGATGTCAGCCGTAAGGCGCCCCTCATACTGGCCATAGTTCCATTCGAGCAAGTCCCGGTCGATTTCAGCCACAGCTCCGAATCCGGCCAGCTCGCCTGTCCTGAGGCAACGTTGTAATGGACTGGTAAACACCCTGGCGAAAGTCAATCCCCGTAGCCGTTCCGCAAGCCGGCGCGCATTGCGTTCGCCACGTTCCGTGAGCGGCAGGTCGGTCAGTCCCGTGTATTGGCCCGCTATCGTCCAGGCGGTTTCCCCGTGCCTGGCCAGGTAAACGATCGGAAACACTTCGCTCGGCCTCCCTTACCCCGCTTTCACACGGCCGGTGCTAGTCATGTCGATTTCTCCTTAACGTTTAGATACCATTGGAATGAATCAAAAAAAGCCTATATTAACAAGAATTATCTGGTTTGAAATAAATGTCAATTGTACGAAAGTATGAACCTCACACGCTCAGTAGGATTCGTAATACCAACATCCTATACGAACATTTACGAACATTGAGAGAGAAGACAGATTCTACCGATAAACGTGTTACAGCATGAAAATTGCAAATGTACTATCTATCATGCACTGCACGTCCCGATGCTTTGTACTTGCACCGTTACGATAACTTGTCTCGTGTGCATACAGGCAGGCCAGAATCTGTACTTCCCCACTGTACATTCTTGTAGGTCTCAATCTCCGTCTAACATCCCTCCGCCCCAATATAAATCGGCCAGCCCTATTGGCTGTGTTGTTGCACAGCCTCCGCAGACCGTAAGGATACAAAGTGCGACTGCATCTATGATCATGTTTTTTCTCAGATTTTTCTACTTCATATTCTTCTCATTTCCCCCTTCCCAGAGTAGTCTTCTGATGTTCGTTGAAGGTTTTATGAGCAGAACCGAAACGAGATAATTATGTATTTTTGACTTTATATGCGTCATTAGTCTCACCTTTTCCTTTGTACCCGTTTGCCCAATCCGATTTGCAGGTAGCACAACGATATATAATTATGTGAGTGTCTAATTCGCAGTAGTACTCAGCATTGTCCAAAGTCATTTGAGACCCGCACCATGGACAATAAATTATGTACTCCTCAATTTCATCCTCGACCACCTTCTTCCCCGCTCCGGTAAGCAGTTCTGGGGCAATCATGAATTCGTTCCCCCGTTCGTCAATAACCCGTCAATACCTTCAGCGAGTCGCCGAGTTGCCATACTGTACCCAATAATTATATCAGAGAACTACATTACACGAATAGCGGCAGTTACCGCGTCTCCTTTCATTTCCGGAAGTCGGTAATCGACGATATATACGTCAAAGCGGTGTTCTTTTGCTAAAGCGAGAGCGGACACGGCGCTTGGACACGTCTGAACCTTG
>Ga0187777_10000581_pt1 | contig 24543 bp, 23 predicted proteins | sample 1015_Q2_SP5_10_M_FD_132416 | JGI IMG/M metagenome (GOLD analysis project Ga0187777, IMG submission 132416) | Tropical peat soil microbial communities from peatlands in Department of Meta, Colombia - 1015_Q2_SP5_10_MG | ecosystem: Environmental > Terrestrial > Soil > Wetlands > Peat | place... | reverse complement strand
GACTTGGCAGTGTGTCCGATACCCTGGAACCCGCATCAACGCTAGGCGAGGTAGCTCAGCTGGTAGAGCACACGGCTGAAAACCGTGGTGTCGCCGGTTCAAGTCCGGCCCTCGCCATTCGCTCGTCGTCCCGATCTTCGCCGGAGGCCGCTGGAAGGCGTTCCCTACACGCCGCCCACAAGCCGGATGCTCATCGTCTGACCGAGCTGTGGGTGCAGCAGGGACGCCGCGTTCCCGCGGGAGACGGCGACCGACATGTTGCGGTAGCTGTCCTCGTACAGGATCACATCGCCGGTGCGCGCATCGGCAAACGTCCTCGCCGCGACCGCGTAGTACTGCTCGCCGGTCAACTCGAGCTCGAGCCGCGTTCCCGGAACGATCCCGATCCGCTCGACGTCGTCCCGTGTCAGGTTCAGCGCGATGTTCCCGAAGCTGTCGACGTAGAGCGCGACTGCCTCGATCGAGTCCTCGCCGAACACCGGCGTTGGTAGGTCGAGTCGGACGAGAGCGTCGAGGGCGATCGGCGGCCCGAGCTCGGTGATGTCGATGCCGGACGCGAGGTGCGCAGCCGCCGGGGCGAAGAGATCCCGCCCGTGAAATGTGCGCGAGATCGACTCGAGGGCGTAGGCGGGGTTGACGATCTCTCGGGCGTCCTCGATACCTGCCCGCTCCGCGGCCGGCAGCAGCAGCCCGTTGTCCGGTCCGACAAAGAGCCTTCGGTCGTGGTCGCGAAGCGCGAGCGCGCGGCGCGGCCCGCCTACGCCAGGATCGACGACGGCGAGATGAACGCCGACCGGCATGTATGGCAGCGTGTTCGCGAGGACGAGAGCGCCTTGAAGGATCGCCTGCGGCGGGATCCCGTGAGTGACGTCGATGATCTGCGCCTCGGGCGCGATCCGCTTGATCACGCCATGACAGGTTCCGACGAAGTCGTCTGTGAGTCCGAAGTCGGTCAGGAAGCAGACGAACACCTGGCTCGAGTCTACGGCGCCGGAAGCGCTGCCTCCACGGCTGCGACGAGGCCGTCGAGATCGTGGGTGACGGCCTCGCCCACAACGTGGAGACCACACGCGCGGGCGGCGCGCGTCGTCTGAGGCCCGATCGATACCACGCGCGGGACGTGAGTGGCGCGACCCAGGGCACGTGCAGCCGACGGCGACGCGATGACGACGATGTCCGCCTGAGGGATCTCGTCGACGCGGAGCTCGCGGGTGCGGTAGAGCGGGACGAAGTCGGCACCGAGTGCGTCGACGAGGAGCCGGCGCGCACCAGCCGCACCGCCAAACAGCACCCGGCCTAAGGGCTGCGGGAGCTCGGCGAGCAGACCCTCCTGGGTCGACACACGTGCGACGAGGTCGGCTCCTCCCATTGCGGCCGCAGTCGCGCTACCGATGGCCGCAACGCGCGGCATCTTTCCTGCCGCCCGCCGGGTGAGCTCGCGCGCTCCAGTAACGCTCGTGACGATCACCCAGTCGTAGCCTGAGACGTCGATCGGCTCGTCGGAGAGCAGCACCGTCTCGATGAGCGGCAGCGCGACGACCTCGTGGCCGTTTTCCTCGAGACGCGCAGCGAGCTCTGCCGACCGCTCGCGCGGCCGCGTCACGACTATGCGGGCCATGTCGCGGTGCGTGTTCCCGTCCCAAACCCCCACCCGCCCACGGGGAGAGAGACGCTAAGCCCCAAGTGCGTACTCCTGGGTGCCAAGTTCGTCTCAATCAAGAGCGCCGCCGCAAACCTTCCCGCCGAATGGTGATCACTCGTGCGCGGCGGCGAGGGCCACAAGTTCCGCCGCCACCTCGGCCGGATCGTTTCCGACGCGCCGCTCGACCCAGAGTCCGTCCTCGTGCGCAATCAGCGCCGTGAGTACCTTCCCGTCGTGGTGTGCGGCGACGGGCGCCAGGCATCCCCCGCCGATCAGCGCGACGCACCGCCGCTCCGACTCGACGCGCACCCGAGTATCGGCGTCCTCGGCCGCCGCGACCAACGCTTCCTCGCCCTGCCTCACCTGAAGCGCGAGCGCGCCTTGCCCTGCCTCGGGCAAAACCACCTCGACGGCAAGTCGCGCGCCGATCTCGGACGCGAGCCCGAGCCGATCCAGCCCACACGCCGCGAGCATCACGGCATCGAGATGGCGCTCTCGTCGCTTGCGCAACCGCGTGTCGACATTGCCCCGAACGGGCTCGATCGAAAGTGTCGGATCGAGCGCGAGCAGCTGCGCGCGCCGGCGGACAGAGGCGGTGCCGATCCTCATGCCGCTGCGGACCTCGGCCACCCCGCACAGCGCGTCGCGCGGGTCCTCGCGGGCCGGATACGCACCGACCGTCAGTCGTGCTGTGTCCACGGAGGTCATGTCCTTCGCCGAGTGGACGGCAACGTCGATCTTCCCGTCGAGCAACGCTTCTTCGAGCTCCTTCACGAACACACCGCGTTCGCCTATCTGGCCGAATGGCCTCGTTCGATCACGATCTCCCGCGGTCGTGATCGGCACGAGCGCGATCTCGACTCCCGGCCTACGAAGTGACTCGACGGCGCGCTCGGCCTGAGTGAGCGCGAGCCTACTGCCGCGTGAGCCGACGCGAACCAGCACGACACCGACGGGTCGTCGTGGTACGAGCCTCGCCGCAACCGCGCCGCCCCACGGGCCGAATACGTACGAACGCTGTCGGCGCCTGCAGCGGCAACGGGCGGCCGGCGAGACGTGGCGGCGTCAAAGCGACTCCTCGTCCTCGCCCAAACCGAACAGATGGCGCACAACCTGAGCATAGAACACCCCGTCGGCGGCAGCCGCCGCCTCCTTCATGCGCACCGTCGGCAGATGGAGGAGCTTGTTCACGATCTGCGAGGTCACAGCCTCGACGACCCGGCGCTCGCCTTCCGCGAGCTGTGCGAGCCGGCCCTCCGCTTTCGCAAGCTCGGCCGAACGGATCTGCTCCGCCCGAGCCCGCAGCGACGCGATCGCGGGCACGACGGTGAGCGACGCCTGCCATTCGCGAAACCGATCGGCTTCGGCGGCGACAAGTCGCTCGGCCCGCGCAGCTTCGGTTCTCCGGCCTACGAGCGACGCCTCGACGACAGCCTCGAGGTCGTCGACGTCGTACACGAACCCGCCATCGAAGGAGGCAAGCTCGGGGTCGACGTCTCGCGGCACCGCCAGATCGACGAACAGCAACGGCCGCCCGCGGCGGCTCCTCAGCGTCGCCGCAAGGTCCGCACGCCGAAGCACGAACCCCGGTGCGCTTGTGCAAGAGACGACGATGTCGCACGAGCCGATCTCGTTCGGGAGTTCGTCGAAAGTGGCCGCACGCGCACCGAGTCGCAGCGCGAGCTCCTCGGCGTGCTCGTTCGACCGGTTCGCCACCACGGCGATGCGGGCGCCGCGCGACATGAGGTTGCGGGCGGTCAGTTCGCTCATCCGCCCGGCGCCTACGAGAACGACAACACGGCCCGAGAGCTCGCCGAACACCTGCTGCGCAAGAGCCGCCGCGGCAGCAGGGACGGAGGAGGGGTTTTCTCCGATCGCGGTCTCGACGCGCGCCCGGCGGCCTGCGTGGAGTGCCTGGCGGAAGAGACGATCGAGGAGGGGGCCGGTCGAGCCGATCTCGAACGCTGTCCGCACCTGTCCGAGGATCTCCCCCTCGCCGGGAACGAGCGAGTCCAGCCCAGCGGCGACGCGAAAGAGGTGAAGTGCAGCGGACTCGTCGGCAAGCCGGTAAAGGACGGGCGCAAGCTCCTCGCCACGACCGTGCGCGAGCTGGACGAGCGCGTCGGCTGCGCGTCCCTCGAGCGGGGCATCGTCGTTGGCTGCGAGGTAGATCTCGGTCCGGTTGCACGTGGAGAGGACGATGGCCTCGCAGCCGTCCGCCAACTCTCGCGCGAGCGCTGCTGCGGCGTCGGTGTCGACGGCGACCTGTTCACGGAGCTCGACCGGAGCGCCGTGGTGAGAGACGCCGACGAGGGCGAGGTTCACGATGCGAAGTGGGTGATCGGGAGGACGACGGCCACGAGGACGACCACGCCGAGTTGGAACGTTGCCGCGCGACGGCCACGAAGGCGGGACTCATGCCTGAGAGCGAGGAGGAGCGCGAGTGCCACCCACAGCGCAAGCGTGACCGCCATTGCAGCGTCGAAATGGCCACGTTGGAAGCGGGCTAGACCGAAGACGATTCCGGCGGTGAGGAGCGCGAGGGATGCCGCCGCGACCTTGGTCGTGAGTCGGTCGAGCGTCTCGAGAGGGGGCACTCGCAGCCGGAAGAGGCGTGAGTCGCGCTGCTTCAGACGCCGCTCTTCCCACAGGTAGAGAGCGGCCATTCCGCCGGCGATCGTGAGCCCGGCGAGCGCGGCGAGCATCAGCCCGACGTGAAGGCCGAGCAGCACGCCTGGGTGAGCGGCCTCCCCGCTTTCGGTTCCGCCGCCCGCCCACGAGGCGACGAGCAGAACCGCAGCGACCGGCATGACGAGGAGACCGACGAGTCGGAACCGGGCGTTGCAGCCCCAGACGAGGAACGCGGTGACGACGAGCCACACGAAGAGGTTGAGCGCTCCCGCCCACGTTCCCCAGGGAAAGCCGCCCGTGTGAACCGCCTGGACGAGCAACAGGGCCGTTTGGGCCACCCAGCCGACGCGAACGCCCCAGATTGCAAGCCGGCCGGACAGCGCGGGCGCTCGCAGCACACCCGCGTATGCAACCGCCGCCTCGCCGTACGCGAGCAGCGCGGGCCAAACGAGCAGCTCAGCCATCCTCATCCGGCCGAGCAGCGGCGTTCTGCCGGGCGAGCTCGGCCAGCTCGCACGTCTCCCGTTCGAGGCGAGAGAGTTTCGCCGCGATGATCACCACCCACACGAGCACGGCGAGCAGAACCACCATGTACGCGGCCGCCGCGTACTTCTCCCCCGAGCTCACGGCTTGCCGTTCATGAAGCTGTCAGCGCCTCGCGCAGATCCTGCAGGTTCGCGTCGATCCGCTTGCCCGCGAGCTCGACGCGGTACATGACGTACGCGACGAGAAGCACGGCCGCCCACGCGACGCAGAACGCAGCGAACATCGAGTGCGTCATCTGCGGCCCGTGCCGTGTGAACACGACGGGGTGGATGAAGTTCTTCGAGAGCCGGATCGCGAGGAAGCTGACCGGGATCAGTGCCACGCCGAACAGCGCGTACACGGCCGAGATTCGCTCACGCCTACTGCCCGGTTCGACCGAGAACCGGAGCATGAAGTACGCGCAGTAGAACAGGAAGAGGACGAGGAAGAGGACGAGCTGATCCTCCGACCAGACCCACCATCGACCCCACGACGCCTTGGCCCAGATCGATCCGGTGAGAAGCGTCAGGGCGCCGAAGATGGTGCCTTGGTGGATCGCGGTGTAGCTCTCGAGGTCGTATCGAGCAGCCCCTGTCCACAGAAGGCGCAGGCCCTTCCACGCGCCAACGCCGAAGCACACGTACGACGTGAGTGCGAGCGGGACGTGGAAGTAGAAGATCTTCTGGCTGATTCCCTGGTCCGCGTCGACCGGCGCGACGAAAAAGACGAGCCCGAGCGCCGCCGCCATCACCAGAACGGTCGCGACGCAGAGCGCGGGGAGGCGGCTATTCGGTGACGACGTATTCAAAAGCAGCCCAGGAAAGTATGGAGAACACGGCGTCGTAGAGGACGAGGAAGAGCAGATACTCGGCCTTGTGCGGCGAGATCGTCGCGCCCACGCCGCCGACTATCAGCGGGATCGCGAGCGGAAGGAACAGGAGCGGCAGGATGAGCTCTCTCGTCCGCCCGGCAGCCGCCATCGCGGCGACCAGCGACCCCACCGCGCAGATCCCGAGATTCGCAAGTGCAACACCGGCAAGCGCCCGCACGGGAAGCGGAGCGAAGAACACCGCGAACGCCGGGAGAGCGATCACCTCGACGCCGACGAGAAACGCGAGCGTGGCGAGCGTCTTGCCGAGCCAGATCGCGCTTCGGTCGCACGGGGCGAGCACGAGCCCGTCGAGGACGCTCCCTTCCCGCTCCGGTACCCAGGCGCGACCGAGCCCCAGGAGGGCCGTGAAGACGAGGGCCACCCACAGAAGGCCGTACGCGGCGTCGTGGCCCGCACGCGGCGGAAGCGCGAAATGGAAGACAACCAGTGTCGCCACGACGAAGAGGAGCATCGCGGGAAGGGTCTCCCGCGTCCGGAGCTCGAGACGCAGGTCCTTGCGAGCCAACGCTGCGACGTCTGCGGCGTAGGCGCTCACGCCAGCGCGAGCCTCTGGGTGGCGAAGTCGTCGATCCGCTCTGGATCGTGCGTCGAGACGACGAGCGTCTTGACGGCCGCAAAGGCGGCGAGCTCCGTGTCCAACAACGCGGCGGCTCTGTCGTCGAGCGCCGTGAACGGCTCGTCGAGCACGAGCAGGGCCGGATCGTGGAGCAGCGCGCGGCAGAGCGCGAGCCGCTGGACCATGCCACGCGAGTAGGTGGAGACACGCTCGTTCCGAGCATCCCACAGCCCGAAGCGCTCGAGGGACATGCCGATCCGCTCACGGCGTTCACGGATGCGGTAGAGGCGCCCGTAGAGATCGAGATTCTCGAGCCCGGTCAGGTCTCGGTACACGAGGGGCTCATGTCCGAGATAGCCGACGTCCGCGCGGCCGGCGGAAACCGTCAGCGTGCCGCGCGTCGGAGTCGCCAGTCCTGCGATCAGTCGGAGCAGCGTCGTCTTGCCGGAGCCATTCGGGCCCGTGACGAGGAGGAGCTCACCCGCGCCGAGCTCGAACGAGACGCTCCGCAGGGCCCACGCGCGTCCGTATCGCTTCTCGACCCGGTCGGCCTTGATCACGTGCTCCTCCGTCTCGGGCGCCTCGCCACCAACCGCCCCGACCGGATCGACAACCTCCCCCAGGGGATCCCCCGGATCCCTGTAGTCACGATACCGCGACCGTCGTTGCGAGGGTGTGTCGAGACCCTGCCTATCGCGTGCCGATGTATCCACACGGTCCCCCGGCGGACGAGATCGGCGTTCACCTCGCCGATCGGTCGGCGCCCACCAGGGGAACGCCGCAGAGGCCGGCCAAACCCGCGCCCGCGCATCACAGGCTCTCGAGCAGCACGAAGAGGAAGAAGACAACGGCGATCACGCCGTTCACGTTGAAGAACGCGGCATCGAGACGGCGGAGGTCGCCGGGTCGAATGAGTCGATGCTCGTACACGAGAAGCACGGCGACAGCGGCCACCCCGAGCCAGTACCACGTGCCGAGGCCGAGCCCAGCTCCCACCGCAGCGAGCAGCGCCACTGCGAGCACATGGAGCGCCCGCGCCCCGCGGAACACGCCACGTTCACCGAAACGCGTCGCCCACGAATGCAAGCCGACCTCCCGATCGTGGTCGAGGTCGAAGAGCGAGTAGAAGAGGTCGAAGCCCGCGACCCATGTCCCTTGAGCGGCGCCGAGCGCCCAGGCTTCCCAGGGCGCATGACCGCTCACGGCAATCCACGCGCCCGTCGGCGCGAGCCCGGTGCAAGCCCCCAGCCAAAGGTGGCAAAGCCAGGTGGTGCGCTTCAGATAGGGGTAGATCACGAAGAGAACGACTGGAATCGGCCACAGCAGCCGGACGATCGGGGCGAGCTGTAAGACCGCGATCAGGTAGACGCCGAGTGCGGCTCCGCAGAGCCCGAGAACCGCAACGGGGGTGAGCGCCCCCGCAGGCAACTCCCGCGCTGCCGTCCGCGGGTTCTTGGCGTCGAGTCCGGCATCGATCAGCCTGTTCAGGCCCATCGCCAGCGTTCGAGCGCCAACCATGGCAACCGTGATCCACAGCCAGTCGCTTGCAGGTGGGATGCCCCCTTCCGCCAGCAAAGCCCCCGTGTACGCAAACGGCAACGCAAAGACGGTGTGCTCGAGCTTGACCAGGCGCGCAAACAACCTGGGAACACGGAGAGCGGCAGCAGTCACGTTTGGCGGTGGGACGTCTCGCGACTTCCGGCTGCGAGCTCGAGTCCATGACGGAGCGCCGGCTTGAGCACGGCGAAGCCGTCGCGGCAGCCTCCGGGGGATCCCGGCAGGTTGACGACGAGAGTCGCGCCAATCAGGCCGGCGACGCCCCGGGAGAGCACCGCGTGCGGCGTCCGCTCGCGGGCGTCGGCACGAATCGCCTCAGCAACCCCGGGAGCAGATCGATCGATCACTTGCAGCGTCGCTTCGGGCGTCACGTCCCGTGGCGCGAAGCCAGTTCCGCCGGTGGTGACCACGACCGCCGCATCACCTGCCAACTCGGCGATCGCCGCCGCGATGGCGTCGGCGTCGTCCGGTACGACCCGTCTCGAGACGACGAAGCCCTCCGACTCGAGCAGCGTGACGAGCTCGTCGCCGCTCAGATCCTGGCGCGTTCCCCCGTGTACGCCGTCCGAGACCGTCAACACGGCGGCGTTCACTCGACGGGCTCCTTCGACTTCGCGACGAGCCGCACGTCCGTCACCGTCATGTTCCGGTCGACGGCCTTCGCCATGTCGTAGATCGTCAGAGCAGCAACCGAGGCAGCCACCAGAGCCTCCATCTCCACACCCGTCTGAGCGGTCGTCTCAGCAGCCGCCTCGATCTCGACAATGGCGTCACCGACCTCGAGCCGGACGTCGATGTGGGAAAGCGGGAGCGGATGGCACAGCGGAATGAGCTCGCCGGTTCGCTTCGCGGCCATGATTCCGGCCAGCTGAGCGGTCGCCAGAGCGTCACCTTTGGGAAGCGAGCGCAGCTTCGCCGCCGTTTCTGGCGCCATCGACACAGTCGCACTGGCAACAGCGCGGCGGCGGGAGAGAGGCTTGGCTCCGACGTCCACCATGTGCACACGCCCGTGCTCGTCGACGTGCGAAAGCTCGCTCATCGCCGCCCGCTGGTCCGGCGCCCGAGTTCAACGAGCCCGTGCCGATGCCGCCAGAGACCGGATGCCCTCGCGGCGATACCGCCTGAGAACGCGCCCGCAAGAACGCCCGCGAAACCGTCAGCGGTGCGGTCGCCGTAGGGAAACCACCAGGGAGGCAAAAGCCAGCCCGGATCGGCGTCGAAGAACTTGACCTGAGACATCGCGTAAAGCCCGTGTTTGCCGTGAGTCCGCCCGTAGCCTGAACCCTTCCTCCCTCCCCACGGCGCCTGGCAGGTGCCATACGAGTACGCAACGTCGTTCGTCCAGACCGAGCCCGCCTCGAGCTGGGTCGAGACGGCCCTCGCTGTCGCGGCGTTGCGTGTCCAGACGCTCGCGCCGAGCCCGAACGCCGAGTCGTTCGCGCGAACGATTCCTTCCGATGCGTTCGCTATTTTGACAACGGTGACTACAGGCCCGAAAATCTCCTCGCTCCTAAGCCTCGCGTCGGCGGGTTCGCCGGCAAGCACGGTCGGCTCGTGGAACCAGCCTGGCAGACCGACGTCCGGTCGGCCGCCGCCGGTCACGATCTCTGCACCGTGCTCGACCGCGTCCGCGACGAGACCCTCGACCTTCGCGCGCTGACCCTCGGAGATCAGCGGACCGAGCTCCGTGCTCGACTCATCGCCGCGCCCGACGCGAAGCTCGCGCGCCCGGCTCGAGAGTCCTTCGAGGAACGGCTCGTAGAGGTCTCCCTCGACGTAGATCCTCTCGATGCCCGAGCAGATCTGGCCGCAGTTCGAGAACGCACCCCAGAGCGCCCCCTCGATGGCCCGCAACAGATCTGCGTCGGCCAACACGAGCATCGGGTCCTTTCCCCCGAGCTCGACCGTCACGGGGCAGAGTCGAGCAGCGGCGTGCTCCGCGACGGCACGGCCGGCGATCGCCGATCCGGTGAAGACCAGGGCATCGACGCCGGTCGACCGCACGAGCGCGTCACCCACGTGCGTCCCGGGCCCCTGGACAACGCGGACGAGACCCGACGGCGCCCCAGCCAGCGCAAAGATGCGCTCGACCCACTCGCCGGAGAACGGCGTGAGCTCGGACGGCTTGACCACCACGGCATTCTCTGCGGCAACAGCAGTCGCAGCCTGCGTGAACGGGATGGAGAACGGGAAGTTCCACGGCGCCACCACCCCGACGACTCCGGCGGGCTCATAGCGCAATCGGCCCCGCTTGTGCAGCGCGTACGGCTGGCGAAACGGCACACGCTCGTCGCCGAGCACGCGATCGAGGTTCCGGGAAAGCCAAACGGAGGTGTCGAGCGCAACGAAGAGCTCAGTCGTTACCGCTTCGAGCTTGGGCTTCCCCGTCTCCGCGACGATCGACGCGGTGATCTCCTCCACGTGCGCCAGAAGCACCGTGGCCACCTCTCGCAGCAGGAGGCGGCGATCGTCGAGTGTCCGTGTCGCCCACAGGCGCTGGGCGAACCGGGCCTCTGCAACCGCTTCCGCAACGCCTTCGGGCTCGGTCACGGGTACAGCACCGACGAGTTCGAGCGTCGCCGGATTTCGCGGTTGCAGCAGCTCGCCTGCAGTCGACGGAACGGCACTCACGGGCGCCATCGTACCCCTGGGTGGCACCACCGAGATGGCGCCACACGAGGTCCTTTCCACGTGGAAACGCCGGAGCGTTAGCCAAGGACGGCTGCCGGGGCCGCCGCTGCAGCGGCGGGAAGCTCGAGCGTGAACGTCGTGCGGCCTGGCCGCGAGCGTACCCGCACCGCACCGCCCATCAGCTCGGCCAGCTCGCGAGCGATCGCGAGTCCCAACCCGCTGCCCGACGCCACTCCGCCCTCGACACGGTAGAAGCGATCGAAGATCCGCTCCATGTGCTCCGCGGCGATCCCCGGCCCATCGTCTTCGACCTCGAGCCACGCGCGTCCGTCCCCGCCCCGCACGCGAACGCAGATGCTGGTGCCTGGAGGCGTGTGCATAACGGCGTTGACCGCGAGGGCCCGACCGATCTGCAGGATGCGGAGCTCGTCACCGACTACCCAGACGTCGTCCGTCTCCAGCTCGAGGCTCTGCTCGTGCGCGTCGGCCAGCGCTTGGAGCTCGTCCACGACCGACCGCGCGACGTCGCCGAGGTCGACCTCGTCTCGCTCCACGCGCATTCCTCCCGCATCCATCCGGGAGAGGTCGAGTAGGTCCGTCGCAAGCTTTGTCAACCGCTGCACCTGCTCGTGCATCGTCGCGAGGAAGCGACGTCGCGTCTCGTCGTCGACCTCTTCGTTCTCGAGCAGCTCGAGAAAACCGCCGAGCGCGAAAAGCGGCGTGCGCAGCTCGTGCGACGCGTGCGCGACAAATGCTTTCCGCGCGGAGTCGAGTTGCGCGAGCTGGATGCGCATCCTGTCGAACGCCCGCGCGAGCTCGCCGAGCTCATCGTCGACGTTGTCGACCACCGGCTCGTCGAACGATCCTTCGGCGATTCGCTCGGCAGCGCGCTCGAGACGCCGGATTCGTCGTGCGTGAGGTGCCGCTCCGAGCGCCCCCAGCGTCAACGCGATGACGAGCGCGGCAAGGGTGGCGTAGAAGAGTCGCCGCTGGACGAGGTGAACCGTCGCGAGCTGATCGGCGAGCGACGCCGAGAGCAGCAGGACTCGGCCGCGAGCGTCCAGCGGCACGGCGACCTCGGCGTACTCGCGACCATCTCGAGAGACACGGCCGCTCGAGGCACGCCCGTCCGCTGCCGTTGCGAGTGCGACCCCGTCGTGCTCCATCTCGCTGATCCCGACGTCGGCCGAGTCCGCGAGCGAGCTCAGGCCAACTGGTGGCCCGATCACCCCGAAGAGCGAGACCCTGGCGTCAAAGGTGAATGCAGCTCCCTTCGCATAGTTGTCGAGACTGAGCGGATCGTTGAAGCTCCGTGTCCCGTAGCCGGCGGCGAACGTGGCGGCGTTTCGGCGCAGTTCCGCCACCTTTGCGTCGACCAGCCGCTTCTCGAGCGACGGGACGACGATCAGGTACGCACCGAGAAGCGCACCGCAGACGACGATCAAGAGCCCCAGCGCCAACCGCGCACGGATTCCGCCGCCTCGCATCACGACCTGCGATTCACCGATCGCGGAAGCGATAGCCGGCGCCACGCACCGTGAGGATCAGCTCCGGTTCGTGCGGTCGCTTCTCGATCTTCTCGCGCAGGTGGCGAACATGGACGTCGATCGTGCGCGGTTCCCGGTAGTCGGCGCCCCCGCGCAGCCGCTCGAGCAGCTGGCGCCGGGAGAAGACGACGCCGGGATTCGCGGCCAGCAGCGCGAGCAGCTCGAACTCGACGAACGTGAGCTGCACCGGCGCTCCACGCACCTCGACGCTCCGACGTGGCAGGTCCACCCGCACGTCGCCGACCTCGATCACCTCCTCGCGCTGCGCCGCCGTCGAGGGCTGAGCCGCCCGTCGGAGCAGCGCCTTGACGCGGCTTCGAAACTCACGGATCGAGAACGGCTTGGTGATGTAGTCGTCCGCCCCGAGCTCGAGTCCGAGAACGGTGTCGAGCTCGTCGTCTCGGGCCGTGAGCATGATGATCGGAACGGTGCTCTCGGCTCGCAGTCGCCGGCACACCTCGAGTCCGTCGAGGCGAGGCAGCATGAGGTCGAGGACGACGAGGTCGATCGGCTGCTGCCGGAACTGACGCAACGCCTCCTCGCCGTCCCGCGCCTGGACGACGCGGTAGCCGTCACGCTGGAGCGGGAACGCCAGGAGCGTCTGAATCGAGTCCTCGTCATCAACGAGGAGAATGGTCGGGGAATCGGGCATGCTTGCCATCTTCGCGCCCAGCGCGCGTCGGCCTGCCGCCGCCTACTATAGCCCGGCGATGCAGGCCTCTCGGCTCCGAGAGTTCCAGCGGAGGCCGCGTCGCGGCTCCCTGGAGCGCCCTCTCGACGGGCGCCTCATCCGCGCGACATCGCTCGTCGTCTTGTTGCCCCTGTTGGTGCTCGCGTTCACCACAGCGCGCACCGATCCGCTCCCTGCGCCGGCACTGCCTGCGTCGTTCGACGGCGGCGCTGCCATTGCGTTGACGTCGCAACTTGCCGGTCACTTCCCGAGCCGCGTTCCAGGAAGCGGGAGCGACGGTGAGGCCGCCCAATGGGTCACGAGCACACTCGCCCTGTACGGTCTCGCGCCGCGCACCGCGAGATGGCGTCAGGACATCCCCGATCTCGGCGAGGTGACGCTCACGAACGTCACGGTCGTCATCCCCGGGAGTACTCCCGGCGTCATCGTCGTCGAGGCTCACCGCGACAACTCAGGCGCGGGAGCCGGTGCCAACGACAACGCATCGGGCACCGCGACGCTGATCGAACTCGCGCGCGCGTACTCCACCGTCGGCACGACGTCGGCCCGACCGCGGCCGCTCCACACGATCGTCTTCCTCTCGAGCGACGCAGGCGCGTTTGGAGGCTTCGGGGCAGCGCACTTCGTCGCGCGCTCGAGTTATCGCAAAACGCTGCGAGCGGCGATCGTCCTCGACGGGCTCGCCGGCGCACGCCCGGCTCGACTCGAGATCGCGGGCGACCACTCGCATGGACCCTCCGCCGCGCTCGTCCGGACGGCGGTTGCTCGCGTCGAGGAGCAGACGGCGGCTGAGCCGGCACTTCCTGGAGTTCTGCACCAGCTCGTCGACCTCGGGATCCCGTTCGCGTACGGTGACCAGGCGCCATTCCTCGGTGCGAACATCCCCGCTCTTCGCCTGACGACCGCCGACGACACCGGCCAGAGCGACTCGAAGGACACCATCCGAGCGGTCGACGCTCACCGGCTTGGGCAACTCGGAGCAGCCAGCCAGAACCTGCTCGGCTCGCTCGACGCCGGGCTCGAACTCGCCCAGGGAGCCGGGCCGAAGCTCGTCTTGGGAAGCCGCTTCGTCCACGGGTGGGCGCTCGAGCTCGTGCTGTTGGCGTCGCTCTTGCCGTTCATCGTGGGAGCGGGAGACATGCTCGCCCGCTGCCGGCGGCTCGGCGTCCCACTGGCGCCTGGGCTCCGCGCCCTCCGCCGCAGGCTCGGTTACTGGCTTTCGCTTGCACTACTCCTCTGGCTCGCTGGCTTTGCGGGGATTCTTCCGACGAGCGGCGGCCGCCCGTTGCCGCCTGCCGGACACTCGGCCTCGACGTGGCCCCTGATGGGGATCGTGCTCGGTATCGCCATCGCGCTCGCTGCGTGGTTTGTGTCTCGCCGGCGCCTCGTGCCGACTACAGAGCCCGACCCCGTCTCGGAGATCGGCGGCTACGCGGCAGCGCTCGCCGGACTCGGCGTGCTGTCCGTTGCAGTCGCATTCGTTCATGCCCTGGCACTCGTCTTCCTCCTGCCCTCCCTGTACGCCTGGCTTTGGCTGCCGCGCCGCTTCTCACGCCGCTGGCTGCGGGACGTTCTCTTCGGTCTCGGCTTGGCTGGAGCGGCCGCCGTCCTCGTCTCGGTGGGGGATCAGCTCCACCTCGGTCTCCGGGCCCCTCTCTACCTCGCCGAGCTCGTCACCGTTGGCTACGTCCCCTGGGCAAACGCCCTGCTCGTGCTCGGGTGGCTTGCAATCGCCAGTCAGATCGCGGCGACTGCCGCCGGCCGCTACGGCCCGTACGCGGGCGGCGCAGCACGGCCGCCGCGCGGTGCGATCCGCGAGACCGTCCGGCGGACGGTCGTGGCCGTTCAGTCCAGGCGGAGGTAGCGCACCCGCGAACCGCCCGCCAACTCGCCCGTGCCTCTCGGGACGTGGACGAGTGCATCGGCTCCGGCGGCGCGCACGATCATGTGCGACTCTTGCCCGGACACCGGTCTGAGCAGGATTCCGTCCGCAGTGAGAGTCGACGTGGCCCGCACGAAGTCGTCACGGTTCTCGCTCTGACGGAGTGGCGCCGCGAGCATCCCGACGGAGTAGCTCGGGCCAGGGGCTGTGGCGCCCTGGAGCGCTGCCAGCGCCGGAGCGACGAAGAGCGCGCAGCCGACCAATGAGGACACCGGGTTCCCGGGCAATCCGAAGACGAGCGTCGTGCCTCGGATCCCGAACGCCAGCGGCTTTCCGGGCCGAACGGCTACGCCCCAGAACACCTCTTCGACGCCGAGCTCCCGCTCGACGTTGCGGACGAGATCGTGTGCACCGACCGACACGCCACCCGACGTCACAAGCACGTCGGCTTTGAGTCCGCGTTCGAGGGCCCCGCGATGTTCATCTCGATCGTCTGCCACTGCCTCGAGCCGGGTGACAACTGCGCCCACGCGTCGGAGCGCGGTCTCGAGCATCGGTCCGTTCGACTCGTAGATCTGGCCAGGCCCGAGCTTGCTCCCCGGCTTCCTAAGCTCGGTTCCGGTACCGAGGATCGACACGTTCGGTCGACGAGTGCACAAGACGTATGCGAGGCCTGCAGCGGCAAGCGCGCCGATCTGAGCCGTGCCAAGCCGGCAGCCAGCCGCGAGCACGACCTCGCCAGCACGGACGTCGCTTCCTTGAGGCCGAACATTTGCTCCGGGTGCGACGCTCGACCCGATGTCGATGGTGTTGTCGTGTTCGACAACGTGTTCGATCGGAGCGACGCTGTCTGCGCCTTCGGGCACGACGGCTCCGGTAGCGATTTCGATCGCCTCTCCTGCGGCGATCACGCGCCCTGCGGGCCGCCCGGCGGCCGCGCGGTCGACGACCGTCAGTGATCCCGGCGCGTCAGCTGCACGAATCGCAAATCCATCCATGGCGGAGCTCGCGAACGGCGGAAGATCGGTCGTTGCGGGTGCGTCTGCGGCCAAGATGCGGCCGCTAGCGTCCGCGAGGGAGATGCGTTCCGACGGAAGGGGCTCGACGCGCGCGAGAATCGCAGAGAGCGCCTCCTCGATCGAATACAACGCGGCCATCCTGCAACGCTACCGTGCGACTCGCGCGAAACGGACGTGCGGGGTACGCTCGCAGGCGTGATCAGCGTCGTCGTGCCAGTTCGTGACGAGGAGGAGAACGTCGGTCCTCTGCTGGCAGAGCTCGCCGCCGCGCTGGAACCACTGGAGCGTCGGTGGGAGGTCGTGTTCGTCGACGACGGGTCGACGGACGGGACGTTTGCCGCGCTCACTCGGCTGCACGGGGCGCATTCCAACGTGCGTGTCGTGCGCCTCCGGCGGAACTTCGGCAAGGCCGCCGCACTCGCAGCCGGCTTCGCCGAGGCGTCGGGCGACGCGATCGTCACGATCGACGGCGACCTCCAGGACGATCCGGCGGAGATCCCGCGGCTCCTCGCCAAGCTCGACGAAGGATTCGACCTCGTGACCGGGTGGAAGACGCGGCGGCGCGACCCATGGACGCGACGAGTCCCGTCGAAGATCTTCAACCGAGTCGCGGGTTTCGTGTCGGGGCTGCGCCTGCACGACATGAACTGCGGGCTGAAGGCCTACAAGCCCGAGGTCGTGCGCGGGCTCCGACTCTACGGCGAGCTCCATCGTTACATCCCGGTGATCGCCCATTACCGCGGCTTCCGCGTCGCGGAGATTCCGGTCAACCATCGTCCTCGAGCTCACGGACGCTCGCGTTACGGGATGGAGCGGTACCTCCGTGGGTTCCTCGACCTGCTCACGGTGACGTTCATGGGGCGCTATCGGAACCGTCCCCTGCACCTCTTCGGCGGGTTGGGCCTCCTGATGCTCGCGAGCGGAGGATGCGTGCTCGTCTACCTCACCGTCTTGAAGATCGGCGGGCACGCAATCGGCCAGCGTCCGCTCCTCACCCTGGGAGTCCTGCTGATCGTGGTCGGGATGCAGTTTCTGTCGCTCGGACTCCTCTCCGAGCTGATCACGAGCCACCACGAGGAGCAGGTCGGCGAGCACGATCGGGCTGGGGTGCTGGTCGACGAAGTACTCCGCTAGCGCTCGCGCGGTGCGTGTCCTCGTCTTCGGGACGTATCAGCGGGACTACCCGAGAAACGCGCAGGTGCGCTCGTGCCTGCGCCGGGCTGGAGTCGCGGTCGTCGAGCGGCACCTCGATGTCTGGGACGGGCGCCGCGAGGCATGGTCGGCGGGCGTACTCTCGTTCGCGAGGCTCGCCCTCTCGGAAGCGAGGCTCGCCGTCCCGCGAGAGGCAAGGGCGGGCGCCGCACTCATCGGGTACCCCGGGCACCCCGACGTCCTGACGGCGAGGCTCGCGTTGCGCGGCGTTCCGCTCGTGTTCGACCCGCTCGTATCCTTGTCGGACACATTCGTCGGGGACCGCGGGAGGTTTCGGGCAGGCTCCGTTGCGGCGCACGCTTTGCATGGGCTCGATCGCGCCGCCTTCCAGCGACCAGACATCGTGGTCGCCGACACCGCCGCAAACGCCGCGTTCTACGCCGAGGCGCTCGGCGTCGATCCCAGCCGACTGCGCGTCCGTTTCGTCGGGGCCGAGGACCGGCTCTTTCGCCCTGCTCCCGCCACCGGGAACGGTTTCCACGCTCTCTTCGTCGGGAAGCTGATCCCTCTCCACGGCCTAGAGACGATCGTTGGGGCGGCACGACTGCTGCCCGAGGTCCCGTTTCGCATCGTCGGGAGCGGCCAGCTCTCCTATCTGCTCCGAGACGTACCAGCCAATGTCGTATGTGTGCCCTGGGTCGAGTACGAACGCCTTCCGGACGCGATCAGGCAAGCCGGTTGCGCACTCGGGGTGTTCGGAACCTCCGACAAGGCGGCTCGCGTGATCCCAAACAAGGCCTTCCAAGCGCTCGCGTGCCGGACACCGCTCGTCACGGCGGACACCCCGGCTGCACGAGAACTGCTCACCCACGGCACCGACGCGCTCCTCGTCCCTCCGGGCAACGCCGAGGCGCTGGCGGCCGCGGTCCGCCATCTCGCGGAGGATCCCGAGTTGGCGGCCAGAATCGGCTCGGCGGGCCGCCTCACATATGAGCGAGAAGCGAGTGAGGACGTTCTCGGCGCTCGTTGGCGGACGCTTCTCGAGGAGGTCGCCGGGTGACGCTCAGGGCACCCCGAGCGCTTCTCGTCGTCGCAACCGTCAGCTTCGCCGCCGGCTTCGTGGCCCTCGCGCAGATCCGCCACCTCGCGTTCTGGAGCGGGCGCTTCGACCTCGGCAACCTCACGCAAGCGGTGTGGTCCACGGCACACGGCCACATGCTCGAAATCACCGATCTCGACGGTCGCCAGATCTCGCGCCTCGGCGCCCACTTCGATCCGATCGTTGCTGCGTTCGCTCCGCTGTGGCGAATCTGGCCGAGCCCGACGATGTTGCTGACCGCCCAGGCGATCGCTGTCGCACTCGGCGCGATCCCGGTCTTCCTCCTCGCCCGGAAGCACCTCGCCTCGGAGTGGGCGGGAGTCGCGTTCGCACTCGTCTACCTGCTGTATCCCGCAACGCAGTGGCTCGTCGTCGACGATTTCCATCCCGTCGCCCTCGCAACGCCATTGCTCCTTGCCGCCTTCTGGTTCCTCGACGAGGATCGCCTGCTTGCGTTTGCGATCGTCGCAGGGCTCGCTTGCCTCACGAAGGAGCAGATGGGACTCACCGTCGCGGCGATGGGAGTCTGGTACGCGATGGCGCGGGGACAGCGCCGGGCCGGTGCGATCGTGGCGTTCACGGGCCTCGCCGTCTCTGTCGTGGCGGTCGGCATCATCGTGCCTCACTACGCGCCAGGAGGAGGGTCGCCGTTCGAAGGTCGGTACTCGAGCGTGGGCGGCTCGCCCACAGGTATCGCCCGGACACTCGTCACGCACCCCGGTCGAATCGCGAATGCGGTCACGCAGTCGGCCGACCTGCACTACCTGGCCCAACTCCTGCTGCCGTTGGCGTTACTCCCGCTGCTTGGGTACGCGGCGACCTTGACAGCGCTTCCGGAGATCGCTCTGAACCTGCTGTCCGATACGAACACGCAGACGTCGATCGACTTCCACTACACAGCGGGGGTGATTCCCGGACTAATTGCCGGAGCGGTGTTTGGCGCAGGACGATTGCGAGCAATCGCCCCGACCGCGGGCTCGAATGCCGCTCGTGCGACGGTTGCGGTCGTGGCGGTAGCCTCGATCCTGTACGGACCGTTGCCGATCTGGAGCCACATCCCGATCGGCGACCACGTCAACGCATACCAGTATCGCGTCACCGCTCGGGACCGAGTCGCCGAGCACGCCATCGCGCTCGTGCCCGGAGATGCGCCGATCTCGGCGTCGAACACCATCGGCGCCCACGTTTCTGCCCGGCGTCGGGTCTTCAGCTTCCCCTTGCTGCGAGAGGCGCGCTGGATCGTTGTCGACACGCTCCGCATGAGCTACGGGGACGACAACCTTGCACATGCCAAGGGCCTGCAAGCGCTCAGGCGCCTGCGCCATGACCCGAACTGGCACGTCGTCTTCGTACGGAAGGGCATCGTCGTTCTCCACCGCAGTGGATAGATCTGCCCGACTTCGGCACGCCACAGCCCCACACTGTTGTCAGTTTCAGCAATAGAATTGGAGCTGGGTGGTGGGTTAGGGGTGCCCCAGTGAAATTGACGCTCAGTGCGGAATCGTCTGCGGCAGGAGATAGGCGCAAAGCACAAGCGTGACGACTCGCGCGACACGATCGTCTTCGTCCACGCCCGCCAGCGGAACGGCCCAACCCAGGTACCACACGGCCAGGTACGGCGTCGTTGCCAGGAGGAGACAAGCGACCAGCGCGAGCCGGGCACGGCCGCGCAACGCCTCCCGGACGGCCCACAGCAACCCGGCTGCGAGCGCCACGAGAGCTGCCCCGAGCGCCACGTGACGCGAAAGACCGATTCCCTGAAGTCGGTGGGGAAGGGCGTAGCTCGTCTCGAGCCTCGCGTTCTCCGCCAGCGGCGCCAGCGCGTTCGTCCAGTGGATCCCGTAGCGCCACGAGGCGATCACGGCTGCGATCGCGCCCGCCACCAGCAGCCCGATTGCCAGAGACCGTCGCACACGTGGTGCGGCAGCAAGCGTGTGGAGGCTGACGAAGACCAACGGCACCCATTTCACAGCCGTGGCGAGAACCCAGAAAGCGCCGGCCCCCCGCAGTCGCCCGCGAGCCGCAAGCGCGAGTGCTGCGAGAACCAAAGCTCCGACCCAGGCGTCGTTGTGGCCGCCGCCGGCGAGATGGACGGCGAGGATGGGGTTCCACCCAACGAAAGCGATTGCGACCGTTCGTCGCCGCGTAAGCCCTGCCGCGAGCGCGGTCGCAGCAAGAGCCGCGAAAGCCGCGAGAGCCTTATAGATCCACGCGGCCGCGTTCGCCGAGTTGCCGACAGCGTGGGCTACTGGTTCGGAGGCGAGCGTGAACGCAGGCCCGTAGACAGTCGTCTTCGAGCGCCAGGCGACACCCATGTGCTGGACGGCGGGATCGTCTGGGTAGGCGGAGGGCGGCGTGACGTAGGGGTTCGCATCGTGGATTGCGGCGACGCGTCCGTAGGCCCAATACGTCCAGGCGTCCGTCGAGAGCAAGAGCGGGGCAAAGAGGGGGGCCAGTTGGATTGCCGCGGCGATGACCGCGACCGCAGTGAACTGCCCCCCTAACCGCTCGATCAAGACGACTCCGACGACATAGGCGACGAACGCGAGCGCGAGGAGAACGAGAAATCCGGTCGCGGTGGCGCCGCTCGCGACGCCGCCGCTCCGAGGCACGAGGGGTGAGTTGGGCCGCCAGGAGAGCACGCAGCATGCGGCCACCAGGGCGAGCGCAACAGCTCCCGCGCCGACCCCAAGCCGGGCCGAGATGCGCCCGCCCGCTGCATCCGGGGATGTGGCGCCGATCACCCCCGTCGCGGGCCGGGTGCGGGGAGGCTCGCCGGAGAGGGCCGCGTGCTCGTTGTCGTGCTCGTGCTCGTCGTCGTGCTCGTGCTCGTCGACGCATTCGGGTCATAGCTCAGCGCGTACGGCCCGCGGTGGAACGGCTTCCACGTCGGCCAGTGCGCGGGCACGGGGAAGTCCTTGGCCGGCGCATTCGCAAGCGCGTTCGCCATGAAGAGATGCCAGATCTCGGCCGGGAAGCTGCCGCCGGTGACGGCGATCCCGTGGACGCTCTGCATCGGGATCTCGCCAGTCGGATAGCCGACCCAGACTGCCGTGTCGAGCTGCGGCACGTAACCGACAAACCACGCGTCCGCGTTGTTGTCGGTCGTCCCGGTCTTTCCCGCGGCCGGCCGGCCGAAGCCCGCACGCGTTCCGGTGCCGTACTGCACGTTCTCCTCGAGGATCTTGGTGACCTCTGCGGCGACGCCAGGCGAGAGGACGCGCTTTCGTCGAGGCGTGCCCCAACCCGCGCTCGTGTCGGCGTTGCCGTTGGCGAGCACGACACGGCGGATGGCCATCGGCTCGGAGTAGACACCGCCCGCCGCAAGCGTGGCGTACGCGGACGCCATGTCGAGCGGGGAGACGGCGATCGAGCCGAGGCCCATGGCGGGAACGTAGACGCCGTGAACGTCGAGTGGCGTGCGAACGCCCATGCGCCGCGCTGTCGCCGCAACGGCCGCGGGGGAGACGTCGAGCGTCAGCTGGGCGTACACGGTGTTGTCCGACCGGAGTGTCGCGCGCTCGATCGACGTCCAACCGACGTAGGTCGAGTCGTACGTCTTCACGCACCACCACTCGCCGGTCTCACAGCTGCCCGTCGCAGTCGGCCGGTACGTGAAGGGAGCCGAGACGTAGTACGTCGACGCAGGGTCGATCCCCTTGTCGACGGCCGTGGTCAGCACGAACGTCTTGAAGGTCGAGCCGGGCTGCCGACGGGCCTGCGAGAGCAAGTTGAACTCGTTGTTGCGCCGGCCCGGGGTCACAGCGGTCATCGCCCGGATCGCTCCCGTCGCCGGGTCGATCGAAATGACCGCGGCGGCAGGATCGGTCGGCTCGTTCAGCGTCTGCTTGATCGCCCGCTCGGCGAGTCGCTGATAGCGCGGTCGAATCGTGGTGTAGACCTTCAGCCCGCCGAACCGGACGGTTGCCGCCCCGTACTTCTCGATCAGCTGGTCGCGGACGTAGCCGAAGAAGTAGGGCTCGCGGACTGTCGTGTAGAGCCGGCCTGGGCGGAGGACGAGCGGTCGCTTCGCGGCCCAGTCGTGCTGAGTCTGTGTCACCATCCCCTCGGCGAGCATCGCATCCAGCACCTCCTTGCGCCTCGCCAGGGCGACCGCGGGCGCGACGAACGGGTCGTACGCCGAAGGCGCCTTGATCAGGCCGGCGAGGAGAGCGGCTTCCGGGAGGGTGAGCGCGGTCGCCGGTTTCGAGAAGTACGTCTGCGCAGCCGCCTCGATTCCGTACGCGAGGCTGCCGTAATAGACCTGGTTGAGGTAGGTCTGCAGGATGCGCTGCTTCGACCAGTCGTGGTTCAGCTTGACCGCGAGGCACGCCTCCTTCAGCTTCCGCGACACGGTCCGCTCGCGCGAGATGTAGAGGTTCCGGATGAGCTGCTGGGTGATCGTCGAACCGCCCTGTACGAAGCCGCCTGCGCGAACGTCCGCCCAGAACGCACGCGCGATCCCGGTTGGATCCAGCCCGCCGTGCTCGTAGAACCGCTTGTCTTCGATCGCAATCGTCGCGCGAGGAACCCAGCGGCTCATCCGGGCGAGCGGGACGGGCTGGCGGTTTCGCTCGGCGGGAATCGCACCGAGAAGGGATCCGTCCGCCGCGTAGACGAACGAGTTCTGGCCGATGGTCACCGGTTTGAGCGCCGCGAGATCACAGCCTGCGCCGTAGGTGTAAAAGGTTGCGGCGCCGCCGATGGCAACGACCGCCCCAGTCACCACGAGCACAGCTGCGAGGATCAGCAGTGGGCGGCCACGGCGGCGGTGGTGACGACGGTGGACGCGGCGGCGGGCGATCAGCAGCTCGAGGTCGTCTTCGAGACGTCCTCGCGGCGACGGTCGCATCGCACGATGGTAGCCCGGGCCGGTACAGAAGCCTGCAACGGCTCAGAGCGGCTGCCTGCCGGCGAAGCCCGAGTCGAGACCGTGCCAGAACCCGATGTCGGCCTCGCCCAGTTGCCAGCAGAGAAAGATCTGCTCGCCGTCGCGGAGCGAGAAGAAGTCGACCAGACCCGCGTCCATGCTCTTCACGACGACTCCGAGTGCCGCGAGCGCAGCGAGCGCCCCCTGGATCCTCCCGTTTGCCTCGTCGAGCGCTCGAGTTGCTTCCGCTGCCTGCTCGCGCTCGCCGCCGTGGCCGTTGCCAGCGGCGACGCTTCGCAGCTCGGCGAGCCGAGCGGACGCAGCAAGCTGGTCGGCCCGACTCTCGACGAGCCGCTCGACGAGAGGTCGCACCTCGTGGAGTGCGGCGCGGGCTTCCTCCAGCGTGAAGAGGCGTGGCGACACAGGGGGCTATGATCCCGGCCTCGTGAAGGCCGGTCAACGCACGGCGCTCCAGCTCTTCGTGTGGAGCCGGCTTGCGATCTGGGGACTCGCCGTCGCGACGTTCCTGCTCTTCCAGTCGTCGCTCAATCCGCTCCGCTACCGCTGGGACCGACCGCGGTTGCACGACCTCGGCGCAGCCATAGACGTCTGGGCGCGCTGGGACAGCGACTGGTACGTCCAGATCGCGCAGCATGGCTACGTCTGGCCGTCCGCGCGACCGGCGTTCTTCCCGCTCTATCCCCTGCTCGTCGGATCGCTCGGCCATCTCCTCGGTGGTCACTTCGTCCTCGCCGGCGTGCTTGTCTCGCTTGTAGCCGGAGCTGCAGCGTTCGTCGTCTTCTATCGCCTCGCCGAGCTCGAACTCGGCCGGGAGACGGCTGTCCGCGCCACGATCCTGCTTGCGATCTTCCCGATGACCCTGTTCTTCGGGGCGGTGTACAGCGAGTCGCTCTTCCTCCTCCTGTCGTCCGGAGCGTTTCTGCTCGCGCGTAAGGAGCGGTTCGCCTACGCAGGGGTGGTGGCGGGGCTCGCTGCGCTCACGCGGCCGGTCGGTCTCGCTCTGCTCCCCGGGCTCGCAATCCTCGCCTGGCGGGAGAAGCACCGGGGGCGGGCGCTGGTCGGGATCGGTCTCGCGATACCGCTCTTCTCCCTCTACCCGCTCGTGCTGTGGATCTGGCTGGGCCACCCGCTCGCGTTCCTGACGGCGCAGTCAGGGATCTGGCGACGCCACGTTTCGATCTACGGGCCGCTGGGCGGGTTCGTCGAGGGAGCCCAGCAGCACGCGGCGAAGGACCTCGCCGTTGCCGTCGTGCTCGTCGCGCTCGCGGTCGTCGCATGGCGCCGCCTCGGAGCTGCATACGGCGTCTACGCCCTCGCGAGCCTGGCGCTTCCCCTCACATGGCCGTCCGACACGCACGCGCTGTGGTCGATCGCCCGCTTCGGGCTTGTTCTCTTCCCGATCGTGTTTGCCCTTGCGACGCTCGCTGCGAACCGCTGGGTCATGGCGTTCTTGTCTCTCGGGCTCGCGGCCTGGTGTGTGGACTCCGTGGTCAAATGGGCGCTGTGGTACTGGGTGGCCTGAACACGCGAGTTCCGACGAGCCGCATCTTCGCGTGGGCGATCTTCGTCAGCGCGATCGGCGCACTCAACCTCGTGGGACGCGAGAAGCTCGGGCCCCCACCGCACGACGTCCTCTACGAGTACTCCACGGCTGTGGGAGGCGCCGTCCAGTACGCGGTCTTCCTCGCGATCCTGCTCGGAATCGCCTACGGGCTGGACTACCGCCGTGTCTTCGCCCTCCGCCGACCCCGCTCGCTCGCCGCTGCAGCCGGCTGGGTGGTCGTCGCTCTCGTCACCGTCACGGTCGTGAACGTCGGGCTCGGCCAGT
>Ga0187777_10000580_pt1 | contig 24549 bp, 24 predicted proteins | sample 1015_Q2_SP5_10_M_FD_132416 | JGI IMG/M metagenome (GOLD analysis project Ga0187777, IMG submission 132416) | Tropical peat soil microbial communities from peatlands in Department of Meta, Colombia - 1015_Q2_SP5_10_MG | ecosystem: Environmental > Terrestrial > Soil > Wetlands > Peat | place... | reverse complement strand
CATAAGCATCGATATCGCGGCGGGCGAACAGCCGCCCAGGATTCGGGATGGCCGAGCCTTCCTGGTAAAATACGCGATAGCGGAGCTTTTGCGCTTGCCGCACCTCTGCCGCCGTTTGTGCGAGCCTCACTTCCAAAGTGCCGATACGGCCAAGGCTTTGCGAGGGCCGGTGGGTGCGGGCCGCCCAGGCTTGCAATCCGCCATAGGCTTGTAGCGACGAAAACAAACCGGGGACTCCAGGCGCGGCGGGTGCCGGGCGAAACCGCTCGAACAGACTGCGCGGCGTCTGGATGGTGGCGCGGCTGCGCATTGTGGTCCTTTTCGTCGGGAGTGAAATCCAGTTTGAGCGCGTATCCAAGCCGCGAATCAGCACTCCTCGGCGGCACCCCTTAACACCACCGGCCGACCACGGAATTATGACAATTTGGGTGACCTTGCGTTAGGCCGCAAGCGGACCCGCCGATGGCCGGGAAGTGGCATCATCGACAATGGCCACTTGACGCCCCGAATCTTGCAATTCATTCCAGGTCACTCGTGCGCTGGCCGTTCGCACACGAACATGATAAACGCCGAATTGACGATGCGACCGCTGCGCTTACGCCGCCCTGCGCACGTCGTCGGCGAGGACGCGGCACGATAAAGTCTCGGCCAGATGCACGCGGGCGACATGCTCAGCGGCGTCAAGACCGGCGAGTGTGCGCGAGACACGTAATACGCGTTGACGCATGGAGTTCGCAGCATCGCGCAGGAGTGACATTCACCTGCGCGTTTGTGCGCACGTCGTTCAGACCCATCGCGGAGCGAACGTGCCGGATACCTGCCCGGGACAACGATTTTGACGACTTGTAGATGTACCCAAAACAAAACGATTTGCCGACGCCGCTAGCCACCCTCGACGACTTGATGGGGACCGGCGACTTCGAACGAACAGGCCGGGAGGGACCCGCTGAAGAGGCCACTCAGCGCGCAGACGCGCCACGCCATTTGGCATTGACTGCTCGCATTGTTGAAAGCAGGCAAGCCCGGCGCAACCTGCACCTGCACGTCGACCGCTCGAGAACACCGGTGACGCAAGGGCCTGATTGATCTTGTACTTTTGACCGCTAATCATGGGTCACGAGAACCTGGGAGCTCTTCCCATGACCAATCCGAGAAGCGTTATAGTCGGCCTCTTGCTGGCGGCGCTGGGGACTTCGGCTTCTGGACAGGAGCTTAAGCCCTGGAAGCATGGGGTGATCGAGCCGAAGGGCGACGCTGGCTTTATGCTGATGGTTGGCCAGCGTGACTTCGCCTCCAAGCACGGCCTCAAGCTCGAAATCGTCCCGCTCAAAAATGGCGCGACCGCACACAAGGCGTTGCTGGCGGGCGAACTCGACAGCATTGAATCAAGTCCGGGAGCAACCATCCTTGCCGGGGCGCGCGGCGCCGACATCAAGATCATCGGGTGCGACTGGCCGGGAGTGCCGCACGGACTGATGGTGAAATCGACCATCAGCAAGGTGGAAGATCTCAGAGGCAAGACAATTGCGGTGGCGGCGCCGGGGTCTCTGCCCAATCTCTTGATTAATGCGATCCTTGACCAGCACGGCGTTCCAGCGTCCGAAGTGCGCTTTGCCAATCTCGGCGGCGACCTCGATCGTTTCAAGGCGGTGGTGGCAGGCGTTGCCGACGCCGGCATTGTCGCCACGGAGTTCATGGCGGTCGCGCCAAGCGGCGTGAAGATGCTGGTCGCAGGCCACGACGCGCTGCCGAACTATGTGCGACTGTGTCTGACGATGACAGGCAAGACAATCGCCGATCGGCGAATGGACGCCGTCAACTTTGTGATGGCCGAAATCGACGCCCTGAAATTCGCCCTCAGCCACCGGGACGAGACGATCAAGCTCACGCAGGACAACATACATGCCAGGCCGGACGACCCGCGGCCGGCTTACGCATTCGACGATACACTCAAGCAAGGCGCCATCGATCCGGAGATCACGCTCCCGCTCGACAAGTTGAACTGGATGCAAAATGAGCTGGTGAAGGCTGGCAACCTGAAGGCGCCGGTCGATCTGACCAAGATGACCGCACCGGATGTCCGCGCCGAAGCGCTCTGGCTATTGGCAAAATAATCAGATTTTTACCGATGCCATGATCCCGGCTGGAAAGATGTCTTCAGGCCCGGCGAGGCGATGGGCAATGCCCTGCTCATGCGCGTACCGCAAGAACAGTTCCAGTGTCGGACGATTTGCCTCAATGCCGTAAGGAAAAGGGTCGGCGCCGAAAATTTTTTGCATGTGCATCGCATAGTTTGTCAGCCACGGCACGGGATAGCGCGACACCGCGGGGTCGAGGATGCGCTCAAGACTACGGCGTTTTGATTCTTCGAATGCATTATAAAGATTACGCGCGATCCAAGGTTGGCCATCGAGGATCGACCTGCGCACCGCAATCACATGCATGATCGGATAAACGCGTGTTCGTTCGTAATAATGCTGCTCTATCGGCTCGTAGTCGGGAAAAAGGCGCACAACGTCTGGATGTTTTTCCCGGAATGAATTCGGCGGACGGGCGATGATGACGCAATCCAACTCGCCGGAAGCGATCATGCCACTCAGCGTTTTTTCCGGCATACTGGTGAGCTGAACGCCTTTTGGCAGCGTCAACTCGACCTTTTCAATACGGCCAGCTTCGTTGGTACCGGCTTGCACCCAGTCAATGTCAGAAAGAGCAACGCCGCCCTCATGCATCAACCAGCCGCGCATATAGACCGCGGCAGTATGGGCCCATTCCGGAACACCGATGCGCTTTCCACGCAGATCTTTAGCGGATTTGATGCCCGCCTTTCGGTTCACGTAAAAGGAGGCAAAGCGGAAAAGACGAGAGGCGTAGACAGGCAGGCCGATAATGTCGGGATCCTTGCGTGTGACCTGCGCCGCAAACTTGGCAAACGAAAGCTCGGAGACATCCCACTCGCGATTGAAGGTAAAGCGAGAGAAAATTTCGTGATGGCCAAGCGTGAGCCAGTGCGCCTCGATGCCTTCCGCGCGTACCAGCCCAATGCGGAAATCCCGAAAGTGGTCATAGTCGGTGGTAGCGATGGTGAGGGCGACGCTCATGATTTGGTGCGCCGCTTCGCCTCGATCTTGTGCCAGATCAGCGCAGCGACATCGGGGCCGCCAAGATCTTTGATCGCGCGAATTCCGGTGGGCGACGTGACGTTGATCTCGGTGAGATAGCCGTCGATCACGTCGATGCCGACAAACAGCAGGCCGCGCTGGCGCAGGGCCGGACCGATGCGCTTGCAGATTTCGGTTTCGCGTTTGGTCATCTCGGTGGCTGAGGGAATGCCGCCGCGTACCATGTTGGAACGCAAATCATCCACCGCCGGAATGCGGTTGATGGCGCCGGCGCATTCGCCGTCCACCAGAATAATGCGTTTGTCGCCTTGCTTGATGTTGGGCAGAAATTTCTGAATTACCCATTGCTCTCGAAACGTGGTCGAAAATAGATCGTAAAGAGAGCCAAAGTTGAGATCCTCGCGTGCCAAGCGGAATACCGCTTCACCGCCTTTGCCGTAGAGCGGCTTCATGACGATATCGCCGTGCTCAGTACGGAAGGCCTTGATCTCCGCGAGATCGCGCGAAACCAGTGTCGGTGGCATCAGATCAGGAAACTCGGTGACGAAAACCTTCTCCGGCGCGTTGCGCACGTGCGCCGGGTCATTGACGACCAGCGTCTTGGGATGGATGCGCTCGAGCAGGTGCGTCGTTGTGACATAGGCAAGATCGAACGGTGGATCCTGACGCAGCAGCACCACGTCGAATTCTGCGACTTCCACTCGCCGGGGCTCACCCAGCGTAAAATAGTCCCCGACCTTGTCCCGGACACTGAGCGATTCGACGTGGGCAAACAGGCGGCCATCGAGCAATGCCAGCCGATCCGGGGTGTAATAGGCGAGTCGGTGCCCTCGTTTTTGGGCTTCCAGAAGCAGAGCGAAAGTGGAGTCGCCTTTGATATTGATCCGCTGGATCGGATCCATTTGCACCGCGATTTTAAGGGCCATGACCACCTTTTAGACGAACAAAGCGTTAACATATTATCCGCACTATAGCCGCTTCGGGACCGATGTTGCACGGCCAGGGGCTCTAACTGGTGAATCTGCCAAAGCTTTCGATAGCGGCTAGGCTCTATGCGATCTTCGCGTTGATGGCTGCCACCACCGTGGCCCTGTCGGCGGTGGCGGTGTCGAGCGCGCGCTACCACGCGGCACTTACCGATGATTTCGAGTCGGCAAACGCTGGCAGCTGGAATGTCGAACGCATCAATGGCTTGATCTATGCCACGGTCATGGATTCACGCGGCATATTCATGTCGAGCGACCATGCCGAAGCCGGCAAGTATGCCGACTCTCTCCTCAAGGCTACCGATCAGATCAGCGGGGTGATCGGCGATTGGCAGCGCAGTGTCCGTAACAGCGACGCCCTTGCCTTCAGCAACTTTGCAGTTCGAATTAACGGCTATCAGGATTCCCTATACGCACTTGCGCCCATAGCCAAGAAGTCAGGTGCGCAGGCTGCGCGCGAATGGTCGGAAAAAAATCAGCCCCCGCAGGTTCGTGCAGAGCTCAGCAAGGATCTCGCAGCACTGAGCCAGCACTACAGCGATACAGCCAGTCAAATTTATACACAGATAGACGAGGGGATTGACCGAACCGCCCTGATGCTAAGCGTGCTGGCCTGCCTCGCTGTCGTCCTTGCACTCGCCGGCGTCGCGATCATCGCGCGGAGCGTAACAAAACCGATCGCCGACATCACAAGCATTACCCAAGCCGTCGCTGGCGGGAATTCATCGATCGCCATTCCATTCAGTGACCGCAGTGACGAAATCGGGGCATTGGCGCGCTCGATCGGCATATTCCAGAACGCGATGCGAACCAACGAGGATCTCAATCGCACTGTGCTCAACGACGCCAACTTGCGGGCGCGCCGCCAGGAGCAAATGTCAAACGAGATCACGACCTTTTCCGCTGAAGTCGAAGCGACGCTGGCTGAGCTTGGGCGTATTTCCGATGAGATGCTTTCAGCATCAACACAACTTGCCGCTGCTGCGGACAATGCATCCAGCAAAACGGCGCGGGCCGAAGAGGCTTCGTCGGAAGCTTCCGCCAATGTGCGCGATATTGCTTCGGCCGCGGACGAGCTTTCGGCTTCGGTCAACGAGATCGACAGGCAGGTCGCACAATCGAATGCTATCGCCAACAAGGCGGTGAATGAGGTCGAATCGACCAACGTTGCGGTCAAAGAGCTCGACGAAGCTGCTGCTCGCATCGGCGACGTGGTCAAGCTCATTACCGACATCGCTGAACAAACCAATCTGCTTGCGCTCAATGCCACCATTGAGGCTGCGCGTGCCGGCGAAGCCGGGCGCGGCTTTGCGGTTGTAGCCGGCGAAGTCAAGGCGCTTGCCGGGCAGACCAGCCGGGCAACCGAGGAAATCGGGTCGCAGATCGCCGGCATGCAACGCGCAACCCAGCGTTCCATTGCTGCGATTACCGGCATCGAGCATACGATCCGCGAGATCGGCAATATCAGCAGCGCCATTGCCGCCGCCGTCACCGAGCAGGGCGCGGCCACTCAGGAAATTGCGCGCGGCGTGGAAATTGCCGCGGAGCGCACCGTTGAGACGGCAAAGGAAGTCAATCTGATGGGCGCTGCTACCCAGGATACGCGCTCAAGTGCGGGCACGGTGAAAGTGGTTGCTGATGATCTGGGTCGCGTCGCGAGCCGCATCCGCGCCCAGGTCGACCAGTTCTTCGAGCGGCTGAGCGCCTGATTTCAGGTTTCAAACGCAGCCGGGACGTGCCGCGGAAGTTTTCCGGGCGACACCAAAATCGCATCGAAACGAACATCACGGATTGTTTCGTCCGGATTTGCCGTGAGCCACACCTCCGCAGCGGCCGCAATCCTTCGGCGCTGCTGCGCGTTGATGGATTCTGCTGCCTCATCGAGGCTGGCGCGCGCCTTCACTTCGGCAAATACCAGGAGTTGCCGGCGGCGCGCGACAATGTCGATTTCGCCGAGCGGGCTTCTCCAGCGCCGTGCCAGAATGCGGAATCCCTTCGCGATCAGGAAAAGAGCGGCGCGGCTCTCGGCCGAAATCCCGACGCGAAATGCCGCTTGCCACTCCGGCCGCGGCGCTAGCTTTGCCGCGGGGCGCGGCCGATCACTCGTCGCCATCATCACTTGCCTTGGCTAGTCCGAGCGCTCGCCGATAGACCTCGCGGCGCGGACGGCCTGTCACAAGGGCGACTTCGGCCACTGCATCCCTGATCGAAACTCGTGTGAACGCGCGCCGCAGCAAGCCGTCGAGGTCGGCTGCCTCTTGTTGCTCCGTGGGCGGTGCCACCACGATCACGAACTCTCCACGTTTCTCAGCGTCACCCGCGTATTCCTGCGCCAATGCTTCGAGATCGCCGCGTTTTACCTCTTCGTGCACTTTGGTGAGTTCGCGGCAAATTGCTGCCAGGCGCGGCCCGAAAGCTGCTGCAAGGTCGGCTAACGTTGCAGCAATGCGCAATCCACTCTCGAAGAGCACCACTGTCGATGGAATTCCGGTGAGAGCGACGACGCGTTTCTGCCGTGCGGCCTGTTTGGCTGGCAAGAACCCCTCGAAAAAGAAGCGATCGGTCGGAAGCCCGGCAACGGACAATCCGGCGAGCACAGCGGATGCACCCGGTATTGCGGTCACCGTATGGCCAGCCTCGCTCGCGGCACGCACCAGTTTGTAGCCCGGATCCGAGATCAGCGGTGTACCGGCGTCCGAAACGAGCGCCACCGCTTGTCCGTCGGCAAGGCGGGCGAGCAATTTGGGCCGCACCTCGGCGGCGTTGTGCTCGTGATAGGGCGTCAATGGCGTCGCGATGCCATAGCGTTCGGTCAGCTTGCGAGTGATGCGAGTATCCTCGCAGGCAATAACATCGACGCCCGCCAGTACTTCGAGCGCGCGCAAGGTGACATCACCCAGATTTCCGATCGGCGTCGCAACCAAATAAAGAGCAGGTGCGGCCTTGGCGACTTCGACGATGTCGCCGAATGGCGCATAGCGGCGCGGCCGCGCTTTGTTTTCACTCGCCATGATGCGTACTCTAGACGGCGGCTTGTGATGCGTCATTGGTGGCAGATTCCAGCGAATTTTCATAAGCTTAAGTTTAAGGCGACAAACTCAATGATACCGTTTACGACTGACACAGAACTGTCGCATGGGAGCGACCATGTCGGGTAGGTTGCGTGGCGAGGGAACTTCGGCGCGCGCGTGGCGCCATATGCGTTCCTTCTTGTCGATTGGCGCGACAGCGATGGTTCTCGCGGCCTGTGCCAGCAGTCAATTTGGGGGTAGCGGAACCACTCTCCAGCCGACCGATCAGGCGGCCGCTGCTTCTGTCGGAGACGGCCAAGTTCGCGTCGCTGTAGTCCTGCCGCTATCTGCGGCAGGCAATGCAGGTGTCGCCGCTCAGTCGATGAAGAACGCGGCTGAAATGGCGCTCGCTGAATTCAAGAGTCCAAACGTGCAGCTGCTCGTGAAGGATGACGGGGGCACGCCGCAAGGCGCGCAGGCGGCGGCTCAACAAGCTATTTCTGAAGGCGCGGAGATTATTGTCGGTCCATTGTTTGCGCAATCGGTCAGCGCTGTCGGACAAGTCGCACGCGCTCGCAATATCCCGGTGATCGCGTTTTCCACGGATGCGAGCGTGGCGACGCGCGGTGTCTACCTGCTGAGCTTCCTGCCGGAAACCGACGTGCGACGCATTGTTGATTTTGCTATCGGGCGTGGCAAGCGTTCGTTCGCGGCACTGATGCCTGATAATGCCTATGGCGCGGTGGTGGAGGCCGCCTTCCAGCAAGAGGTGGCCCGTCGGGGCGGTCGTGTCCTGGTGTTGGAAAAATATCCAATCGATGCGAACCGAATGAACGATGCAGTCCGTCGTGTGGCGCAGGCCTCGAACCAGGTTGACAGTATTTTCATTCCTGATGGCGCCGACACTGTACCGCAGGTTGCGCAGGGCCTCGCCGCTAATGGTGTAAATCTTAAGGGAGTGCAGTTGCTCGGCACCGGACTGTGGGATGATCCGCGTATCTTTTCGACCTCGGCGCTCGACGGCGGCTGGTACGCGGCACCAGAATCCACTGGCTTCCGCAATTTCTCCGCGCGCTATCGTGCGCGTTACGGACAAGATCCCGTGCGCACGGCGACGCTCGCGTATGATGCAGTTGCGCTGGTAGCCGCGCTTGTGAAAACCCAAGGGCCACAGCGCTTCAGCGAGGCGGTGTTGACCAATCCGTCGGGATTTGCGGGGATCGATGGCGTTTTCCGTTTTCGTCCTGAAGGCACCAACGAACGTGGACTGGCTGTCCTGCGCGTGGCACCGTCCGGCGGTCAGGTGGTGAGCCCCGCGCCGCGTTCTTTCCAGCCCGGGACCTGAAGCTAGGCCGCGAGATCCGCGACCACTGCGTCGAGCAGGGGGAAGCCGCTTTGCGTCACACGCAAGCGGCCATCAGCTGTCGTTTCAACCGCGCCTTCTTCCCGCAATATCGAGATGCGCTTGGAATCGAGCTTGCGGCCGGAGATCATGCTGTAACGCTCAGGGTCGATGCCTTCGACGAGCCGCAGACCCATCAGCAGGTATTCGTCGGCGGTCTCGCCGGGCGTGAGCTTTTCCGAAACGGTCAGTCCGGTACCGCGTTCTTCCACGCGCATCAGCCAGCCTTCTGGCCGTCTTTCGGTTTCCGTGGCGATACGGCGGCCATCGATGGTGAGGCGCCCGTGAGCGCCCGGCCCTATGCCCGCATAGTCATGCCCCCGCCAATAGATCAGATTGTGCCGGCACTCCGCACCGCGCCGCGCGTGATTTGAAATTTCGTAAGCCGGCAGGCCAGCATCGGCGCAAATCGTTTGCGTAAGATCGTAAAGATCTCGTGCAAGGTCTTCGCCCGGGATGTTCAGCTTGCCAGCCTTGCGCAAGTCAAAGAACGGCGTGGCCGGCTCGATTGTCAGCTGATAGAGCGAAAGATGTTCAGCTGTTTCCGCGATGGCGCGCTTGAGTTCGGCCGCCCAGGCATCGGTTGTTTGTTGCGGGCGTGCATAGATCAGATCGAACGAGTAACGATCGAAAATGGACCGGGCAACCGCAACTGCTTCAAGTGCTTCCTGCGAGGTGTGTAACCGGCCAAGTTCCCTAAGCGCGAAGTCGTCAAGCGCCTGCACGCCGAGTGACACGCGATTGACGCCAGCCGAGCGAAAGCCTCGGAAACGCGTCGCTTCCACGCTGGTCGGATTCGCCTCCAGTGTCACTTCGACGTCCGAGGCGATCGTCCAGTGTTTGCCGATGCAATCGAGAATGGCTTGCACCGACGATGGTTGCATCAGTGACGGCGTGCCGCCGCCGAAGAAAATGCTCGACACTGTCTCACCGGGCACGCGGGCGGCAGTCGCCGCGATTTCGCCCTCGTAGGCACGGACAAAACGGGCTTCGTCTACACCTCCGTGGCGCACGTGACTGTTGAAGTCGCAATAAGGGCACTTCGAGAGGCAAAACGGCCAGTGCACATAAACGGCGAAGGGCGTTGTTAAACTCATGTTAGGCATCATAGGACGCGGGCCCTGCGGCAGCTAGCGCGCAGCACGTGGACGGCGCAACAGTTGATTAAAATTGTAATGATCGGAAGCAGACTCAAGGCTTGGGTAGGCACGTCTCGGCAAGTCTCATGAACGCGCGCGAGCGATGCGAAAGCCCTTGGCCTCGCGGTGGCAGCCCGTGTTTTTCCTCAGCGGTCATCTCGCCAAAGGTCCGGTCAAATCCGTCAGGTCGAAAAATCGGGTCATAGCCAAAACCTTTATCGCCCCGTGGTGGCCAAACCGCGACGCCGTCAACGCGCTCCTCGAATTCTTCAACATGACCGTCGGGCCAGGCGAGACATAGTGCGGCGATAAAATGCGCACGGCGCTCCTCTGGCGTTCTGGCGCCGCGTTCGATCAGCAGTGTTTGAATGCGATTCATCGCAGCACGGAAATCCCTATCCGGCCCCGCCCACCGCGCTGAATGAATGCCCGGCTCGCCGTCGAGCGCGTCGACGACCAGGCCGGAATCGTCAGCAAATGCCGGTTTGCCACTCGCGCGGGCGGCGGCGAGCGCTTTTATGCGTGCATTGGCAGCGAAAGTCTTGCCGGTCTCGTGCGGCTCCGGCAGGCTTAGCTCACCGGCCGAACGAGTTTCAATTCCGTACGGCGCGAGCAGTTCGCGCATTTCCTTGAGCTTGCCCGGGTTGTGGGTGGCAATCGCGACCGGCCCGGTGAGTTGTCTGCTCACATCACCGCCATCTTCTGCAACGCGACCAGCTTCTCGATCCCCTTGCGCGCAAGCGCGAGCAGCGCGACGAATTGATCTTCGCTGAACGGGATTTTTTCTGCAGTCGCCTGGATCTCCACAATGTTGCCGGAGCCTGTCATGACGAAATTGGCGTCGGTGTCGGCTTCGGAATCCTCGGCATAGTCGAGATCGAGGATCGCCGTGCCCTTGCACACACCACAGGAGACAGCGGCGATGTGGTCGCGCAACATATCACCCTTGATCATGTCGCGCGCTTTCATCCAGTTGAGACAATCAGCCAGTGCGACCCAGGCACCCGTGATCGAGGCGGTGCGAGTGCCGCCATCGGCCTGAATAACGTCGCAATCGATGGTGATCTGCCGTTCGCCAAGCGCGGGCAGATCTATTACAGAGCGCAAGCTGCGGCCGATCAAACGCTGTATCTCGACGGTGCGGCCACCCTGCTTGCCGGCGCTGGCTTCGCGGCGTGTGCGCTCCGCGGTGGCGCGCGGCAGCATGCCGTATTCTGCGGTGACCCAGCCACGTCCCTGGCCCTTGAGCCAGGGCGGCAGCCGCTCTTCCAGGCTGGCGGTTACCAGTACGTGGGTATCGCCGAATTTCACGAAGCAGGAGCCCTCGGCATATTTAACCACGCTGCGTTCGAGCGACACGGCGCGCAATTCATCGACTTGTCGGCGGCTTGGCCGCATCGGGCTTGCTCCCTTTATATTGGTCGCACACCATAACGATACGCCCGGCTTGAACAAGACCGGTTGAATGGTCAATTGTTGGCTGGGATTCGAGGAGTTACGTCTTGGCATCACACGATATTCCAATTGGTGCGACACAGGTAAGCCTGGCGGCGCTGAACGAGCGTTCGCGCGAGATTTTCCGCCAGATCGTGGAAAGTTATCTGGCCACTGGCGAACCAGTCGGCTCACGCAATCTGTCGAGACTGTTGCCGATTACGCTGTCGCCAGCCTCGGTCCGGAATGTGATGTCGGACCTGGAGCAACTCGGCCTGATCTATGCCCCGCACACCTCGGCCGGTCGCCTGCCGACGGAAATTGGCTTGCGCTTCTTTGTCGATGCACTGATGCAAGTCGGCGATCTGACTGAACAGGATCGCCGTTCGATCGAGGCACAAGTGGCGGGAGCGCTTCCAGTCAAATCAATGGAAGCCGTACTGACGGAAGCCTCGCAAATGTTGTCGGGATTAACCCGATCAGCGGGCGTCGTGCTCACCGCCAAAAACAATGTGAGGCTCAAGCACGTTGAGTTTGTTCGGCTTGAACCCGAGCGCGCGCTGGCGGTGCTCGTCGCCGAGGACGGGCAGGTCGAAAACCGGGTGGTCAATGTTCCGGTGGGTCTGCCGACCGCGTCACTTACGGAAGCTGGTAATTTCCTCAATGCCCGCATTCGCGGGAAGACACTGGCCGAGGTGCGGAGCGAAATTGAAAAAATGGTGGCCGATGGTCAGGCCGAGCTCGACCAGCTGACTCAGAAGGTGATCGCGGCGGGCCTCGCGAGCTGGTCGGGAGGCGACAGCGATGATCGGCAACTGATCGTGCGCGGTCACGCCAATCTCCTGGAAGACTTGCGCGCGCTCGAAGATCTTGAACGCGTACGCTCATTGTTCGATGCGCTTGAAACAAAGCGCGGAGTGATCGATTTGCTTGGTCGCGCGGAACGCGCCGATGGTGTGCGTATTTTCATCGGTTCTGAGAACAAGCTGTTTTCCCTTTCCGGCTCCTCGACCATTGTTGCGCCCTACCGCGATAGCAAAGGTCGCATCGTCGGCGTGATTGGCGTGATCGGACCCACCCGACTTAACTATGCCCGCGTGATCCCTATGGTCGACTACACCGCGCGGGTGGTCAGCCGCCTGTTGTCCCCTTAGACGCTTGATTTTTGCCGCCAGAGCCCTGATATGCCGGGCATCCATATTGCTGAGGATGGACAGAGCGCAATGACGGACCAAACCGCCGGGCAAGCCGAAACCGTGGTCGGTGAAGCCGATAATGCAACAGCTCCCGAGGCGGAAGCCAGGCGTGAAGCCGCCGAATTCAAGGATAAGCTGCTGCGCACGCTCGCCGAGATGGAGAACCTGCGCAAGCGCACCGAGCGCGAAGTTACAGATGCACGGCTTTATGGAACCGCAGGTTTTGCCCGTGACGTATTGGCGGTGGCTGACAACATGCACCGCGCGCTGGCGGCAATCGGACCGGAATTGCGCGAAGCCGCCGATGCCAAGGTCAAGGCGTTTATTGAGGGTGTCGAACTCACTGAACGTGAGCTCCTCAAGATGCTGGAAAAGAACGGCGTAAAAAAATTCTCGCCTTTGGGGGAGAAGTTTGATCCGAATGTGCATCAGGCCATGTACGAAGTGCAGACTTCCGATCAGCCACCCGGCCACGTCGCGCAGGTCATCCAGGCCGGCTACATGATTGGCGATCGGGTCTTGCGTCCGGCATTGGTCGCTGTCAGCAAGGCTGCCGCCAGATCACCGGCTTCTGCCAACGACAATCCGCCGCCCGACGATACGCAGTAGTTCTTCAGCGCACGTCGAGACCGTCGCGCAGCGTCCGGAAGCGGCCGAACGCCTGTTCCCATTTGTCTGTTGGGCTTACTCCGATCACCCGCAAAAAGCCGCCGCCACTAAACCGCAGCCACTGCACCACCGATACGGAACCGCCGGTCGTATCTTTGCCTTGCGCCCGGATTTCGTAACCCGGCGCGCCATTGATCCGCATGGAATCAGCTGACTGCAAGGTGAGATCGCGTACCGGCGCGGTCGCCAGCAGGTCACGTGCGAACAGGGCGCGATCGCCTGCGTCAGGAGGCCCGCCGTGCTCGATCGATATGATCATGAACGGCTGCGGCCCGACATTATCGGCCGCTTCGTCGGCGAGGATGACGCTACCATTCCGCAAGACCTGCATCACGCGAAAGCCTGCCAGATTGCCAAGCTTGAAGGGAAGGAGACTTAATTGTTCCTGGATCGGAGCCGGCCGGAACGTGACGCTGGCCAACATTTTTCGGATTACCTCATCTGAATAAATCGATCGGGCGCTGTCGGGCACCTCGACATTGATCAACATGGTGAGATTTTGCACGGCTCCGCCGACCGCCTGGGCCAGCAAGGACCAGCGATGCAAGGCGACACCGTTTTGCTGGCCGGTCCCGCTGATCAGAAAGCCGATGCCGCTGCCAAATGGGAAGCTCTCGCGCTTCACTTGCTGAAGATCGCGCTGGGTATTGCTGAACGCGGCGGTTTCAAGCTCGTGGTATGCGCTGGCCGGCAAGTCGAGAATGGCGACGATGACATTGCGGTCGCTATCCTCGAAACCGGGAATCCGCGTGCTCAGCTTGAGGTCGCCGGGGGGCTCAAGGCCAACCCGCAGCCCGGGCGGGAAAACCGGCTCGGCTGCGCCCAAGGCTGGGCTTAACAAGCCTGCGCAGGCTGCAAACAGGCAAACAAACAGGCGCTGGAGCATGGATCGTGGGTTTTCCCGATGGCTTTACGATAGGGGTGACTAACCGGGCATTCCCGATGCGGCAATGGGCCGATAACCATTCATCATGGCTTGCGGGCGGCGCCTCGCGATTTCGTGACCGGCTGTCTTGCGGGCCCGGGGGGCCCTCCTATATGAGCCAGTAAGCCGCGAAAATGCGGCGAATCGCTTATCCAGGGGGCTGGATAGGGGGTCTGCGGGTGAGCCGCTGACATTCCCATTCGGGCGCCAAGCGGCCCGGCCGGCCTGCCGCAAATGAGAGGTAGAACCATGGGCAAGGTCATCGGCATCGACCTCGGCACCACCAATTCGTGCGTCGCCGTCATGGAAGGCAAGACGCCGAAGGTCATCGAGAACGCCGAAGGCATGCGTACAACGCCTTCGATTGTCGCCTTCACTGACGATGGCGAGCGTCTCGTCGGCCAGCCGGCCAAGCGCCAGGCGGTCACCAATCCGGAAAAGACCATCTTCGCGGTCAAGCGTCTGATCGGCCGGCGCTATGACGACCCGATGGTCGACAAGGACAAGAAGCTTGTCCCTTACAAGATCACCAAGGCTTCGAACGGCGATGCATGGGTTGAGGCCGACAGCAAGACCTATTCGCCCTCGCAGATCTCGGCGTTCATTCTGCAGAAGATGAAGGAGACGGCAGAAGCCTATCTCGGTCAGAAGGTCGAGCAGGCTGTCATTACCGTTCCAGCCTATTTCAATGACGCGCAACGCCAGGCCACCAAGGATTCCGGCAAGATCGCCGGCCTCGAAGTGCTGCGCATCATCAACGAACCGACTGCAGCAGCGCTTGCCTACGGTCTCGACAAGCAGAAGAGCGGCACGATCGCGGTCTATGACCTTGGCGGCGGCACTTTCGACATTTCAATTCTCGAAATCGGCGATGGCGTATTCGAAGTAAAGTCTACGAACGGCGACACGTTCCTGGGCGGCGAAGACTTCGACATGCGGCTCGTCAACTATCTCGCCGACGAATTCCAGAAAGAGCAAGGCATCGATCTGCGCCGCGACAAGCTCGCGCTGCAGCGGCTCAAGGAATCGGCCGAAAAGGCGAAGATCGAGTTGTCTTCAACGACGCAGACGGAGATCAATCTGCCGTTCATCACGGCGGATGCTTCCGGTCCAAAGCACCTGACCATGAAGCTTACCCGCGCCAAGTTCGAGGCGTTGGTCGATGATCTCATTCAGAAGACGATTCAGCCCTGCAAGCAGGCGCTCAAGGACGCCAACATCTCGGCCGCTCAGATCAATGAGGTCGTGCTGGTCGGCGGTATGACGCGCATGCCGAAGGTGCAGGAAGTCGTTAAGCAGCTGTTCGGCAAGGAGCCGCACAAGGGCGTCAACCCCGATGAGGTGGTTGCCGTCGGCGCCGCCATTCAGGCGGGCGTTCTGCAAGGCGACGTCAAGGACGTGCTGTTGCTCGATGTGACACCGCTCTCGCTGGGCATCGAGACGCTGGGCGGCGTGTTCACCCGCATCATTGATCGCAACACCACGATCCCGACCAAGAAATCGCAGGTGTTCTCGACCGCCGAGGACAATCAGAACGCGGTCACCATCCGCGTATTCCAGGGCGAGCGCGAGATGGCGGCCGACAACAAGTTGCTTGGCCAGTTTGATCTGGTCGGCATTCCGCCGGCGCCGCGCGGCGTGCCGCAAATCGAGGTCACCTTCGACATCGACGCCAACGGTATCGTCAACGTCCAGGCCAAGGACAAGGCGACCGGGAAGGAACAGCAGATCCGCATTCAAGCCTCGGGCGGCTTGTCCGAAACTGACATCGAAAAGATGATCAAGGATGCGGAATCACACGCCGAAGATGACAAGAAGCGCAGAGCCGCGGTCGAAGCGAAGAATCATGCCGAGGCGCTGGTGCATTCAACCGAGAAAGCGCTCTCCGAGCATGGCTCGAAAGTTGGCGATGCGGAGCGCACCGCAATCGAGAACGCGATCGCTGATCTGAAAGAAGCGCTCAAGGGCGACGACGCTTCGGCTATTCAGGCCAAGACGAACGCGCTGGCGCAAGCCTCGATGAAGCTGGGCGAAGCCATGTACAAGCAGCAACAGGAAGCGCAAGGCGCTCCCGGTGCTGGCGGGGATGGCGCGGCTCCAGGCGAGAAAAAGGAAGACGTAGTCGACGCTGAGTTCACAGAAGTCGACGATGACAAAAAGAAATCAGCCTGAGCGCCGGGCGCGAGCCGTGCGCAGGTCGTCCGCGAACAATCTCACCCCCGGGCACATGTCCGGGGGTGTATCTTTGCAGGGACCACGGGTGGCCGAATCAAGTACGGCTGTCGCGGCGCGGAAAATCTAGGGCACAACCCGAATGTCCAAGCGCGATTACTACGAAACCCTGGGGGTCACCCGCAGCTGCACCGAGGTCGAGCTCAAGGCAGCCTTCCGCAGGCTCGCCATGCAGCATCATCCGGATCGCAATCCGGGCGACAAAGACTGCGAACACCGATTCAAGGAAATTAACGAGGCCTATGACGTCCTCAAGGACGGCGACAAGCGCGCCGCCTATGACCGCTTCGGTCATGCTGCCTTTGAGCACGGCGGCATGGGAGCCGGACATGGCTTCGGCGCCGACTTTGGCTCGACCTTTGCCGATATTTTTGAGGGCATCTTCGGCATGGGAACCGGGCGTGGCCGAGGGTCGGGCCGCGAACGCGGATCCGACCTGCGCTACAACATGGAAATCAGCCTGGAGGAAGCTTTTACCGGGAAGACCGCGCAAATTCGCATTCCAACGTCCGTGACCTGCGAGGCCTGCTCGGGCAGCGGAGCGAAGGCCGGGACCAAGCCGAAACCCTGCGCGACCTGCGGTGGCGCCGGAAAGATCCGGCATGCCCAGGGTTTCTTTACGCTCGAGCGCACCTGCCCGGCCTGTCACGGCCGCGGGCAGGTGATCGATGATCCCTGCAAGGTCTGCAGCGGCGGTGGCCGCGTGACCCGCGAACGTACGCTTTCAGTCAATATCCCGACCGGAGTCGAGGATGGCACCCGGATTCGGCTTGCCGGTGAAGGTGAGGCCGGTCTTCGCGGCGGTCCGGCCGGGGATCTCTATATTTTTCTTGAGGTGGCGACGCACGAATTTTTCCAGCGCGACGGCGCCGATCTGCATTGCCGGGTGCCGATTTCAATGGCCAGCGCGGCACTCGGAGGCGAATTCGAAGTACCGGCGATCGATGGTAGCAAAGTGCGGGTCAAGGTCCCGGCAGGTACGCACACGGGCCGACGCTTCCGCCTGGCAGGTAAAGGCATGCCGGTCCTTCGCGCGAAACAAACCGGGGACATGTACGTTCAGGTAGCGGTGGAAACGCCGCAAAACCTGACGAAACGCCAGCGCGAACTGTTGTCGGAGTTTGAAAAGCTCTCATCTGAGGCGACCCAGCCGGAGTCGGTCGGTTTTTTCAGCCGAGTCAAAGAGATTCTGGACGGTCTCGGTAGCCGGGGCAGCCAATCGGGGTAGGCCCATCTTGACCCCCTGCCTTGGTCCCTATACCCGTTGACGTTGCGGCGGGGGCCCGCCGCGCGTACGCGTGACCTCGCAATGCCTTCACACTCATACGCCCGGGTCGAAAAAAAGAGTCTGCGTCTCGACGACGAGATGCAGTTCATTCGCTCCTGGATTGAGAAGCCAATATCAACTGGCGCGGTTATACCGTCGAGCCGCGTGCTCGCGCGCGCAATGGCACGCTATGTGGATCCGCGATCCAAGGGCCCGGTAATCGAGCTCGGCCCCGGCACCGGCCCGGTGACACAGGCGCTCGTCCAGCATGGGGTCGATCCGGCCCGGCTTGTTCTCGTCGAATTCAACCCCGATTTCTGCCGGCTGTTGCGCACACGCTATCCGTCCGCAACGGTCGTGCAGGGCGACGCGTATCGGTTGAAACGGCTGCTGGGGGCCTCTATGGACGAACCCGCCGCTGCGGTGGTTTCGGGGCTTCCGTTGGTGACAAAACCGCTGCGCACCCGCCTGCGTCTGATTTCCGATGCGATGACGCTGCTGGCGGCAGGCGCGCCATTCGTGCAATTCACTTACGCGATGCTGCCGCCAATTCCGAAAGAATTATCCGGCGTACGTGCGGAAGCCTCAGAACTGATCTGGATGAACCTGCCGCCGGCGCGCGTGTGGGTCTATCGCGGCCGCTGATGGTGTGGTGTCATCGCCCGCGAGCGCGGAGCTGTTGATGTCGCCCCCGAAAATTCTGGTTCTGCCCGGCTCGACTCGTACAGGCTCGCACAATATCAAGCTGGCAGCCCTCGCAGCCAAAGAACTGGCATTGCTCGACGTCGACGTCACTCGCATTTCGCTCGCCGACTATCCGCTCCCGATCTATGAGGCCGATCTCGACGCGCGCGCCGGCCAGCCCGTCAATGCAGTCAAGCTCAAACAAATGATCATGGCGCATCACGGCGTATTTATCGCCAGCCCCGAATACAGCGCATCGGTGACGCCAATGCTCAAGAATGCAATCGACTGGGTTTCACGCGTACGTGAACGCGGCGATTCGACTTATGCCGCCTTCAAGGGCCGCGTGTTTGCGATCAGTTCGGCTTCACCTGGACGCGCCGGCGGTCTTCGCTCGCTGATGGCGCTGAGGCAGATTCTCGAACTCGGGTGCGGCGCGCTGGTGATTCCCGAGCAAGTGGCGATCCAGCGCGCCGATACCGCCTTCGATGAGATGGACAATATCGCCGATGCGAATACCGCCAACCTATTTCGCGCGCAGCTCGAACGGCTGGTCGAGATGGCGCGCCTGATGGCGCGAGGGGGGTGATTGTGTCATTGGACGCGCGCGAACGGCTGATTGTGGCTCTCGACGTGCCGTCGGTGAAGGCGGCCGAGGCTATGGTGGCGCGGCTCGGCGAATCGGTCTGGTTCTACAAGATCGGCTATCAACTAGCTTTCGCGGGTGGACTGCCGTTCGCCGCGGGATTGATTGCCGCTGGCAAACAGGTCTTTCTCGACCTCAAACTGCACGATATAGGCAACACGGTGGCCAAGGGCGTTGAGAGTGTCGCGCAGCTTGGCGCAACCTTTCTCACCGTACATGCCTATCCGCAGACCATGAAGGCAGCGGTCGAAGGCAAGCAAGGTTCGACACTGCGTATTCTCGCGGTAACGGTGCTTACTTCTTATGACGACGCGGATCTTGCTGCCGCGGGCTACGAGATGAATGTCAAGGAACTCGCCGCTGCGCGTGCGGCGCAGGCGCGCGACACCGGAATCGATGGACTTGTTTGCGCGGCCGAGGAGGCGGCGGCATTGCGTGATATCGTCGGTCCGGGGATGGTGCTTGTCACTCCTGGAATTCGGCCGGCCGGCAGCGCCACCGGCGATCAGAAGCGGATCATGACGCCGGCCCGCGCAATAGAGGCCGGCGCCGACTATCTGGTGGTGGGCCGGCCGGTGCTTGAAGCCGCCAATCCGAAAGCGGCGGCCGACGCGATCGTCGCCGAAATCGAAAACACAAAGGGTCGGGGGGAACGCAAGAATGCCTAAAGGCTACTGGGTTGTCCGGATCGATGTGAAAAACGACGAGGGCTACAAACAGTACGTTTCGGCTAATGCGGCGATCTTCAAGAAATTTGGTGGACGCTTTATCGTACGTGCCGGCAAGTTCGAATGTCCGGAAGGTACCGCCCGTTCGCGCAATGTGGTGATCGAGTTTCCCGACTACGCAAGCGCGCTTGCCTGCTATCGCTCGCCCGAGTATCAGGCAAACATCAAGGTACGGCAGCCTCACTCAACGGCCGATTTCATTATTATTGAGGGCTATGACGGGCCGCAGCCGTAGTGCTTTTCACAGCCTAGCGCGCTATACCCTCGCCCACATTTGGGAGTTGGACCCATGGCCGAAATGCGGCTCGTGGTCGCCGGCGCCGGCGGGCGAATGGGCCGCACGCTGGTCAAGGCGATCGCCGACAGCAAGGGATTTGTGCTCGCGGGCGCCCTGGAAGATGCGCGTTCGCCGCTGATCGGCTGGGATTCGGGTACGCTCGCCGGACTGCCTGAAAACGGTATCAAGCTTGTCGGCGATGCCGGGCCGCTGTTGGCGAAAGCCGACGGTATCGTGGATTTTACGGCGCCGGTAGCAAGCGTGACCTTTGCCGCGCTCGCCGCAATGGCAGGCAAAGTGCACATCCTAGGCACCACGGGTTTAAGCGCTGCCGATGAAGCCAAGATCAAGGACGCGGCCAAAGGCGCGGTGATCGTGAAGTCCGGCAACATGAGCCTTGGCGTCAATTTGCTGGCGGCACTCACCAGGCGCGTTGCCAGGACCCTCGATAGTTCCTTCGACATCGAAATCCTGGAAATGCACCACAATCAGAAGGTTGATGCGCCGTCGGGCACCGCACTTCTGCTCGGCCGTGCGGCAGCGGAAGGCCGTGGCATCGATCTCGACAAGCGTTCGGTCAGGAGCCGCGACGGTCACACCGGCGCTCGCAAGGCGGGCGATATCGGCTTTGCCGCCCTGCGTGGTGGCAGCGTAGTCGGCGAGCACAGCGTGATCTTCGCCGGTCCCGCAGAGCGGGTCGAGCTTATGCACAAGGCTGAAGACCGCGTGATTTTCGCGCGTGGTGCGCTGCATGCCGCGCTCTGGGCACGCAACCAGAAACCAGGACTTTATTCAATGATGGACGCTCTCGGATTGAAGGATTTTTGAGGACTGCAATGACCGATCGTCTTCTCGTACTTGTGCGCCACGGCCAGAGCGACTGGAATCTGAAAAACCTGTTTACAGGATGGCGTGATGTCGACCTGACGGATAAGGGAATCGCCGAGGCGCGCGAGGCCGGGCGCAAGCTCAAGGCGCAGGGGATAAAATTCGACGTAGCTTTCACCTCAGCGCTCAAGCGCGCCCAGCGCACGCTTGATCTGATGCTGACCGAACTAGGACAAACCACGATTCCGGTATTCAAGGATCAGGCGCTCAACGAGCGCGACTACGGCGATCTCGTGGGCCTCAACAAGGACGAGGCGCGCAAGAAATGGGGCGAAGAACAGGTGCACATCTGGCGCCGCTCCTACGATGTGGCGCCGCCGGGCGGCGAAAGTCTGAAGGACACGCTTGCGCGTGCCTTGCCATACTACGTCACGGAAATCTTGCCGCGCGTCCTGCGCGGCGAGCGCGTTCTGGTGTCCGCGCACGGTAACTCGCTGCGCGCGCTGGTTATGGTGCTCGACAAGCACACGCCGGACACCATCACCAAGCTCAATTTGGATACGGGCGTGCCGATGATCTACCGGCTCAACGCCGATTCAACTGTCGCCTCGAAGCTCGATCTGGCGGCTTAGGCCGCCGCCATTCCCGCTTCCCAGCCGAGCATGGCGCGCTTGCGGGTAATGCCCCAGTGATAGCCGGTGATATCGCCGTCCTTGCCGATGACGCGATGGCAGGGGACCACGAAGCAAATCGGATTTTTACCGACTGCGGCGCCGACAGCGCGGGCGGCCTTTGGTGAGCCGGCTTTCGCGGCCAGGTCTGAATAGGTTGTGAGCTTGCCCATCGGGATGTCGAGCAGCCTTTCCCACACCCGCACTTCGAAATCGGTGCCGATCAAGACCACGCGCAGCGGCTGATCCTTGCGCCACAAAGCCGGATCGAAGATGCGCCGTGCTATTGCCGCGGTGGCGGCGAAATCTTCCACGTAACGCGCGTTTGGCCAGCGTGTGCGCATGTCCTTAAGCGCCGCCCGTTCCTTGCCGGCGTCGGCGAGCGCAAGGCCGGCCAATCCGCGCGGCGTTGTCATGACCAACGCCATGCCGAACGGGCAGGGATGGAATCCATATGTAATGGTGAGGCCTTCGCCGCCGGCCTTCCATTCGCCGGGGGACATAGCCTCATGGGTCACGAATAAATCGTGCAGGCGTCCGGGGCCCGACAGGCCGACCTCGTAAGCGGTGTCGAGGACACTTGCTGACGAGCGCAACAGTTCGCGCGCGTAGTTGAGCGTGAGCGCCTGCAGGAACGCTTTCGGTGTCAGTCCGCACCAGCGACGGAACAAATGATGCAGATCAGTCGGCGTCACGCCGGCTGCATCGGCGATGCTTTCGATTTCGGGCTGCGACCGCCAGTTCCCGCGGATATGGGCAATGGCGCGGCGCACGATGTCGTAATCCGCCGCCGCAGTCGAGAGCGGCGCGAATTCGGTGAAACGGTCGATAATGGCCGATCTTGCCTGGGTCATTGTCTTGTCTGCTATCTAGAGCGGACCCGCGTGCCAAACCACCCGATTCCTGCCTACTCAAACACCGTGCGCGTCGGGCCGCGCCGTGCTGCGCTCAGCGCAGCACCTAGTGCGCTGGCGAAACTCGCCTTTTCATCGGGTCCCAGAAAGCTCGCGATCGCAAGCTTCCTCCCGCGCGACACCAGAAACAGGCGGTCGATTCCGAATTCCTCAAGCTCCACCTTGTCGAGCCTGACCCAGAGCGGATTAAGCACCCATTCACGCGCGCGACCGAGATGGCTTACCTTGCGGACCTTGAGTGACGACGGTGTGACCGTCACCTGCTCGTAGGCGCTCGCATGGCGATAGTTGAGACGAAACGCCCAATAGAGCAGCAGGACATCAAGACCGAAGAAGCCTAAGACCGGCCAGGCACCTATCACCAGAAACAACATGCCGGTAACAAAACTGACGCCGCCGAACAACAGCATTAAAATCACGAATCCGACGCGGCCGAGTGAGCGGTGCGGCGTCAGTGTTGCCGAAAAGATGGTGGGTTCGAGATCGTCGGCGTTGTCGGTGGTCATTATGCTCAGTATACCGAAATCATGGCAAAAAAACCCGCGCGCAAATCATTGCCGGGAGCGCGCAAGCAAAAGACCTCAAAGCCGGGACGCGCAAAGGTAAAACCTGCGCGCAAACGCGCGGCGGCGGATGCCAAGGCCGCGGCTGCAGCACTGCCGCAATGGACAGCGGCGCAAGTCGAGGAAGCGTTCCGCCGATTCAAGGCGGCCAATCCCGAGCCGAAGGGCGAACTGCAACACATCAATCCATACACGCTGTTGATTGCCGTCGTGCTCTCTGCGCAGGCGACCGACGCCGGCGTCAACAAGGCGACGCCGGCGCTGTTTGCACGCGCCGACACACCGGAGAAAATGGTAGCGCTCGGCGAGACACGCGTACGGGAGCTCATAAAAACGATCGGCCTGTTCAGGACCAAAGCCAAAAATGTTGTCGCGCTGTCGCAGAAACTTGTCGCCGAACATGGCGGGCAGGTGCCGCAGTCGCGCGAGGCACTGGAGGCGCTGCCTGGCGTTGGCCGCAAAACCGCGAATGTCGTCCTCAACATCGCCTTTGGCGAACCAACGATTGCAGTCGATACACATATTTTCCGCGTGGGCAATCGAACCGGCATCGCAACCGGGAAGACACCCTTCGAGGTGGAAACGAAGCTGGATGCCCTCGTGCCGTCGCCATACAAGCGCCACGCCCACCATTGGCTAATTCTACACGGGCGCTACACTTGTGTGGCGCGCAAACCACTGTGCGAGAAATGCATCATCAGTGACCTATGCCGGTGGCCAGGGAAGATGGTTGCATAGCACCGAGTAGGAGTGCGTCATGGAAGGGTCGTCGCTGACAAGGGCGCGCGAATTCGTTCGACGGGACGCAGCGGAGTGCCTGCATCGCGGCGGATTGCCCGCCAAGGCCGCGGCGGCGTGGATCAAGGCGCGGCCGCAGTTTACCGGCAACTTCAAACGCGACACCTCGGCAGCGACGAAATTCTGGCGTGGGGGCACCGACCTGCTCGCCAAGCTTCCTAAAAAGACGGCGCGGACGGCAGATCAGCAACACGCGGCGGATCTCATTCTTTCCGACAGCCGCCGCTCGCGTGAGGATTTCCTGACCCGCCACGCCGGTGCGGTCTATCGCAAACTCACAAGAAATCTCGGCGTATTCATGCGCGTGGACGATCTCGTTTATGAAGCAGCGAAACTGGTGCCGGGGCTGACGCCCACGCACAAGCAGGTTGATGCTGAAAGCGCGTCGATGCAAAGCGAAAAGGACGGCGTCGAGATCGATCAGGGCATATTTCTCGCGCACGTGCTTTCCGTCCCGGATGCCGGCATGCATCTCTGTCAGGCGATGCTCTTGCCGAAAATAGAGTCGATCGCGCGCAGCGCGGATTTCATTAGAGACAGCATCGTCGATTTTGGACCGGCCAGGGTCGAGCGTCGGGGCAAAACAGCGATCGTGACCGTGCACAATCCGCGCTTCCTCAACGCCGAGGATGATGACACGCTCGACGACACTGAGACGGCCGCCGACATCGCCATCCTCGATCCGCTGAGCGAAATCTGCGTCCTGCGCGGCGACCTGGTCGATCATCCACGATACAAAGGCCGCAATATTTTCTCCGCCGGCATTAACCTGACGCGTCTCTACCGTGGCAAGATTCCGTACCTTTGGTACATCCGCCGCGATATGGGGATCGTCAACAAGATGATGCGCGGCCTGGCGCTTGGCACGCGGAGTGCTGACGAAATCTACGGCGGCACGCGCGAAAAGCCCTGGGTGGCGCAGGTCGATGTCTTCGCCATCGGGGGCGGATGCCAATACTTGCTGGCAATGGATTATGTCGTCGCCGGGAGCGACGCCTATATGACATTGCCGGCGCGCAAGGAAGGCATCATTCCCGGCGCCGCCAATTTGCGGCTG